>Ga0214472_10007531_pt1 | contig 11391 bp, 8 predicted proteins | sample RVTome_6_FD_207662 | JGI IMG/M metagenome (GOLD analysis project Ga0214472, IMG submission 207662) | Soil microbial communities from uranium-contaminated site in the Upper Colorado River Basin, Wyoming, United States - RVT140D175 | ecosystem: Environmental > Terrestrial > Soil > Contaminated >...
CGACCATGGCTTTGCCGGTCTTGCGAACCGAACCGAGGATGGTCTCCTTGTCCAGGGGAGACACGGTCCGCAGATCCACCACCTCGACCTTGACGCCGTCCTCCTCCAACGCCGCCGCGGCCTCCAGGCACTGGTGGAGCATCAGGCCGTACGCGACGCAGGTCAGGTCCGAGCCCTCCCGCTTGATGTCGGCCTTGCCGATGGGCACCTCGTAGTCCTCGTCCGGGACCTCGCCCTTGATCAGCCGGTACGTCTTCTTGTGCTCCAGGAACAGGACCGGGTCCGGGTCCCGCAGGGCGGCCCGGAGCATGCCCTTCACGTCGTACGGCGTGGCCGGGAGCACGGTCTTGAGGCCGGGCACGTGCCCGTAGAAGGCCTCGATCGACTGTGAGTGGTACAGCGCGCCGTGGACCCCGCCGCCGTACGGCGCCCGGATCACCAGCGGCACCCCGAAGTCGCCGTTGGAGCGATACCGGATGCGCGCAGCTTCCGACACGATCTGGTCGAACGCCGGGTGGATGAAGTCGGCGAACTGGATCTCGGCCACCGGGAGCAGGCCGTGCATGGCCATCCCGATGGCCAGGCCCACGATCGAGGACTCGGCCAGCGGCGTGTCCAGCACCCGGTCCTCGCCGAACTCGGCCATGAAGTCGGCCGTGGCCCGGAACACGCCGCCCCGGGCGCCAACGTCCTCGCCGAGGACCAGCACGCGCTCGTCGGCCTTCATCTCGTCCCACAGCGTGTCGTGGATGGTCTGGACGATGTTCTTCTCGGGCATCTCAGGCCTCCTCGGCGAACACGTGACGGAGGGCGGTCTCGGGCTCGGGATCGGCCGCGTTCCAGGCCTCGTCCACCTGGGCGTCGATCTCGGTCTTGAGCTCCGTCCGCAGGTCTTCGATCCCGGCATCGTCGACGATGCCGTGCGCTTTCAGGTAGTCGCCGAACAGCAGGATCGGGTCTCGCTTCTTGGCCTCGTCCACCTCCTCGCGCGTACGGTACGTGCGGTCGTCGTCGTCGGAGGTGTGGGGAAAGAACCGGTACGTCTCGCACTCGATCAGGGTGGGGCCGCCGCCCGAGCGGGCCTTGTCCACGGCCTTGCTCATGGTCTCGTAGCAGGTCAGGACGTCGTTCCCGTCGATCGTCACGCCCTCGAAGCCGTATCCCTCGGCACGCACCGACACCTTCTCCACGCCCATCTGCTTGGAGAGGGGCACCGAGATGGCGTACTTGTTGTTCTCGCAGATGAACACGATGGGCAGGTCGTGGATCCCGGCGAAGTTCAGGGCCTCGTGCCAGTCGCCCTCGCTGGTGGCGCCGTCGCCGAACCACGCGGCCACGATGGCGTCCTCGCCGCGCAGCTTCATCGCGTAGGCCACCCCGGAGGCGTGCGGCATCTGGGTGGCGATGGGGGAGGATCCGGTCAGGATCCCCAGCCGCCGCGATCCCCAGTGGGCGGGCATCTGCCGGCCGCCGGACGAGGGGTCGTCCGCCTTGCCGAACACGCCGAGGAACACGTCCTTGGCGGTCATCCCCGCCACCAGGCACACCGCCAGGTCCCGGTAGTACGGGACGAAGATGTCCTTGCCCTTGACCATGGGCCACGCCGTTCCCACCTGGCACCCCTCGTGGCCGGACACCGGCACCACGAAGGGAGCCTTGCCCTGGCGATTGAGGCGGAACTGGGCTTCGTCGCACAGCCGGGCCATGACCATGGCCCGGTACATCTCTACGAGGTCCTTCTCCTCCAGGCCCAGCTCGGAATGGCGGTCCTCGGCCTCCTTGACCTTCGTGGCCACGTGGGTTCCCTCCTCGGGTGGATCGGCGGGTCGGGTTCCGGCGATTCTAGCATCGGGCCGGAGGCCTCCCGATGGTAGCCTGCCGCCCGACGTGTCCCCGCCCCCAGAGATCGGCCGCCTCCAGCGGCCCGTGGCCGCCCTGGTCCGGCCCGCGCTGTCCCTGGCCTTCGGGCTGGAGGTCCGCGGAGCGGAGCACGTCCCCCGCCGGGGCCCGGCCATCCTGGCCCCCAAGCACGACAGCATGTGGGACGTGCCCGTGGTGGCCGTGGCTTCCCCGAGGACCGTGCTGTTCATGGCCAAGGAGGAGGTGTTCGACAACCCGTTCAAGCGATGGTTCTTCACCGAGCTCGGCGGGTTCCCGGTCCGCCGGAAGCGCGGCGACGCGGCGGCCATCAGGGCGGCCCGGGCCGTGCTGCGTTCCGGGCGTGTCCTGGGCATCTTCCCCGAAGGGACCCGTCATCCCGGGGGGCTGGGTCCGCTGCACGGTGGGGCGGCCAGGCTGGCCCTGGCCACGGGTGCGCCCCTGATCCCGGTGGGGATCACCGGCTCCGACGAGATCTGGTCCGGTGGAAGGCTCAAGCCGGTGCCGGTCAGGGTGACGTTCGGAGCTCCGCTAGATGCGCCGCCGGCTCAGGGACCGGCGCGCGAGCGAGCGCGAGCCCTCACCCGGGACCTCGGCCGGGTGATCGAGCGGCTGAGCGCTAGGTGATCACCCGGCGGGTGCCCACGAACCCGCCGACCAGGGCAACCACGCCGCCGACCAGGACCACCCACATCCCGATCCCGATCCCTCCGAGGCCGCCTCCCGCCCGGAAGAGACTGATCGTGAACAGCACGAAGGCGATGACGCCCAGCGCGCCGGCCATCCGGGTCAGCCATCCCGACCGGAAGGCCAGCCCCAGCAGGGCCAGCAGCCCGAGGAGGATGACGATCGCACCTGCAGATGCGAGGAACGAGGGATCAACATCCGCGTCAGAGATGAAGATCCTAGCCCCCAGTTCCGTCCCACTGAGTCCGCCGAAGTCCACCGTGCCAGAGAGCCAGTCCAGGAACGCTCCGATGATCAGGCCCGCCGCCCCCAGGACCGTCAACCCCACCCTGCCGGCCACTCCTCCCGCCGACGCCTCGGCCACCGCCATGTGCTCGTGGCCGCGTTCCCCCTCGTGCGCATGCGTCTCGGCCATGCTCGCCTCCCTTCTCCACGGGATGCCTTCCCCCGCCGAGGACCTCCTAACCCTGGCGGGACATCTGGATGCTTGCTCCGCCCGCCGGGCCTGCGTACGGTGGGAAACGAGGAGGTGGCCCGCTGGACGAGGGATTCCGCGCTCGCTTGCTCGCCGAGATCCGGGAGTGGCAGGAGAAGGGGGTCATCGGGCCGGGGGTGGCCCGGAAGATCCTGGCCCACCTGGGTGAGGCTCCCCCCGAGCAGCCCGAGCGGCTGAGCAGGCTGACCGGCATCGTGTCGATGCTCGGTGGGATCCTGATCGGGCTCGGGATCATCCTGTGGGTCGCCTCGAACTGGCAGGGGATCGACCGCCTGGCCAAGGTGGCCCTGATCCTGGCGGCCCTGGTCGTGGCCCTGGGCGCCGCCTACGTGACGAGCTTCGTCCGGAGCGCCCCACGAGCGGCCGCCGTCCTGCACGTCATCGCGGCCCTCGTGTACGGAGCGGCGATCTTCCTGGTGGGTCAGGCCTACCACGTGGTGGCGGGGACGCCCGTGCTCTTCACGCTGTGGGGCGCCGGGACGCTGGCCATGGGGTTCGCGCTCCCGTCCCGGGGGCCGGCCCTGGTGGGCATCCTGGCCCTGGGAGCCGCCCTCCAGACGGCGGCCGGGGAGGTGACCGACTCGGCCCCGATGGTCCTGCTGACGCTCGTCGTGTTCGGCGTGCTCCTGGTCGGCTCGGGTGAGGTGATCGGCGTCCTGCGGAGGGTGCGCGGGCTGGCGGGAACGTTCATCGTCACGGGGCTGATCGGGGTGTTCGTGACGATGCTCCCCCTCACGTTCTCCTTCCCCTGGGAGGCGTTCGGGCTCTTCGCGCCGCGGGGCGTGTCCGACACGGCCGTCTGGGGCCTCCTCGCGCTGGGTGTGGCCGCCGCGGGGAGCTTCGGGTACGTGGTGTTCCGACGCCGGCGGTCCCGAGGGCACGTGCTGGAGGCGACCGGCGGGATCGTGATCTCCGCCGTGGCCGTGGGGATCCTGCTGATGACCGATCCGTCGGCGCCCGTGCAGCACCTCGGCTATGAGGCCGTTCCGTTCTCTGCGTCCTCCGGTAACTTCTCCGTCCTCTTCAACGTCATCTACGGTGCGGCGGTGTTGTGGGCAATCGGGGTCGGGCTGGCCACCGACAGGGATGCGTTCGTGAACATCGGTCTGGTGTTCTTCGGGCTCCTGGTCGTTGCCCGGTACATCGATCTCTCCTCGCGCCTGTTCGACCGAGCCGTGGTCTTCGTCGGAGCGGGGGCGGTCCTCCTGATCACCGCGCTCCTCCTCGATCGCCTCCGCCGTGCGCTGGCCCGTCGAGCCTCGGAGGGAGGACGATGATGCCGGCCTCGCGCCGTCTCTTCCTGGCCGTTGCCGCGCTGCAGGTCCTGGTGATCGCGGGCTTGACCACATCGAGGGAGCTCGCCCTGCGATCGGGGACGGAGGTGATCTTGGAGACTGCTCCCGTCGACCCGACGGACCTGTTCCGAGGCGACTACGTGGTGCTCTCGTACGAGATCTCGAGGATCGGCGTGTGCGAGGTCCCCCCCGGTGGCACCGCCTACGTGCCCCTTCGGGAAGGACCGAACGGGGTCTGGAGAGCAGGCCCCTTCGGGCCCGGCGTGGCCCTGGCCAGCTTCGAGGATGCCGCGGCCGAGACGGGGGTGGCCATCCGGGGAACGGTGCGGAGCGGTCGTCCGTTCGACAGGTGCCGGTTGGACTACGGGATCGAGAGCTACTTCGTCCCGGAAGGCACCGGCCGGGCCATCGAGAGACTGCGAGAGCCGTTCCGGGTGCGGGTGGTCATCGATGCCGACGGGGACGCGGTCATCAAGGAGCTGATCCTGCCCGAGGGCTAAGCCAGTACGCGCGGGGCTCAAGGGACGTCTCCGATCAAGGCGAGCACGCTGCCGACCAGAACGCCCCACATGCCGATGCCCAGCCGCCCAGGTCGAGCTCGGGCCTGTACAGTCCGGGTGCCGACGATCGTCAGCCCGGCGGGGGAGGAGGCAACCCTCACGCCGACCGCTTCAGCAACGCCACCCCCAGCACCCCCATCCCGGTTCCCAGCACCAGCAGCCCGAACGCCCCGAGGAGGATCAGCCACAGGGGCAGGCCCGCACCGCTCGGCCGGGCGCGGTCCTCGATCTCGGTCTCCAGCGTCTCGATCGTCTGCTGCTGCTCGGTAACGATCTCGTTCAGGCCCTGGATGGCGGCAAGGGCCACCCCGTCGGCATCAACCGTCGAGATGTGCCGCTCGTCCTCGCCGACCCCGAAGGCCGCGGAGAAGTCCTGGGCCATCGGTCCAATGTGCCGGACGGAATCGTCCTGGGTTTTCCAGTTCCAGGTGGCCACGGGGACCGTCGAGAGGCGGTGGAGCACATCGCGGCCGTCGATCAGGGCGACGTGCTCTTTGGAGGCACGGTCGCTCAGCGTCCCCCACGCGGACGCGCCGGCGGCCAGCGAAGCGCCGCCCGTGGGCGTGCCGGAGGAATCAACCGCCGTGGCGAACCGAACGCCTCCCGTTGCCCGGGCACTGAACTCATCGACGGCCGTCGAGGAGAATGCCACGCTGGCGGCGCCAACATCGCACGTCGCGCTCCCGGCTGCGTTCCCACACGAGTCCGACCAAACGAACGCGCCGTGGTGAGAGGCTGTGGCGTCTGCCCGCCGACCCGCTGCGAAGCTGAAGTTTCCACGTGCGCCGTTGCTGAATCCCCCGGGGACGGCCGTGTACGTGCCGCTGGCGCCGTTGTTGCTGCCACCTCCCACGGTGGAGCGGTCCCCGCTGGCCGAGTTGCCCTCGCCTCCCGCCACGGTCCCGCGATGCCCGGCGGCGAAGTTGGTGTCGCCCCCTCCGATCGTGGAGATGGCACCGCTGGCGTTGTTCGAGAAGCCGCCTCCGACGGTGGCATAGCCGACGGCGCCACCACTCGCCGCGTTGGACTTTCCGCCGCCGATCGTGGAGTAGATCACCGTGGCGCTGTTGGCCTCACCGCCGCCGATCGAGGTCCGGGCACCACCGGCGCTGTTGCCGAAGCCGCCGGCGATGGCCGCCTCCTGCCCACCGGCTGCGTTGGACTGTCCCCCGGAGACGGTCGAGTAGCCGCCGCTGGCGGTGTTGGACTGACCGCCTCCGACCACGGCCCGCTGTGCACTGGCCGCGTTGAGGATGCCCCCGGCAACGGTGCTCCCCGGCGAGGTGGCGGTGTTCCGGTCGCCTCCGCCGACGGTTGACGTCACGCCGCTGGCGGTGTTGTCGTCGCCGCCACCCACGGTGGCGAACGTCGCGTCCGTGGTGCTTGCGGTGCCGTCTCCCGCCTGGTTGTTTCCCCCACCTCCGATCGTGCCGTACTCATCCGTCACGTGGTTACGGGTCCCAGGATCGAGGCTGTTGGACGGAGCGCCTCCGGCGATCGTGCCGTACTGAGCGCTCACTCGGTTGAACTTCCCCCCGCCGATCGCGCTGTACTGGCCGAGGGACTCATTGGCGTTTCCTCCGGCGACGACAGCGGCAAGGGCGTTCGCGGTGTTGGACACGCCACCGCCGACCGTTGTCCATTCCAGGCTGGCCGTGTTCAGGGATCCTCCAGCAACTGTCGAGCTGCCGAACCCGCTTGCCGTGTTGCTCTGACCGCCGCCGATGGTGCAGACGAGGCAACTGGCGGTATTGCCGTTCCCGCCCCCGATCGCGGAACGGCTGCCGCTGGCGGTGTTCGAGATTCCCCCGGCCACGGTTGACGAGTCCTCGGAGGACGTGTTGCTGGCTCCGCCGCCGATGGTTGCCGAGGTTCCGGTCGCCGCGTTGTTCGAGCCGCCGGCGACGGTGGCGTGGGTCGTGTCGACCGTATTCCCGTTCCCATTCCCGGCCAGGTTGTTGCGGCCGCCGGAGATCGTGCCGTACTCGTCGGTCACCTGGTTCGGCAGTCCCGTCTCCCCGCCGCCGGCGATCGTGGCCCCGAACGCTCCAGCCGTCACGTTGTTGCCGGGGTGGCCGCCGATGAGGTTCGGGGTCGAGGCCGGCTCGAACCGGAACGCACGGCTCCCGTTGACCTTCACCTCCAGCGCGATGTTGTCGGTGGTGCCCACGAAGTTCGCTCCCGCCGTGGTTCCGGCGTTCCCGCCGAGGAGCCACGCCGAGGGTGCCGCCGGAGCGGCACAACTGCCAGCCCACGCGCCGGTTCCGCTGTTGAGGGAGCAGGTGTTGGCGCCGACCTCGAAACGGACCCCTCCCCCGGCCCGGACCGCGAACTCGTTGGCCGCGGCGGAGTTGAAGTCGGCATCGGTGGCGTCGGCGAACAAGAATGACCCGTCGTGAGCGGTGCCAATCTTGGCTCGCCGCCCCGAGGCGACGCTGAAGTCGCCGGCTGCGGCGTTCTGCGTGCCTCCCGGGACGGTGGCTGCCGTGCCAGTGGCCGAGTTGGATCCTCCACCGCCGACCGTGGCTCCGCCGGAGAGGCTGCCAGCGATGTTACTGTCGCCCCCGGCGACGGTGTCGGCCGATCCTGTGGCGGAGTTCCCCTGACCACCGCCGATCGTAGCACCGGTTCCCCCGGCCCCGTTGTTCGTGCCTCCGCCGACCGTGGCACCGTACTCCGTGGCGAAGTTGTTCCACCCGCCGCTCACCGTGGCGTACGGCCGGTTGTCAACCTCGCTGTCGTGGTTGCCGGCTTCGTTCCCCAAGCCTCCGCCCACCGTTCCGTAGTCGTCGGTCACGGCATTCACGTCTCCTGCGGCCCCTCCGCCGCCCACGGTGGCACCGAAGGTGGGCCGGGTGGTTCCCGACGTTCGGAAGTTGCCGTCGAACCCTCCGATCAAGCTGGGGCTGGTGCCATTCGGGGCCAGCCACAGGGCTCGCAGGTTGTTCACCCGGAAGCTCAGCGGTTGGTTGTCGCTTGTGCCCACGAACTCGCTCGCCGGCGTCGTTCCCGCGTTGCCCGCCAGCAACCACGCCGGGGATCCGCCATCGTCGGTCCCATCGGCGAAGCCGGCGGGCACGCCGCCGAGGTTGTTCCAGTGCACGCGATTCGAGCCTGGGTCGCTCGCGTCGAGCTCGGTCTCCCTGTAGTAGCGACCGTCGTGATCGTGTCCGGCCGTGGCGAATGCGGCGTCGGCCTCGGCCTCGGCGTAGTAGCGACCGTCGTGGTCGTCCGACGCCTTGTGGTCGTCCAGCTCGCCTTGCGTGGTGGGATCGAAGGAGAGCTTCCCCTGGGTGATCTCGCCGGCCGGGATCTTCCCTCCGGTCACCTGATCGTCACCGATGTCGGTCGTGCCCACGCACCCGGGGCAGTCGAGGTCGCTGGCCGTGCCGCCGTCCTGGTCGATCCCGTCGGCGAACCCCGTGGGGATGCCGGCGAGGTTGGACCAGTGGACCGGGTCCCCGGCCTCGTTGACCAGTCCGTCGTCACTGCTCAGCGAGCCCTTGGTCGGATACCGCTGATCGGCCTTCGCTCTGATGTGCTTCCAGGTGTGACCGACCTTCTTGGTGATGTGGGCGTCTGCTGGGGCGAGGACCGCCCATAGGATCATGAGCGTGGCCAGCATCGCGAAGCCGCGGGTGCGCTGGTGGTGGGCCATGGCCAACCCCTTCCGTCGAGAGCGGGGTCGCCGTGGGAGCGGGGGGCCCGCTCAGCTTATGAGGGTTCCAGGTTAGCCGTGTGCTGGGATGGTCCTCAATGGCCCATCTGGGTGGTTTTCGCCGGAAGCGGTGGATGGGGCCGCCTGGCCGCGGAAGCGCACCCCGAACACCGCCTCGAACTCACCGGCGACCACGGGAAGGGCGTCCTCTACGGTCACCGGGCGTCCGGCCAGCTCGGAGAGCGTGGCCACGCCGTAGCCCGGGAGGCCGCAGGGGACGATGGCCTCGAACCAGCGCAGGTCCGTGGTGCAGTTCAGGGCGAAGCCGTGCAGGGTCACCCCCCGGGTGGTCCGCACGCCGATCGCGCACACCTTCCGCCTGCCCGACCACACGCCGGTGTTGACCTCGGACCGCTCGCACGCCGCGCCGAACGCCGCGGTGGTCCGGAGGATGACCTCCTCCAGGTCCCTGAGGTACCGGATCACGTCGCCGTCCCCCAGGCGGATGATGGGGTAGCCGACCAGCTGGCCCGGCCCGTGGAAGGTCACGCTCCCGCCCCGGTCCACGTGGTGGACCTCGGCGCCCATCCGCTCGGCGTCCTGCTCCACCATCCCGAGGTGCATGGGATCCGTGCGGCGCCCGGCGGTGTAGACGGGTGGGTGTTCGAGCAGGACCAGCGTGTCGGGGATCTCGTCCCGCACCCGCTGCTCGGCCAGGTCGTGCATCAGCGCGTAGGCGTCCCCGTAGGGGACGACGCCCGGCGTGAGCAGGCGGCCCTCAGCCAAGGTAGGCCTGGACCTCCGGGGTGAAGTCCCAGGTCTCCAGGTTCTGCTTGAGCCGCCCGATGAACTGGGCCGCGGTGGCTCCGTCGATCATCCGGTGGTCCCAGGACATCGACAGGTACACCATGTGCCGGATCCCGATCGCGTCGTCCACGACCACCGGGCGCTTCTCGATCGCATCGAAGGCCAGGATCGCCGTCTCGCCCGGGTTCATGATGGGCACGCTGATCAGGGAGCCGAAGGGGCCGGGGTTGGTGATGGTGAACGTCCCGCCGTGGACCTCGTCCGGCTTCAGCTTCTTGGACCGGGCCCGCTGGGCGATGTCGTTCACCGCCCGGGCGATGCCCACCACGTTCATCTCGTCGGCGCCTCGGATGATGGGCACGATGAGGCCCTCGTCGTACGCGACGGCGATGCCCAGGTTGACGTTGCCGTGGTAGGTGGCCGTCCCCTCGGCCAGGTTGAGCCGGGCGTTGACGTCGGGGTAGGCGTGGAGCGCGTCGCACAACGCACGGGCCAGGAACGGCATGTACGTCAGGGAGAATCCCTCCCGGGCCTTGAACGCGTCCTTGGCCCGGCCGCGGAGCTTGACGATGTGCTCCATGTTGACCTCGACCAGGTTCCAGGCCCGGGCCGCGCTGTGGAGCGAGGCCACCATGTTCTCCGCGATCCGCTTGCGGATGTGGGAGATGGGCCGGACCTCCTCCCGGCCGCCACCGGGGGACATGACCGGGGGCACGGCCTGCATCGCCGGCGCGGCCGCCGGCGCGATGGCCGGAGCCGCTACGGGCCCGGCCTGGACGAACGCCTGGATGTCCTTCTTGGTGATCCGTCCGCCGGTGCCGGTGCCCTGGACCTGCTGGAGGTCGATCCCGTGCTCCTCGGCCAGCCGCCGGACGAGCGGCGACAGGATGTGGCTCCGCGGCCCTCGGCCCGACGGCGCCTGCACGGCGTGCCGCTGGGTGGCCGGCGCCTGCGGACCGCCGCCGTTGCCGGTGGGGGCCGTCGTGGTGGCCGTCGGCGGGGGCGTGGGCGCGGCCTGCGGCGTCTCGGGAGCGGGCGTCTCGGCCTTCGCGGCCGGCGGCTCGGCTGGCTTCTCCTCGCTACCCGAGGATGCTCCGCCGCCCTCCTCGGCGATGTGGGCCACTTCGGTGCCCACGTTCACCGTCTCCCCCTCGGGGACCAGGATCTTCTCGAGCTTCCCGCCCACGGGGGAGGGGACCTCGGTGTCCACCTTGTCGGTGGAGATCTCGAACAGCGGCTCGTCGCGCTCCACCACGTCGCCCTCGGCCTTGAGCCACTTCACGATGGTCCCCTCGACCACCGTCTCGCCCAGCTGGGGCAGGGTCACGGGCGTCGCCACGTCATCGACCTCCTCGTCTCGGTCACCACTTCGACAGCTTCTCCACGGCCTCCACCACGTCCTCGACCTGGGGGAGGAACGCATCTTCCAGGGGGGGCGAGAACGGCCACGGGGCGTTGGGAGGCGCCAGCCGGACGATCGGCGCGTCCAGCATCTCGAACCCCTCCTCGGCCACCACGGCCGACACCTCCGAGCCGATCCCAAACTCCCGGTGGCTCTCGTACAGGACCATCAGCCGGCTGGTCTTCTCCACCGACCGCAGGATCGCCTCGGCGTCCAGGGGCTGGACCGTCCGCAGGTCCACGACCTCCACGGAGATCCCGCGGTCGGCCAGGTCCTCGGCGGCCTCCAGGGCCCGGTGGACCATGGCCCCGTAGCACACGATCGACAGGTCGTCGCCCTCGCGCTGGACCTTGGCCTTCCCGATGTCCACCGTGTAGTCCTCCTCGGGGCCGGGGATCACCTCGCGGATCCGCCGGTAGATCCACTTGTGCTCGAAGAACACCACGGGGTTGTCGTCGCGGATGGCCGCCTTGATCAGGCCCTTGGCGTCGTAGGGGAACGCGGGCACGATGACCTTGATCCCCGGCGTGTGGGCGAACCACGGCTCCGGGCTCTGCGAGTGGAACGCGCTCCCCCGGACCCCGCCGCCGGACGGCCCCCGGACCACG
>Ga0214472_10007532_pt1 | contig 11391 bp, 7 predicted proteins | sample RVTome_6_FD_207662 | JGI IMG/M metagenome (GOLD analysis project Ga0214472, IMG submission 207662) | Soil microbial communities from uranium-contaminated site in the Upper Colorado River Basin, Wyoming, United States - RVT140D175 | ecosystem: Environmental > Terrestrial > Soil > Contaminated >...
TCTATTGCTAAATTACGCCTGTCGCCGCTGTTGTTTGAAAGCCTGGTTAAAACCGAGAAAATTAAAGACAACAAGGAAAAGCTGGATGGGCAACAAGCTGTCGACAAAGGCTTGAGCTTATTGGGCTACTTAGAAGAATACTATTTAATACCTAAGCTTGGTCAGGCTGAAAATTTTGATCAAAAAATACACCAAAAGGCTTTGTTACCCAGAATTTTAGAGTTATTAGCCTATCCAGACGTTCGCAAGTTATTCGCTGAAGAATTAGATCAAGAGTTAGTCGCTTTTACTACCGCTAAAAGACCGATGAATAGCGTGAGAAAAATTGAAGCTAAACTCACAAATTTGCGTCAAGATATTTATCAAACTTATCTGGAAGCCAAAAAAACTTACGGTAAGTTACCACAAAGCCAGGCGGAGCAAATCGGAGAACGACAGGGGGAGATAGAACAGATAGCCGGAGAAAAAGAAGGTATTTTTGCTATCGCCAACGATTCTACCCTCGGCTTTCTGGAAGCCCAGAAACTTTTAACCTATAAACAGCAACTGAAGGAAAAGGGCTTTGCCCTCACCCCTTCTCGCCAGGACTTGATTGACCGCATTACTCGCGAAGCTTTATCCGGCAAGAAGATTTTTTTAGTTGGTTCCACTGGCACCGGTAAGACCCAACTGGCTTTTTATGTCCTCAATTCTTTGGGTGGTTTTGAGATTATTCCCTGGCATGAGGGCACTACCCCGCGTGACATTTTTGGTTATCGTGAGCTTTATGAAGATGAGCAGGGCAAAGTCCAAAGTGGCATCAAACCAGGTCCCTATCCGCGTGCGCTGGAACAGCGCAAAAGCTTAGTTCACGAGGAGTTTACCGGCGGCTCTACCCGCACCCAACTGGCTATTAAATACTTGATGGGCGCTCGTCCGGGAGAGAAAGTGCAAATTCCTGGTTTTAATGGCGAGGCTCATGAAATTACCGAAAATTTCGTCGAGCTTTTCACCGGCAATCCCAAAGACGAGCGCACCAAGCAACGAGAAGAGATGGACCCGGCTATTTTGCGCGAGCTGACTGGGGTGGAAGTGAGCTACATGAGCGCCCAGGAAATGCAAGACATTATTCTAGCGCAGTTGATCGAGGAGAGTGGGGTGTTGAGATTGAGCTGGTCTGAAATAGAGCTGATTAAAAAATTATGCCAAGCGGCTGAAGTAATGCAGCGGGTGCACAACCGAGATTTTGACTACTTACCCGATGAAATCAAGGAATTATTGGGTATTGATAATCAGGGCAACACTGAAACCACGCTCAACGCTAATTTCTTAGATCCCGGCACGTTGTTTAAACTTTTCAATGAATGGGAGCTGGAGCGGGCGAGAGGCAATGACTTTGGCGCTTATCTTACTGAGAAATTACTCGAGTTTGTTGGCGACCCGAAAACGATGAGCGTCCCAGAAGAACGCCAAACCCTCAGAAAAATTCTGACAGCTTTTGGCTTATATGGTGATGATCTTGCCGGTAGAGAGGGAGAAAAGTCCTACATCTTACCTTCAGAGCTAGCTAAACTTAATCCCCGTCCAGTGAAGAATCCGATGCCGGTAGAGGAGTCTACAGTCGAGTTAGAAGAAGTAGATTACAGAAATTATGATCAATTACGAAAACGAGAGGTCGAGGCTTGGGAAAAAGTGCTGGTTACCAAAGAAAAAATCGCTCCGTTACCCAATTATCTCACCAAGGAAGTTATCAAAAACCTGGAGGAGCTAGGGCTAGAAATGCGCTTCGTGCCCAAACTGGAGATAGGCACGCTGGAAGAATTGGGTTCAATGGGAGTCGAAGCATTTGTTGAGAGAATCTGCCAGCGCTACCCGGGCTTGCACCGCTATGAAGCTATGAGCGATCAGGATAAAAATAATCATGATATTGCTAGATTGATGGATAAAGATTATTGGGAAGCAGTGTCACAAGGAAAGATTCCTTTTCCAGAATATTCCCCGGGATGGCTGGCGGTGGAAACCTTAGCAAAACCAAATTACGGCACTGCTTACCAGGAAACAGAATTATCAGCCATCTTAATGGAATCAAGTCATCCCGGCTCTACAGCACCGTTAGAACGATTCAACTTTGATTGGAATAGAGCTACGCAACATGTTGATCGAGCCAAAGATAAGATCATTAATAGACTTGAACTTTCTTCAGTAAAAAATAAAATTGAAATTCGTTTACCGGAAGCACACGAATATAACTTACTGGCCAATCGTGAAGGTTGGGGTAAAACTAATACTTGGGAATGGGTGAACACTCCTTATGATAGTGGTGCTCAGCGCCTCAATCTCGGCTACTCCGCCCACGGTGGGGCGGCGCGCGTCGGTTGGGACGTACCTGAGATCACCTACGGCTTCTTGGGCTTTCGCGTCGCGGTAGTTTTTGAACCTTGATCCCAGCTTTAGTCGGGATTGATTTCTTGATTCTTTTGTGTTCTTGATTTTTAGATTTGAATGTTTTTTATTAATTTTAAGTCACGAAATCTAAAAAATTTTCCCGGTTTACTAATTGAATACTACTAGCCGAATAGGTATTAGTGAATTCCTTGATAGGACTAATTTTGTTATTTGTCCACTTTATTTCAAAGCCGGTAATGTTTCCTCGATACTCTTCAATTAAATCAATTTCTTTTTTGGCGTAAGTGCGCCAAAAATAATAATTCTTTTGTTTTCCTTGATAAACATCTCTTTTAATTCGTTCACTAATGATCAAGTTTTCCCAGGATTGGCCTTTATCTTGACGAAGCTCGTAAGGGTTAAAGTTTTTAATCAGGGCATTACGAATACCCAAGTCATAAAAATATATCTTGCGTGATTTAGAAATTTCGGTCCGTAGGTTTCTACTAAAAGCTGGCAATCTAAAAATAACAAAACTTTTTTCTAGGAGATCTAAATAACGCAAGACTGTTTTTTGATCAATACCAACTAGCGACGCAAGTTCTGTATAAGAAACTTCTTGGCCAATTTGTAGCGCTAGCGCCACTAAAAGTTTACGCAATTGTTCTGGATTTCTTATTTCCTGGTATTCTAAAATATCTTTGTATAAATAATCGTTGGCTAGTTCTAATAAATAGCTTTCTTTTTCACTGTTATTTGGTAAGTCAAAAATATGAGGATAGCTACCAAAGCGTAAAATATCATTTAGGTACGAGGCAGTAGCAATGGTGTCATATTTTTCATGTTCGTAAAGTTCTAAAAAACTCAATGGATACAAATAAAAAGTTTTTTTTCTACCAGTCAGCGGCTCATTAATTTCATTAGATAATTCTAAACTAGATGAACCAGTCGCTAGAGTGGTTTTTTCTGGCATTTCATCGACAATCATTTTGAGTACCAGCCCGATATTTTTTATTCGTTGAGCCTCATCAAAAACGACAATTGAATATTTAGCCAAAAATCTTTTTAATTCTGTCAAGCCAATATCGCTAAAACGGTTTCTAACGTCTGGATCATCGCAGTTGAGAAAAATAACTGAGGGATTATTCTCATCAATAATTTTTTTAATTAATGTAGTTTTCCCAACCCTTCTGGGTCCCAGCACAATGGTTGCTAGACCGGAGACAAGTGACTGACGAATAGTAGTTTGTAAGTATCTGCTAATAAGCATATTTTTTTGCTAAAAATACTGTACCTTATTCCCGCAATTTTGTCAAATTACGGGAATGTATTCCTGTAATTTACAATAAATAAAGGATTTTAACTAAAAAGTAGAAGACCTGAGATTAGTTAGGCTATCTGTTTAGACTGTTGTATCATAGTTGCATGCGACAAAAACTGAGTAACATTTTGTTATTGATTGGTTTTAGTTTATTTTTGTTTCTACTTTTATCTCCATCTCAAGTTACCGCCAAAGAATACAGTATTGATTCACTGACGGTCGAGGCGCTGGTTCAACCTGACGGTTCGATGGCCGTCACCGAACAGCGTGTCTACGACTTCCGCGACGATTTTGCCTTTGCTTACCAATATCTTTATCACCGGCCAGACCAAGCCTTAGATCCGCACCGCTCAGAACCTTACGAAATCCGGGTGAGAAGTTTGTGCGATGAGTTGAGTTGTTACTCATTTGCCCGCCCCGACCAAGTCAACTTAAGCGACCGGCGCGACAATTTGGCTGATACCTTTACCGTTATTCAAGATGAAGAGCAAACTTACCTGCAGTGGCACTTTCGCGCCCTTTATGAACCAAAGACTTTTACTTTAAGCTACACGGTGGACAATGCGGTGACCTTGCACGAGGACGTGGCGGAGCTTTATTGGCAGTTTGTGGGGGATGAGTGGGAGGTGCCAACGAGCAATATTAACATCACGGTGACTTTGCCGGAGGGCCTGCCTGCCGGACAGGCAGGCATTGATGGCGAACAAATCGCGGCGTGGATGCACGAGGTGCAGGGTGGGACCGTTAGTATTATTGGTGATCGGACCGTGACCTTTGTTTTGGCGCACAACCCAACCGGAAAATTTACCGAAGCTAGAATTATCTTTCCTCGAGAAGTAATGACTGGTGGTGCGGCCGGTAGTGCTTCACGAGCGTTGATTGTGGGCCAGGAAAATGAGTTTATTGCCCGCACTGTTCAAGCTAACCAATGGGAGCGGTGGTTCATTTGGGGCGCTGTCATTTTAGTCGGTTGGGTGTGGTTGGGGGTCTTGCGGGAAGTTTATCGCTTCGTGCGCCACGACATTCAGCGCATTCCACCGGCTAACGCTGCCGATCGCTTTTGGGAGCCACCCAGTGACTTGGAGCCGGCACTGGTCGAGCAATTACTGAAAGGCACTAAGACCATTAGCGCCAAAGCCTTTACTGCCACCGCTCTTTCACTTGTCCAGCAAAAATTGGTTAAGATCGTGCGCAGTAGTGAGAAAAAAGGTTTTTTGGTCAAAAATTGGCAGTATAGTTTTGAGCAAACGGGCGCGCCGCGGCAGGCGAATAAAGCAAAAAAACTGTCGGCCACCCAACAGCAGGTTTTCAACTATATTTTTGAGGTCGTTGGCCGCGGCGCCAAAACTGTACCTTTTGCCGATTTACTTCGCTATAGCAAGAGCCACAGCACCAGCGCTTACCACTTTTTGCAAAATTTGGGCCAACAAGCCTTTGCTAGCAATCTCAAACAAGGCATGTTTACAGCGAGCCGACCGTCACGGTTTTTGAGTTCTTTTCGACCGTTGGGCCGGCCGTTGTTAGTGTCGCTTGGGTTGTACTTGCTTTATGGTTTACTGAAAGTTTTCAATCCTTATTTATCAGCTGGCTCGTTGGCGATAGCAATCCCGCTCATGCTCCCGTTCCAGTTTTTCATTCCTGGCGCGATTTTTTTAATCATTGGCTTACTGCGAGAAAGTTTGCCGCGCCGCACACAAAAGGGCTTGCGCGAAGCCTCTCTCTGGCGAGCGTTCAAGCGTCACATGACAGACTACCAGCAAACAAAAAAATACCCGATCGACTCGGTGATTTTGTGGGAAAAGTACCTGGTTTATGGCACGTTGTTTGGGGTGTCGGCCAAAGCGCTGGCAGATTTACCGCTTGAGTTTAGTCAAAAAGAATTTCAAACGGCCGCCACTTATTGGGGAGTCAGCTCGCTTGACTCAGTTGGTTCAGCCACCGCCTCCACGGCGTCATTGGGTACAGCCTTAAACTCAGTTTCTTCTGCTCTCACGTCACTATCTAGCTCCACGTCCAGCAGTTTTGGCGCCTCTGGTTCCGGCTCTTCCGGCGGTTCTTCCGGTGGAGGAGGCGGAGGTGGAGGTGGTGGCGGTGGAGGAGCGGGGTAGAGTTTACTTTGTCGCCGCAGATAAATTGGTACTGATAAAAGTATTGAGACTGACTCCCTCTTGTCTAGCTCGATAGACGAGATTGCGATGTAAGGATTTTGGCAACCGTAAATTCAATTTGCCGCTAAATTCATTTTTGACGGGTTCTGGGATTGCCAGGCCTTGATCTAGGGCGGTTTCAAGCCAAGCTCTTTTAGCGTCTTCAATCATTTCTAAAACTTCTTGTTTAGTTTCTCCTTGGGTGAAACAACCGGGAAGTTCTTCAATTTCAGCAAAATATGACCCATCGTCTTCAGTAATACGAATGGCATAATCAAAATCGAGATAGTAATCCAGATTTTTTTTATTTTTCATGATTTTCTCCGATTAGTTCTAATACTCTTTTGACATAGACAGGTTTAATAAAAGGTCGTTTATAGGGCATGGTGACGATAATATCTTGTTTTGTGTAAGTGTAGTGACTGCTACCAGAATTGGGTTGCCTCCTTTCAAAACCCTGGTTTAATAAAATGTTGTCGAGAGTTTCAAAACTAACTGTTTTCGGGTTATTAAGCGCTTTTTTAAATCTTTTCTCCCTTTTGGTCACTAAAAAATAGTACTACTGGTGGTACTATTTGTCAAGCGGCTCTCTCTTCTAGTGGAACGACTCAAAAAACCAAGTACAATAAGAAGATCAGATGGCAAAAGCAAACCACGATCACAACCAGCTCTTTAAGCTCCGACATACCGCTGAGCATGTCCTGACGATGGCCATGCGGCGGCTTTATGGCGCTGACCAAGTCATCATGGCTATGGGACCGGCAACGGACGACGGTTTTTATTTTGATTTTGATAGTCCGGCGGATTTCAAAATTTCAGAGACTGATTTCCCCAAGATTGAGGCAGAAATGCAAAGAATTATTGATCAAGATTTGCCAGTGGTGCGCCAGGAAATTTCGCTTGCCAGTGCGCGAGCAATGTTTGCCAGCAATCTTTACAAGCAAGAGTGGCTGGATGAGATTGAAGAAAAAGGCGAGCCAGCCAGCGTCTATTGGTTGGGCCAGCCTGACCAAGTTGACCAGCCCGACCAAGCCGATTCGTTTGTTGACCTTTGTTCCGGCCCGCATGCCAATTCCACCGGCGTAATTAAAGCTTTTAAACTCTTGAGTATTGCTGGCGCCTACTGGCACGGCGACGAAAAAAACAAAATGTTGACTCGTATTTATGGCACGGCCTTCTCTTCACCTGCGGAGTTAGACAAATATCTAACAAATTTGGCGGAAGCCAAAAAGCGCGACCACCGCAAACTAGGGCGCGAGCTAGACCTGTTTAATTTCTCAGATTTGGTTGGTCCCGGTCTACCGCTGTGGTCGCCCAAAGGCACCATCTTGCGCAACTTACTTGATGATTTTGTTTGGCAATTGCGAAGCGAAAAAGGCTATCAAAAAGTCGAGATTCCTCACATTACTAAAAAAGATTTATACCAAGTCAGTGGTCACTGGGACAAATTTGGTGATGAGTTGTTTCGAATGACCACCAAAGAAGGCCATGAGTTTGTGATCAAACCAATGAATTGCCCGCATCACACCCAGATCTATGCTCGCCGCCAATTTAGTTACCGTGAAATGCCCCAGCGCTACGCTACGACTACCATGGTTTACCGCGACGAGCAGACGGGAGAACTAAATGGTCTGTCGCGGGTGCGGGCCATTACCCAGGATGACTCACACGTTTTTTGTCGTCCCAACCAAGTAACTGATGAGGTTAATGCAGTTTGGGATGTGGTGGAGTCGTTTTATAAAGTTTTTGATTTCGAACTGCGACCACGTCTTTCACTTCATGATTCCTCAGAGCCGGAAAAATATCTGGGCGGCGAGGAACGCTGGTTGGCGGCGGAAGAGCAACTGCGAGAATTGGTGCAAGCTCGAGGCATTGAGGCAATTGAAGCCGTGGGTGAGGCCGCCTTTTATGGTCCTAAGCTAGATTTCATGGCCTACGATTCATTGGGTCGTGAGTGGCAAGTGGCTACCATTCAACTTGATTTTAATATGCCAGAGCGCTTTGACTTGTTTTGTATTAACGAGCAAGGCGAGCAGGAACGGGTGGCAATGATTCATGTGGCGGTGATGGGCTCGATTGAGCGCTTTTTGTCAATCTTGATTGAGCATTATGGTGGTGCTTTCCCTGTCTGGTTGTCGCCAGTGCAGGTCAAAATTTTGCCGATCACCGACAATCACCTAAAATATGCCCAGCAAGTTAAAGTCCAACTAATCAACCAAGGCATTCGCGTGGAAATTGACGACCGCTCCGAGCGCCTGCCGGCTAAAATTCGTGACGCGCAACTGGAAAAAGTGCCCTATATGTTGGTAGTGGGGGACAAAGAAATGGAAAGCAAACAAGTCAATGTGCGCCAACGCGATGGCTCGCAGGAAACGGTTGGTGTCGATAGCTTTCTGGAGAGTCTTCTTCAACAGGTTACCAATAAGAATTAACCAATTTAGCCAACGCTCTTAATGCAGGTCCGGAAATAAAGTTTATTCCTCGTTAACTTCACTTTCACTCTCATCCAAACCCGTCATCATTTCGCCAGTCGACTTTGGTGTGCCCAAATTTTTCAAGACTAGCCGATCCACCGTAAACGGTGCGGCCAGCGAAATAACTTCCAGCGTAAAGATTGACAACTCAAAGGCGCTGGGGATTTGGTTAGTAATGAAAAAAGCGCCCAAGCCCACAGCGCTGGCATTAAATACGGTGTCTTTGAACATTTGATTTTGTAGTTGGCCAATCTCGCGGGAAGGCAAGTTCATTCTTTCCGCCAATTGGCTTTTGCGGGCAATTCGAGGAAAGCCGTGGTAAATTAGCACTGAAAAAGTGGCGATGGCGGTAATAGTGTTGAAAGTACGATTGGGGATACTGACATCGCCGCTAAAAATCCTAAACTCCCAGGCCGTTGGAAAATGCCGCACTGCAAACCAAGCGATGATCAGGAAAGCCACTAAATAGCCGGAGGTGTAACGCCCCCAGCGACCAGCAAACAGTTTTTGCTCTGTTTTGCTTCCCTGTTGACTACGAATTGCTCGGCGGGCAATAAAAACTAGGGCTTGAATAACAATCAACGCTAGCCATACGATCAGTAGCACCTGCCAGCCGAAATCAGTAGTTTTAGTAACGCTCAGGTAGGGAATTTTAAAAAAAGTATCAGTGATCGGATAATCAGGATAAGGCACCCAGCTATAAAGCAGATCTGGATTGATGTTTTTAGTGTAAAAATCTGTTAAAAACAAGCGCCCCATGGAGATGTAAGAAACCAACTGCATGATAAAATCCACGGCATAAAATAGAAAAGTGACGTTGCCTTGCCGGAATTTTTTTTTGAGTACAAACTCTTGCTGGTCAGGAGTTTTAAGTTGAGTAATTTCTTGTTGAAAGTCTTTGATACTGCTGGCCTTAATTACTCGGATCATCCGAAAGGGGATCAGCAAAAAAGTTTGGAAAATACCCAACAGCACTACAGACACCCACATACTATTAGTGACGGCATAAAACAAAAATAAGAAACTGGCATAGAACTGATAACTTAGGCCTGAAAAAAAGGCGTAAATCAGAAAAATAATACTGGCCAGTGATATCAGCATGCCGAAAGTAGGCAAGTTGACGTTTGAGCTGAGGCGGGAGTCAGGAGCGAGTGGTGGTTGGTTTTCAGTTTGGTTGGCAGTCATCGACCAACTTATTGTACAGCACAGATAATCACTAGTGCTATAAATACTGTTGGAATTAAATTGGCAAAAAGTCGAGTGCTAGAAACTCTCCAAATCCACTTTGACGCCTGGTCCCATGGTTGGAGAAAGAGTAATCTGGACTATTTTATCCTTGAGGGCATTAAGTAGTGCTTGCAAGTTTTCTATCAGATCCTTGGTTTCCATACTAGTTTGTCCAATTGGCACTTGGATTAAGGGCTGTTTTTTTTCAGTTTTCAAAGTTTGTTTGCCAGCCGACAACTCTTTAACGGCTTGGGCGGGATTGGCGGTGAGGGTGCCATTTTTGGGGTTGGGCATCAGGCCTTTGGGACCCAGCACTTTAGCCAGCTTTGCCAGTTTGGGCATGAATTCAGGCGAACTGACCAAGACATCAAAATCCAATTTGTCAGCCTCAATATCTTTTAAAATTTGCTCATCAACCACGACCACCTTACGCACTTTGCCAGCCGCGTGAGGCAAAGTCACTTCGCCGGTTACCTCCAGGTTTTTAACTTTAAGGTTAGCACTAATAGTACCGGGAAACTTGCTATAAGAGAGTTGTTTGATCAGTTCTATGGCTGAAAGCGGATCATAGCGGCGAGTGCGATCGACTTTAGACTTGACCGCTGAGTATTTTTTACCACGCACTCGTATGACTTTTGGTTTGGTGGTTTTGGCCATAGGTTGATCTGCGGCAGTAGTTGAGGTTGAGTCAACTGTGTCGACGGAAAGCCCAAGCTTTTTGTCGTTTGTGGCCTTTGGTGCCTCTACGATTTTCACCTCCATTTTTTGGCTGGACATATCTACGTTTTTGGTCGTACCCATATTTTCCTTGAACTCTTAGTTTTGACTTATTGTCACTTGACTAGTCTTGAACCTTGACTCCCATACTGCGTGCTGAGCCCTGAACAGATTTCATGGCTTGTTCTAAATTATTAGTATTCAAATCGGCCATTTTTTGTTCGGCAATTTGTTTAACTTGCTCGGTGGTGAGGGTGCCCACGATGTCTGTTTTGGGGGCACTACTGCCTTTTTTCAACTTTAATAGTTGCCTAATGAGATCTGAAACTGGTGGTAATTTGAGAACAAAATCAAAAGATTTATCTTTATAAACCGTTAGCTCAGCCGGAATGATCTGACCGCGCTGATCTTTTGTTGCATCATTGTACTGTTTTAAAAACTCCATCATGTTAATACCCGCTCCACCTAAAATTGGCCCGATGGGCGGTGCAGGCGTAGCTCCACCGGCGGGCAGATTAAGCTTGAGAATTTTTTCGATTTTTTTTGCCATAATTTTTTACCAAGGCGATATTTTAACACGTTCCAACTTTTACACTTTTTGCACTTGCAGGAAGTCCATTTCCACGGGTGTTTCGCGCCCAAAAATATTAATCAGCACTTTGACTTGGCCTTTTTCTTCATCAATCGAATCCACTGTCCCCAAAAATTCAGCAAATGGACCGTCGGTAATCTTGACGGCTTCACCTTCCACGTAATCAGCCTTAAACTGAGGTTCGGTTTGGGCCATGTATTTTTGAATTGCTTCTACTTCGTGGCGGGGCAAAGGCGTGGGCTTGCTGGACATACCTACAAAGCCAGTCACTCCTTGAGTGGTGCGTACCGCTAGCCAAGCATCATCAGTTATTTCCATTTGGACTAACATGTAGCCGGGAAAGATTTTTTCTCGCACGGTTTTACGTTGGCCGCGGCGGATTTGAATTTTTTCCTGGGTTGGAATCAGCACAGCCAGGATTTTGTCGGTTAATTGCAGGGTTTGGGCACGTTGTTTGAGGGCTTCGGCCACTTTCTTTTCATGACCAGAGTAGGCGTGCACTACGTACCAGCGGGCTTTTTTGTTTTCTGCCTTGGAGATAACCACCAA
>Ga0214472_10007535_pt1 | contig 11387 bp, 13 predicted proteins | sample RVTome_6_FD_207662 | JGI IMG/M metagenome (GOLD analysis project Ga0214472, IMG submission 207662) | Soil microbial communities from uranium-contaminated site in the Upper Colorado River Basin, Wyoming, United States - RVT140D175 | ecosystem: Environmental > Terrestrial > Soil > Contaminated >...
TTTGTCACCCCCGAAGAGTTGAATGACAATCTGCGCAATTGCGGCGACGGCCACGATTCATGACAAAGAACGCGTTCTGTGAGCTTGCTCACTTCGGGCTTATCCGTTTCTCGGGCGCAGAAGCACAGACATTCCTCCACAATCAGTTGACCTGCGACGTCGGCGCGCTCGCGCCGAGTACAAGCACCTACGGCAGCTACTGCACCCCCAAGGGCCGTGTACTGGCGACTTTTCTTCTGTGGCGCTCGGGTGAGGATTTCTTCATGCAGCTGCCCTCCTCTCTCCGGGAACCGATCCAAAAGCAGCTTTCGAAATTCATTCTGCGCGCCAAGGTGAAGGCGACGGATGCGACTCCCGAATGGACGCTTCTCGGCGTAGTCGGCAAGGACGCCGCCGCCATAGTGCAGCGCGCTGTCGGTGAGGCTCCGAAAGCTGTTCACCAGGTTGCTCACGCTTCGGGGGCAATGGTGATCAAGGTTCCCGGCGGCCGCTACGAGATCGTCGCCGCGCGCGATAAGGCGCAAGCTCTCCTGACTTCGCTTGTGTCCGGCGCCGAGATGGCTGGCGCCGATTATTGGGATTGGCTCGACATCCGCGGCGGCATCCCGACAATCGTGATTGCGACACAGGAAGCCTTCGTGCCGCAGATGGTGAATCTCGATCTCATCGGCGGGGTGAGCCTGTCGAAGGGCTGCTACCCCGGGCAGGAGATCGTCGCGCGCATGCACTACCGTGGCACGCTCAAGCAGCGCATGTACCTCGCAAACGTTGCCGGAGGCGACTCTCCCCAGCCGGGCGACAAGCTTTACAGCTCCGATTTTGGTGAGCAGGCCTGCGGCACGATCGTCAACGCAGTTCGCTCGCCAGAGGGAGGCTACGACGTGCTGGCGGTGATCCAGATCGCGAGCGCCGAGAAAGGCGATGTGCGCTGGAAGTCGTCGGGCGGCCCGGCGTTGAAGCTGCTGCCGCTTCCATACAATTGGACCTGATCCCGCTCTTGATCAAGCTCGGCTACACCGCGTTCACTGCGGTGACGGTCGCGGTTTACGTGAAGAAGTATCCGCTGTGGAACTTCCTGTGGTTCTCGGACATCGCGCTGATCGCCACCGTGCCCGCGCTCTGGCTCGAGAACAGCCTCCTCGCCAGCATGATGCTGATCGGCGTGCTGCTGCCGGAGGTGCTGTGGAATGGCGCCTTCTTCGTGCGGCTCGTCACCGGAACGCGCCTATTCGGGCTCACGGACTACATGTTCGACCCCGCAAAGCCGCGTTACCTGCGGGCGATCTCGCTCGTCTTCCACGTCCTGCTGCCGCTCCTGCTGCTGTGGATGGCCGTCCGGCTCGGCTACGACTCGCGCGCGCTCGTTGCGCAGACAGCCCTCGCCTGGGTCGTGCTGCCCCTCAGCTACTGGCTTGGAGACCCCAAGGTCGAGAACCTCAACTGGGTATTCGGCTGGACCGCCGCGCAGCAGACGCGTATTCCGCCGCTCGCGTATCTCGGGCTGGTGATGATCGCATTCCCGCTCCTCATCTACCTGCCTACGCACCTGCTGCTACAGCGGCTGTTCGCTTGATATTTAATGCGCCGCCGTGCCCTTGGCGGACGGGCGGAACGGAGGAGCATAGTAGGGCGGGAAGCCGTTGGTATAGGCGGCGAGCTGGTATTCGAGCTGGGAGATCAGGATCGTTTTGGTGGCGATGCTCGTAACGTATTGCGGCCTCACCGCGTCAGCCGATCCCCTCATCAATTGCAGATCGGACTCGCGGCTCTCGCGCGCGTTCTTGAGCTGCGCCTGCAGCGCGGCCACTCTCGGCACGACGTCGGCTGGCGCCGCGTAGGGCTTGCCGTCGATCGCGTAGCTAAGCGTCACCCGCCACCGTTCCGCCGCGCGCCGCTGCTCGAGCATGGCGAGCGTCTGCTCGTGGACGGCGATGCGGATCGACATCAGGTCGTGCACGACGGAGCTCTTGCCATAGGATTTCTGCTCCTCCTGCGCCTGGGTGATGCGCTCGTTGACCGATTCGATTTCCGCCTCGAGCCGGCGGGCAGTTTCGGGGTCCGCGCATCCGGAAATCGCGACGAGGGCGAGCACTGAGAAATATCTTGGGACAGTCATGGCGAAGCTCCTGCCTGACGCAGCGACAATGGTTCCGCGACCCGCAATCTTACTCTCTGCGCCGCAACCGGTTGCCGTGCCGCTCCCGCGCCAGTAGCATTGGCCGGTGGCATTCAATTTCTACATCTATTACCGCGTCGACCCGGAGAAGGCCCGCACCTGCGAGCCGCTGATCGGACAGCTCCTCGCCGCCGTCCGCGATGCGACCGGCGTCCAGGGCCGGCTCCTGAGGAAGCACGGCGAGCCCAACCTCTGGATGGAAGTCTACGAGGGCATCGCCGACGAGGCGAAGTTCGAGTGGGAGCTCGCCGAGATCGCCGGCCGGCTCAAGGTGCAGGATTACCTCCAGCCCGGCACGACGCGGCACCACGAATGCTTTGAATCCTGATGTGCCTGATCCTCCTCGCCTGGCGCGCGCACCCCGAGTTCCCGCTGGTGTTCGCGGGCAATCGCGACGAAGCGTACGAGCGCCCCAGCGCAGCGGCCGGGTTCTGGGCCGACGATCCCCGGATCTTCGGTGGCCGGGATCTCGAGAAAGGCGGCACCTGGCTCGGTGTGACGCGCACGGGGCGGCTCGCGGCGGTGACCAATTACCGGGACGGGCGGGCAGCGAGGGTAGCCCCACGCTCGCGCGGGGAGCTCACGGCGGCCTTCCTGCGCGGCACCGATGAACCACGCGCCTACCTCGAGGGCGTCGCGGCGCGCGGGGCCGACTACGGCGGCTACACGCTCGTCGTCGGCGACCTCGAGCGGATGGTTTGCATCTCCAACCGCGGGCGGGGAATCGAGGAAATCGCCCCCGGCATACACGGATTGAGCAATCACCTCCTCGACACCCCGTGGCCCAAGGTCACGCGCGGGAAGGAGTGCATCTCCGCCCTGATGAAGGCGGATGAAGCCGGTCTGGTGCGAGGGCTCTTCGGCGCGCTGGAGGACCGCACCGTGGCGCCCGACGCGGAGCTGCCCGATACCGGCATGGGGTTGCAGCGCGAGCGCGAGCTCTCCTGCGCCTTCGTTGCGGGCGAGCGTTATGGCACGCGCGCCTCGACCGTGCTGCTTGTCAGCCGGAATGACGAAGTGGTGTGCGTGGAGCGCAGGTTTGGCGCACGGGGCGCGCCGCAGGGAGAGGCAGAGCAGCGCTTCGCGCTTTACAACCGCGGGAGGGGGTGGAATATGAAGGCAGTCGGCCAGGTGATCTGATCGGCCGTCTTGCGCTTCATGGCGATGTGCGGGATCCCCGCCTCGATGAATTCCTTGCCGTACCGGGTAAAGCCGCGTTTTCTGTAAAAGCCGATCACTTGGGTCTGGGCATGCAGCTTGACTTCCTCGTTGCCCATCTTGTTGGCGATGACGAGCAGGAGCTCCAGCAGCGCGCGGCCGACTCCTTTTCCGCGCCACTCGAGGAGCACCGCCAGGCGCCCGATACGACCGTCCTGCAGAAGCCGCCCGGTGCCGATCGGCGAGCCGTCCGGCGCGCACGCCAGAACATGGTAGGAAGCCTCGTCGAGGCCGTCCCACTCGAGTTCCGGCGGGACGCCCTGCTCCTCGACGAACACCTTGTTCCGGATCGCCCTGAGCTCCTTCTGGGAGGTGATCCAGTAGACCGGCTTGACGGTGAAAGAGAGCGCTTCAGCCACGAACGTCCAGATGTTTTACGTTAAGAACAGTCGCTAACACGCTGTTTTAATGGCACCAGGGAAACGAACCTCATGCTGGCTGTTCGCCCGATGCCTCCCTTGTGGTAGCTAGTATGCCACCATTTTGAGAACTCGACTGCCGATCATGATCAAGCAGAGAAGCGTGCTGGTCGCGGGGTTGGCGGGAGCACTCGCCCTCGCCCTCGGTGGCTGCGCAAGCGTGTATTTCCACGACGCCGGCCCCGCGCCCACGGTTCAGTACGAGCTCGCGAAGCTTCCGTTCACCGAGTACTGGACCGGGATCGTATTCAACGGCGAGAAGATCGGCTTCACGCACTTCACGATCCGCAAGGAGGCTGGAACGCAGCACTACGAGATCCGCTCCGAGGCTTCCTTTGTTCTGCGCTTTCTCGGCTTCGAGAAGAAGGTCCAGTTGAAGTCGCGCGACGTGATCCGGGGCGACCTCACCCTGGTGGATTTCGCCTATGAATACAGCATCGACGGCAGCGAACTGAAGGTTACCGGCCGCCGCGAAGTCGGAAACCTGGCGGCGACGATCGTGACCGGCGGCACGCCCACCGAGCAACGCCTGCCGGTAGAGGGAAATCTCTATCCTTCCAGCGTAATCGCCCTGTATCCGGTCCTGTACGGGCTCGAGATCGGCCGCGAGCACGGCTATCTCGTGTACAGCGGCGAAACGCAGTCCATCAGGGAAGTAACCCAGCGGGTAATCAGCTACGAGCGAAGCGAGCTCTTTCTCGGCAACGCTTTCAAGGTCGAAACCGCGATGGGCGGGCAAGGTGTCACCACCTGGATTGGGCCCGACGGCAGGCCGGTGTTCGAGCTCGCGCTGCGCGGCGCGATGATCTCATTCCTCGAGGACTCCAGTTCGGCGACACGCTACCTCGCCCTCGCCAGCCTCAACAAGAACGAAAGCCTGATCGACTACAGCATCGTGCGCCCCGACCGCCCGATCGACGATCCGCGCGCCGTCTCAGCGCTTCGAGTCGCGCTCTCCGGCGCCGAACACTCCCCTCCGTCCGATGCCTGGCAGCGCTGCACGACCGAGCAACCGGAAATCCTCTGCGAGATCGGGCGCGCGGTCCGTCCCGGTGCCACGGACGCCCCACCGCCACTGGACAAACTGCGCGCGCGCTACCTCGAGCCCTCGATTGCGGTGCAGAGCCGGGACCCCATTGTCCGACGCCTTGCGGACACGATTGCCGGCGGCAGTACTTCAGATGAAGAGCGCATTGCGCGGATACTTCAATGGCTGGACCAGAATATCGAAAAGGCGCCGATCGACGTCTTTTCGGCGGTCGACGTCCTGATGCAGCGCAAAGCGGAATGCCAGGGCCACGCCTACCTCTATACCGCCCTTGCGCGCGCCGCGGGCGTACCCACGCGGATGGTGAATGGGCTGGTCTACTCCGAGGAGTTTCGCGGCTTCCTCTACCACAGCTGGGCGGAAAGCCTGGTCGGTGACGACTGGCGGGTGGTGGACCCCACGTTCGGCCAGGCGGCGGCGGACGCCACCCACATCAAGCTGGTCGAGGGCGAGAACCTGGCGGACCTGATTCCGCTGACGGAGTGGGTGGGAAAGGTGAAGATCCGCGTGCTCGATGTCGAGCACCGGCGGCCGTGACCGGACAGCGGTTGCGCCTCACAGCGTGAGGCCGCCGCTCACTTCGATGACCGCGCCGTTGATGTAGCTCGCTTCGTCGGAGGCGAGGAACGCGAAGATGTTGGCGATTTCCTCGGGGTGCGCCAGCCGGCCGAGGGGCACACGCTCCTCCAGCGCCTTCAGCACCTTCTCCGGAATCCTCCCAAGGATCGGCGTGGAGACGAACCCCGGGCACACCGCGTTGGCGCGGATGCCCTTGCGGCCGAGCTCGCGGGCCCAGGTCTTGACCATTCCGATCACGCCGAATTTGCTAGCCGCGTAATTGGTCTGGCCGAAATTACCGTAGATGCCGACGATGGATGAAGCGTTGAGTATCACCCCGGAACTCTGCTTGAGCATGACATCCACCACCGCCTTGGTGCAGTTGTAGACGCCCTTCAGATTGATTTCGATCACGCTGTCGAACTGCTCCTCGGTCATGTTCTTCAGCGTGCTGTCGTGGACGATGCCGGCGTTATTCACCAGGCAGTCGATACGCCCGTATCGGGCAACAACCGCCCCCACCATCTTCGCGAGGCTGTCCGGGTCCCTCACGTCGATCTGGAAGCCCATGGCCTCGCCGCCGGCCTCGGCGACATCCTGGGCCGCCTGCTGGGCCTGGTCGGCATTGATGTCGCAGGCGATGACGGTCGCCCCTTCCCTGCCGAACTTGAGCGCCGTGGCGTAACCGATGCCCCTGCCTGCGCCGGTGATGATGGCCACCTTGCCTGCCAGTCTGGCTGGCGAATGGCCGTTCCCGTTACCGTTGTGACCTTTCCCGCTGCCGCTCGCGTTGCCGTTACCGCTGCCGTTACGCCGTTTCTCAGCCATGAGCGAATGACCCTCCTGGCAAAAAGTTGCGCCACTATACCACTTTTTCGCAATGCACAATAATGGCATTGTTCCGGTCAAGGATTCACCCCAACCGGCTTAAAGACAATGGGTTACAGGAATAGCGCCCAATCTGGCATTGCAAGATCGGGGGCCGGTGGCAGGGCCCGGCTATTCCCGGATCTCGACGACCGTGCCGACCGGCACGAGCTCGAACAGCTCGACGATGTCGCGGTTGTGCATCCGGACGCACCCCCGTGAACCCGGCTTGCCCATGTCGGCGGTGTCCGGGCTGCCATGGATATAGATCGCGCGCCGCATGGTGTCGACCTTGCCCATTCGGTTGTATCCGCGCTCGCAGCCCGAAAGCCAGAGGATGCGTGTGAGTATCCAGTCCCGTCCCGGGGAATTTCGGGCGAGGTCTGGCGAATAGACCTCCCCGGTCGGGCGCCGCTCGACGAACACTGTATTGAAAGGCTGCCCCGCCCCGATCTTGGCCCGGATGATGTGGTGGCCACGCGGCGTGCAGAAGCTACCGTTCCGCTCACCCACTCCGTTCTTGGCGGACGAGATGGCGTAACGCTTAAGAAGATTCAAGTTATCATCTAACAGATCAAGGCGTTGAAGGCTTATATTAATGTTAATTCTAGACATGGCGCACGGCCCTCCTGCGCGCCCCGAAAAACTCCTTCAGCAGCTTGGCGGCTTCCTCCGCCATCACGCCGCCCGTGACCGTGGCGTGGTGATTGAGGCGATTTTCCGCGAACAAGTCCACAACACTGCCGCACGCGCCGGACTTGGGGTCGGCCGCTCCGTAGACCACCCGGCTCACGCGTGCATGCATGATCGCGCCCGCACACATCGCGCACGGCTCCAGCGTGACATAGAGCTGACATTCGCCCAGCCGGTAATTGCCGATTTGCTCCGCCGCGTCGCGCAATGCCATCACTTCCGCGTGAGCGGTCGGGTCCCTGCCCGTTACGGGCCGGTTATAGCCGCGTCCGACGACCGCCCCTTCCCTCACCAGCACGGCGCCCACCGGCACTTCGCCTGCTTCCGCCGCGAGCTTCGCCAGGGCAAGCGCCTCGCGCATGAATTCCTCGTCGCTCATTCCCATTCGATGGTGGCGGGCGGCTTGCTCGAGATGTCGTAGACCACGCGGTTGATGCCCCGCACCTCGTTGATGATGCGGTTCGCTACCTTTGACAGAAGCCCGTGCGGCAGTTCCGCCCATTGCGCGGTCATGAAGTCCGTGGTCTGCACCGCGCGCAGCGCGACCACGTGCTCGTAGGTGCGGCCATCGCCCATGACGCCCACCGATTTCACCGGGATGAACACGGCAAAGGCCTGGGCAGTCTTGTCGTACCACCCCGACGCCTGCAATTCATCAATGAATATCGCGTCCGCGCGCCGCAGCAGGTCGGCGTATTCGCTTTTCACCTCGCCCAGTATGCGCACCCCCAGGCCCGGCCCTGGGAACGGGTGACGGAATACGATTTCGCGCGGCAGCCCGAGCGTCACCCCCACCTCGCGCACTTCGTCCTTGAACAATTCGCGCAATGGCTCCAGCAGCTTGAGGTGCAGGGTATCCGGCAGACCGCCGACGTTGTGGTGCGACTTGATGCTGTGGGCCTTCCGGGTTCTTGCCCCGGCCGACTCGATGACGTCGGGGTAGATGGTGCCCTGGGCGAGCCACTTCACTTTCGGCAGGCGCGCCGCCTCGCGCTGGAACACCTCGATGAATTCCCGCCCGATGATCCTGCGCTTTTCCTCCGGATCGGTCACGCCCTTCAGTTGCCGCATGAACTGCTCGCGCGCGTCCACGTGGATGACCCTTGCGCCGAGCTTTCCGGAAAAGGTGTTCATCACCTGATCGGCCTCGTTGAGCCGCAACAGGCCGTGGTCCACGAACACGCAGGTGAGCTGATCGCCGATCGCCCTGTGAATGAGCGCCGCGGCCACCGACGAATCCACGCCACCCGAGAGCCCCAGCACCACTTCCTCGGGGCCGACCTCCGAGCGCATGTGGCCGATCGTCTCCTCGATGAAGTTCGGCATGCTCCAGTCGCCGGAGAGGCCGCAGATCTGGATCACGAAGCGCTCGAGTATCGCGTTGCCCTGCAAGGTATGCGTGACTTCGGGGTGGAACTGCACGCCGTAGAACTTGCGCGACTCGTCGGCCATGGCGGCGATGGGGCAATCGGCGCTCGAAGCGATCGCCTTGAAGCCCTGCGGCAGCTCGTTGACCTTGTCGCCGTGGCTCATCCAGACGTCGAGCAGGCCGTGCCCCTCGGCGGATACGCGGTCTTGTATGTCCTTGAGCAGGGCCGAATGGCCGCGCGCACGGACCTCGGCGTAGCCGAACTCCCGCACCTTGCCCATTTCAACCTTGCCGCCGAGCTGGGCGGCCATGGTCTGCATGCCGTAGCAGATGCCCAGGACCGGCACACCCAGTTCGAATACCCCCTGCGGCGCCCGTGGCGTGCCGCCTTCCCACACGGAGGCCGGGCCGCCGGAGAGGATGATGCCGCGTGGTTTGAAGGCGCGAATGAACCCGTCGTCCACGTCGTACGGATGGATCTCGCAATAGACGTGGGTCTCGCGAACGCGGCGCGCGATAAGCTGCGTGTACTGCGCCCCGAAGTCGAGGATGAGGATCTTCTCGTGGTGCGGGGGAGGCGATCGGTCTGCGCGAGTCGCGACGGGGGTCGCTACGCGGGTTTCAAACTTACTGGTCACTGGTCACCGGTCACTCGACTCGGTAATTGGGCGCTTCCTTCACGATCTGCACATCGTGGACGTGCGATTCCCGGATACCCGCGGTGGTGATCTCGACGAACTCGGCGCGCTGGCGCATGGTTTCGATGTCGGCACAGCCGAGGTAGCCCATGCTCGACTGCAGGCCGCCCGTGAGCTGCTGGATCAGCGGCGCGAGTTGGCCCTTGTACGGCACCCGGCCCTCGACACCTTCCGGCACGAGCTTGTCGGTATCGGGCTCGTCCTCATCCTGAAAGTAGCGGTCGGCGGAACCCTGCTGCATGGCGCTGAGCGAACCCATGCCGCGGTAGGATTTGTACGAGCGCCCCTGGAACAGCTCGATCTCGCCGGGCGACTCCTCAGTTCCGGCGAACAGGCTGCCGATCATCACGGCATGGGCGCCGGCTGCGATCGCCTTCGCAATGTCGCCCGAATAGCGGATGCCGCCGTCGGCGATCAGCGGCACGTCGGTCTTGGCGAGCCCCTTCATCACGTTGGCGATTGCGCTGACCTGCGGGACGCCAACGCCCGCGACGATCCGCGTCGTGCAGATCGAGCCCGGCCCGACCCCGACCTTCACGCCGTCCGCGCCGTGGTCGACCAGGGCCTTCGCCGCCGCCGCGGTGGCGACATTGCCCCCGATGACCTGCGCCTTCGGGAACTTGCGCTTGACCCAGCGGACGCGGTCGAGCACGTTCTTCGAGTGGCCATGGGCGGTGTCCACCACGATGACGTCCGCGCCGGCCTCGATCAGCAGCTCGGCACGCTCCTCCGTGCCTTCCCCAACCCCGATGGCGGCGCCCACCCGCAGCCGTCCCAGCGAATCCTTGCAGGCGTTGGGGTGCTCGGTGGATTTCAGGATGTCCTTGACCGTGATCAGGCCGCGCAATTCGAAGTTCTTGTTCACGACCAGAACGCGCTCGAGGCGGTGCTTGTGCATGAGCGCCAGCGCTTCCTCGCGCTTCGCGCCCTCCTGCACCGTCACCAGCCGTTGGCGCGGCGTCATGATATTCCGTACCGGCTGATCGAGCTTGGTCTCGAACCGCAAATCGCGGTTAGTGACGATGCCCACGACGCGCCCGGACCCGTTGATGACGGGCAACCCGGAGATCTTGTGCTGTTGCGTGAGCTTGAGCACGTCGCGCACCTTCATGGTCGGCGCGATCGTGATCGGATCCTTGACGATCCCGCTCTCGAAACGCTTGACTTTGGTCACCTCGCCGGCCTGCTCCTTGGGCGACTTATTCTTGTGAACGATGCCAATGCCGCCTTCCTGGGCGATGGCGATCGCGAGCCGCGCCTCGGTCACGGTATCCATCGCGGCCGAGACGAGCGGAATGTTGAGGGTGATGCCGCGGGTAAGCTTGGTCTGGAGACTGACGTCGCGCGGGAGAACGGTCGAGTGGGCGGGAATCAGCAGAACATCGTCGAAGGTGAGGCCTTTCTGGACCACACGCATATTTTCCACCCTTCGCAAAAAACGTATTATACGCATGCACCCGTCAACGGTAAACGGATTCGTGCGTTAATGCATTGACCGGATGGGGTTAACGATTTAACTTGCGTGCGCCCGGCGCGACCCTCGCGGCGCGCCACCCGGCGAGAAAGGATCCAGTGAAAGCTGCCATTGCGTTGATAGCACTGCTCGCTCCGTTCGCGGCTCACGGCCAGCTTCTAAAGTGCGTCAGCCCGGACGGACGCATCGAGTACGCCGCCGAGTGCCCGCCCGGCGCCAAGGAAGTGCAGACCGGGATCCGCAGCACCCGCGAGGGACCCTCATCGAGCGGCGCCAGCTCGTCCCAGCAGAAATCGATCGCCGAACGGGAAGCGGAATTCAGGAAGCGGCGGATGGAAAGCGCAGATGCCCAGAAGAAAGATGAAGCCAAGGCCGCCGAATTGGCCCAGAACCGCGAGAATTGCGAGAGAGCCCGGATTTATCTTAAGAGCCTGCAGGAAGGTCAGCGCATTTCCCAGATCGACCCCAGGAGCGGCGAGCGCGTATATCTTGAAGACCCCCAACGCCCCGCCGAAATCGCGCGGGCGCAGCAAGCCGTCGATTCGAACTGCAAGTGACGACCGCCCGTCGGCCGGTCGTCATCCCCACGACCATCGTCATCCCCGCGTAGGCGGGGATCCAGTCAACTCTAGCGCTTCGTCCGTCGCGCCCGTTCGCGCCGCACCTCCTTGGGATCCGCGATGAGCGGACGATAAATCTCCACCCGGTCTCCGTCACGCATCCGTTTGTCGAGCGCTACTGGCCGCCCGAATATCCCCACCTTGGCCCGCTGGAGATCGATCTCCGGGAATTCCACGAGTACACCGGAACGCTGGATCGCGTCCTCGACGGTACCGCCTTCTTCGATCTCGACGGCGACCAGCGCCT
>Ga0214472_10007536_pt1 | contig 11387 bp, 12 predicted proteins | sample RVTome_6_FD_207662 | JGI IMG/M metagenome (GOLD analysis project Ga0214472, IMG submission 207662) | Soil microbial communities from uranium-contaminated site in the Upper Colorado River Basin, Wyoming, United States - RVT140D175 | ecosystem: Environmental > Terrestrial > Soil > Contaminated >...
GGCAAGGATGGTATTGTTCTGGTTGAAGCCAGCTGATTATTCCATGACCAAAAGGACCATTACGATTATTAACAAGCTGGGCTTGCATGCACGCGCAGCTGCACGATTCGTCCAGACTGCGTCCGGATTCAATTGCGACATCCAGGTGAAACATGGCAACAGGGAAGTCAACGGGAAAAGTATTATGGGAATTATGATGCTGGCTGCAGGTAAAGGTGCTGTCATTGATATTATTGCCATTGGCAAAGATGAAGCTGCTGCATTGGACAAACTCGAGGAATTAATACTGGATCGCTTTGGAGAATGCGAATGACGATTTCGCTGCATGGCATAGGAGTTTCCCGCGGGATTGCCGTCGGCAATGTGCATATCATCCAGCGGGATCAGCTTGATATCCGCGAATACTCCATAGAAAAGGACGCGATAGACAGGGAAATTCAACGCTTCGAGATGGCGGTCACTAAAGCACGTCAACAACTGCGTGCCATACGTGAACATATCCCCGGAACAACTGAAGCTGATATTACTGCATTCATAGATACACATCTGCTCATGCTGGAAGACGCTGTATTGATACACGAACCTGTGAGGTTAATACGCGAGCTGGGCTGTAACGCGGAATGGGCGCTTAAACTGCAACGTGATGCACTGGTGAATGTTTTTGAAGAAATGGATGATGCCTATCTGCGCACACGCAAGGATGATGTTGATTACGTGGTAAATCGCATACAGCGCATGCTGCTGAACCAGACACCGCTGAGACATGAAGAACCGGGTAACCGCCTGACCGGTTACATCGTGCTTGCCAATGATTTGACACCAGCAGATACCGTGATGTTCCAGCACAACGGCGTTACCGCCTTTATCACCGAATATGGCGGACCAACATCACACACTGCCATCCTTGCACGCAGCCTGGGTATCCCCGCGATCGTGGGGGTACAACATGCCATGCACTTTATCAATGAAGATGATTTCATTATCCTCGATGGCGCACGTGGCGTAGTGCTGGTTAATCCGGAAGAACAGGCGCTCAATCACTACCGCAAGCTGCAGAAGGAAGAAAAGCGTTATTACACTTCACTGGGCAAACTCAAGGGCAAACCCACAATCACCCTCGACGGTACTCCAATCGAATTGCGGGCAAATATCGAACTGCCCAGGGATTTCGACACCGTGCTTGAAGTCGGTGCTAACGGAGTTGGTCTGTATCGCACGGAATTCCTGTACATGAACCGTGAAATACCCCCCGACGAAGAAGAACATTACGAAACTTATGTAAAAGTCATCAAAATACTGAAAGGACTGCCGCTTACCATACGGACACTGGACCTGGGGGCCGACAAGCAGGTTGACGGGGGCCGCCAATCCAGTCCGGTGGCTTCCAATCCGGCACTGGGCCTGCGTGCCATACGTTTATGCCTGAAAGAACCCGCGTTGTTCCGGCCACAACTGCGCGCCATTATCCGCGCTTCAATACACGGTCCGGTCCGGATCATGATCCCGATGTTGTCCAATATCAACGAGATGATACTGGTGCTGCAAATGATTGATGAAATCAAATCTGAACTGGATGAAAAACGCATCCCTTACGATCAGAACCTGCAAGTTGGCGGAATGATCGAGGTGCCCGCGGCTGCCGTATGTGCGGACGTCTTTGCACGCCATCTGGATTTTCTCTCTATTGGTACCAACGATCTGATCCAGTACACGATGGCCATTGATCGTGTGAATGATGAAGTGAATTATCTTTATGACCCGCTGCATCCTGCCGTCCTGCGACTTATTTATACTACTTTACAGGCCGGCAAGCATGCCAATATACCTGTTGCCATGTGCGGTGAAATGGCCGGTGACCCACAATACACTCATCTCCTGCTTGGACTGGGTCTGCGTGAGTTCAGTGTACATCCTGCAATACTGCTTGAAATCAAACAGATCATAAACCAGTGTGAACTGACCATACTGGAAAAGCTCGCGAGCAAGGCGCTCAATGCTGACAATGGTATTGAAGTGGCAGAAATTATGGCCAGTGCCAGCCAACAACCTGCATAGCATATTCATAAAATGCTGCGCGGATCATGTATCTATCAGATGATCCGTATCACAATATTTTAATACCCGATCAAGCCCTGGTGTTGTTACACTAAAGATTAACAAGGGGTGTGTTTGCATGGCGAATACCGAAGGTAAAAATAACGATGCTGGAATCATCGATCGCCTTTATCGTTTATTGTATGAGGAAGATCAAGGCGAAGCCCGGGAACTGCTCGCACAAATGCATCCCTCGGAAATTGCTGATGCCATGGAAAGCCTGCCTAGCAAGGCCCGCGCAGCCATATGGAATCTACTGAGCCCGGATGTTGAAGGCGACGTGTTATCCGAACTGCAGGTCCCGGTGCGTGTGGAACTGCTGGAACAGATGCAACCGTTCAAGGTTGCACAGGTTACAAAACATCTGGATGCCGATGATGTAGCAGACATCCTGCAGGAATTGCCAGGTGACATGAAGGACACTGTCCTGCTTGCCATGGATGAGCAAAACCGGCAACGGCTGACCTCCATACTTTCCTATCCTGAAGATACAGCCGGCGGCCTGATGAATATCGATATAGTTTCCGTACGAGCTGATGTCACATTGGATGTAGTAATGCGTTATCTACGGCTGTTGCGGCAACTTCCGGAACAGACAGACAGCCTCATGGTGGTTGATCGCGATAATAAATACATTGGCGTGCTCTCCCTTACAGACGTGCTTACCAAAGATCCGGGGTCCACAGTTGGCGAAGTCATGACTGAAAAAACCGGCATGCCGGCAATGACACCTGCCAAAGAAGTGGCCAGGATATTTGAGCAACGTGATTTGGTGTCCGCTGCAGTCGTTAATGAAGAAAATATGTTGCTGGGACGCATTACCGTAGATGATGTCGTCGACGTTATTCAGGAAGAGGCCGAACATACTTTCAGAAGCATGGCTGGTCTGGGCATGGATGATATGTTCGCTCCTGTTTTGAGCAGTGTAAAACGGCGTGCAATATGGCTGGCCGTTAATGTCTGCACTGCTTTTCTGGCTGCATCTGTGATCGGCCAGTTTGAAGACACTATCAAACAACTGGTTGCGCTCGCGGTGTTAATGCCCATTGTCGCCGGAATGGGCGGTATTGCCGGCAGCCAGACTCTGACTATAACCGTTCGTGGCATAGCGCTTGGCCATCTCGCCAAAAGCAATGTGCGTGTATTGATTCTAAAAGAACTCGGGGTGGGTATTCTGAATGGTTTAATCTGGGCCAGTGTAGTAGCTGCTATAGTGATCCTCTGGTTTGATGACTGGAAACTCGGTGCAGTGATAGGCATGGCGATGTTAATCAACCTGACGATTGCAGCACTGGCCGGTACGATCATCCCGATTGTATTAAAGCGTCAGGGTGTTGACCCGGCCATCTCCAGTCCCGTATTTCTTACTACTGTTACAGACGTGGTAGGTTTTATGACATTTCTCGGGCTGGCCACATTATTCCTGTTAGCCTGAATTCTGTAACATTATCCTTGTCTTGTTATGTGCATCAGTTAATCAGGTATTGTTCGTTCTATAGATATTTATTGAAAAATTTCTTGTGCCTCTCGATATATTTTTCCAGATTATGGTTCCTGAACTCTTCTATATTCCACGGCTTATCAGACAATAAATATCGGTATGCGTCCGAAATGACATAAACCTGTGCGTTGATTAAAGCATTCCCGGCAGTCTTCACTTCACAATCAAGTCTGTTATAAATAACGTCTTCAAAATCATCCAGTATTCTTAAAATGGATTGATCCAGTCCTGAATATAACCGTCCGCAGACAGATGCGTCGGCTTGAGTAATGATGGCGGGATAAATTTCATTCTTGATGGAATAACGGCAGTAACCATCGAGCACAGCATCAATCGAGGGGAACTTCTGGCCGGTTACTGCCTGCATGACCCCGGAAATCTGCAGTGTGCCATAGGCGAAGAGGTACAGGCCGGCTGCAGTCAATTCTTATAAACAATTACCAGTTGAAAATCAGCCATTGTGGCACCGGTATATCCCTGTTGATATCGTTGATGCGGGATTCAAGTTGACCATCACCATCATTATCCACCAGGTAATAGGCCGGGCCTACAACCGGGATAACCTTTACCTTATAGAGCACACCGTTAACACGATATTCTTCAATGGTGGCATCGTCTCGCTGGATAATGGTGACTTGCGGCTCAATAGCTTCACCACTTTCAACCGGATCCGGAAGTGTGGGTGGCTCAGGGATATCTTCCAGATCATCAATGTTCACATCACCAGCCCATAACGGGAAACTGACACAGAGCATTATGCCGAATTGGATTAATTTGTTTTTCATATCTTCTTATGTCCTGCTGACTTAAATTACAACTCCAGTTGCCGGTGCCGTTCTTCTGCTGTCATTTCTATTGTTCTGTCCTTGTAATAGTCAAATATTGCGTCAACGACCTGTTGCGGTTCATCGACCACCCGGAACAATTCCAGGTCGGCCTGATCGATAGTCCCTTCTTCAACCAGTTTTTCCCTGAACCATTTTACCAGACCGGACCAGAAACCAGAGCCCACCAGTATGATTGGTATCTTCCTGCTTTTGCCTGTCTGGGTAAGGGTCAGTATTTCTGCCAGCTCATCCAGTGTACCAAAACCACCGGGCAAAACCACATAGGCCGAGGCATATTTCACAAACATGACCTTGCGAGAAAAAAAATGCCGGAAAAAAAGCGAAATATCCTGATATTCATTAGCTATCTGCTCATGCGGTAACTGTATATTCAGCCCCACACTCAGCGACCTGCCACCATAAGCACCTTTGTTAAAAGCTTCCATCAACCCCGGCCCGCCGCCACTGACGACGGAAAATCCTGCGTCAGATAACAACCTGCCAATTGACTCTCCCAGGATATAACAGGGATGATCAGGCTTGAATCTGGCCGAACCGAACATACTGACTGACGGCTTGATAGAAGCCAGTTTTTCGAACCCTTCAACAAATTCGGCCATGATCTGGAATATTTTCCAGGACTCCCTCGTCAGGGCCGAGTCACTGATTAATGGTTGGGCATGCTTGTGATGATCATTCATAATGGTTTCTTATCATACTTCTTTTTATTCAATTAGACACAAATGGACAAGAAATTACTGGTACTGGTAGACGGCTCTTATTATATCTTCAGGGCTTACCATGCTATCGGCAACCTGAAGACATCCAAAGGAGAACCCAGCGGGGCAATTTATGGCGTCATCAACAGCCTTAAAAAATTATTAAACGACTTTGATCCGGATTACATAGGTGTTGTTTTTGATGCCAAGGGCAAGAATTTCAGAAATGATCTTTACCCGGACTACAAGGCCAATCGACCGCCCATGCCGGAAGATCTCGTCAACCAGATCAAGCCCATACATGACATCGTGCAATCATTGGGCCTGCCCGTACTGGTGATCGATGGCGTCGAGGCTGATGATGTGATTGGCACACTCGCAAAACAGGCGGCAGCAAAAGGCATCAATACCATCATCTCCTCAGGTGACAAGGACCTGGCCCAACTGGTTAATGATCATATACGCATGTATAACGCGATGAATAACGGCATCGTCGACCGTGCAGGTGTCATCAAAAAATTTGGTGTTACGCCGGAGCAGATTATTGATTACCTGATATTGGTGGGCGACAGTGTAGATAATATTCCCGGCGTACCGAAAGTGGGGCCGAAGACCGCCGCCAAATGGCTGAATGATTACGGATCGCTGGATGAAATTATCAAACATGCTGATGAGTTCAAGGGCAAGGTAGGTAAATATTTACGTGAAAGCATAGAGAGGTTTCCACTGACTAAAGAGCTGGTCACGTTGAAATGTGATGTGGCGCTGGATGTTAAGCCCGAGGACCTTGTCTTCGGGAAACCCAATGATCAGGAATTGAAAACACATTACACGCGATGGCAATTCAATTCCTTGCTGAAAGAAGTCAAAAGTGAAATAGAATCCGATTCAGTTAAACATGAAGCTGGACAGGGCGCTGATAACAGTGAATGTGTATACGAAAAAATACTGGAACAGAAAGAGCTTGATAAATGGCTGGGGGAGCTTGAGTCTACCGAATTATTTGCCTTTGATACAGAAACTACCAGCCTCAATTATATAGAAGCGGAGATTGTCGGAATTTCTTTTGCTATTTCACCTGATAAAGCTGCTTACGTTCCATTGGCCCATGATTATGAAGGCGCACCTGACCAGCTGGACCGTAAGCAAGTACTGCAAAAATTCAAATCCTTGCTTGAAGATAATAACAAACACAAGTTGGGCCATAATCTGAAATATGACATGAATGTGCTTGCTAATCATGGAATAGAATTGCAAGGCTGCCGGCACGACAGCATGCTGGAGTCCTACGTGCTGGACAGCACGGCATCACGTCACGATATGGATTCACTCGCGCTGAAATACCTGAACATAAATACTATTCACTATGAAGACGTGGCAGGCAAAGGGGCAAAACAAATCCCGTTTAACAAAGTCTCTATTGAGGCAGCGGCGCCTTATGCGGCGGAAGATGCGGAAGTAACCCTGAAACTGCATCAGTACTTTTGGCCCAGGCTGCAAAAATCAAAACGCCTGCAAACGCTCTACGAAGAACTGGAAATACCGCTTTTGCCCGTGCTGTCCAGAATGGAACGTAACGGGGTCATGGTCGATGCCGATATGCTCACTGAACAAGGCCGTCAAATTACTTTGCTGATGGAGGAGATTGAAGAGCAGGTGTGCCGGCAGGCAGGTGAATCATTCAATCTTGGCTCACCCAAACAGATACAGCACATTCTTTATGGCAAACTGGGTTTGCCTGTGCTGGCCAAAACACCGAAAGGGCAGCCTTCAACTTCCGAGTCCGTATTGGAAGAACTCGCGCTGGATCATGAACTGCCGCGGCTCATACTCGAACACCGCGGCATGAGCAAACTGAAGTCAACCTATACCGATAAACTCCCGGAACAAATCAGCAGCAAAACCGGCCGTGTGCATACCTCTTATCATCAGGCTGTTGCAGCAACAGGCAGACTTTCGTCATCTGATCCCAATCTGCAAAATATCCCCGTACGCACCGAAGAAGGACGACGTATCCGCAAAGCGTTTATCGCTCCGCCGGGACACAGCCTGCTTGCAGCAGATTATTCGCAAATAGAACTGCGCATCATGGCACATCTGTCCGGTGATGAAGGTCTGCTGGATGCCTTTGCCAAGGGGGAAGACATACATAAAATGACAGCAGCTGAAGTATTTGGCGTTAACTCAGACAAAGTTTCTCCAGATCAACGGCGTGCAGCCAAGGCCATCAATTTCGGATTGATCTATGGTATGTCAGCCTTCGGGCTGGCTAAACAACTGGGTATCAGCCGTGGACAGGCCAAAGATTATGTCGACCTCTATTTCGAACGTTACCCGGGCGTCAGAAAATACATGGAACAGACACGGGAACAGGCACGGGAACAGGGCTATGTGGAAACCATTTTCAACCGGCGGCTGTACTTGCCTGAAATCAATTCCCGTAATGCTGCCCTCCGGCAATATGCCGAAAGAACAGCAATAAACGCACCAATGCAGGGCTCTGCTGCTGATATTATCAAGCGCGCCATGATTTCCGTCGATGCATGGTTGCTAAAAAATAAAATTAATGCCAAATTAATCATGCAGGTGCACGACGAATTGGTATTAGAGACCGCAGATAACGCTGTCACTGATACGCGGGATAAAGTACGGGAACTGATGACGAATGCCGCACAATTGTCGGTGCCTTTGGTGGTGGATATCGGTACCGGAAAAAACTGGGACGAAGCACATTAAATATTGTCAAAATGCAGATAAAATCTTAACTTGAATACTTACAACGGACTTGTGCTAGAATTTTACATACTTTACCTATTATCAGGATATTAACTGTTATAAATCTTCCGCCATCCTCAAATTTGTAATTCTTAATATTCTTCAGGAACCTGTATGCTTTTAATCCCCGCGATTGATATCAAAGATGGCCGGTGTGTACGTTTACGCCAGGGACAAATGGATCAGGAAACTGTTTATGGTGAAAACCCTGTTGATATGGCCAAACGCTGGATCGATGCTGGTGCGAGAAGACTGCATATCGTCGATCTTGACGGCGCCATCGCAGGCAAACCTGAAAACGCCGATATTATTCACGAGATCGCGGAAGCATGGCCTGACGTACCGATACAGGTCGGCGGCGGCATCCGCGATGAAGACACCATACAAACCTATCTGGATGTGGGCGTGAGTTTCGTAATCGTCGGCACCAAGGCCGTCACCACGCCGCATTTTGTTTCGGACATCTGCCTCGAATTCCCTGGCCACATTATCGTTGGACTGGATGCAAAAAACGGCAAGCTGGCAACCAACGGCTGGTCAAAACTCTCACACCACGGTGTAATCGATATGGCCAAGCGTTTTGAAGATGACGGTGTTGCCGCAATTATTTTCACCGACATCGGCCGGGATGGTATGATGAACAGCATTAATGTTGATGCAACCGTAGAACTCTGCCGTGAGGTCACCGTCCCAATCATCGCTTCAGGCGGGATTACCAACATGGATGATATCCGTGCATTATGTAAATCCGCTGAAGAAGGCATTGCCGGCGCAATTACCGGTCGTGCCATCTATGAAGGCACTCTTGATTTTGCAGCCGCACAAAAACTCGCGGACGAACTCTGCACTTACACACCCAAACTATAGACCCACAAATTCATGAGCCTTGCCAAACGCATCATCCCCTGTCTGGATGTGGATGCAGGACGCGTGGTCAAAGGCGTGCGTTTTGTTGATATCAAGGACGCCGGCGACCCAATTGAAATAGCCCACCGTTATGATGAACAGGGCGCAGACGAAATCACTTTTCTCGATATCACAGCCAGTAGTGATGAACGCAATACCATGATCGACGTCGTCAAAGCGGTCGCCAGTCAGGTGTTTATCCCCCTTACTGTTGGGGGAGGCATAAGAAACCTGGATGATATAAGAAATATGCTGAATGCCGGTGCTGACAAAGTTAGTATTAATACTGCAGCGGTAAAAAACCCTGATTTTATCAACACAGCATCCGAAAAATTCGGATCTCAGTGCATCGTGGTTGCCATTGATGCCAAGCATACCCATAACACTCTTTCTGGCTGGGAAGTGTTCACTCATGGCGGCCGCAATCCAACCGGTATTGATGCGGTTGAATGGGCCCGGCAAATGGCCGAAAGGGGCGCGGGCGAGATACTTTTAACCAGCATGGATCGGGACGGAACACGTAATGGATTTGATCTGGAATTAACCCGCGCCATCAGTGAAGCGGTTAACATTCCAGTCATTGCCTCTGGCGGCGTGGGCACGCTGAAGCACCTGGCAGACGGCATACTTGAAGGCAAAGCCGATGCCGTCCTTGCTGCCAGCATTTTCCATTTTGGCGAACACACGGTACATGAAGCCAAAACCTTGATGAAGCGGTTTAACATTGAAGTTAGACTGTGAGCATGTCTGAACAAGAAAACACCTCCTGGCTGGACGAAATCAAATGGAACGCCGATGGTCTGGTTCCGGCTGTTGCGCAGGACTCACAAAGCGGCAAAATACTGACTCTGGCATGGATGAACCGCGATTCACTTTTGCAAACCATCAGGTTGCGGCGTGCTGTCTACTGGTCGCGCTCGAAACAGCGGCTCTGGCAAAAAGGTGAAAGTTCCGGCCACACACAGGAAATACAGGATATATATCTGGACTGTGACAAGGACGCCATAGTCCTGGTCGTAATACAGACTGGCGGTATCGCCTGTCATACCGGCAGGCAAAGCTGTTTCTTTCATCATTTTGAAAATGGCAGGTGGATCGTTTCAGATCCGGTATTAAAAAACCCGGACGAAATGTATAAAAAATGAATATATCTCTTGGTCTGATTATTTTGAATAACAGGGCGATTAATCATGTCTGATGATGTGCTACGGCGGCTGGCAGAAACGCTGGAACAGCGTAAACAGGCAGACCCGGAAAAATCCTATACCGCCAGTCTTTATGCCGGCGGGGTCAATGCCACCCTGAAAAAAATCGGAGAAGAGGCCACGGAAGTGATTCTGGCTGCAAATTCCGGGGAGAAAGCCGCTATAATTCATGAAACAGCCGATCTCTGGTTTCACACCCTGATCATGCTGGCTCAACTTGGCCTTGGCCCGGAAGACATTCTGGTAGAGCTTGAACAGCGTTTTGGAATTTCCGGTCTTGAAGAAAAAGCGGGTCGCAACAAGCCGGAATAATCCTTAAACAGCGAACTGATGCATAACGAACATGCGGAGAAACAACTCATGGGAATAAGTATTGGACAATTAATCATTATCCTGATTATTGTAGCCCTGCTGTTCGGGACCAAAAAACTGCGTAATATCGGCGGCGATCTGGGCAGTGCCATAAGAAGTTTTCGCAAGGCCGCCCATGATGACGAAGACGAAACTGATGCAAAAAATGACGCATCTAAACAAGGCAGTGTCATTGAAGGTGAAAACAAATCCGGATCTGAATCTGACCAAAAGCCTTCCTGATTTCTGTTTATCAGCTCGAGTACTCTTCCCCCCAATATAAAATTACGCTTCAATCATGTTCGATATCGGCTTCTGGGAATTAATGGTGGTCGCTATCGTTGTACTGCTGGTCGTGGGCCCGGAACGCCTTCCCGGACTTGCCCGTGATGCCGGATTTTGGGTGGGGAAAATAAGACGATTTATCAATCACACCAGGCGCGAGATCGAATCTGAATTACAAATTACTGAAAGCAAGGAGTTCCACCAACAGCTTTCTGATCTGGACGAGTTGTTGCATGATGCTCCCGATCAGGATCCAGATTTCATCGCAAAACAGGAAACTGCTGCAGATAAAGACAAATCCGGCCAGACGGACAAGGATAAATCGTCATGACTTCCCGGAAACAGGATAAAAACTCCAGGGAAGATCAAACGCTTGTTTCTCACCTGATTGAGTTGCGCATGTGTCTGTTAAAAGCGCTTGCCTGTGTACTATTGATCTTTATTGCCTTGAGTTTTTTTGCCAGCGATCTCTACAGTCTGGTCGCAAAACCGTTGCTTGAACGTCTGGCACCGGGAACTGGCATGATAGCAACTGAAGTTGCGTCGACTTTCATTGCGCCGATCAAACTGGCCTTTTTTCTCGCGTTGTTTATCTCCATGCCCTTCATACTCTATCAGGCATGGTCTTTCGTTGCGCCCGGCTTGTATCAAAATGAACAGCGTTTTGCTTTGCCTCTGCTAATCAGCAGCATCTTTCTTTTCTATGCAGGAATGGCTTTTGCTT
>Ga0214472_10007537_pt1 | contig 11387 bp, 8 predicted proteins | sample RVTome_6_FD_207662 | JGI IMG/M metagenome (GOLD analysis project Ga0214472, IMG submission 207662) | Soil microbial communities from uranium-contaminated site in the Upper Colorado River Basin, Wyoming, United States - RVT140D175 | ecosystem: Environmental > Terrestrial > Soil > Contaminated >...
CCCGTCATGCCCGAGCAGATCCAGGGTCCGGGGTCGCCCAGCACCACCACCCGGCCTGCGGTCATGTATTCGAAGGCGAAGCCCTTGAGGTTGGCCCGGGCGGCGATCTCCCCCCGGCTGTCGTCCAGAGGCTCCCTGATGCGGCCGCCGATGACTACGTCGGCCCCGGAGAGGCGGATGCAGGCGCGGCTGTCGGCGCTGCCCTGAATGAGGAAGGTGCCTCCCTGGGCGCCGTAGGCCAGCCCCTTGCCCACGCTGCCGCCGACCTTGTGGCCCTCGCGGTTCTCGCCTTTGAGGATGACGATCTTGCCGCCGCGCACGCACTTTCCCACGCCGTCCTGCGCGCCGCCCACGATGCGCATGTTGATGCGGGGGATGTTGAAGGCCGCCAGGCCGTTGCCGGGGATGGAGTCGCGGCGGAAATGCAGCATCACCTCCTTGCCCTCGGTCATGCGATCCTCGGTGAGGCCCCGGGTCATGGCCCCGGCCAGGTAGGTGCCGATGGCCCGGTCGGAGCTGCTGACGCTGTGGTCGTCGTAGCGCACCCGGTCCTCGCCCTCGGCGAAGGCCTGCATGACCTGCAGGGAGATGAGGGAGGTGAGGTAGTTGAGGGGCTTGCGCAGGATGCGCACCTTGCCTTCGGGCGCGGGGATGGACTCCAGGGGCACGGGATTGAGCATGTCGGAGAGATCCAGCTGCTGCTGCCCCCGGATCTGCCGCAGCAGATCCGCCCGGCCCACCAGATCCTGGGTACGCCTGAGGCCCAGTTTGGCCGTGAGGATGCGGATCTCCTCCCCCAGGGCCCGGAAGAAGGTGGTCTCGTAGATGATGCCGTGCTCCAGCACCCGGGGCACGAAGCGCTTGAGCCCCTTGGCGGCGGCCTCCTGCTGGGTCTCGATCTGGGTGGCGATGCCCACGTGGCAGGTGCCCAGGTGGCAGCCCCGGCAGGTGGTGCAGCCGATGATGATCATGGGCAGGGTGCCGAAGCCCACCCGGTTGGCGCCCAGAAGCATGAGTTTCACCGCGTCGCGGCCGCTTCTGGCGCCGCCGTCGGCCCAGAGCTCCACCTTGTCCCGCAGCCCCGCCGTGAGCAGGGCCTTGTGGGCCTCCCGGACGCCGATCTCGGCCGGCAGTCCCACGTACTTGATGGCGTGCTTGCGCGCCGCGCCCGTGCCGCCGTCGTAGCCGCTCACGGTGATGATGTTGGCCCCGGCCTTGGCGATGCCCATGGCGATGGTGCCGATGCCCGCCACGGCGGGCACCTTGACGGAGATCCGCGCCCGGGGGTTGGCGGTGCGCAGCTCCTCGATGATCTGGGCCAGATCCTCGATGGAGTAGATGTCGTGGTTGTTGGAGGGGGAGATGAGGGTCACGCCCTCGGTGGCGCTGCGGGCGGCGGCGATCTTGGCCGTCACCTTGTAGCCGGGCAGGTGGCCGCCCTCGCCGGGCTTGGCCCCCTGGCCCACCTTGATCTCCAGCACGTCGGCGCTGTTGAGCAGATCCATGTTGACCCCGAAGCGTCCCGAGGCCACCTGCTGGCCGCGGTTCTTGCGGTAGAGCCCCAGCAGGCTCTTCATCTCGCCGCCCTCGCCGTTCATGCAGATGATGTTCAGGCGCTTGGCCGCCTCGGCGTAGATGCGGTAGGGCGTCTCCCCCTGGGAGCCGAAACTCATGGCCGAGATGAGGATGGGCAGATCGTGCTCGCCCACCCGGGTATCCACCTCCTGGGGATCCACGCTCAGCTCATCGGTGAAGCGGAAATCCAGCAGATGCCGGATGGCCAGAGGGTTCTCCTCCTCCAGCTTCTGCAGCAGCCGGGAGTAATCGGCGTAGCTCTCCTCCATCTTGGCCACCTGGCCGATCATTTTCCAGATCCTGGGAAAGAGGCGGAAGGCGGGGACGGGCGGCTGCTTCTCCTGCAGGCGGGCGACCTCCCGGCGCTCGCGCTGGTTGACTTCCAGGCGCGCAAGGCTCAGGCCCCCCTGGGCTCCGCCGCAGAAGTTGGGCGTCTCGAAGATCTCGGCCAGCTCGGGGGAGAGGCCGATGGAGGCGAAATACTTGCCGTAACCGCCGATCTCGTGGGTACCCATGGTGGAGATGACCTTCTCCAGGCCCTTGCGCAGCACGGGCAGAAGCTTCTCGATGCCCCCTTCCTGCTCGGAGGCCAGCTCCCACATGAGGTAGGGGCACAGGGCCTCGGCCCCCATGCCCAGGGCGAAGATGAGATCGTGGAGGTTGCGCAGGGCCCCGGAGCGAAGCACCAGGGAGGTCTGCCGCCGCAGGCTCTCGCCCTGAGCGTTTCGGGTCTCCTTCAGGCGCTTGTGCAGCACCGCCAGGCAGAGGAAGGGATCGAGGAAATCCCTGCCCGGGCCGAAGGCTTCGCTGTCGTCGAGCAGCAGCAGCTGGGCGCCGCGCTTGACGGCGGAGACGGCTTCCTCGGCGATGCGCGCAAGGGCCTGCTCCAGGCTCTCGCGCTGCTTGAGGACGCAGGAGAGCCGGTGCACCGAGCGCAGGTTTCGGCTGCGGAAATGGGCCAGCAGGCTCTCCAGGGCCGTGGTGCCCTGGGCGCCGGCAACGCCTTGCAGCGGCGCGGGTTCGGAATTGCGGCCTCCGCCCGGCAGCAGGGGCACCTCCAGCCGCACCGCGCACTGCTCCATGCGCCGGTTGCTGGGACGGGAGCCCAGATGCACGCGGGTGGAGAAGTGCTCCGACTCGCGCTCCCGGTCGATGGCGGGGTTGGTGACCACGGCCACCTGCTCCTTGAAGTAGTCGGAGAGGTTTTGCCGCTTCTGCGCCAGGGCCGCCAGGGGGCCGTCGTATCCCAGGGCGCCGATGGGGTCCTGCCCCGTGCGGGCCATCTCCATCAGGTTGGCGCTGTCGCTGCTCTTCCAGGCCAGGGCCGCAAGGAGGTTCTCCCGAAGCATTGCGGCCTGGGCGGGTTTGATGAAGTCCGAGGGGGGCGCCTGCGGCAGCGCTTCGGCCGGGGTGACCTGGGCTGCGAAGGCCGCCGGATCCAGGCGCTTGCGGATGCTGCGCAGGGCCTCCTCGCGGATCTCCCGGTGGCTGAGCACCCTGGTCTGCTTGCCGCGCTGGATGTTGAAGGCGATTTTTTCCCCGGGAGCCAGGGGTTTGGGGTCGCAGACCAGCTCTTCCTGGGGCAGCACGCCCAGCTCGGAGGAGGCGAAGTATTCCTTGTGGGTCTCCCCGAACCAGAGGGGGCGCAGGCCCATGGCGTCGACGCTGATGACGCAGCGCTGGCCTGCGCGGGCGATGATGCCCGCCGGACCCTGGGCGCTGGCGGTGAAGTAGCGCCGGAAGAAGCTGTAGAGCTCCCTGAGGTCCGAGGGCATCTGCTCCACCTCGGTGTCGATGGGGGGAAACACCATCTCCATGGCCGTGGGCAGCCCCACGCCCAGCCGATGCATGAGCCCCTCCAGGGTGCGGTTGAGATCCTGGGAGTCGCTGCCGCCCGCCGGCAGGTGGATGCCAGCCATGCGCGCCTCTTCCCGAAGCCGGGCGATGGTGTTGATCTCCCCGTTGTGTCCCAGCAGGCTGAAGGGCTGGGCCCGCAGCACCGTGGGCAAGGTGTTGGTGGAGTAGCGGCTGTGGCCGATGGTGATGGCCGAGACGAAGTCGCGCCGCTTGAGCTCGGGGTAGTAGCGCGGCAGGATCTCGGGGGCGCCGTGCACCTTGTAGGAGGCCGCCTCGCCGGAGAGCGAAGCCACGTGCACCGGGGTTTCGCGTTCGATCTCCACCTGGAGCCGGTAGAAGGCGCGGTGGGCCTGACGGGCGTCCCCGGCCAGCAGGGCCAGCTGCCACACCAGGGGCTCGGTGCGTCTGGCCATGGAGGAGAGCACGTCGCTGCGCACGGGGCAGGGCCGCTCCAGCAGCACCTTCACCCCGGCCGCCTCGATGCGCGCCATCAGATCGAGCCGGATGTCCGGATTCTCCTGAAGAACCTCTTTGGGGATGAGCAGGTGCGCCACGCCGAAGCCCGGGTGCTCACTCAGGTGGGCGTCCTGCCCGGAGGTCGAGAGGGCCTCGGCCCAGAGCTTGCGGGGCAGATCCGTCAGGATGCCGCAGCCGTCGCCCTCGCCGTTGATCTCGCCTGCGCGGTGGCCCATCTTGATCAGGGCGTCGATGGTGCGCTGGACGTTGCCGTGGGTGCCCTGGCCGGCCTTGTTGAGGTAGGCGATGATGGCGCAGGCGTCGCGCTCGAGGGGCATCAGTCCCGAGGGATCGTCATGAAATCTCTGCATTGCAGCTCCTGTGGATTCGGTGGGTGGACAACCTGCCGGAAGCAAACGGGCTAGATGAGCTCCATCAGGGCCCGGACCGTCTTCTCGATGCCGTCGGCGGCCTCGGAGATGCGTCCGGCCAGCATGTAGGCGGGGGTGGTGATGAGCCTGTTTTTCTCATCCACCACGAAGTCGGAGACCGGGCAGCTTCGGTGGTCGGCGCCCATGGTACCCAGGGCCGAGGCGGTGTCGGGGTCGGTGCCGATGGTCACCCGGGGGGCCTTGCCGTCCTCCCCCAGCACCTTTGCCAGCAGGGCAGGGGCGATGCAGATGGCGGCGATGGGCTTTTTCGCCGCCCAGGTCTCGCGCAGGATGCGGGCCACTTCGGGATGCACCTCGCAGCCGGGGCCCTGGATGGCGAAATTGGAGAGATTCTTTGCGGCGCCGAAGCCGCCGGGCAGCAGCAGCGCGTCGAAATCCGCGGCCTTGACCTCGGCCAGGTCGCGGACCTTGCCCCGGGCGATGCGGGCCGACTCCACCAGGATGTTGCGGCTTGCGCCCTCCTCGACCTCGCCGGTCAGATGGTTGACCACATGCATCTGGGCACCGTCCGGGGCCATGCAGATCGCCTCGGCACCGGCCCGATCCAGGGCCAGCAGGCTGATGACCGCTTCATGGATTTCGCTGCCGTCGAAGACGCCGCAGCCGGAAAGAATGACGCCGACCTTTGCCATAAAGAGAGCCTCCTTCAATTGTCTGATGGGGAAAGGGAAAGGGGGCGGGAGGTTCAGGCCCGTCCCCGGATGAATCGTTTGAACCCTGACCACCTATCTTAAGTCACTGCGCCGGGGAATCAAGGGGCTGAGGAAAATGCGGCGGGCTATTCGGGGGAGTACAGAACGGCGACCCCCTTGGCGGGGACGCTGCCGACGGAGGAGAATCCGTGGGGTTCCGTGGATTCGTAGTAGATGGAGTCCCCCGCGCAGAGCTTGTAGAGCTTGTCGCCGTAGTGCAGCTCCAGTTCGCCCTCGAGCAGGAAGAGGAACTCCTCCCCCTCGTGGCGCACCAGCATGTCCTCGCGCCAGCTGACGTTTTCGAACTCCACCAGAAAGGGCTCCATGTGCTTGTTGCGCTTGCCGTAGGAGAGGCTGTGGTAGGTGTAGGGGGGAGCGTATTCGGCGGAGGAGGATTGGCGGCGCAGCTTGCGCCGGGCGTCGGCCTTGACCAGGACGCATTTCTCCTCGCTGCCTTCCTCCTGGAAGAAGCTGTGCAGGCCGATCTTGAGGGCCTTGGAGATGCGCAGCAGGGTCGCCAGGGGAGGGATGACCTGGCCGTTTTCGATCTGGGAAAGCAGGGGTTTGGACAGGCCCGTGGCTTCGGAGAGCTGCTGGAGGGTGAGCCGCTTGTTCTGTCGGAGGCGGCGGATCTTGAGGCCGATCTGTAATTCCTTGACTTCTTCCCTGCTGTTGTCCATGGCGGCGTTACTCCTTGTTAATACAGAAGTTTCTACCCGTCGACTCCCGGCGAAGTCAAGGTCTTTCTGGGGCGCGACCCGCATCCGCCAAGCGATGGGGCCCCCGGGAGTCGGCGGACCCCCGAAAGTATTTCTGTGCTATGCTCCAGGTTTTGGAACTCCTTGCCGAAGAAACCTCCGGCAGGGTGCAGGATGGGAAGGATTTGCCGTGAGCCGGATACGACCCCCAAGACTTGAGGCCATCCTCTTCGATCTGGACGGGACCCTGTTGCAGGTGCAGATGCACCGATTCGTCCCCCTCTATCTGCGGGGGCTATCCCGGCATTTCGAGGGCGTCTGCGACTCCGGGCGCTTCTGCCGCGAGGTCCTCTCGGCCATCCGGCTCGTGCTCCAGGACGAAGTCGAGCGCAGCAGCAACGAGGCGCTTTTTTTTGCCCAGCTCGAAACCCGCCTCGGCATCGACGGGTTTCGTTTCTCGGCCGGGCTGACGGAGTACTGCGGCAACGGCATGGCGGATCTCGCCGCCGCGGTGCGGCCCCTGCCCTTGGCGAGAAGGGCCCTGGAGCAGGCCTTCGGCCTGGGGTTCAAGGTGGCGCTGGCCACCAATCCCGTCTTTCCCCGGGCGATCATCGATGCTCGGCTGGCCTGGGCGGGCATCGATGATCTGCCCTTCGACCATGTCACCAGTTACGAGAACAGCCGCGCCTGTAAGCCCAGCCCCCTCTATTTCCGCGATCTCTGCCGAGAGCTGGACGTTCCGCAGGAGGCCTGCCTGATGGTGGGCAACGACACCCAGCACGATCTCTGCGCGTCCGCGCTGGGGATGAAGACCTACCTGATGGATCCCTGGCAGATTCGTCGCCCCGGCCCTGCCTACCCCTGCCATTACAGGGGCGGTTTTGCGGAGCTCATGCAGCTGATGGCGTCGCTTGAACAATTGACATAATTCCCTTGGTTGGTTAGTCTTCGCGGGTGGTTTTTCAAGGTTTTTTCACCCTTGTCCGGCAACTCCCTCAAGATTCCGGAGGATGTAATCGATGGCCAGAGTAGTCGACAATCCCGATCTCGCGTTTCGCCTCGCCCGGGCCATCGTGTCCGATATCGCCCTCTACAATCCCAAGAAGGTCCAGGAGGGCATCAAGAACGACAACATTTTCGAACTCATGGCCGAAGAACTCGATGAGGGGCTGGAGCATTTCCGCGAGCGGGTCTCCAGCAGCATCCCCAACCGGGATCATCTCTATGAGCGCGCCATCGTCGATGTCATGATCCTCCAGGCCGGGAAGATCGAAAGCCCCATCTGGTAAATGATGGAACAGAGCTGCGGGGGGCGGATTCTCCGCTCCCGTTTCGAGCTCGGGGCGGCGCCCGAGCGCCTCGATCGTTTCCTGGCCGAAGCCCATCCGGATCTCTCCCGCTCCCAGATCAAGAAACTCATCGAAGACGGCCGCGTCACCCTGGAGGGCGCCGCCGTCAAGGCGAGCCACAGGCTTCGCGGCGGGGAGCTGCTGCTCATCGATCTGCCCGAGCCCGCCCCCACGGAGCTGCTCCCCCAGTCCATTCCCCTGAAAATCCTCTTTGAGGACTCCGACCTGGTGGTCATCGACAAGCCGGCTGGGTTGGTGGTGCATCCCGCCGCAGGCCACGCCGACGGCACCCTGGTCAATGCCCTGCTGCATCACTGCGAGGATCTCTCCGGTATCGGCGGCGAGCTGCGTCCCGGCATCGTGCACCGGCTGGACAAGGGGACTTCCGGGGTGCTGGTGGTGACCAAGAACGATGCGACTCACCGGAGCCTCTCGGACCAGTTCCGCATCCACAGCATCACCCGGCGCTACATCGCCCTGGTTTTCGGGCTGCCCGATGGGCAGCGGGGCCGCATCGAGAGCGAACTGGGCCGCCATCCCGGCGATCGCAAGCGCATGGCCTCCGTAACCCGGGGCGGGCGGCGGGCGGTGACCCACTGGCGGGTGCTGCGGCGCTACGAGCAGGATGGACTCAGCCTGCTGGAGCTCAGCCTGGAGACGGGCCGCACCCACCAGATCCGGGTCCATCTCTCGGAGAATCGACTTCCCATCGCCGGCGATCCGGTATATACAAACCCCGCGCGTCCCCGGCAGCTTCGGGACGAGACCCTGCGCGGCTTCATCACGGGGCTCCATCGGCAGGCCCTGCACGCCCGATTGCTGGGCTTTACCCATCCCGGCCGGCAGTGCCGCATGGAATTCGCCTCCCCCCCGGCGGAGGATTTGGCCCGGCTTCTTGCCTGGCTGGACCATAAATACGGATATGAGGCGTCGGCGGTGCCCGGCCCGCCCCCTCGGAAGGAAGTCAGTTCATGAAACTCGCACGTCAGGGAAAAATCAGTTTCTTCCAGCCCGACTGGGCCGCCGATGCAGGCATCCAGGCCGGATTCACCACCCGCAACGGCGGGGTGAGCCGCGCTCCCTTCAACTCCCTCAACCTCGGCACCAACACCGAGGATCAGGCCTACAGCGTGGAGGGCAACCGTTCCACCTTCAGCCGCGCCTTCGGCCTTCAGCCCCGGCACCTGCTGACCTGCAGCCAGGTCCACGGCATGGATGTGCTGATGGTCAACGAACCCAACCTGGATCTCTCCCACTTCCAGCGGGTTGAGGCCGATGCCATCATCACCAACCAGCGCGGCGTCATGGCGGGTATCCTGGTGGCCGACTGCTATCCGGTAATCCTCTTCGATGCCCAGAACCAGGCTTCGGCCGTGGTGCACGTGGGCTGGCAGGGTGCGGCCGGGGGCATCCTCGGAAAGACCATCGGGTGCATGACCCGTGAGTTCGGAACCGATCCTTCAGCGCTTGCCGTCGCCGTGGGGCCCGGCATCGGAGCCCACAATTACGAGGTGGATCGCCCGGTGCGCGACGCTTTCGAGAAGGGTACGGGCAACTGGCGCCAGATCGCCTCCGAGAAGGATCTGGGCAAGTGGCAGCTCGATCTCCAGCTCTCCTGCCGCCTGCAGCTCGAGGCGGCCGGGATCCCCGAGCGCAACTGCCGTCTCGTCTCCGAATGCACCTGTTGCCACAAGGAGCTCTTCTTCTCCTACCGCCGGGACAAGGGCGTCACGGGGCGGCAGATGGGGTTCGTGCTGATGCCCTGAGGTGTCCGGAAACGGATGACAAAAAAAGCGGGAGTCCCGGACGGGGACCCCCGCTTTTTTTGTCGCGTCAGGCGGCGCTCAGTACTTGAAGGCGCTGCTCGGCCGGGGGCCCTCCGGCGGTGCGATGGGGCGGGGCTTCCGGGTGACCGTCGCGCCGTAGACCGGCGCCGATTTCCCTTCGGAGGGTTTGAGGCCTTTTGCATCGATGCGGAAATAATCCGTGGCCCCCTGAAGACTCTCGGAGAGGTTCTGCAGCATCTCCGCCGTGACGTTGACCTCCTGGGAGGAGGAGACGCTGCGCTGGATGATGTGGTTGAGGCTCTGGATGGCCTCGTTGACCTGGTTGACGCCGCTGTCCTGCTCCCGGCTCGATGCGCTGATTTCCTCCACCAGGCGCGAGGTCTTCTCGATCTCGGGCACCATGAGCGAGAGCATCTCACCGGCCTTCTCGGCTATGGAGAGGCTGCGGTTGGAGAGCTCGCAGATCTCCACCGCCGCCTTCTGGCTGCGCTCGGCCAGGCGGCGCACCTCGGCGGCCACCACGGCGAACCCCTTGCCGTGCTCCCCGGCCCGTGCGGCCTCGATGGCGGCGTTGAGGGCCAGCAGGTTGGTCTGGCGGGCGATCTCCTCCACCACGTCGATCTTGCCGGCGATGGTGCGCATGGCCTCCACGGTTTCGGAGACGGCGCTGCCGCTCTGGCGGGCATTTTGCGCCGCGAGCAGGGCGATGGCTTCCGTCTGTCGGGCGTTGCCCGCGCTCTGGCGGATGTTGGCGCTGATCTGGGTCATGGAGGCCGAGGCCTCCTCGGCGGCGGCCGCCTGCTCCGTGGCACCCTTGGCCAGCTCCGCCGAGAGCAGGTTGAGCTCATGGCTGCCCTGGCCCAGATCGTCGGAGGCCCCCTTGACGGTGAACACCACCTCGGAGAGCTGATCGGCCATGGCGTTCATGGCCTGCGCGATACGGCCCAGCTCGTCGCCGCGGCCCGTGTCCAGGCGGCGCTTCAGATCCCCGTCCTTGAGCCCCTCGATCATCTCCAGCGTCTGGCCGATGCTGCGCGAGAGACCGCGGGAGAAGCGCAGCACCAAAAGCAGCGTCAGCGCCGAGATGACGGTGACCAGCAGGGCGGTCCTCAGCAGGATGGTGGAGAGGATGGCCCGCACGTCGTCCAGGTACATGCCGGTGCCCAGAATCCAGCCCCACTCGGGAACGGCCTTCACATAGGAGATCTTCTCCACCGGCGCGTCGAACCCCGGCTTTTCCCAGAGATAATCCACGAAGCCCTCGCCCTGCTTATTGCAGACTTCCACGAAGGCGACGAAAAGCGCCTTGCCGTTGGGGTCCTTGATGCCCTCCAGAGGCTTGCCTTCCAGGGCGGGTTTGAGGGGATGCATGAGCATGCGCGGCTCGCTGTCGTTGATCCAGAAATAGTTCTCCCCCTCGTAACGCATGTTGCGCAGGGTCTCCCGAGCCAGGACCTGGGCCTCCTGCAGGCTCAGGTCTCCGGCCTGCTGCCGCGCCACGAAATAATGCACCGCGCTCCAGGCCGTCTGCACCTGGTCCTTGACCGTGTTCTGTTTGGCGTTCATGAGATTTTCGCGGTTGTACCCGTAGAGCCAGGCGATGGCCAGGGTGAAGCCCAGGATGATGGTGGCGCAGAGCAGGGCGACCCGGTGGGAGAGCTTGCGGGAGAAGACTTGTGGGACCATGGGAGGGCTCCTTGAAGGAAACTGTCTATTGTATCGGTAAGAAATAATCAAATAGCGAAAATACGTCGCCTTTAATGCAGGAACCGGGCCCGGCGGCATGGGGTCATGAAGTCGCCGGAACTCCGGCGCTTTGTCGTTGCAGTGCGGCTTAGGCGAAGGCGAACTGCGCGATTTTCAGAAGACTTTTCGCGGCTTTTGCCGGTCTTGCCTTGAGCCGTTTGGACAGTGTCTGCGCCTTCGGATACCCTTGAATGAAGAGGTTTGGAGGGGGGCAAGCAAAGAAGGGATGAGAGATGGGATACCGGCTTGCGGCGGATCTGGTGCTCATCGCGCACCTGCTCTTCATCCTGTTCGTGATGCTGGGGGGGCTTGCGGTGCTGCGGTTTCCGAAGGTGGCCTGGCTGCATCTTCCGGCGGTGCTCTGGGCGGCGCTGCTGCAGTTCAACGCCTGGATCTGCCCCCTGACGCCTCTGGAGAACCGCCTGCGTCAACGTGGGGGTGCCGAAGGGTTCGAGGGCGGCTTCGTCGAGCACTACCTGCTGCCCCTCATCTATCCGCCGGGCCTGAGTCCCGAGCACCAGCAGTGGATAGGTTTGCTGGTGGTGGGCCTCAATGCCCTGCTGTATGCGCTGCTCGCGGCAAGGTGCCTGGCAAAGGGCGGACGCTCCCCTTGAGAGCCAGGGGCGAATCATTCCTTCATCAGCTTCAGATCGTCGTACCAGGCCCGGGCGGAGGCGCCCGTGTTGTCCGTGTCGGTCATGAGGGCGACGGCCCCGGCCATGGGGGGCTCCTCGCCGAAGAGGCGGCGGTAGTCTTCGAGGACGTTGCGCTTCTC
>Ga0214472_10007538_pt1 | contig 11387 bp, 12 predicted proteins | sample RVTome_6_FD_207662 | JGI IMG/M metagenome (GOLD analysis project Ga0214472, IMG submission 207662) | Soil microbial communities from uranium-contaminated site in the Upper Colorado River Basin, Wyoming, United States - RVT140D175 | ecosystem: Environmental > Terrestrial > Soil > Contaminated >...
GGCGGCGCCGTCAAAACAACGATCGTGAAAGAACACGTGTACTCGCATTGATTACCTGATCGCCTAGCTCAAGCGATGCTCTGGCGCGAATCCGAGTTCGTGGTTTGAAACGGTAGGACTCGAATCACCCGGCAATCCGGACGTATAAACGGATACAATTACCCGAATAGGCCCTGATTTGCAAGCAAAATTCGCAGGGCGGCCCCGGGCGAGAATCGGCGCTTAGTCGAAGACCACCGTCTTGCGGCCGTAGGGAAGCACGCGCCGCTCCAGGTGCAGCCGCACCGCGCGGGCCAGCACTACGCGTTCCAGGTCCCGGCCCTTGCGGACCAGGTCTTCCACTGTGTCGCGATGGCTGATGCGCGCCACATCCTGTTCGATGATCGGCCCGTCATCCAGATCCTTCGTGGCATAGTGGCTGGTGGCTCCAATCAGCTTCACGCCGCGTTCGTGGGCCTGATGATACGGGCGGGCGCCAACGAATGCAGGCAGGAAGGAGTGGTGAATATTGATGATGCGATGCGGAAAGCGGTCCACGAAACGGGGGCTCAGGATCTGCATGTAACGCGCCAGCACTACCAGATCTACGCGGTGTTCTTCCAGCAGCTCCATCTGGCGCGGCTCTTGAGCATTTTTCGTTTCCGCCGTAATGGGAAGCGCCACGAACGGGATGCCGTGCCGTTCGACCGCCGAGGCCAGGTCCGCATGATTGCTGACCACCAGCACGAGTTCGGCGGCCAATTCTCCGGCGCTGTGCCTCCAGAGCAGGTCATAGAGGCAGTGGCTTTGCTTTGATACAAAAATAGCCATGCGCGGCCGGGGGTCCGAGAAATGCAGTTCCCAGGTGAGGTTCAATTCAGCCGCTTGCGGGGCAAAGGTTTCCGCAAGGCGCTCGCGCGGAATTTGAAATCCCTCCAGGTCCCATTCGATGCGCATCAGGAACAACCCCGATTCGGCGTCGGTGTGATGGTCTGAGTGCAGGATATTGCCGTTGTTCTGGTAAAGGAATTGGGACACCCGGGCGACGAGGCCGCGCTGGTCCGGGCAACTAATCAGCAGGACGGCGGTGGATGAGTGGGGCATCTGCGATTGTCCTGGTAAAGAATACCCCATTACCGCCCGCCGGCGGGTTCCTGGAGATGCACCGCGGCCGATTTGATCCAAAAACGCCACCCCTGAGCGCGGCCGAACGCTCGCCGGTCATGCCAAGTCAGCAACGATTCCCTTCCATTCGATGGGGGCAGATCAGTTGGCGAGTGGAAATGAGTCTTGAATCGCGGAGCCCCGCTCAGGGCTCTTCGACGCGCGCCAGATTGGCAGCAGGAGCAAGGGGGGTCCGCAGGCGGAAAAACGGCAGCAGCAGCGCGCCGCTCATATTGATCAAAATGTAGGCCGCCATGTAGAGCGTGAATAAATTTGCGCCCTGCGCGGTGCCGACCATCTGAAACAACCCCAGAAAGGCCACCTGCCCGACTCCCAGTCCCGCCGGGGAAATAGGAATGGCGGTGACCATCAGCCCCAGGGGCACCAATACGAAGTAGCTGATGATCGGAATATGCAGGTTGAGCGCTGTTCCCAGCAGGACGAAGCTCATCAGGATCAATCCCTGGCTCACAAAAGAGATTCCCAGAACATTCCGAATCAGCCGTGGATTGTGCACGTACTGATGGCTTCCTTCATAGAGCGCCGAGAACACATGGTGCAGGCGAAACTTCGCCATCACGCGCACCAACAAGGCGGGAGGCTCGGGGCTGCGGTACGCCAGCCAGAAAATTCCCAGTGCCGCCAGCAGTCCGGCGGTCGAAAAGGCGGCTACGAGCAGAAGCAGGTGCGTGGGAAGGGCATACCAGAATCCGCCGAGGGAGCCCAGCAGAGCCAGTGCGAACAGGGGCAGCAAGCCTGCCATGCGATCAAATACGATGCTCGGAAGAACTGTCGACGGCCAGTGCGGTGCGCCTCCGGGAGCGTCGCTGCGGGAGGCAAGACTGGCCTCGGAGGCCCGCCGGGAGACATAAAATCCCCGGATCACATCTCCGCCGATATAGCCGGGCAGGGCCATGTTCAGGAATTTAGCTACCATCAGATAGGAAAACACTTCGCGCGTCGGCAAATGCAGCCGGCTGGCGCGCAGCAGGCTTTGCCACCGCCATAGCTGCCCCAGCGGGGTCATAGCCAGCAGCAGCAACGCCAGAAAGCTATACTGCCAGCGGTCCAGCGAGGCTTGGATCGGGTCCCATGCGATGTCGCCCCTCCAAATCAGATAGGCGACCAACCCGATCGCGATTCCTAGCTTGCATCCAGTCAATAGGACGTTCTTGGCGGAACCCGCGCGCCAGATCGCCCCGCCGGAGGTGGCCATCTCATTTCCTCCCGGGTCTGTCTCTGAGGATAAGTCTACGGCAGGCGAGGGATAAAGGAAAGACTTCTGCGGAGATACGACGTGCCTTTGCACTTACTCCCGATGCCTTCCTGGAAACTGCCATAACGCGGCGTGTCTGATTCCCACCACGCTTCATCGGGTCGTCTTGGTAAGTTGTGCCGAAACCTTGCAACGGTGCGGGTGGAGACAACGCCTCCGGCGGCGGTTCTGCGCAGGAGTTGGGGATCCACCGGTGATGCAAACGCGGGTCAGGCTACGGCATTCAGCCGCGCCATCAGGCGGGACTTCAAGCGGGCAGCGGTGTTCTTGTGGATCAGACCTTTTTGGACCGCTTTGTCGATACTGGAGAGTGTCTGTGCGACCACCGGCCGGGACTCGTCACGCGAGCTGCTGGCGAGTGTCTTGCGCGCATTTCGCAGGCTGGCACGGAATACTCCCTTGTTACTGCGGTTGACAGTAGTGCGTCGCTTGGTCTGTCGCGTACGCTTCAAAGCAGAATAATGATTCGGCATATCCCATCCTAACTACCTGGATTTTCCAGAGATATTCATCCTATACGGAATGCCGATGGCCGTCAAATCGGCGGGTTCCGGGGGACCCGTCCAGTCTGTCTTGGACACTGTCGTTCCGGGCCGCGGGGCGGCGAGTGAACTGTCGGCACGCCGAACCCTGGGCGGCGAACTAGCGGGCGGTGGAGCGGCCGCCGCTCGAAGGCAGCGAGGCCAGCTTGTCCCTGGCAAGCTGCGCCTCGGGCGTATTGGGGAATTTCTCGACCACGGCGTTGAGCTCCTCCATCCCTTGTGATCGCAAATTCAGGTTGACCAGCGCAAAACCCTTTTTGAGCTGCGCGGCGGCGGTTTTGTTGCCGTCCGGGAACTGCTCGATGGCCTTATCGTATTCCTGCACGGCCTTCTCAAACTGTCCCTGCTGGTAGTAGATATCCCCGATGTAGAACTGGGCGTTGGAAGCCAGCGCGGTGTTGGGGTAGTAGCGCAGGTATTCGAGAAACTCCTGCAGGGCCAGCGGATAGTTGCCGCTGGTGTAGTCGCGCAGGGCAGTGTTATAAAGCACGTCGGGGGCGGGCGGAGTCCCCATGCCCGGTTCCGAGGAGCTGAAGATGGAGCCGGAAATGCTCTGCGAGGAGGACTCGATCTTGCTCACCTGCTGCGAAAGATTGTCGAGCCGCGCGCGCAGATCATCAATGGAGGATTGAATGCCCTGCACCTGCATCCCGACGGACTCCATGCGCTGGCCGGCATTGCCCACGGTGTTTTGGATGGATTCCTGCAAGGCGGCCATGTCATTGGAGAGCTTCGACATCTGACCGGAGGACTGCTCGATCAGCGTGCGCATGACGGCCGTTTTCTCGTCGAAATTGCGCTGCAACTCCCGAACCATGCCTTGCAGCAGAGCAACGCTCTGTTGCAGTTCGATCACTTCTCTGTCGACCGCAAGCCCGGGCGGCGCCAGCAGCGCCATGGAAAGAACCGGCAACAGAAAATATCGTCTCATGACTGATCCCCCTTCCGAGTGATGGGCGCGGACGGCCTCTGCTCTCTGGGTTCGATGCACGAAAGCGAACCGGGGTTTCCGCTTTCGCGAGGGCCACTGCGCGGCCCGCTGCTCCCCGGAGGCCGGAGCGCAGCGAGCCGGAAAAGCTGCCGGCGGCGGTCCGCTACTGGCCGCCGCAGTTGGTGCAGACCAGGTGCGCCCGGCGATTCTGCTGCCAGCACTCCTCGGTGCCGGCGGTGCAGGCGGGACGTTCCTTGCCGTAACTGATGGAAGTGATGCGGTCGCCGGAAATGCCGAGCGAGACCAGGAAGTCGCGCGCGGAATTAGCCCGGCGGTCGCCCAAACCGAGGTTGTAGGCGACGCTACCGCGCTCGTCGCAGTGACCTTCGATCTGAACGGTGACGGTGCCGTTCTGACGCAGGAAGTCGGCGGCGCGGGTCAGGGCGCTGCGGGCGTCGTCGCGGACATCGGACCGGTCATAATCAAAGTAGGCGTCCGAGACGGCATTGTTGTAGCGCTCCAGCAGAGAGACCGGCGGCGGTGGCGGCGGTGGCGGCTGCGGCGGCGGAGGAGGAACCGTGACAGTCACCCGCGCCGTGGCCGAAGTCGATCCGCCGGGTCCGCGCCCGGTGAGCGTGTAGGTGGCGGATTCCGTCGGAGACACAGATCGGGAGCCCTGTGGATCGACGCGCCCGATAGCGGGTTGCAGCTCCAGATCCGTCACGTTTTGCGAGCTCCATCGCAACGTGGCGCTCTGGCCGCGCTCGATCGAAGACGGCTCCGCGGTCAAGCTGACCGAAGGGGCCGGTGCGGGCGGTGGTGGCGGCGGCGGTGGTGGCGGTGGCGCTGGCTGGCGGCGGCAGGCGCCGGCAAAAACGAGCAGCAGCAACATGGTCGCGAATCCCGTATATCTCACAGACCTACTCTTCATCGTTCCCTCCTGGAATCAATCTCGTACAAAAGTACAATTCCGCTGGCGCGGCCGATCGGATCATTCCATCCATGGGACGCCGGGCTGATCGCGCCGTTCCATTCTATTATGAGAATTCCGTCGTAACGTCGAAATTCGAGTTGCGGCGGGGTTCATCGGGAGGTTCCCCATCCCTCCGTTCAACGGCATGGGCGGCGGCGGGGGCGGCGGCACGTCCCGGCGGCACCCCGGCAGAAAACCGACCAACAGGAAGAAGATGCCGAATCTCAGAATTCGGAAGGGGCTTCGTATCATCCATCGCTCCTGTAGTTTCATAGGGGATGTTTCCGCGGCATGGCTTATGTTCGCTCTCGTGCGCCGCGATGTTCTATGATCCCCGCTGCGTTTCCCGCATGTGCGGCGCGGTCTCAACGGCTCGACCAGACCGGCTCGGTGTTCTCCCCTTGAAATGTCAGGCGGCGCTGCTTGGTGCCGTCGGCCAGCATGGTCCAGACCTGCGTTCCGCCGGAGCGGTTGGACTGGTACACAATATGGCGGTTGTCAGGCGACCAACTGGGATGCTCGTTGCGGCCGCTGTCCTTGGTCAACTGCACGATCTGGCCGGTAGCCACATCCATGAGGTAAATATCGTACTGCCCATCCTGGTTCCAGGTAAAGGCCAATAAACGTCCGTTGGGCGACCAGGCCGGATCGAGCGCCTGGGTGCCGCCCGTCACCAGTTGAGTTACGTTGGCGCCTTCGCTGTCCATCATATAGATCATGGGATGGCCGCTGCGGTCGGAAACAAACGCGATCTGCGCGCCGGTCTTGGGATTCCACGCGGGCTGAATGTCCACGCCGCGAACGTACGTCAGCCGTTTGGCGCCGCCGCCGCGCACATCGCCGATGTAGATCTCCGGGTCGCCGGTGACGGACGAGGTGAAGGCCAGCTTGGTGCCGTCGGGAGACCACGTCGGGGTGGTGTTCAGTCCCTTGCGGTTGAAGAACGACAGCGGGCTCCTCGTCAGCATCGAGAACACCATGATGTCGGGATTGTTATTGAGATAGGTGGTGAAGGCGATCTGGCTGCCATCGATGGAAATGGCCGGGGTCAGCGACAGGGTGTTCAGCTTGGTGACCTGGTCCTGGTTGGCGCCGTCATAGTCCATCATCCAGATCTCTTTCACGTCCTTGCTGAGACGGCGGACATAGGCGATGCTGGATTCGGCGATGCCGGGCACGCCGCCTCCCAAATAAAAGATAATCTCATTGGCGAACTTATGGGCAATCCTCCGAACCCCGCGAGTGGTGGCTTCCTCCGTATAGCGCTTGCCGAGCACCACGGGCTGCGCGGGATTGCGCGGGTCGACCAGCCAGCCTTCCACCTGCACTTGATCTCCGGTGCGCGTGAGGTTTCCCAAGACCACCATCTGCGCGCCGAGCGGGGGGTCGCGCCATTCCTCCAGCTTCAAGTCGGCGGGGCGCGCCGGGAGCGTCAGCGGGTACATGCTCTTGCTGGCCAGCTCGAAGATGCCAGCGTAGTCCAGGTCATTCCAGAGCGTGTCGTCGAGCGGGCGGCTCAGCTCGGAGTTCTCCGGGCTGGAGTAAAAACTGGAGACTGCCAGACGCGTCCGGTCGATGCCGATGCCGGTCCCGGTGCGGATCAGATCGTCCTGCGCGAAGGCAAGTGGGCACAGCCAGAGGGCCACTATGCCGAGCAGCAGGGATTGATACCGAGGTCTTCCGGTCAAGTCGTTCTCCCGACTGGGGGAACTGCTAAGAAATGATGAACAGAGCCGCATCACGAATGGTCACCTTTGAAAGTCGAACCAGAACTCCACCGCCACGCTGGAGCCGGGATAGTCGTTCGGGAGCGGCGGCATGGGACTGGAATCATAGACGGCGCGCAACGCCGAACGGTCCAGCGAGGAGACGCCGCTCGAAGCCGTCAGCTGCGGATTCACGACCCGCCCGTCGCGATAAATCTGGAATATCACATATACCCGGGGGGCCACCCGGATGCTGGGGTCCACCGTGGTTTTCAGCCAGTTGCTGCTGATGCGATTGCGAATCGCGGTCACGTACCAACTGTAGCGCGAGACGAATTCGCCGTTGTCTCCCCGGACGCTGACGCCGCCGCTGCCCCCATCGGCCTGGAACATCCCGTAAGGCCCCGCCGCCGGTCCGCCCTCACCGTAGGGGATTTCGTTGGAGGGCTCGGGTTCCGCAGGCGGCTTGCGCACGCGGGTCGCTTGGGGCGTTGGAGCCGGGGCGGTGCTGGCGATCTCGCGTCGCGGCTCCGGCTTGGGTGGCTCTTCCGCCTTCGGTTTCGCTTCGGCTGGCGGCTTGGGCGGCGTCACCGTGGCGTCCTTGGACGGCAACTCGATGGCTTTCTCTTCCAATTTCGTGGGGACGGCGGCCGGCTTGGGCTGCGGCTTGGGCGGCTCGGTGTAATGCAAGCCTTTGTTTTCGGTGGCCTGCCGGTTCTGGGTAGAGACCGAGGGCGCCGGCAGCGGCACGCTGGCGGCGCTGACCAACTGGACCATGGCGGCGCCTCCTCCTCCGGCTTCACCCCAAATGGCGGGCACGCCGCGCAGCAGCGTCGCCACCAACGCGAACACGGCCAGGCAGCAGTGTCCGACGGCCGAAAACATCAGCGGCCGCTTCAACTGCTCCCTGCCATTCGCAATCAGTTGCGCGCTTGTCATGCCGTATGCCTTACTCCTTCGTTGCACTATTTCATCGGCTCGGTGACCATGCTGATCTGCTGAATGCCGGCCTGGCGCAGCGTGTCGACGACGGTCGCCACCGTCCCATAGGGCACGCTCTGGTCGGCGCGCAGGAAGACCGACTGGTCGCCGGAGTCCGCCACCTTCTCCTTCAACTGCGCTCCCAGCTCGTGAATGTTGATGGGGTTACTGCCGAGAAAGAGGCGCTGGCCGCGGTCGATGCTGACGACCAGACGCTCCTGCGAAATTTCCTTCACGGTGCGGGTCTGGGGAACGTCCAGCTCGATGCCGGACTGCAGGATGGGAGCCGTCAGCATGAAGATGACCAGCAGCACCAGCAGCACGTCCACGAAGGGCGTGACGTTAATGTCGGATAGTGAAGTCTGGGTTCTTCCCTGTGCGTTGGTAAATGCCATGGGTTTGCCTTCCTGATAAAACTTCGGATGCCTGTGAGTTGCGGCCGGGTTGGCCCCGCTGCCGCGCAACGGAGATCAATACAACGAAGTGGCCAGCGGCACCGGGCAGCTCAGCCGCGCTCGGCGACGTTGAGAAACTCCAGAGAGAAATTGTCCATGCTCACGCCCAGCTCGCGAATCTTGCTCAGGAACTGATTGTAGGCGATCACAGCCGGGATAGCGACAAAAAGTCCCGCGGCGGTGGCAATCAGCGCTTCGGCAATGCCGGGACCTACGGCGCGCAGGCTGGCGGCGCCCGAGCCGAGCCCCAGGAAAGCATCCATGATGCCCCACACCGTGCCGAACAAACCAATGAAGGGAGAGATGGCGCCGGTGGTGGCGAGCCAGCTCAGGTTCTGCTCCAGCTCCGAGAGCTGCTGGCTGGAGGCGATTTGCAAAGCGCGCGTGACCGCCGCCGGATTATGCACCGGCCCGCCGGGATTGCCCACCTGGGCGCACACTTCGCGGTAGCCGGATTCAAAAACGGATTTCAGCGGGTGGGGCGGAAAATTTTCAACCGCGATATTGAAGTCCGACAGCCGCTGCGCCTTGCGGAAGGCGCGCAGGAACTGTTCGCTCTGGGCGCGAAGCTGTTTCAGGCGTTTGTACTTTACGTAGATGATCGCCCACGAGAGGATCGAGAAGGCGAGCAACAGCAGCAGCACGACTTTGGCGACAGGCCCGGTCTGAACCAGCAGGTCCAGAACGCTTCCCTGGACTTCGGGGGCTTCCGCTTGAAGATAAAATGCGAATCCGCTCACTGCCTCTTCCGATGCGAAAATAGTGCTATCAACCCAAGGTAACACAGGCAAAAAAGGAGCGTCAATTTAAGTCGCCGCGAAAGATCGAAAGATCGGTTTGTGCCGAACAAGGCACCGCGAAAGTCAGAGTCGCGAACGCCAGGGAACGGGGCGTCAAAGGGCTCGCTATATGGGAGCCCGAATGCAGAATGCAGATTACGCGAGCCCCTTTCCTCTCTGACCAAGGGAGCGTACGCTGTTCGGCGGTGGGACAAAAAGGATTGACTTAGATGCAGTGGAAACGCGGACTCTGGCGGGTGGGGTGGGTTCTGTGGGCAATAGCAGCCGTTCCCACCGTCTTCATTGCTTTCGAAGAGAGCCGGGACCAGGACCACCAGTGGTATGAAGTCACCTTGGACGGCCCGCCCAGCGAATCGACATCAGATGGGGACGATCGCAGGTCTGTTGATGTTCCGGGCATCGGCAAGGCCTATCTATCCAAGCAGTTCACTCAAGAACAAACTGAAAAAGTCATATCCGCTCTGAAGAAAAGCATGTCGGTAAGCTGCCGCGATGTTGATGAAGGGTCCGCGCCGAATCAGGTCTATATCTGCAACGTGGAGTGGAAAACGAATCGTCCCAGAGCGGTTCGCTACTCTGCACTGGGTTTGAGCTTTGGGTTTGCCTTCATTCAAGGCGGATTCCGGCTGATCCTGTGGGTGATCGCGGGTTTCAGACACTCCTAAATTTAGGATGATGCAGGGTGAGAAGCGCACTCGCCCTAGCCGCTCTTGTTATGTCCGGCCAGCCTTGTGCCCGGCAGACTGCTCGCTCTGGCCTGCCACCTTGATTAGGATGCGCAACGCTTGGTTGACGGATTCCGAGTCGTGGAACACGGCGGCCACATCGGGGTCCAGCAATACAACGTTGGTCCCTTCCTGATAATGCTGGTAATACTTGCCTCGGACACCGCCGCGAAGGTCGTACTCTGGCCTCATTTCGTCTTCTTCGCTCCGGTCATTTTCCAGACTCATATTGCCCTCTTTCGCTTGCTGTCACCTCTCGTCCGCTGATGATCCTCACGCGTCCCTCTCTATCCGTGTGCGCCACGATAATGAAACGAGACTGCTTCGATAGACCTGTGGTCAAAAATCTCTGCTCGTCGTAAGAATGGTCGGGATCGTTAATCGTGACTGCCAAAGGATCACTGAACACGGTTACGGCCTCGTCGAAAGACACGCCGTGCTTAACGAAGCTCCTCCGAGCCTTCTCCGCATCCCATTCGAATTGCATAGCAGCAGACTACCATGAATTATACCAGATGGTGGGAGGGGTTGAAGAATTGTATTGCGGGACGGCGTTCGCCCCGGCATGCCCGCATTAAACTCAAACCCCGGCGACCAGCACCAGATCGGTTCTGGCGACGCGGTGGCGCAGTTCCTTCAAGGGGCGATACTCGGGATCGTTCATGAAGGCCTGCGCCGCGGCGCGGTCGGAAAATCGCAGCACCACGAGACGCCGCGGCTTCCAACTGCCTTCGATCACTTCGAGCGCGCCGCCGCGCACCAGATATTCGCCGCCATGCTTGCGAATCAGCGCGGGAACCTGGGCGCGGTACTGCTCGTAGCCTGCCGGGTCGTTGACGGCGACATCTACAATTAAGTACGCGGGCATAAATCCTCCCTTTTATTAATCGGCCTCACGCAGAACGTAGATGAGCGGGCAACTCAGCCCTGCAAATGTTTTAGATGTTCCTGCAACCAAGGGAGCAATTCCTTGGAGTTGCCCTGCAGGGAGGCACGGCCGCGCAGCGGCAGCCGCAGCAGGCCCGCGGGAGTGAACTGCGCGCCGGGTTGCGAGGCGATGAACTCCATCAGATGCGCCGGCTCGACCTTGGTCTCGGCATGGAACTGGATCTCAACGGTGTCCTTCTTGCGCTCGATGGAGCGAATCCACAGCCGCTCGGCGAGCAGCTTGAGGCCGGCGTAATCGAGCAGGTTGCGCACCGACACGGGAACCGGGCCGTAACGGTCGTGCAGCTCCTGGCCGACGTTGTCCCGCTCCTCGGCAGAACGGATGCCGCCGATGTTCTTGTACATGCGCAGGCGCTGGTGTTCCTCCGGGATGTAGGACGACGGGATGCGGATGTCGAGACCGAGATTGATGGTGGTGGTGTACTCCGGCCGGGCGGGCTCGCCGCGCAGCTCGCGCACAGCGCCTTCCAGCATCTGGCAGTACAGTTCCAGCCCGATAGCGTTCACTTGCCCGTGCTGCTGGCCCCCGAGCAGGTTCCCCGCGCCGCGCAGCTCCATGTCGAGCGCCGCCACGCGGAAGCCGGAGCCCAGCTCGGAAAATTCCTTCAGCGCGCTGAGCCGCTTGCGCGCCACCGCAGTGAGCTTGGCCTCCGGCGGCACCAGCAGATAGGCGTAGGCGCGCCGGGCGGAGCGGCCCACGCGGCCCCGCAACTGGTACAGCTCGCCCAAGCCCATGCGGTCGGCGCGATTCATAATGATGGTATTCACCAGAGGGATATCGAGGCCGTTTTCGATGATGGTGGTGGCCACCAGCACGTCCGTCTCATGGCGCAGGAATTGCACCATGACTTTTTCGAGATGCCGCTCGTTCATCTGCCCGTGAGCCATGCCGATGCGCGCCTGCGGC
>Ga0214472_10007539_pt1 | contig 11386 bp, 11 predicted proteins | sample RVTome_6_FD_207662 | JGI IMG/M metagenome (GOLD analysis project Ga0214472, IMG submission 207662) | Soil microbial communities from uranium-contaminated site in the Upper Colorado River Basin, Wyoming, United States - RVT140D175 | ecosystem: Environmental > Terrestrial > Soil > Contaminated >...
GGCGATGATGGCCTTTTTCATGCTGATGTGGCTGCTGAACGCGACGACTGAAAAGCAACGCAAGGGAATCGCGGATTATTTCAGCCCGACGATTCCGATCAACCGGGTCTCGGGCGGCGGCGATGGCGCCTTTGGCGGCGATTCGGTGTTTTCCGAAGAGGTGCTTGCGCAATCCGGCACCGGCGCCACCAACCAGCGGCCGACGGCACAGCGTCAGGCGCTGGGGCAGTTTGGCACCAATGCGCAGGACAGCGGCGAAACGCGGTCGCTTGCCGAGCTGCAGGCAGAGATGGAACAGCTGTTGCGGGCCGCCGGGGGCGAATCGATGTTTGACCCCGATATCGCCCGCCACATCCTTTCGCGGGTCACCGACGAAGGGTTGATTGTGGAACTCTTCGACCTGCCGGGCGAGCCGCTTTTTGCCACCGACAGCGACAACCCGCGACCCGTCACGCAAGATATCGCGGCGATGCTCGCTCGGGTTTTTTCGCTGGCGACAAACGAGGTTGCGGTCAACGGGCATGTGCGCTCCTACCCCGATGTGCTGCGCGTCAAGCCGGAGTGGGATCTTTCCACCGCGCGCGCGCAAGCCTTCCGCGGGCTGATCGAGGCCGCCGGCCTGCCACGCGGCCGGGTGCAGCGCGTTGCCGGCTTCGCCGACCGCAAGCTTGCGGTGCCCGAAGCCAGCGCGCCGCGCAACAACCGGTTGGAGGTGATCCTGCTGCGCCCCGGCAAGTAATCGGCGCCTTTTGCCGTTAGGGCGTTCTTAAGGGCCGGCGTGCACTCTGACCGGCATCGAGGGACGCAGCTGCAGAAAGGCGCGATCGCAATGTCCATCTCTTCATCGCTCAACGCGGGCGTGGCCGGCCTTGCCGCCAATGCCACCCGCCTTGCCACCATTTCCGACAATATCGCCAATTCCGGCACCTACGGCTACAAACGTGCCGCGGCGGAATTTGAAAGCATGGTCATCAACCAGTCGCGCGGCTCCGGCATCTATTCGGCAGGCGGCGTGCGCGCCTCGACGATCCGGCTGGTTGAGGAACGCGGGGCGCTGGTCGCGACCTCGAACGCGCTTGACCTTGCGGTTTCGGGGCGCGGCATGCTGCCGGTGATGCCCTCGGTGGCGCTGGGGTCCAACATGGGCGACCAGCCGCTGATGATGACCACGACAGGCTCGTTCCGCACCGATTCCAACGGCGTGCTGCGCACGCAGTCGGGGCTGGTGCTGCTGGGCTGGCCGGCGAATGCCGACGGCACGGTGCCGGTTTTGCCGCGCGATACGATCAGCGGGCTGCAACCGGTGGTGATCAACGCCAACCAGACCGCAGGTGACCCAACCACCGCGATGAACCTTGGCGTCAATCTGCCCGCGGTCGATACCGAATCGACCGCCACCGGCGATGCGCTGCCGCTCTCGGTCGAATATTTCGGCAACCTCGGCACCTCGGAAACGCTCGACATCACCTTTACCCCGACGATCCCGGCAAGCGGGTCGTCGAATGAATGGACCATGGTCATCCGCGATTCCGCGCAGGCCAGCGCAGTGATCGGCGAATATACACTGGTGTTCGACGATAGCCGCGGCAACGGCGGCACACTGGCCTCGGTGACCGCCATTTCCGGCGGCGCCTACGATGCCACCGCCGGCACGCTGGCGCTGACTGTTGCCGGCGGACCGCTGGAAATGACGATCGGCAAGCTGGGCGATCCGAACGGATTGACACAGCTTTCCGACAGTTTCGCGCCCACCTCGATCACCAAGGACGGCTCGCCTGTGGGTAACCTGACCGCGGTCGAGGTGGACGAGGGCGGTTTCATTCGCGCCACCTACGACACCGGCTTCATTCGCACCATCTACCAGATCCCGCTGGTCGATGTGCCCAACCCCAACGGGCTGAACACGCTGAACAACCAGACCTTCCAGGTCTCGCCGGTGTCGGGTTCGTTCTTCCTTTGGGATGCGGGCGACGGCCCGACAGGATCGGTGGTTGGCTATGCGCGCGAAGGCTCCACCACCGATGTCGCGGCGGAACTGACCAACCTGATCCAGACGCAGCGTGCCTATTCGTCGAACGCCAAGGTGATCCAGACGGTGGACGAGATGTTGCAGGAGACCACCAACATCAAACGCTGATCCCGGCAAGGCCGCCAGAACGGAGGCTGAGACATGAGCATATCAAGCGCGCTTTCCAACGCACTCTCCGGGTTGACCTCCGCGGCACGCGCCGCCGACGTGGTTTCCTCCAACACCGCCAACGTGATGACCGCGGGCTATGCGCGGCGTGAACTGGCTGTGTCGTCGCGCGCCATCGGCGGCACCGGTGCCGGGGTCTGGGTTGACGGTATCGTGCGCATCGTCAATCAGGCGATCTTGACCGACCGCCGGCTTGCCGATGCCGAAGCCGGCAATGCCGGGGCGCGGACCGCCTTTCTTACCGGCATCGAGGCGCTGATCGGCGCGCCAGGCGAGGCCGGGTCGTTGGCGGGCAGGCTGGCCGGGTTTGAATCCGCGCTGATCGAAGCCGCCAGCCGCCCCGACAGCGAGGCGCGGCTGGCCACGGTGCTGCGCAGTGCGCAGTCGCTGGCCGGTCGGATCACCACGCTGGCCGCCGCCACGCAACAGGCGCGCATGGATGCCGACCAAAGCATCGCCGGCCAAGTGCAGATGCTGAACGATTCGCTGGTGCAGATCGACCGGCTGAATGCCGAAATCATGGCGCAACGCGCCGCAGGGGGCGATGCGGCGGCGCTGATCGATCAGCGGCAGGTGCTGGTGGACCGGGTCGCCGAAATCGTGCCGGTGCGCGAGGCGGCGCGCGACCATGGGCAGATCTCGCTTTACACCACCGGCGGCGCACTGCTGCTGGAAGGCAACCCCGCCGAAATCGGCTTTGCCGCTGCCGGTGTGATCACCGCCGACATGACCATGGCTTCGGGCGCGCTTTCCGGGTTGACGATCAACGGCATGGCGGTTTCCACCGCCGACAGCGGTCTGTTCGGTGGCGGCACGCTTGGCGCCGCCTTTGCGCAGCGAGACGAGCTTGCGCCGCAATTGCAGGTGCAGCTTGATGCCTTTGCGCGCGACCTGATTTCGCGGTTTGAAGCTGCGGGGGTCGATTCGACCCTGCCCGCGGGCGCCGCGGGGCTGTTCACCGATGCCGGGTCAGCGCTGGACATCAGCGCCGAGACCGGGCTTGCCGGGCGCATTTCGCTCAACGCTTTGGTCGATCCGGCGCAGGGCGGTGCGCTGTGGCGACTGCGCGATGGTCTGGGCGCCGCAAGCCCCGGCGATGTTGGCGATGCCCGCCTGTTGAACGCATTCAAGACCGCGCTGACCGAAGCGCGGGCCCCCGCCTCGGGCAACTTCATCGGCGCGGCACGCAGCGCCTCGGGCCTTGCCGCCGACATCCTGTCGCAGATTTCCTCGGCGCGGCAGACCGCAGAAGACCAGCACAGCTACGCCGCAGCGCGGCAAGAGGCGTTGACAGCGCTGCAGCTTGCCGACGGCGTCGATACCGACCACGAAATGCAGATGCTGCTGCAGATCGAACGGGCCTATGCCGCCAATGCGCGCGTGCTGAAGACGGTGGACGAAATGATCCAGCAGATAATGGCGATCTGAGATGAACTTCGTTTCGTTGGGCGACATAGCGCAAATTTTCCAGATGCAGCATCGCAACGTGCAGCTGAAAACCCTTGCGGCGCGGCTGGGGCATGAACTCGGCTCCGGTGTGAAGCAGGACACCGGCGCGGCGGTGCGCGGCGATTTCACCGCCCTTGCAGGGGTCGAAAGGTCACTGACCACCCTGACTGCCTATGCCACCGCCACGGCCGAGGCGGCGCAGCACGCCGCGACGCAGCAGACCGCACTGGCTTCGATTCAGTCGGTGACCAGCGCGACCGGGCCGACGCTGCTTGCCGCCTCCGGCAGCGGCGCCAGCACCGCAGTGATAGCCGCAGCCGCCAATGACGCACGGCAACAGTTCGGCTTCGTCATCGCCGCGCTGAACACAAGCACCGCCGGGCGGTTCGCCTTTTCGGGTGCGCGCAGCGATGCCGCGCCGCTGATCCCTGTTCAGGCCATGCTGACCGCGCTGGCGGCGGCGGTCGCCGGGCTGACCTCGCCGGCGGCAATCTCGGACGCGATCAGCGACTGGTTCGATGCGCCTGCCGGCGGCGGCGGCTATCTCGATACCGCCTACACCGGGGGCATGCCGCAGGCCGAAATCGCGCTCGGGGCGGCCGATGCCGTGGCGCTGGACGTGACCGCCGCCGACCCGCTTGTGCGCGACATGCTGAAGGGTCTCGCGCTGGCATCGCTGATCGCCGAAGGCACGCTGGCGGGCGACATCGCGGGGCAATCGGCGCTGCTTCTGGCGGCGGGCCAACAGGTGTTAACCGCCGATGGCGACCTGACGTTTCTGCGCAGCGGCATCGGCGCCGCCGAGGCCCGAATCGACGAGGCCACAAGCCGCAACAGCGCCGAGGCCACGATGCTGCAGATAGCCCGCGCCGGCATGCTGGCCGCCGATCCCTATGAAACCGCCACCGCGCTGCAGGCAACCGAAACGCAGCTGGAAACGCTTTACACGCTGACCGCGCGGCTGTCGCGCCTTTCCCTGACGGATTACCTTTCATGAAACATCTGCTTGCGCTTGTGCTTTGCCTGCTGCCGCTGCTGGCCGCGGCGGCGCCAATCCGGATCAAGGATCTGGTCGAATTCGACGGCGTGCGCGGCAACGATCTGGTGGGTTACGGGCTTGTCGTCGGGCTGAACGGCAGCGGCGACGGCATCCGCAACGCCCCCTTTACCGAAGAAATCATGGCCAACATCCTGGAACGTCTTGGCGTCAACGTCAGTGGTGAACAATTCCGGCCGAAGAACGTGGCGGCAGTGCTGGTTACCGCCACGCTGCCGCCGTTTTCGCGCACCGGCAGCCAGATCGACGTGACGGTCTCGGCGATCGGCGATGCCAAAAGCCTGCTGGGCGGCACCCTTGTGATGACCCCGCTGAACGCCGCCGACGGCGATATCTACGCCGTGTCGCAGGGCACCATTATCGCCGGCGGCGCCTCGGCAGTGGCCGATGGCGCCTCGGTCGTGCAGGGCGTGCCGACCTCGGGGGTGATCCCATCGGGTGCGCGTGTGGAACGCGAAATCGACTTCGATTTCGGCACGCTGGCCACGGTGCGGCTGGCGCTGCGCACGCCCGATTTCACCACCGCCTCGCGCATCGAGCAACGCATCAACCGTGAATTCGGCCGTCAGGTCGCGCTGATGCAGGACGCAGGCACCGTTAGCATTGACATCGCGGCAACCCGGATGGGCTCGCCGGCGCATGTGCTGGGACGGCTGGAGAACCTGATGGTCGAACCCGAGCAGCGCGCCCGCGTGGTTGTCGATCAGCGCTCGGGCACGATCGTGATGGGCGAAGAGGTGCGCATTTCGCGCGTTGCGGTCAGCCAGGGCAATCTGACGCTGCGCATTCAGGAAACCCCGCTGGCGGTGCAGCCGAACCCGTTCGCAACCGGCGAAACCGTGGTGGTGCCGCGCAGCGAAGCCTCGATTCTGGAGGAACCGGGGATCGGCATGGCGGAACTGGCCGGCGGCACCACGCTTTCCGAAGTGGTGGCCGGCCTGAACGCTCTTGGGGTCAGCCCGCGCGACTTGATCGATATTCTGAAATCGATCAATTCCGCAGGAGCGCTGCACGCCGAGTTCGTGGTCTATTGAGCCATGCTGTGGCGGCCTGGCGCTGCCGTGGCCGGCGCGGCGGCGCCGCAGATGCGCCAGACCCTGGATGCCGAAACGGGTGAAATTGCACGACGCGCGGCGGGCAACGCGGTGCATGCCCCGACCGGGTCTTTGCCGCGCGGCGGGCGGGCGATGCGCGCTCGCGACGCGCCAGCCAACGCGGGTCAGACTGCTGGTCGCTGCGGCGCAATGCGACCGCCGCCTGCGCGGTCGCAATTGCAGCAATGCCCGCCGGCGCCGCGCCCCGGGCAGCTGCGCTGGGTGGCCTGCCCCGGCCCGGTCAGAAATAGCTGCGCACCAATGCGCCGGAAACCAGCGTCCAGCCGTCGGCGACCACGAAGAACGCCAGCTTGAACGGCAGCGCCACCACCGCCGGCGGCACCATCATCATGCCCATTGACATCAGCACCGCCGACACCACGAGGTCGATGATCAGAAACGGCAGATAAAGCAGGAAGCCGATCTCGAAGGCACGCGCAAGTTCGGACAGCATGAAAGACGGCACCAGAACCGACAGCGGCGCCTGCCCGATTTCGCCGTCGAACACGGGTTCGGGGCGCAGGGCGAGCAGCGCCGTGAACGTGTCAGGTTCGACCCTTGCGGCCATGAAACCGCGAAACGGTGCCGCACCCAGCCCGAAGGCGGTGCCGATATCGATGCTGCCGTCGATCAGCGGCGCCGCCGCAACGGTCCAGGCCTCGGTGAACACCGGTTCCATGACGAACCAGGTCAGGAACAGCGCCAGGGATACGATCAGCATGTTCGGCGGCGATTGCTGCAGCCCGATCGCCTGGCGCAGAATCGACAGCACGGTGACGATGAAGGGAAAGCAGGTCACCATGATCGCGAGGCCGGGGGCCAGGCTGAGCAGCGTGATCAGCGCCAGCATCAGCATGGTGCGCCCGGCCAGCGTATCGCCTTCGCCCAGCGACAGGGTGATTTCCTGTGCGCCGGCGGGCAGCGCGAACAGCAGCACCGCCAGGGTCAGAAAAAACCGCATTCACAGCCCGTTCTTAAGGTCGGCCACTTCGGTCAGCCGCACCGCAAGCTGACCGGCCTGATCGCCTTCCAGTTCGGTCAGTTCACCGCGCGCTATCAGTTTGTCGCCGACGTAAAGCTCGACCGGGTCATCGACGCGCCGGTCAAGCGGCAGGATGGCATCGCGTTGCAGCCGCAGCAGATCGCGCACCAGCGGCCGCGCCTTGCCCACCGAGATCGTGATCTCGATCGGTACGCGGGTGAACGGATTGCCCGGAACGGGGTCTTTTCTGCCGGCATCATCCATGCGGGGTCACCTCGTTTTCAAGTTGAAAGAAACCCGCGACTGCGGCGGCGATGGCGGTGACGACGCCGTCCAGATCGACCCGCGTTTCGGTTTCGCCAAGCCGCAGATAGACTTGGCCTTCGCCCAACGATGGTTCCTCGACAAAGCGCAGCGGCATGCTGCTGCGCGCTGCCAGATGGTCCTCGACCGTGTCGCGGCTGGCGGGGTTCAACATCACCTGCAGTGGCGCATCGGCAAGCCCTTCGGCAAGCGGCAACAGATGCTCCAGCACGATCCGGGAAAGCGATTCGCGGCCAAGCAGCGGCAGCACCTTGCTGACCATGTCGCGCAGCAGGGGTTCCATCGCGTGCAGCACATGCACGCGCGCTTCGTGATAGGTAAAGGAAAGCTCCTGCAGGCTGCGGCCAAGATCGGCGTGCAGCCGGGCGGCCTCGGTGTCTTGCGCCGCCACGGCGTCTTCCCAGCCGGCGCTGTAGCCCTTTTCGAAGGCCGCAAGCTTGGCCTCTTCCAGATCCGACAGGTTCAGCAACACCGCCTCGGTATCGTCGGCGGCGGTATCGAAGGTTTCAAGCTGGAACCGCACTGCCATCAGGCCCGCCCCTCCTGGTCTTGCATCCAGCTGCGCAGAATTTCGACCGATTCTTCCTGGCGCTCGCCGATCAGCTTTTTCAGCCGCGCCACGGGGTCGCGGGCGCCGGCGCCATCGTCGAAATCGGCAGCGCCCATCGGCATCGCCATGCCAAGGCCCGAGATCATCGGCAGGTCGGCAGGCAGGTAGTTGCCATCGTCAATTTCGCCGGTCAGCACCGTGCTGCTGTTGCGCGGCGCCGGAAGCCCGGCCAGCCGCGGCGCTGGCGGGCGCATCAGGATCGGGCGCAGCACGAACAGCCCCAGCACCAGCGCCACCAGTGCCAGAACCGCCAGCTGAATCAGTGCCATCACGTCGAAGGTCACGCCCGAAAGCAGCCCCGGCGCGGCGCTTTCACCCAGCACCGAGACCGGCTGGAACGGCATCGAGCGCAGGGTGATCACATCGCCGCGCGCCGCATCGAAACCCACCGCCGAGGCGACAAGGTCGTGTAGCGCCGCCAGCTCTGCCTCGGGGCGCGGTTGCAGTGTGGTGGCGCCATCGGCGGCGGTGGCCTGCACGGCATCGACCAGCACCGCGACCGTGATGCGCCTGACCGCGCCGGGGCTGCGCAGCACCTCACGCGTGGTTTCGGAAACCTCGAAATTCACCCGCTCGCGCGATTCGCTTTGCTGGCTTTGCGAATTGCCGGTGCCGCCCGCATTGCCCGAGGGCAGGTTCGAGGCAACCGATACGCCGCCCTGCCCCGAATCATTGGCGGAATTGCTGCGCTCTTCGGTTTCGGTCGAGATCGCCACGCGGCTGGCCGGGTCAATGCTGCGCTCGGTGAGCGCTTCGCGTTCGGTCACGGTTTCCACCGCGACCTCGACCACGGCATTGCCGTAGCCGACACGCGCCTCCAGCAGCCGCTCGACATTGCGTTTCAGTTCGGCGGCGCGGGCATCGCCCACCGTTGCCGCGGCGTCCTGCTCGGCCGAGGCGATCAGCCCGCCGACGCTGTCGATCACCGCCACATCCTCGGGCATCATGCCGCTGACCGCCGAGGCGACCAAATACTTCAGCGCCTTGGCCTGCACCGGTGCAAGCCCGCCGACGGCGGTGGTGACGGTCACCGAGGCGCTGGGGTGCAGATCCTTGCGAAACGGTTGTGCCGTGGGGTTGGCAATGTGCACCCTTGCGGCGCGGATCAGTGGGCTGGCAGCAATGGTGCGGGCCAGTTCGCCCTCTTTCGCGCGCCAATAGGCGGCGTCGAACATTTGCGAGGTGGTGCCAAAGCCGGACAGCGAATCGAGCAGCTCATAGCCCGCGCCGCCGGTCGTCGGCAGACCCTCGCCGGCCAGAATCATGCGCAGCTCATCCCGGCGCGCCGATTCGACATAAATCGCATCGCCGCGCACCTCGTAGGCGGCACCGCGTTGATCCAGCGCGGTGATGATGTCGCCGGCCTGCGTGCCGTCAAGCCGCGCGTAAAGCAGCGTCAGCGAAGGTTGCGTTGCCAGGCCGGACAGCAGCAGCACCGCGGCGAACACCGCGCCCGACGCCAGCATGACGACCAACCGGCGACGTGAATCGAGCGCTGACCAGATCCCCAGCAAAGACTGCAACACGCACCTCCTTCAGGCGGGCTTCTGCCCCGTCGTCCTGCCGATCAATGGCTGATCGCGCTTAACAATCGGTTAGTGGCCTCGGGTCTATAGCTGGGTCGTCCGATTTTGCGGGGAAGTCATGGCTGATACCGGGCCGGCGGTTGCAGAAGCGCCGCGAAAAGCATCGAAACTGCCTGTGATCATTGGGCTTGTGCTCATGCTGGTGCTGGGCGGCGGCGGTTTTTACGCGGTCTGGTCGGGGCTGATTCTCGGCCCGGGTCCGGCGCATGGCAGCGACGGGCAGCAGTTTGCGGTCACCGCGCTGCCTGACATCGCCTTTGTGCCGATGGACCCGCTGGTGATCTCGCTGCACAGCAATGCCGGCGCGCGCAACCTGCTGTTTCGGGCGCAGCTTGAGGTTGTCGCCGCCTACAAGGCGGATGTGGAGCTGTTGTTGCCGCGGGTGGTGGATGTTTTGAACGGCTATCTGCGCGCCGTCGATCTGCAGGAATTGCAGGACCCCGGTGCGCTGCTGCGGCTGCGCGCGCAGATGCTGCGCCGGGTGCAGATCGTCACCGGCGCGGGCCGCGTGCGCGACCTGCTGGTTGCCGAATTCGTGATGAACTGAGGAGACGGCGATGCAACTGATTGCAGATTTCCTGCTGGGCGCCGGGGCGATCGGCGCCGCGGTCTATTGCATGGTTCTGGCGCAGCGGCTGCGGCGGTTCAACCAGCTTGAAACCGGCATGGGCGGCGCCGTTGCGGTGCTGTCAGCGCAGGTCGACGACATGACCCGGGCGTTGCAGAAGGCGCAGGCCACGGCGGCCGAATCCAGCGGCGCGCTGGCAGCGCTGGCGGCGCGCTCGGAAAAGGCGGCGGAGCGGCTTGAGCTGCTGATGGCCGCAATGCACGACCTGCCCGACCCGCAAGCGGCGGGGCCGCGGTTTCGCCTGGTGCGGCGCCGACAATCCGAACCCGGTGAGGCCACGGAATGAGCACGCACCCGCCAAAAGAGCCCGCCGCCCGCGGCCACGCCGCTGCCGGCAACCCGACGCCAAACACCGCGCCCAGGCGCAAGACCCGGCCGCGGGAGCGGCGCGGCGCGCTTTGGCTGATCGTGCTGCTGTTCGGCAGTTCGGGGCTGATTCGCCTTGGCGAGGGCACGGGGCGCGCCTTCGCGCTGGCCACCGCCGCACCGCCACCGGTCGCCGAGCAGGCCTGCGCCGCACCGCCCGACAGCGCCGCCCTGCTTGCGGCGCTGCTGGCGCGCGAATCTGCGCTCGATGCCCGCGATGCCCAGTTGCAGGACCGCGCCCAGGCAATCGCGCTGGCGCAGACGCAGCTTGACCTGAAACTGGCGGAACTGGTGCGGGCCGAGGAGCGGCTGGCCGCCACGCTGGTGATCGCCGATCAGGCCGCCGACGCCGATGTGGCGCGCCTGATCGCGCTTTATGAAAACATGAAACCGCGCGATGCGGCGGCGCTTTTCGAGGCGATGGCACCCGAATTTGCCGCCGGATTTCTGGCGCGCATGCGGCCCGATGCCGCCGCGCAGATCATGGCCGGTATCAACCCCGATGTTGGTTACGCGATCAGCGTGCTGATCGCCGGACGCAACGCCAACGCCCCGAAAAACTAGGGCAATGAGGCTTTGTTAATCCGTATCTGCAACTGTTCCGGGGCAAAACAGGGACTGGTCCATGGTTGGCATCGTCGGCATCGTCATCATCTTCGTGATGGTTTTCGGCGGCTTTCTGCTGGCCGGCGGCCATCTGACGATCGTGCTGAAGGCGGCGCCGTTCGAGATGATCATCATTGGTGGTGCGGCGCTGGGCGCCTTTGTCATCTCGAACGACATTCCCACCATCCGGCACACGCTCAAGGATCTCGGCAAGGTGTTCAAGGGCACGAAATGGATGCCTGCCGATTACCGCGACCTGCTTTGCCTGCTGTTCGAACTGATCCGTCTGGCGCGGCAGAACCCGGTGGCGATCGAAGAACATATCGAGGCGCCGGAAGATTCGTCCATCTTCGGCAAATATCCGAAAATCTTGAAGGATCACGAAGCCGTCGGCCTGATCTGCGACACGATGCGCTCGGCCTCGATGAACTACGACGATCCGCATCAGGTCGAAGAGGTTCTTGAAAAGCAGCTTGAGGCGAATCTG
>Ga0214472_10007540_pt1 | contig 11385 bp, 8 predicted proteins | sample RVTome_6_FD_207662 | JGI IMG/M metagenome (GOLD analysis project Ga0214472, IMG submission 207662) | Soil microbial communities from uranium-contaminated site in the Upper Colorado River Basin, Wyoming, United States - RVT140D175 | ecosystem: Environmental > Terrestrial > Soil > Contaminated >...
GCCGAGCGAGGGCTCATCGAACATGATCAGCTCGGGCTCGCCCATCAGGCAGCGGCCGATGGCGAGTATCTGCTGCTCGCCGCCGGACATGGTGCCGGCGAGCTGTCCGCGGCGCTCCGCGAGCTTAGGGAACAGGGCGAATACCTCCTCGAGCGTGCGGCGGGCGTTGCGCCGCGCGCGCGGCAGCATCGCGCCCATCTCGAGGTTCTCGAGCACGCTGAGGCTGGGGAAGACCTGCCGGCCCTCGGCGACCTGGCCGATGCCGAGGTTGCAGATCTCGTGCGACTGCAGGCGCGTGACGTCCCGGCCCTTGAAGACGATCTTGCCCGCGCGCGGCTTCTCGATGCCGGCGATGGTGCGGATCAGCGAGGACTTGCCGGCGCCGTTGGCGCCGACGATGGCGACGATCGCGCCCTGCGGCACCGCGAGCGACACGCCGTCGAGCGCCTGCGCGTCGCCGTAGTAGAGCTCGAGGCTCTCGACCTCCAGCAGGTGGACGTCGGAGAGGACGTGGTCGGTCGGTCTCATACCTCGGTCTCCTCGCCCAGATAGCACTCGAGCACCGCCTTGTCCCGCACCACCTCTTCGGGCGCGCCGCGCGCGATGATCTCGCCGTGGTGGAGCACGACGATCTGCCCCGCGAGCGCCATCACCGCGCGCATCACGTGCTCGATGAGCAGGATGGTGAGCCCTTCGGCGCGGTGCAGCTCCCGGAACACCGCCAGGATCTGGTCGCACTCGGTGGGCCGCAGGCCGGCCATCACCTCGTCGAGCAGCAGCAGCTTCGGCCGCGTGGCGAGCGCGCGCGCCACCTCCAGCCGCTTGCGGTCGGGCAGGGTGAGGGACGACGCAAGCTGATCGCGCTTGGTGCCCAGTCCGAGCTTGTCGAGGATCTGCATCGAAAGCGATCTGGCCGAGCCGACGGCTTTTTCCTTCAGCAGAGAGCCGACCACCACGTTGTCGAGCACCGAGAGCCCGGCGAAGGGCTTGACGATCTGGAACGTCCGCCCGATGCCGGCGGCGCAGATCTGGTCGGGACGCAACCGCTCTATTCTTTTTCCGAGAAACGATATTTCGCCGGCATCGGGTGCGTAGACTCCGGCGAGCATGTTGAAGATGGTGGTCTTGCCGGCGCCGTTCGGTCCGATCAGCGCGACGATCGAGCCCTCGGGAACCGCAAAGCTCACGTCCTGGACGGCGCGCAGCCCGCGAAAGCTCTTGGAGAGTCCCCGGACTTCGAGCAGTGCCGGCATGTCAGCGCTCGCGCCGCAGCCCGAGCGCCTTGGCGAGCGGCGGCCAGACGCCGTCGGGCAGGAACATGACGACCAGCAGCAGGCAGATGCCGTAGAAAACCTGCTTTACGCCCGGGACCTCGACGCCGAGCTGCAGCATCAGCTCGCGCATGCCTTCGGCGAGCCCGGTGAGCAGGAGCGCGCCGACCAGCGGGCCGACCAGCGTGCCGATGCCGCCGATGATCGGGCCGAGGATCAGCTCGATCGAGCGCGAGATGTGGAAGATCTGCTCTGGGAACAGGTTGTTGTAGTAGAACGCGTACACCACCCCGGCGAGCGAGGTCATCGCCGCGGAAAGCGTGACCGCGACCATCTTGTAGCGGAACAGGTTGACGCCGAGCGCCTGCGCCGCCTCGGGGCTCTCGCGGATCGCGAGCCAGTAGTAGCCCATGCGCGAGCGCAGCAGCGCGTGGCACATCACGAAGGCGCCCACGGTCAGGCCGAGCATCAGGTAGTAGAACATGACCGGGCTGCCGCGCAGGTTCCACAAGTCGTTCTCGGCGTAGCTCGCCACCGGGAGGAACAGGCCCGAGGAGCCGCGCACCCACGCGAAGTGATCGAAGCCGATGCGCGCGAACTCGGCGAAGGCGATGGTGAGGATGGCGAAGTACACGCCGCCGACACCGAAGCGGAACGCGAGAAAGCCGATCACGGCGCCGGCCGCCGCGCTCACGAGGATCGACGCGCCGAGGCCGATCCAGGGGCTGATGCCGAAATGCACGTACAGCGCCGCCGCCGCGTAGGCGCCGAGGCCGACGTAGAGCGAGTGCCCGAGCGAGAGCTGCCCGGCGAAGCCCATCATGATGTTCCAGGCCTGCCCGACGTACGCGAAGTAGAGGATGAGAAAACCGACGGCGAGCAGGTAGCCGCTCGCGAAGTAGGGAAACACGAGCAGCAGCACGAGCAGCGCCGCGAGAAGCGCGAGGCCGCGCCGCGGCACGCCCTCGAGCAGGCGCCGCATCAGGCGGCCTTCCTGCCGAGGATGCCCTGCGGGCGGAACAGCAGCACCAGCACCAGCAGCCCGAAGGCGAACATGCTCTTCGCCGAGGGAACGAACAGCACGCCGCCCAGCGCCTCGGTGAGCCCGATCAGCAGGCCCCCGAGGAGCGCCCCCGGCATCGAGCCGAGCCCGCCGGTGATGACGATGACGAAGGCGAGCAGCGTGTAGGCCGGGCCGATGGTGGGCGTGACGTCGCCCACGACCATCAGCATGGTGCCTGCGGCGCCGACGCAGGCCGCGCCGAGGCCGAACGTCAGCGCGTAGAGGCGCTTGACGTTCAGGCCGACCACGCGCGCGCCCTCGTAGTTGTCGGCGCAGGCGCGGATCGCCTTGCCGAGCAGCGTGAAGCGGAAGAACGCGAACAGCGCCGCCGCGACCACCACCGCCGCGCAAGCGGCATAGACCTTCGCGGCATCCACGATGAGCGGGCCGAGCTGGAAGCTGTCGAACGAGTACGGCGTGGTGATGCCCTGCGCGTCGGGGCCGAAGACGATGAGCTGCAGGTTCACCAGGATCAGCGCGACGGCGACCAGCAGCATGAACTGGCTGTGCTCGGGCCGGTTGATGAAGGGATTGATGAGCCCGATCTGCAGCAGGTAGCCGAACACGAACAGCACGGCGGCGATCGGCACCATCAGCACCAGCGGATCGAGCTTGAGCGCCGAGAACAGGACCAGCGTGAGGTACATCGCGACCGTCATCATCTCGCCGTGCGCGAAGTTGACCACGCGCACCACGCCGAAGATCACCGACAGGCCGAGCGCCATCAGCCCGTACACCAGCCCGGTCAGCAGGCCGCTGGCGGCGACGTTGAGATAGATCTCGACCGGCACAGCCGACCGGCGGCCGTTCTGCGCTAGCGCTTGTTGTAGGGCCTCATCGGCAGCTCGACCTTGGCGTTCGCCGCCTCCTTGGGCGCCACCACCACGAGCCGGCCGCCGCGGTTCTGCACGGCGGAGTTCTTCAGCTTGTCGTTCTGGCCCTTGGCGTTGAACTGGATGCCGGGGCCGGGGCTCACGTTGTCCTTGATGTCGGTGGCGCGGATCGCGTCGGCGAGCGCCTTCGGGTCGGTGCTGCCTGCGCGCTTGAAGGCGTCGGCGGCCACCAGCAGCGCCTCGAAGGTGTACACGTGGTTGGTATTGAGGCTGATGTCCTTGTACGCCTTGCGGTGCGCCGCCTCGAGCTGCTTGGCGAGCTTCTTGTTCGGATCGAACCACGGCACGAAGCTGATCGGGCCGTCGCCGAGCTTGCCCAGCGTCTTGAGGTACTGGTCGTCGTACCAGCCCGGGCCCATGCTGAGCACCGTCATCGGGTTCCAGCGCTGCTTCACCAGCTCGCGCGTGATCAGGATGGCGTCGTTCAGGCGGCTCACCATGACGAGCGCCTCGGCGCCGCTTGCCCTCGCCTTGGCCACCTCGACCGAGAGGTCGCGGGCGGCGGGATCGTAGGCGATCGTGTCCACCACCTTGTAGGGCATGGTGAACCTGGACATCACGCCGGTGAAGCCCTTCTGCATGGCGACGCCGAAGGTGTCGTTCACGTGCATGAACACCGCGGTCTTGGGCGCCGCGCCGGCCGTCGAGAACACCTCGAGCTGGTTGGCGAACGCGTCGCCGAGGATCATCGGCGCGGTGGGGAAGTTGCGGAACACGAACTTGTAGCCCTGCTCGGTGATCGGCGGCGCGGCCGCGATGTTGATGACCAGCGGAATGCCGCGCTGCTCGGCCACTTGGGCGATGGCGGTGGTCTGGCCGGAATCGAATGCGCCCACCAGCAGCTGCGCGCCCTCGCCGATCAGGCGCTCGGCGCGCGCGCGGGCGACGTCGACGTTCGACTCGGTGTCGCCGTTCATGATGTCGAGACCCGGCAGGCCCAGATCGGCGAGCACCTTGGTCGCGACCTCGACGCCGCGATGGCAGTCCTGGCCGATGCCGGCCTGCACCCCCGAGCGCGGCAGCAGCACGCCGACGCGCAGCCGCCCGGACTGGGCGTGGACGATGCCGAAGGGGGAAAGCGCGGCAAGCGCGCCGCCGGCGGCGAGCGCGGTGTTGAACTTGCGGCGGTCGAATTTCGGTGCGGTCATGACTCCTCCTCGGTTGGCCGCGTTATATCACGAGTAAAAAGGGGCATGCGCATTTTCGCGCATGCCCCCCGGTGCGGCGCGCCGGTCAGGGCGCTTCGAAGTACATCTTCGCGGTCTGGCTTTCCGCCTTCAGGTCGGCCGGCTCCTGCGCGTTCACCGCACAGACGAAGCTGCTTTCAGCATTGCTGTCGCCGCCCGTGTACACCGCCTCGTCGGGGTACTTGCACACTTTCCGGGTGCGAGTGGCGCCGCCGCCGAGGTTCTGGCTGGCGACGATGTGAGCGGGCGCCACGCCGTTCTCGACCCAGTCCATCAGGACGTTGAAAAGCGCCGTGGTGTTGGGCTGCGGCGCCGCTCCGCCCGCGCAATGCCCGACGCCGGGATAGAAGAACGAGCGCATGAACGACTGCGTCTGGCCGACGCCGTAGCGGTCGAAGACCCGGCTCACGTAGTTGTACGAGCCGTACGGGACGATGAGCGGGTCGGCGATGCCGTGGTAGTGGATGATCTTGCCGCCGCGCTTCCTGACCTTGTCCAGGTTCGGATCGTCGGTCGCGGCCAGGTTCCTGAACTTGCGGCTCGAGAGCTGGAACTGCTCGCCGAAGCCCGCCATCGAAATCTGGCGCCAGTCGTAGGCCGGGTCCTCGTGCATCCAGTTCACGAGGTAGGTGAGGATCAGCCCGCCCGGGTTGACGCCGCCGGGCAGCAACGTGTTGAAGCTCGCGCCCTTGACCACACCGCCCCACAGCCGCTCGCCCCTCTGGTTGCGCGGTCCGTCCCAGATGGCGTTCACCGCGTTCGCCTCCTGCGGCGTCAGGCAGGTGGCGGGGTCGTCGGGGCTGCCGGTGCAAAGGAGGGCGTTCGCATTGAAGCTGCAGCGGCGCGGCTCGCTGATGATGCCGTCGGCGACGCCGTCGTCGGCGTCACAGGCGGCGACGGCGGCGGCATTCGCGGCGGCGCTCTTCGCGGTGGACAGCCCGCCGGCGCCGAGCAGGTCGTTCGCCGCGACCGGCGGCCACATCTCGCCGATGATGAAGCGGTTCCAGTTGAACGCCGGAGCGCCGACCAGGAAGCCGTCGAACAGATGGCCGTAGTGCTGCGCCATCTCGAAGCCCTGGCGGCCGCCGGTCGAGCAGCCGACCCAGTAGTTGCGCGCCGGCTTCATGCCGTAATACTTGTTCGCGAGGTTGAGCGCCCAACGCGTCTGCTCGTGCAGGCTGCGGCGGATGAAATCGGTGACGCGCGATTCCACCAGGTTCCCGTCCGCGTCGAGCACGAAGCCGCCGCCCGCGAGACCGCAGTTCGGCTGGCTGTTTCCGGCGTTGCACCAGGCGCTGCTGTGGCCGGTGTCGGTGGCCGACCCGACGAACCCCGCCGCCACCGGGCCGGTCACGCCGCCGAGGCTGCCGGCGTAGCCGCCGCCGCCCTGGTTCTGGACTTTGCCGTTCCAAGCGCCCTGCACGCCGCCGGTGCCGCCGTCGGCGGCGCTCAGCGGCAGGCCGACGCGGATGTTGATTGCCTCGGGCACCGTCAGGACGACTTCGCAGCGCGGCGGATTCGTCCCGAGGATGGCAGAAGTGGCCGAAATCACGTTCGGCTCCGCCGAGACGATCGCAGCGAGTTCCGTGCATGGGGGTGCTGCCGATGCCGCCGGGGCGAGCACGGCGCCGCCCAGCGCCATGGTGCAGGCGAATATCGAACACTTCATGGCTTCTCCTCCTCCTCTTGGTGATGGGACTTGCTTAGATCATCAACCTAACCTCTGTTTGGTTGATTCGACGCTACTCCCGTCCGCTAGAGGCTGTCAAGCCGGTTGGCCTGGATCGTCTGCACGAATGCGGCAGCAATCGCGGCCGGCTCGAGCTTGCCCGGCCGGTACCAGACCCGGGTCCAGTTGAGGGCCCCGAGAAGCATCAGCCGCAGCAGCGAGCGGTCGACACCGGCCGCGAGAGGAAGCTGCTCGATCACCGCGCGCACGCGACTCTCGTAGGAGTCGCGCTCCTTCACCGTCTTTCCGCTCAGCCGGCGGCTCGCCGGGTCGAACAGCGTCATGCCGAGCAGCGCCACGATCGCGTTACCCGAGACCAGCTCCTCCAGATGCACGGTGCAGATGGCCTGCAGCCGCTCCCAAGGATCGGTCCGGTCCTGCAAGGCGCGGTCGACGGCCGCATTGAGCTGCAGGAACGCCTCGTGGATCACTTTCTCGAAGAGCTCCTCCTTCGAGCGGTAATGGTGGTACATCGAGCCGGGCAGGATGCCGGCCGCGTCGGCGATCTCCTTCAGCGTCGCGCCCTCGTAGCCGCGCCGCGCGAACACCTCCGCGGCAATGGTCAGCAGGTCCCCGCGCCGCCGGCTGCGCGCCGCCCGCACGAAGCGCTCGCGCTGCTCGGCGGTCAGCGCGTCCCGCCTCCCGCCTGCCGCGCGCTGCGCGGCGCTCATGCGCTTGTAGAGCGTCTCGAGGTTGTGGCGCTTCCAGATGCCGCGCACGCCGGCGCGCGAAATGCTGAACCCTTCGCGCGCGAGAAGCTCGGCGACGCGCAGCTGGCCGAGCTCGGGCTGCTGCGCCGCGATGCGCAAGGCTGCCGCTTCGAGCGCGGCCGCGCCCCCGGTGCCCGATCGTCCTTTCATGGGCGGATTGTACGAAGCCTGCGCCGGGCCGCTTCGCCCCCTTGACATTCGGGGAGGCCGGGGAGTAGTGTCAATTCAAACATCGATTAGATTAAGCGAACGAGGAGGAGGCTGCAATGAGAAGGCTCAGACTGTGGGCGCCTGCCGTAGCGGCGGCGCTGATACCGGCTGCGGTTCTGGCCGGCGGAATCCAGGGTGTCGACGTGCTGTCCAACCGCGCCGACGTCACCTCGGGCGGCGACGCGCTGGTGGCGGTGCGCCTGGACGTGGGTGTCGATCCGGCAGCAGTCAGCGTGACCCTGAACGGGCACGACGTCACCGGCATGTTCGCGGTGCGCCCTAACGGCCAGTACGCCGCGGTCGTGACCGGCCTTGCCGACGGCGACAACCTGCTGCGGGCGCGCCTGCCCGACGGCTCGGGCCACGAGATCACCATCAAGAACCACCCGATCGGCGGGCCGGTGTTCTCCGGCGAGCAGATTCAGCCCTGGCTGTGCCGGACTCAGCTTCAAGGCGGCACCACGCCGGCGCTCGGCGCGTCGGTCGACGACAAGTGCAACGCCGCCGCGCCCGTGGTCGAGCTGTTCTACCGCTCCGGCAACTCGTGGGTCGTGTACGACCCGAACAACCCGCCGGCGCCTGAGGCGATCCAGCAGACGACGACCGACGAGGGCAACACCGTCCCGTTCATCATCCAGCGCGTGACCGGAACCGCGAACCGGGGCATCTACCAGATCGCGGTGCTGGTGGATCCGACCAAGCCGATCGAGCCCTGGTCGACCGAGCAGCCATGGAACCGCAAGTACGTCAACACCTTCGGCGGTGCCTGCAGCGTCAACTACCAGCAACCGACGGTCGGCGACGTGCGTGGTGGTCAGGGTTTGACGCGCCTCGGGCTCGGCTTCGCGGTCGGCACTTCCAGCCTCAACACCTACGGCAACTCGTGCAGTGACGTGATCTCGGGCGAAGCGCTGATGATGACGAAGGAAATCATCACCGAGCGCTGGGGGCCCATCCTGTACACCATCGGCGACGGCGGCTCCGCCGGAACGATGCAGCAGCACATGATCTCCGGCGCCTACCCCGGGCTGCTGAACGGCCTGATGACGAGCCTGCTCTACGAAGACCACTGGTTCCAGGTCGTCGACTCGTTCGACTGCCTCGTGCTGTCCCGCTACTTCGGGCTGGGCGGTGGCGGCCCCTTCGGCCCACCCCCCGGCTGGGGCGGAGGCGGCAATGCGCTGTTCGACACGCCCGCCTTGCGGCAACTCGTCTATGGCACCAACCCGTCCAATCCCGACGCCAAGTGCTCGCAAAAGATTGGCTTCACCGTCGCCGAGCTTATCGCCAACAGCACCGCGGGATGCGCCGGCCCGGCGGGCAGCGACTGGCGCTGGCCGAACGATCCGAACGGCGCGCGCTGCACGATCCAGGACTACATAAAGTACGTCTTCGGGGTCGGGCCCGACAACAAGGCGCCGCGTCCGATCGACAACGTCGGCCTGCAGTACGGCCTCGCTTCCCTGCTCAACGGCACGCTCTCGAAGGACAGGTTCGTCGATGTGAACTGGCGCATCGGCGGCATGGACATCGACGGCGTCTGGCAGCCGCAGCGCACCGAAGCCGACCTCGGCGCCCTCGCGGCGCTCTACCGCACCGGCCGCATCGCGGACGGTTCGGGATCGGCCTACGTCGCCGAGATCGACGCGCGCACCAACCCGACCGACGTCGGCTTCCACCCGCCGTTCCACTCATGGAGCTGGCGCGCCCGGATCGAGCGCACGCTTAGCAACCACGACAACAACGTGATCTGGGTGTCGAGAGGCGGCGCGGTGCCCAACCAGTTCGACTCGATGCGCGCGTGGCTCGACGCGGTGTACTCCGACGCGAGCGATGACCCCCTGCCGGTCAAGATCGCGCGCAACAAGCCGGAGAACGTGCGAGACACCTGCTACGCCAGCGCCGCCCAGGGCGGCCCCCAGGATGACCTGTTCTGCACGGGCACGGCCGCGCAGTGGCAGTACTTCTCGCACATGAGGTGGGTGGCGGGCTGGCCGATGGAGCTGGATACGTTCAAGTGCCAGTTGAAGCCGCTCGATCCGGCGGACTATCCGGGGATCAGCTTCACCGAGGATGAGTGGGCGAAGCTGCAGGAGGCGTTCCCCACCGGCGTATGCGACTTTAGCAAGCCCGCGGTCGCCCAGCAGCCCTCGCTGCCGTGGATCTCGTTTGCAGGCGGTCCGGGCGGCGAGCCGCTCGGCGATACGCCGCAGTCCGCGCTCATCCCGGCGAGCACGCGCCTTATGGAGCAGGCGGAGCTCGTCGGCGATGCGGTGGGCGGCAGCTATGCGTCGCAGCTCGCTTCGGTGCAGGCGTACCTCGAGCAGGGCGATGTGGACGGCGCGTGCGGCGCGCTCAAGGGATACCGCAACCACGTGCGCGCGCAGTCGGGCAGGAAGCTCGACGCTGCGCTCGCCGGCGACCTGATGCGCAACGCCGCCTCGATCGGAGAGCAGATCGGCTGCTCCGCGTGAGCGCGTGACCCGGGGCGCGAGCCCCGGCGTGCTATCGTTGCCGGCCATGGCGACTCGCAGCAACGCGACCGAGGCCGTGCTGGCGCTGGCGCGCGAGCGTCCCGAGATGGGCATCGTGCGCGCCGCGCGCGAGCTGCGCAGGCGCGGCATGCGCCTGTCGCCTTCCGGCGTGCGCGCGATCTGGCAGCGCCACGGCCTCGCGACGAGCTACGAGCGGCTCATGTCGCGCAAGCGCGCAGCGGGCGAGACTTCCGCCCTATCCGAGGCGCAGCGCGCGCTCCTGCAGCGCATGACGGTCAGCCGGCGCTTCGTCAGCCAGGCGAGCGCCGATCCGGGGCAGGGAAGGCGGGAGCACTTGATCGCTGCCGCGGCGCGCGTGCTTGGCGAGAAGGGCTACGAGCGCGCCTCCTTGCAGGAAATCTGCGCAGCCGCCGGGATACTGCCCGGATCGCTCTACTACTACTTCAAGTCCAAGGAAGACCTGTTCATCACAGTCCACGCCGAAGGATTCCGGCAGCTCAACGAGGCGGTAGACAAGGCGCTCGCCGCGGAATCCGATCCGTGGCGCCGGCTGGAAGCCGCTTGCGCGGCGCATCTCGAGCTGCTGGTGGACAGCGAGGACGTGTCGCTGGTGGCCGGAACGAGCCTGTTCCACCCGGCCCGGCCCGCGCTGCAGCGGCGCTTGAACCGCGACCGTCGCGCCTACGAGGAGCGCTTCCGCCAGATGATCGCGGCGCTGCCGCTGCCGGCCGACGTCGACCAGACGCTGCTGCGCCTGACGCTGCTCGGCGCGCTCAACTGGAGCCGCATCTGGTACCGGCCGGGCCGCAAGGGTCCCGCCGAGATCGCGCGCCACCTGGTCCAGAAAATCCTGCGCCAGCGCCTCGAGTCGCCGCGGCCCGAGATCGGACCAAATCCCATCAAGAGCGAGCCTTTGGTCCTGACCTGAGGCGAGGAGTGGTACCGTAGGCGCGGTGCGCCTGGGGCCCACTGACGTCCTTGCCGAGCGCCGCGCCGGCGGCGTGGTCGTGCTGCGCTCGCCGCACGCGCTCGGGCCGTATCCGGAGAAGATCACCGAGCGCCTGGAGCACTGGGCGGCGCACGCGCCCGACCGCGTGCTCTTCGCGCAGCGCGACGCGGGCGGCGGCTGGCGCACGCTGAGCTACGCCGAGGCCCTCGACTCGGCGAGGCGAATCGGCGCATTTCTCCTCGGCAGGAGGCTCTCGGCCGAGCGGCCGCTGGTGGTGCTCTCGGGCAACGACATCGAGCATGCGCTGCTGCACCTGGGCGCGATGTACGTCGGCATACCTTACGCGCCGGTGTCGCCGGCGTATTCGCTGCTCTCCACCGACTTCGCCAAGCTGCGCACCATTCGCGATCTGCTGACGCCGGGGCTGGTATTCGCGAACGGTGAGCAATACCGGCGGGCGCTCGCGGTTTTCGAGGGCGTGGACGTGCTCGAGCGTTTCGAGCTTGCTTTGCAGGAAAAGCAAGAGCACTCCATCGAAAAGGCGAACAAGGCGCATCGGCGCGTTGGACCGGACACCATCGCGAAGTTCCTTTTCACCTCGGGCTCGACCGGCACGCCGAAGGCGGTGATCAACACGCAGCGCATGTGGTGCTCGAACCAGGCGATGATCGCCTCGATGTTCGCCTTCTTCCGCGACGAGCCGCCGGTCATCGTCGACTGGGCGCCGTGGCACCATACGGCGGCCGGCAACCACGACTTCGGCCTGGTGCTCTATAACGGCGGCTCCTATTACATCGACGAGGGCAAGCCGATGCCGGGCGCGATCGAGGCGACGGTGAGGAACCTGCGCGAGATCGCGCCGACGTGGTACTTCAACG
>Ga0214472_10007541_pt1 | contig 11384 bp, 8 predicted proteins | sample RVTome_6_FD_207662 | JGI IMG/M metagenome (GOLD analysis project Ga0214472, IMG submission 207662) | Soil microbial communities from uranium-contaminated site in the Upper Colorado River Basin, Wyoming, United States - RVT140D175 | ecosystem: Environmental > Terrestrial > Soil > Contaminated >...
GCAGTCGGCAGTCAGCAGAGTCGGCAGTCGGCAGTGGGCAGTCGGCACACGGCCCCGCAAGCTCACGACGAGCACCGGCGCGTATGGCCGGGGGCTACTCCCCCGCCTGGTCCTTCAGCCGTTCGACGATCTCGGCATTGGCGAGGGTGGTGACGTCGCCGAGGGCGCGGTTCTCGGCGATGTCCTTGAGCAAACGGCGCATGATCTTGCCAGAGCGGGTCTTGGGCAGGTCCTCGGTGAACACCACGGTCTTGGGCCGGGCGATCGGGCTGATCTTGGCGGCGACGAACTCGCGCAACTCTGTGGCGAGGGCGTCGCCGCCGGTGACGCCGCCGCGCAGCGTCACGAAGGCGGCGATGGCCTCGCCTGTCACCTCGTCGGCACTGCCCACCACGGCCGCCTCGGCGACGGCGCCGTGGGCGACGAGCGCCGACTCCACCTCGGTGGTCGAGATGCGATGGCCCGCCACGTTCATGACGTCGTCCACCCGGCCCAGCAGCCAGAAATAGCCGTCGGTATCACGCTTGGCGCCGTCGCCGGCGAAGTACCGGCCCGGGAAGCGCGACCAGTACGTCTCCTCGAACCGCTCCGGGTCGCCGTAGATCGTCCGCAGCATCGAAGGCCACGGGTGGGTGAGCACCAGGTAGCCCCCGTCACCGAGCGGAACCGGGTCGCCGTTCTCGTCCACGACGTCGGCCCCGATGCCGGGGAACGGGAAGGTGGCGGAACCGGGCTTGGTGGTGGTGATCCCGGGAAGCGGGGTGATCATGATGGCCCCGGTCTCCGTCTGCCACCAGGTGTCGACGATCGGGCAGCGCCTTCCCCCGATCCGCTCGTGGTACCAGATCCAGGCCTCGGGGTTGATGGGCTCGCCGACCGTGCCGAGCAGTCGCAGCGACGACAGGTCGTGCCGGGCCGGGTACTCGTCACCCCACTTCATGAAGGCGCGAATCGCCGTCGGGGCGGTGTAGAGGATGGTGACCCCGTACCGCTCGACGACGTCCCACAGCCGGTCGCGCTCGGGGGTGTCGGGAGCCCCCTCGTACATGACCCCGGTGGTGTGGTTGGCGAGCGGGCCATAGACGATGTACGAGTGGCCGGTCACCCATCCGATGTCGGCGGCGCACCAGTAGACGTCGTCGTCGGTGATGTCGAAGACCAGGCGGTGGGTGGTGACGGCGCCGGTCAGGTACCCGCCCTGGGTGTGCACGATCCCCTTTGGCTTCGCCGTGGTGCCGGAGGTGTAGAGGATGTAGAGCGGGTCCTCGGCGCCCATGGCCTCCGGCGGGCGCTCGGCGGGACGCCCCTCCACGAGGTCGCGGTACCAGTGGTCCCTGCCCTCGATCATCGTCACCTCGCTCCCGGTGCGGCGCACCACGACCACGTGCTCGATGGTCGGGGCGTCGGCGAGGGCGTCGTCCGAGCTCGCCTTGAGCGGCACCACCGAGCCGCGCCGCCAGGCGCCGTCCTGGGTGATGAGGACCGTCGCCTCGGCGTCCCGGATGCGGCCGGCCAGCGCCTCGGCGCTGAAGCCCCCGAACACCACCGAGTGCACGGCGCCGATGCGGGCGCACGCCAGCATCGCCACCGGCAGCTCGGGGATCATGCCCATGTAGATGGCGACCCGGTCGCCGCGCTTCACACCCAGATCGTCGAGGGCGACGGCGAATCTGCACACCTCGTCGTAGAGGTCGCGGTACGTGATGGTGCGTGTGTCGCCCGGCTCGCCCTCCCAGTGGAAGGCGACCTTGTCGCCGCCGGCGGGAAGGTGCCGATCCAGGCAGTTGTACGCCACATTGAGGGTGCCGTCGGCGAACCAGCGATGGAACGGCGCATTCGAGTCGTCGAGCGCCTCGGTCGGCTCCTGGAACCACGAGACGCGCTCGAGTGCCTGGCGATGCCACCACGCCGCCCAGTCGCCGGCCTCCTCGTGGATCCCGGGACGGGCCACGGCGTGGGAGGCGAAGCCCTCCGGCGGCGGGAAGGTGCGGTCCTCGCTCAGCAGGTTCTCGATCGTGCGGTCCGACAACGCGACTCCCTCCGATGGCGTCGACCGCGAGGCTACGGCGACGCGCCCGGCGACGCACCCACCCCCGTGGACCGGCGGCGACTCAGCGGCGCCGCTCGGGGCGGATCTTGAAGTCCCGCGCCGGGCCCGAGCCGCCCACCGTGCCGGCCAGCACCACGATGGCGCCGAGCATCGCCAGCACCTGCACCCAGTCGCCGACGACGGCGTAGAAGGTGCGCCGGCTGGTCTGCACGTTCACCGACCCAGTGAGGACGGCCCCCTCGAAAAGTGGCGTCTTCTCCCCCACGGAGCCGTCGGCGCGGATGAGGGTCGAATGCCCGGTCACGGCGGCGTGGATGGCGTCGACCCCCAGCGAGGCGGCCGACATCCGCACCATGTGTATCAGCTGATCGGAGGCCGGCCCCCGCCCGTACGATCCCTCGTTCGTGGTCACGATCATCAGGTTGGCGCCGGCCTTGACCTCGCTGCGGATGGTGCGGGCGAACGCCCCCTCGAACGAGATCACGCTGCCGAGCACGGCGTCGCCGCTCGAGAATCGCACGGGGAACACCACGGGGCGGTCGCCCCTCCGCATGTCGTTCGGCACCGCCTCGAGCTGCGGGATGATCTGGAGCAGGCTGCGGAACGGCACGTACTCACCGAACGGCACCGGGTGGCGCTTCATGTACTCGCCGACCACCTGGCCCGAGCGGTCGAAGAGGATGTTGTAGTTGTCGAAGTGGCCGGGCGGGCCCGGGCGGGTGCCGCCGGCCAGGAGGTGGGCCCCGATGCGCACCGCCTGGGCGCCCATCTCGCGCCGGGTGTCGCCGTTGAACGTGGGGTTCACCGACCCCCCGAACGAGTCCTCCCCCCACACGACGAGGTCGACACTGCCGGCCGCGATCTGCTCGGTGAGCGCCAGGTGGTTGTTGAGGATGCGGACCTTCTCGTCCTCGCAGTGCACACGGGGGCATGGCGAGTTGCCCTGGACGATCGCCACCCGCACCTGCGGGCCGTCGGCGTGGGGGACGAAGAAGGCGCCCAGGATCGACAGGAGCACCGCGGCCACGAGCGACAACTCCAGCGGGCGCCGGTCGCGCTCCTCCTCGCTGGCGAGGACGAGGCCCGCCGCCACACCGACCGCCACCACTCCCCAGCCGGTGGCGCCGATCCACTGCGCCGCACCCCTCGCCCAGGCGATGTCGCCGACGGCGTACCCCGTGGAGCCCCACGGGAACCCGCCGAAGGGGATGCGCGCCCGGAGGAACTCCCACATCGACCACGTGCCCACCGCCACCGACCACCAGCGCAGGGGTGAGGCGGTGCGAACCAGGTACATGACGAGGGCGTACCCCGTCCCCCACAGGCCCATGACGACGGAGAGGGGCAGCCACGCCACGATGCCGAGGACGATGATCCACCACAACATCCCGCCCCAGAAGGCGAAGCCGAAGAGGAAGCCGAGCCAGCCCGCCTCGCGCGGCGAGGCCACCCGGCGCAGAGCCCACAGGAACGGGGCGGGGGCCACGAAGATGAGGAACCCCATCTCCAGCGGGGGAAACGCCGCCCACATGAGAAGGGCGGAGAGGACGACGGCGGCGACCTGACGCATTCCGGCGAGGGTATACCCCCTGGCTGAATGGGGGGTTCGGCTCATCGCGACCGCCACCGCCACCGCCAGGTCGTCCGGTTCGGGATCGGGACATACAGTCACGGTCATGGACGATCTCTCACTCGCCCGCCTCGCAGCCCGGACGGCCGGTGACGTGGTGCTGTCGTGGCGGGACCGGTTGGAGACCGCCGACTTCAAGGGGGCGGTCGATCCGGTGACCGCCGCCGATCGCGAGGCGGAGGAGGTGATCGTGTCGCTGCTGGGCGGGCACCGCCCCGACGACGCCGTGATGGCCGAGGAGGGGTCGGGCGCCGACACCGGCTCGGATCGACGGTGGCTGATCGATCCGCTGGATGGCACCGTCAACTTCATCCACGGGTTCCCCCAGGTGGCGGTGTCGGTCGCCCTGCACGATCCCGCCGGGCCGCTGGTCGCCGTGGTGCGTGACGTGTTCCGGAACGAGGAGTTCACCGCGACCCGCGGTGGGGGCGCCCATCGCAACGGGGAGGCCATCTCGGTGACGGGCCGATCCGGGATCGGGCAGGCGCTCGTGTCCACCGGCTTCGGGTACGACCGCCACGAGCGCGCCGCCGACTACCTCGCCGTGGTCGAGGCGGTGATGCGCAGGGTGCGCGGGGTGCGGCGCACCGGGTCGGCGGCGCTCGACCTCGCCTGGGTGGCGTGCGGGCGCCTCGACGCCCACTGGGAGTTCAACCTGTCCCCGTGGGACGTCGCCGCCGGCATGCTCCTCGTCACCGAGGCCGGCGGCCGCGTCTCGTCGTCACGGGGCGGGCCGGCCACCCATCACGACATCGTCGCCAGCAACGGAAGGGTGCACGACGCCCTCGTGGAGATCGTGGCCCCCGCCGCACGACGCCGCGGCCTCGGGTAGGGGATGGCTCGCTGCGCTCGCCGCAACCGGCAATCGGCAATCGGCACGCACACGCCGCACCTCGACAAGTGGTGCGAGACCTCCCCCACGGGGTGGAGGAGGTGCCGAGCGGAGCGAGGCGGAGGGGGTCGGCGAACGCGACCGGGAGCGCACACCCGCCCGACCTCCCGGAAGCACCCACGCACCCCCTCCGACCCCGCCCTGCGGGCGGGCCCACCTCCCCCACACCCGTGGGGGAGGTCCCGGCCTATCCGAGCCGCTCGGACACCCGGTACAACGCCACGATCGACATCCCATCCTGGATCGTGCCGTCCCGCACCATCGCCATGGCGCGGTCGAATGGCACGCGGCGCACCTCGAGCAGCTCGGTCGGATCGGGGTTGGGATCGCCCTCGGTGAGGTCTTCGGCGAGGAAGAAGTGGGCGGTCTCGTCCATGATGCAGTTGCTGGTGTGCATGGTCCCGAGCGGTGTCCACCGCCCCGCCGCCAGCCCGGTCTCCTCACGCAACTCGCGCTGCGCCGCAACCTCGGGCTCCTCGCCGTCGCGGGCGGCGCCCTCGGGGATCTCCCACGAGAACACCCCGTGCGGGTAACGGTGCTGACCGACCAGGTAGACGTCGCCGCCCGGCGTGAGGGGCACGATGCCCACAGCGGGCCGGACCTCCACGACGCCGTACAGCCCGTCGCTTCCGGTCGGGGTCACCACCTCGTCGTGGCGCACCCTGATCCACGGGTTCTCGTAGGCGATGCGCGACGATCGCACCCGCCACGGGCCTTTGCTGTCCATGACCGCAGCGTACCGAGCACGCCCGATAGCCTCCCCCCGTGCTGCTCGTCATCGCCGACCGCATCGTGACACCCGCCGCGACGGGGGGCGACGCCGTGCTCGTCGACGACGGTCGTATCGCCGCCGTGGGCTGGGCGACCGATCTCAGGTCGAAGGGGCGCGAGGAGCGCTCGTTCCCCGGCGCCACGATCGTTTCCGGCCTGCGCGACGCCCATCTGCACCCTGTCGGGTACGCCGCCTCGCTCGCCCGCCCCATTCTCAAGTCCGCCCCCGACTTCGACGCGATCGCCCAGATCGTGTCCGAGGCCGCCGACCGCCAGCCACAGGGGTCGGCGATCACGGCGCTGCGCCTCGACGACGAGTCGCTGGCGGAGGGGCGGCTCCCCACCCGCGACCTGCTCGACCGGGTCGCACCCGACCGCCCCGTGCTGCTGGTCCGGTATTGCGGCCACGTGTCGGTGGCCAACACGCCGGCACTCGACCTGGCCGGGATCGGCGAGGAGACACCCGACCCTCCCGGAGGGTCGTACGACCGCGACGGGTCGGGGAGGCTCACCGGGGTGCTGCGCGAGACGGCGGCGGACCCCGTCACAGCAGCCATCCGGCCCCTCGCTCCGCCGATCACGGCGGACGACCTCATCGACGCCCTCCACGCCCTCGCCTCCACCGGCCTCACCGGAGTGGGCGCCATGGTCGCCACCGACGCCGGGTGCTGGGCGGGCGCCGGTTCGGAGCTCGACGCCCTGCTCGAGGCGGCGCCGCGCTCACCGATCGACCTCGGGGTGCTCGTGATCGCATCGAGCCCAGGCGATCTCGAGAGCGCTGCGGGGCGTATCGCGGCCGCCTCGGGGCGGATCTGCTTCGTCGGAGTGAAGATGTTCTCGGACGGGAGCCTGGGCGGGCACACCGCCGCCATGCACGAGGGGTTCGCCGACCGGCCCGCCGAACGCGGCATCGACCGCCTCGACCCGGCCCGGGCGCGGCGCCTCGCCGAGCGGTCGCTGGCTCTGGGCGGCAGGGTTGCCATCCATGCCATCGGCGACCGCGCCAACGGGGGGGTGCTCGACCTCATGGAGGGCCTCATCGCCGGAGGCGCCGACCCCGCCGACCTCCGTGTGGAGCACGCCTCGGTGCTGACCGAGGCCGACATCGCCCGCTTCGGGCGGCTCGGGGTCACCGCCTCCGTGCAGCCGGCGTTCATCGCGTCGGAGACCGGCTGGCTGGGGAAGCGTCTCGGCCCCGAGCGCCTCGGCCGCACCTACCCATTCCGGTCGCTGGCCGAGGCGGGGGCGCCGCTCGCCGGCGGGTCCGACTCGCCCGTGGAGCCGCCCCATCCGCTCCCCGGCATCGCCGCCGCCCGCGACCGCTGCGGCATCGTCCCCGAGGAGTCGCTCGACGCCGGCGCGGCGCTGGCGCTGTTCACGACCGGCGCCGCCAGAGCGATCGGAGCCGACGCCGAGCTCGCACCCGGTGCGCCGGCAGACCTCACGGTGCTCCCGATCGACCCCCTCGGGGCGGGCCCCGACGAGTTGCGAACGGCCGAGCCGATCGCCGTGATGGTCGGCGGCACCGAGGTGGAACGGCAGCCGGGCCGGACGGCCTGGGTGGCCTGAGGAAACCTCGTCGATACGCATTCGATCGGGGTGCAGGAGCGATATCGTCCCGCGCGCGAGGGACCCTCCCTCGGAGATCTGGAGGTCTCAATGCGTTCACAACGAACGTGGATCGTGCCTCTCGTCCTCGCCTCGCTCCTCCTCGGCATCGTCATCGCCACCACGGCGACGGCCTCCTCCGAGCCGGGAGCGAAGGCGGTCAGGCCGGCGGACTTCTACACCCGCACCAAGACGGCCGACTGCGCCGGCCCGGGCAGCTGCCAGCTGGGCTACAAGCGGGCCAACTGCAGGGCGGGCGACGAATTGGTCAGCGCCAATGCCTTCCGCGTCTACACCGGCACCGACGACCCGACGTCCTTCCTGCCGATGAGCATCATCGGGACCAAACCTCCCACGGGGGCGAAGGCGAACTTCTCGGTCGCCGAAGGGCAGACCGGCGTGCTGCTGGTGGTGTGCGCCAACACCGGCTGAACAGCAGGGCACTCGATCGCGACCGGCGACCGGCCACCGAGGCCGGGCGCCATCGCGATCAGGGGACGAGGCGCCCCTCCATGCCGCCGGCGGTCACGATCACCTGACCGGAGACGTGGCCCGAGATCCGATCGGAGGCGAGCACCACCACCTGGCGTGCGACGTCCTCGGGCACGCCCAGCTTCTTGAGCGACATGGTGGAGGTCACCTTCGCCACGTGGCCCGGGTCGAGGCCCTTGTCGCCGATCATCGGGGTCACGGTCCAGCCCGGGGCCACGGCGTTGACGCGGACGCCGTCGCCGATCCGGGCCGCCTCGTTCTTGAGGCTCAGCAGCAGGCCGGTGATGATCGCCCCCTTGGCGGCGGCATAGTCGGCATGTCCCGCCTCGCCGTAGATCCCCGCCGTCGACCCGATCAACACCAGCGAGCCCGATCCCGTGCCGGCGGCGTGGGCGAGGAAGGCGCGGGCGGTGTGGAAGGTGGCGCCCAGGTTGGAGGCCAGGGTCTCCACCCAGCGCTCCGGGTCGAGGTCCCACACCGGGACGTCCTCACGCGGCCACCGCCCGGCGTTCGCCACACAGACGTCGAGGCCGTCGAGGCGGTCCACGATCTCGGCGATCGCCCGCTCCGCCGCTGTGGCGTCCCGCAGGTCGGCCGGAACGGCGATGCCGTCGATCTCCGCCGCCAGCTTCTCGGCCTCCGACTGCGACGAGTGGTAGTGGACCGCAACCCGCGCCCCCTCCTCGGCGAAGGCGCGGCACACAGCGGTGCCGATACCGCCCGCCCCGCCGGTGACGAGCACGACCTTGCCCGAGAGCCCCGTGTCCATGCGCGAAACCTACCCCCGTCGCGGTTGCGGCCGGGACTGTGCGAGCATCATCGGTCGACAGCCGACCGAGGGATCACATGGAACTGCCTCAGGAATTGAAGGAGGTGCTCGACTCCAGGGCGTTCGCCCACGTCGCCACGATCGACCCCGACGGCACGCCCCAGGTCTCGGTGATGTGGATGCTGCGCGACGGCGACCGGATCCTCCTCAACACCGCCGAAGGCCGCCGCAAGTGGCGCAACCTGTCGCGCGACCCGAGACTCGGCATCTCCATCAGCCCCCTCGACCGCCCCTACGTCAACTTCTCGATCCAGGGCCGCGTCGTCGATGCCCGCACCTCCGACGGCCGGGCGGTGATCGACGCCATGTCGAGCAAGTACCGCGGAGTCGACGAGTACCAGGGCATGCGCCCCGGGATGGTGCGCGTCACCTTCGAGGTCGAGGTCACACGGGTGGCGCGCTACCCCTGAGCAGGGCCGCTCCCGGCTGTAGGCTCCCGTGACATGCCGCTCTACGCGGGGATCGACCTCGGCACCACCTTCACCGCCGCAGCCGTCTCGCGCGGGGGCAAACCGGAGATGGTCACCCTCGGATCACGCTCGACCGCCATCCCCTCTGCCGTCCTCATCCGCGAAGACGGCTCGATCCTCACCGGCGAGGTGGCGCGGCGCCGCGGCATGGAGGACCCCACCCGGCTCGCCGTGCAGTTCAAGCGGCGGGTGGGGGATCCTGCTCCCCTGCGACTCGGAGGCTCCCCGGTGGGCGCCCACGTCCTGCTCGGCAAGCTGCTCCGCTGGGTGGTGGAGCACATCGAGGACCGGGAGGGGGAGCGGCTCCACACCGTCGCGGTGACCCACCCGGCCAACTGGGGCGCCTACAAGCAGGAGTACCTCAGCCAGGCGATCTCCTGGGCGGAGATCGAGCGGGCGATCACCCTCACCGAGCCCGAGGCGGCCGCCATCCACTACTCGTCCACCGAGCGTGTCGCACCCGGGACCCTCGTGGCCGTCTACGACCTCGGCGGCGGGACGTTCGACGCCGCCGTGCTCCGCAAGACCGAGGACGGTTTCGTGATCGCCGGCGAGCCCCAGGGTGTGGAGCAGCTCGGCGGCATCGACTTCGACGAGACCCTCTTCCAGCACGTCATGGCCGAGCTCGGGGACACGGTCGACCGGCTCGATCCCGACGACCCCGCAGTGGCAAACGGGCTGCACATGCTGCGCGCCGCCGTCACCGAGGCCAAGATCGACCTCTCGACCGACACCCAGACCTCGATCCCGGTGGCCCTCCCCGGGCTTCACACCTCGGTGCGGATCACGCGCAGCGAGTTCGAGGCGGCCATCCGGCCGGCGATCAACGACACGGTCGAGGCGCTGGGACGGGCGCTCCGGGCCGCCGGGGTCGACGCCGCGGAGCTGTCCCGGGTGCTCCTCGTCGGCGGCTCGAGCCGGATCCCGCTCGTCGCCCAGACCGTCACCGCCGCCCTCGGGCGCCCCGTTGCAATCGACGCCGACCCGAAGCACGCCATCGCCCTCGGTGCGGCGATCGCCGCCGGCGGCGGGGTGGAGGCCACCGGAGGGGCTCCGGTCGCCGCTGCTCCTGCCCCCGAGCCGACGGAGCCGCCGCAGGCCGAATCCGGACGAGAGCCGGAGCCCCTACCGAGGCACGAGCCCGCCGCAAGCGCCGCCGCGGCGACGACCGACGGCGCCCGCCTCCCCCCGAGGATCCTCGCCGTTGGGGCGTTCGTCGCGGTCGCAGCGATCGTGCTCGCCGTGGTACTGATGTCGAACGGTGGAGACGGCAGCGCGGGAGACGCCACAGCGGCGGCGGCAGCCCCGACCTCCGCCGCGCCACCGACGACCGCCTCCACCGGCTCTTCAACCCTCCCCGGCGCCGACGAGGTGGCCCGTTCGGTCGGCGAGCAAGGCTTCTTCATCGATGAGGGGCTCCCGACCGACACCGCCGCCATCGCCGCCGACGTTTCTCGAGCCAGCGACGGCGGCGTCAGGCTCGGCGTCGTTCTCCTGCTCGGCGAGCCGGCGGGCGGCTCCATCACCTTCGCCGAAGCCGTGCTCGACGAGTTCGGGAATGGGACGATCCTCGTCTTGTCCTCCGCAAGCGAGGGGATGGCCAGCACCGAGTTCGGCTCGACCGAGATCGAGACCGCCCTGGACCGCGGCTTCGTCGCCGCTGAGAACGAACTCTCCGGCAATGGCGACGAGGCCTACGTCGACGCCGTAGTCAGCAGCCTGCTCGGCAATGAAGCAGTGTCGGGGACCGGGATCATCCTCGCCGACGTGACGGCGCCGGAGCAGGCCGAGATCCCGACCGTGTCGTGCGCCGCCATGTGCGCCACCATCGACTCGATCCTGATCGGAGAGGACACGCAGGAGATCGCGTGGACCGCCGCCGGATTCTCACCGGACGTGACCGGCTTCCACGCCCATTTCTACTGGGGTGACCAGCCGGCGGCGGCCTCGGGCAACAACGCCGGCGACTTCGGCGAGGCGGTCGGCGACTGGGAGCTGACCGACGACCAGCCTTTCGTCAGCGGCGGCCTCACGCGGCCATCCAACAAGCCGGCCGGGGCCGACACGGTGTGCGTCACGGTGGCCGACTCGGGGCACGATGTCGTCGACCCGTCGGTCGAGGACTGTGCGCCGCTGCCCGATCTCGTCACGGAGTGGTCGTTCGCGTCGACGGATGCCGACGTCATCTCGACCTCCGTCGGCTTCGGCGGGTCGGGACGCCCCCTCGTGGCCTGGATCGATGCGGCCGGAGCGGCGAGCCTGACGGCGTGCGACGACACCGCCTGCTCGTCGATGCGGACCCTGCTGACCCTCGAGGGGGACTCCACCACCTTCGCCCTCGCCCCTCCCGGTGACACCCCCGTCGGGGCGCTCGTCGGCTCCGGCGGCGTGGAGCTCCTGGTGTGCGCCGACGCCGAATGCGGCTCCTTCTCGGTGCCCGGCATCGATCCGGTGCGGGCTCGAGATGCCGCCATCACCCGCACGGACACGGGCGATCTGGTGATCGCCTACCTGACCGAGGTCGGCGACGTGCGGGTGGCCGTCTGCAGCGAGCCGTGCGACACGCCGGCCATCGCCGAGATCGCCTCCGACACCGACCCCGGCGCCGGCCTGGGAGGCTTCATCGACGTCGCGATCGTCGA
>Ga0214472_10007542_pt1 | contig 11384 bp, 6 predicted proteins | sample RVTome_6_FD_207662 | JGI IMG/M metagenome (GOLD analysis project Ga0214472, IMG submission 207662) | Soil microbial communities from uranium-contaminated site in the Upper Colorado River Basin, Wyoming, United States - RVT140D175 | ecosystem: Environmental > Terrestrial > Soil > Contaminated >...
GCACACTAACGGCATTCCCCTCGCTGTGGGCAAGGGCCTGCGCACCAAGGTCAACGCCAACATCGGAACCAGTAAAGACGACACCAGCATCGACAAGGAGCTGGAAAAAGCCCGCGTGGCGGTTGCCGCTGGTGCTGATGCCATCATGGACCTCTCTACCGGCGGACCGATCGATGAAATCCGCGCGGCAATCATCCGCGAGACCACCGCCTGCATCGGCTCGGTGCCGCTCTACCAGGCGGCGGTCGATACGGTGACGCGCAAGGGCAAGGCGATGGTCGACATGACCGCCGACGAGATCTTCGACGGCATCGTCAAGCATCTGGATGACGGCGTCGACTTCATCACGGTGCATTGCGGTGTCACCAGGGCGACGGTCGAGCGCATGGACAACGAGGGCCGTATCATGGAGGTCGTCTCCCGCGGTGGTTCTTTCACCGTCGAGTGGATGCATCACAACAACGCCGAGAACCCGTTGTTTGAGCAATTCGACCGGCTGCTGGAGATCGTCAGGCCCTACGACGCCACTCTCTCCCTCGGTGACGGCTTCCGCCCCGGCTGCCTGGCCGACGCCAGCGACCGCGCCCAGATTCAGGAGCTGATCCTGCTCGGCGAATTGACCCAGCGCGCCTGGAAGGCCGGTATCCAGGTGATGATCGAAGGGCCTGGCCATGTGCCGCTCAACCAGATCGAGATGAACATCCACCTGCAGAAGCGCCTCTGCCACGGTGCGCCCTTCTACGTGCTCGGCCCGCTGGTCACTGACATCGCCCCCGGCTACGACCACATCACCTGCGCTATCGGCGGCACCCTGGCCGCGGCAGCCGGTGCCGACTTCCTCTGCTACGTCACCGCCAGTGAGCACCTGCGGCTGCCAACCGTGGAGGACGTCCACGAAGGCGTCATTGCCTGCCGTATCGCCGCCCACGCCGGGGACATCGTCAAAGGGATTCCCGGCGCCATGGAGAAGGACATCGCCATGGCGCACTGTCGCAAAAAACTTGACTGGGAAGGTCAGTTCGCCCTGGCCCTCGACCCGGAAAAAGCCCGCCGTCTGCGCGCCGAATCCGGCGTCGACGAAGCACACGGCGCCTGCACCATGTGCGGCGAGTTCTGTGCGTACAAGGTCATGAATGAACGGCGGGGGCTGGGGGCTGGGGGCTAGGGGCTGGCTCTTTAGCTGAACGACAAACATCAAGAGGGGCGCTCCCAATCGAAGCGCCCCTTTTTTTAATGTCAATGATCTGTCCAGCCTCCAGCCTCCAGCCTCCAGCCTCCAGCCTCCAGCCTCCAGCCTCCAGCCTCCAGCCTCCAGCCCCCAGCCTATTCCCCCAGATACGTATAAGACAGCAGCATCTTATCCAGCAACTCAATAAAATGACTGGTCTCCTCGAAAGTGACCTTGCGCGAGGCAACGTTCTTCTCAAGAGAGTCGCGCACGTGCTTGAGGATTTCCGGCCCCTTGTACTGCACGTACTTGAGACTCTCCCAGGTCGCGTCACCGTGAATAACCGTATCAATCTTGTAATTGGTCTTCTTGTTGAAGGTGATATGCACCGCGTTGGTGTCGCCGAACAGGTTGTGCATGTCACCGAGGATCTCCTGATAGGCGCCGATCATGAAGAAGCCGATGTAATAATCCTCGCCACTCTGCACCTTGTGCAGCGGCAGGTACTTGGTCCGGCCATTCTCGCCGACGAAGCTGTTCACCGCACCATCGGAGTCGCAGGTGATGTCAGCGATGGTAGCCATGACGTCGGGTTTCTGGCTGAGACGCTGCAGCGGCATAATCGGAAATAACTGGTCGATCGCCCAGGAATCGGGCACCGACTGAAAGAGTGAAAAATTTGCAAAGTAGGTCTGGCGCAGGTTCAGCTGGAAATTCTGCAGTTCATCAGGGACCGGTCGCATACGCTCGACAATGCCGTTAATCCTGATGAAAATCTTGTTGCACAACCATTCGGCCAGCGCCCGATCGTGCAGTTTCAGGTAACCGAGATTGAAGAGACTGTCGGCTTCCTGAATCAGCTGCAAGGTGTCGTGATAATCCTCACGCAGTGAGTGCCGATCAAGACTCTTGTAGATGTCGTGCAACTTCCTGACTGTCGGGGAAAGTTTTTCTGCGTCCTCGAGAACGTCATCGTAGTCGGGCAGGGCATTCTGGGTGTTGGTGTTCAGTATATTGGTAATCAGCACCGAGTAATGGGCGGCGATGGCCCGCCCCGATTCAGAGATGATGTTCGGGCATGGTACGCCGGCCTCCGTGCAGATGTTTTTCACCTGGTAAATAACATCATTGGCGTACTCTTCGACAGAATAGTTGACGCTGGAAAAGTAGCTCGACTTCGAGCCGTCGTAATCGACCCCCATGCCACCGCCGATGTCGAGATACTCGAGATCGACCCCCATCTTGCGCATCTCGGCATAGATGCGGCTGCCCTCAATCAGGGCGTTTTTGATCTTGTCAATCTTGGTAATCTGACTGCCGATATGAAAATGCAGCAGCTTCACATGGCTGAGCAGATTATGTTTTTTAAGCACATCAATGGCAGCGAGCAGTTCGGAAATCTTCAAACCGAATTTAGCGTCACTGCCTCCGGAAGTCGCCCACTTGCCCGTACCTTTCGAGGAGAGCTTGACGCGAATACCGAGCTTGGGCACGATGCCGAGCTTTTCCGACAGGGCAATGATCTTCTCCAGTTCGAAGAGTTTCTCGACAACGATGGTGATATCGTAACCGATGCGGTTGGCGTAGAGGATGGTTTCGATGAAATCGTTATCCTTGTAACCGTTGCAGATAATCTGCAGGTCTTTGCCGGTCGCAAACGAGATCGCCGCCACCAGCTCGGGCTTGGAGCCGACCTCGAGACCGATCTTGTGCTTCTTGCCGAATTCAGTGATCGCCTGCACTACCTGGCGCTGCTGGTTGACCTTGATCGGGAAGAAGGTCTGATAACCGGCCGGATAGTCGTACTCGTCAATAGCGTTTTTGAAGGCCCGGTTGATCGCCGAAATGCGCCCCTGTAATACGTCCATGAAACGCAACAGGATCGGCGGTTTTATTTTGCGCTTGATCAAATCTTCGACCAGGGTCCGCAGATCGATGGCGTACTTCGAATTCGGCGAAGGATGAACACAGACATGCCCCTTGCGATTGATCGAAAAGAAGCCATCGCCCCAGTTGTCGATGTTGTAGATTTTTTCTGAACTTTTGACTGACCAACGTTCCATTATTCACCGCCTTGTCATTGGCAAACACATTTGAGAAGCTAAAGGCTTTAATAAAACTAAATGCCAGAAATAACTAGCAAAAAAACAGATTAACGCAAAGACGCAAAGACGCAAAGAAAACCAAGCTGAAGCTCATGTTAAGTCCAAAAACTATCATTCTTGATCAGAATAGCTTCGGAAATGACGACCTTTACACAAGATGCTGGGCTTTAATGCTTTGTAAAGACAAAAGGCTTTTCTTTGCGCCTTTGCGTTACGCTTTTAGCCCTTCAGTTCCAAGCCTTTGCGTTACGCTTTCCGGTTTAAGTCTTTCGCGGCCAGCACAATCCTAAGAAAGCCGGTTCCGGAAATCCTCGTATCCGAAGCTGCGCACCACCGTCAGGTCCCCGGTTTCCGGTTCGAAAGTACACAGGTGCGGATGCTGGATGCCGTTGAAGGTGGTGGTTTTGACCATGGTGTAGTGGGCCATGTCGAGAAACGCCAGCCGATCACCTGGATGCAGCGGCTGCTCGAACGACCAGTCGCCGATGACGTCACCGGCCAGGCAGGAAGGCCCGCCGAGTCGATAAGTGTACGCCTTGACACCCGGGTCGTAACCATCCTTGATCTCCGGCCGGTATGGCATCTCCAGGATGTCCGGCATGTGGCAGGTTGCCGAGACATCGAGGATCGCGCTGACAACCTGATTGTCGACGACGTCCAGGACTTCACCGACCAGCAGGCCGGTGCCGATGACGACCGCCTCGCCCGGCTCGAGGTAGACCTCGACCTTGTATTTCTCCTGGAAATAATTGATCAGATCGACCAGCCCATCGATATCGTAGCCCTCGCGGGTAATGTGGTGACCGCCGCCGAAGTTGAGCCATTTCATCATCGGCAGGAATTCACCAAACTTCTCTTCGAAAACCTTTGCAGTACGTGCCAGCGGCTCGAACAGGTGTTCGCACAGGGTATGAAAGTGCAGGCCCTCGATCCCGGCAAGCGACTTGCCGTCGAATTCACTGCGGCGGATACCGAGCCGCGAATTCCGGGCACAGGGATCGTAAAGTTCAGTATGCCCCTCGGAGTGTTCGGGATTCACCCGCAGGCCGATCGACACCCTGCCCTGTTCTTTCTCCCACAACGGCCGGAAGCGTTCCAACTGGTTAAAGGAGTTGAACACCAGATGGTCTGAGATCTCCAGCAGTTCGGCCACATCGCTCTCTTTGAAGGCCGCGGAGAATGAATGTACCTCTCCACCAAACTCCTCGCGGCCCAACCGTGCTTCCCACGGTGACGAGGCACAGACACCCTGCAGTGTCTTGCGGATCACCGGAAAGGTCTTCCACATGGCAAAAGCCTTGAGCGCCATGAGAATCTTCGCCCCGCTGCGGCGCTGCACCTCATCGAGGATAGCCAGGTTGTGGCGCAGCCGGCCGAGATCGATGACGTAGGCCGGCGACGGGGCGAGTTCGAGGATTTTCGGGATGTCGATACCAGTCAAACCTTTAAACCTTTTTTAACGCGGAGGCGCGGAGACGCAGAAAATCAAAGGTAAAGCCTTTTGATAAAGACGACAATGACTTGGGTCTCTGGGTTTTTAGCCACAAATAAACAGGTTTGCTTTTCTCCGCGTCTCCGCGCCTCCGCGTTAAATTGCCTTTGTTCCTGGTTTAGCGACTCTACAGCTCCGGCCATTCGCCTTCAACCACCACATACGGCAGGCCCATCGGGCCGACCTCATCCAAAAACGGCTGCGGATCGAACTGCTCCATGTTCCAGACCCCCGGCTTATGCCATTGGCCGGTCAGCATCATGATGCCGCCGACGACCGCCGGAACTCCGGTGGTGTAGCTGATGGCCTGGGAGTTGACTTCTTTGTAGCACTTTTCATGATCGCAGATGTTGTAGATATAAACCTGCTTGCGCTTACCGTCCTTGAGGCCACGGGCAATAACGCCGATACAGGTGCGCCCCTTGGTCAAGGGTCCGAGCGATGCCGGATCAGGCAGAACCGCCTTGAGAAACTGCAGCGGCACGATCTTCTGGCCGTTGTACTCGACTTCATCGATACGCGTCATGCCGACATTCTGCAGTACCTCAAGATGCTTGAGATAGTTATCGGAAAAGGTCATCCAGAACTGGGCTTTCCTGATAGTCGGGATGTGTTTGACGATTGATTCCATCTCCTCGTGGTAAAGACGGAAGATATTCATCGGCCCGATACCCTCGGGAAAGTCGAAGACCCGTTTGGTTGAAAGCGGTGCAGTCTCAACCCACTGGCCGTTCTCCCAGTGCCTGCAGGTTGCAGTCACCTCGCGGATATTGATCTCCGGGTTGAAGTTGGTGGCAAACGGCTGGCCGTGGCTGCCGGCGTTGGCATCGATGATATCGAGCTCGTGGATCTCGTCGAGGTAACTCTTCGCCGCCAGGGCGGTGTAGACATTGGTCACCCCCGGATCGAAACCGCTGCCGAGCAAGGCCATGATGCCTTTCTCCCTGAAGCGCTCATCGTAGGCCCACTGCCAGCTGTACTCAAAGTGTGCGGTGTCGAGCGGCTCATAGTTGGCTGTATCGAGATAGTCGACACCGGTCTCGAGGCAGGCGTCCATGATGGTCAGGTCCTGGTAAGGCAAGGCCACGTTAATCACCAGCCTGGGCTTCTCCAGGCGGATCAGGGCAACCAGTTCAGGCACGTTGTCCGCATCGACGCAGGCCGTTTTAATATCAAAATCCGTAATTTCAGCAGCAATCGCATCACATTTGGATTTTGTGCGCGAAGCCAGGGTAATCGCGGAAAAGATATCCTTGCGCTGAGCGCATTTGTGGACGACAACCCGGCTGACGCCGCCGGCACCAATGATCAGTACTTTACTCATGGCAAAGCTCCTTAATCAGTCTGTCAGGACCCGCTATCCCGGGATTAAACAATTGATCGGGTTCTTTTCTCCCCAACCCGCTGCCGTTGTCAACGGAAAAACGGTTTTGTGCCTGCGGCACGGTTGAATCGTTGAAGCGTTGAATTGCTTAATGCTTAAAACGATTCAACGATTCAACGGGCGCAGCCCAATCAACGGGCGCAGCCCAATTCAACGATTCAACAGACTATCACCAGTTGCCCTGATTTCAAATCGTTTTCCCTTGAGAAGGCGCTTTGAGGTGTGGTCTAATTGTCTGCCTGCAAGGACCTCTTAACAATTATATTTTGACGGAACAGGACTATGCTAAAACAAATTCGCGCTGCACTCACATGCACCTGTTGTTTGGTGTCCCTTACCCTGGCGGCCTGTACTATGAGTCAACAACCGATGATCGGCAACCCGGAGGCCCCCTACCCGCCAGCAGAAGAACCTGCTGTCGGCGATATCTATCATCTGCCCACCGGCGTCAAGGTCACTGCAGATCAGATGAATGCAGCCATAACGGATGCACGAATCGTCTATGTTGGTGAGACCCACGACAACCCCGCCGCGCACCGTCTGCAGCTGCAGATACTCAAAGCAATGGCAGAGCGTTATCCGGAGCAGTTGAGCCTCGGCATGGAGATGTTCAACACCAGCCAGCAGGATACACTCGATCAATGGTCCAGAGGTGAATTGAGCGAAAAGGAATTCTTGAAAAAATCCGGATGGTACGACAACTGGCGTATGGACTATGCCTATTACCGTGACATCCTCAACTACGCCCGGGAGCATCAGATCCCTCTCATCGGCCTGAACGCAACTCGCGAGATGGTCGAGGCCGTCGGCAAGAGTACGCTGCCTGAACTGGATGAAGAGCTTCGCAGTCAACTTCCTGAATTTGACCTGGAGGACCCTTACCAGCTCGCCGTGGCCAGGGCAATTTATGCAGGGCACCTCCAGAGCGACAAAATGCTTGATGGCTTTTTACGCATCCAGACCCTCTGGGACGAGACCATGGCGGAGAATATCGTTCGAATTCTGGCAGACAGACCTGAGCATCGCATGCTGGTAATGGCCGGCGGCAACCACATCAGAAACGGCTTCGGCATACCCCGGCGCGTCTATCGCCGGCTGCCGACATCCTATGTGCTGGTTGGCAGCCGCGAGCTGGTCGTCCCCGAGGAGAAGCAGGGCCAGATGATGGATGTCGACCCGCCGCACATGCCGATGCCTCCCTATGACTACCTGGTATACACGGAATATGAGAGTTTGCCCGGCGAGCGGGTCAAACTCGGCGTGCGCATGCATGAAGAGAATGGCCAAGTGGTCGTCGCAGCGGTTGTGCCGAACTCAGCAGCAGACGAGGCTGGTGTCCTCGCCGGGGATGTCATTACCGCCCTGGACGATGTTTTGATCGATGACAGCTTTGACCTGATTTACGAAGTGAGCCAGCGCGTCAGTGGAGATCAGGCAACCCTGGTCGTAGAGCGAGGCGGCGAACAACTTCAACTTGAGGTGACGTTCACCCCTCTGCCGAAGGCAGACAGTCATGGCACGGACGCTGGTCACAAAAAGTAAAGGGCTATGCGGTATTAGAGCCCACATAGTAATCCAAGAAAAAGCACCGCTCACTTAATCGCGAGCGGTGCTTTTTTGCCATTATTATAGTTTTTCGCGCCGGCCAGCTCGCGTCACGCAAGGTTTCTTTAAACTTTCCCGGCACTCCCCAGAACGGCTTTATTCTTATGATTGAGCAGCATGATCAGCTCTTTGCGTGCCGCACCAAGATATTTGCGGGGATCGAACTCGCCGGGATTTTTGGCCAGGTACTCGCGTATCTTGGCGGTGACAACCAGCCGACCGTCGGAGTCGATGTTGATTTTACAGACGGCACTCTTGGCAGCCCGGCGCAGCTGTTCCTCGGACACTCCGACGGCACCTTCCATCTTGCCGCCGTACTGGTTGATCAGGTCCACATAGTCACGGACTACGCTTGAGGCACCGTGGAGGACAATGGGAAAACCGGGGATGCGTTTCTCGACCTCATCAAGGATATCGAAGCGCAGCGGTGGTGCTTCTTCACCTGCTTTCAGCTTGAACTTGAATGCTCCGTGACTGGTGCCGATGGAAATCGCCAGTGAATCAACGCCGGTCTTCTTGACAAAATCCTCGACCTCTTCGGGCTTGGTGTAGGTGGACTTTTCGGCCTGAACCTCATCCTCAATACCGGCCAACACGCCGAGTTCGCCCTCTACGCTGACGTCAAACTGATGAGCGTATTCAACGACTTTTCTGGTCAGGGCAACGTTCTCATTAAAAGGGAGGTGTGAACCATCGATCATCACGGAGGAAAAACCATTATCAACACAGGACATGCAAAGTTCGAAGGAATCACCGTGGTCGAGGTGAAGGCAGATCGGCAGATCCACGCCAAGTTCCCTGGCCATCTTGACCGCCCCCATCGCCATGTAGCGCAGCATGGTCGCGTTGGCGTATTCACGCGCGCCTTTGCTGACCTGAACAATAACCGGCGAACGACTCTCTACGCAGGCAGTAACAATGGCCTGAAGTTGCTCAAGATTGTTAAAATTGTAAGCGGGGATGGCATAACCGCCGGCCATCGCTTTGGCGAACATGTCACGGGTATTGACCAACCCGAGTTCAGAATAATGCACCGTGTCGCTCATCAGAAGAAATCCTCCTTTATGGATGGTTTAGTCACTCGAACCATAAGCATACCTTAATACCAATTCATTTTCGACAAGTCCAGATCAAACGCCTAAAAAAAACATGACACTGGTTGCATCTCATGCCTCCTTTCGACTAGGATGAAAAAACACTTTGGACCATTATCCAAGCTTAACGCCCGTTCGCTGCGCTCACTCGAAAGCCATTCTTTGCGTCTTTCTTAAATCTTTGCGTCTTTGCGTTGCGCTTTAAGTTTTAAGTTTTAAGCCTTGAGCATTGAGCCTCGAGCCTCGAGCTTAACCCTTTGCCCTTAACTTTAATTTGCACCCCATTCAATCTCCAGCTCAATCAACACCGGAAGGGAACCGACATGAACCTGAAAAAACAGGAAGAGTATTTTTCAGACTGGAAACAACGCGAGGAGATCGCTGAAGCGATGCTGCCGATCATCGGCCGACTTTACCGCAATCACGGCATTGTCATCACGGTCTATGGACGCAGTCTGGTTCACGGCTCCATGGTGGACATCCTCAAAGCCCATCGCTTCGCCCGGCAGATCCTCGAGAATGAGCTTTCAGTGCGCGACAGCTTTCCGGTCCTGCAGGCGATGGATAACCTTGACCTGGCTCCGGCCCGCATCGATATCGGCAAACTGACCGTACGCTATCAGGCGCAGGGGCCAGATCATGACGTGGCTGATTTTGTGCGCCGGGAGTTGGCAACCGTCAATACCGGCCAGACATCTTTACTCAGTGAACCTCGCGACGTCGTTCTCTACGGTTTCGGCCGCATCGGCAGGCTGCTGGCAAGGATTCTGGTGGAAAAATCCGGCGGTGGAGACAAGCTGCGCTTGCGCGCCGCGGTGGTCCGCAAGGGGGGTAAAGACGACCTGATGAAGCGAGCCAGCCTGCTGCGTCGCGACTCGGTTCACGGCCCCTTCAACGGCGCAATCACTATCGACGAGGAAGAGAACGCAATCATCGCCAACGGCAACATGATTCGCCTCATTTATACTGATGCCCCGGACCAGGTCGACTACACCGATTACGGCATTCAGAATGCCATCCTGATTGACAACACGGGTAAATGGCGTGACCGCACAGGGCTTGGCCGGCACCTGCAGGCCAAGGGCATCAGCAAGGTTGTTCTGACGGCACCCGGCAAGGGGGATATCCCCAACGTGGTGTTCGGTGTTAACAATCAGCTTCTGACGGATGACGAGAACATTGTCTCGGCAGCCAGCTGCACCACCAATGCCATCGTCCCTGTACTGAAGGCGGTCAACGACCGCTACGGGGTTATCAGCGGCCACATCGAGACCTGCCACGCCTATACCAATGACCAGAACCTGATCGATAACTATCACGACAAGCATCGCCGCGGCCGCAGCGCCCCACTCAACATGGTCATCACCGAAACCGGTGCCGCCAGTGCAATTGCCAAGGCGTTGCCCGAGTTGACCGACAGGCTGACCGGCAATGCGATCCGGGTGCCGACACCCAATGTGTCGCTGGCGATTCTCAATCTGACCCTTGGTGAAAAGGTCAACCGCACGGATCTGAACAGCTATCTGCGCGACGTCTCCCTCGACTCGCCGTTGCAGAATCAGATCGACTACACCAATTCTCCGGAAGCGGTCTCCTGCGATTTTGTCGGCTCGACCCATGCCGGCGTAGTTGACTCGATCTCAACGATTGTAGCCGACGACCGGGTTGTCCTGTATGTCTGGTACGACAATGAATTCGGTTACAGCAGCCAGGTGGTGCGGCTGGTGCAGAATATAGCGGGGTTGGAGTTGCCGATATTGCCTTTTTAGTGCCGTAGCCCTGGCGAAGGCTGGATCCGCCGGTTCAAAGGTGTTGATTCTGATTTAATTTCACAAAAAAAACAGGACCGCAGGCGCTGCGCCCTGCACCCGCCTCACTTTCTTTTTATCCCGCCGAAAAGAAAGTAAGCAAAGAAAACGGCGGCCATGGCATGGAGCATTTCTTGCGCGAAGTCTTCTGAGGTGTGAACTATCTGAGTTCCCGGAACAGCAGAGTGCTGTTCTGTAACGAAAAAAGGGGGCCTGTGTTATCGGCCCCCGCGTTAATATTCTGATGTGATGACGACAATCATCTGTGCTGTTGTTATTTGCTCTGGTTTAAAGATCGCATGATTACTATCACACGATTACTGTAAAGAACGAGGCAGTGGCGCATCCTCCAGAAACCACCGCGCTGCAATGCAGCGCCGGGGCCAAAGGTAACGGCCCCGTAAAACGGTGAAGATGTGCGATACTCTGGTCGTTTATCCAATGTGAATAGAACGAGATGAACGATCGAGCAAGAAGTGCCCTCCGCAGGAGCAAGCCTTTTTGCTTACTTTTCTGGCGTTGAAAAAAGTAAGGCGTCTGGTGGGACGCGCTTGCCGTGTCGTAGCCTTGGCGAAGGCTGGACCCGCCGGTTTTGATTGTTACTGCAACACATGAGACACTTCACAGAGACTTGACCAGATAAAAGCCAACGGCTGACTTGCCCCTTTTTTCACCCTTGACGTCAACATCAAAGATTTGACCCCCTTCCACGGAGCAGGAAGCTGGTA
>Ga0214472_10007543_pt1 | contig 11383 bp, 7 predicted proteins | sample RVTome_6_FD_207662 | JGI IMG/M metagenome (GOLD analysis project Ga0214472, IMG submission 207662) | Soil microbial communities from uranium-contaminated site in the Upper Colorado River Basin, Wyoming, United States - RVT140D175 | ecosystem: Environmental > Terrestrial > Soil > Contaminated >...
TCGCCTGGTCGGCGCCCATGATGTAGTCGCGGTCCGTATCCTCCTTGATACGGTCGAGCGTCCTGCCGGTGTGCTCGGCCAGGATTTCATTCAACCGCTCGCGCATGCGCAGGATTTCACGGGCGTGAATGTCGATGTCGCTCGCCTGGCCCGCCAGGCCCGACATCCAGGGCTGGTGGATCATGATGCGGGCGTTCGGCAGGGTGAAGCGCTTGCCCTTGGCGCCCGCCGTCAGCAGCACGGCGGCCATCGACGCCGCCTGCCCGATGCAGTAGGTCTGGACGTCCGGCTTGATGAACTGCATCGTGTCGTAAATCGCCAGCCCCGCCGTGATCGAGCCCCCGGGGCTGTTGATGTAGAGCAGGATGTCGCGCTCGGGGTCCTCCGCCTCGAGAAACAGCATCTGGGCGATGACCAGATTGGCGATCGTGTCGTCGATCGTCGTGCCGATGAAGATGATGCTGTCCTTCAGCAGCCGCGAAAAGATGTCGTAGGCGCGTTCGCCGCGGTTCGTCTGCTCGACGACCATCGGCACCAGCTGGGCTCGGGAGTCACTCATGGGGTCAATTGTAGGGCAAAGGGCAGAGGACAGAGGGCGGAGGGTCAGCCCGTGGTCACGCTCGCCTGCTCGAGGAGCCAGCTCATCGTTTTCTCGCGGCGGATGCCGGCGCGGATGCGGCCGAGCGCGCCCTCCTTCTCGAGCCGGGCCCGGACCGCCGTCGCCGTGCGGCCGGCCCGCTCGGCGTAGCGGTCGATCTCCCTGGCGACGTCCTCGTCGGTCGCCTCGATCGACTCGCGGCGGGCGATTTCGTCGATCGCCAGCGTGCCCCGGACGGTCTCCTCCGACGGGCCGCGCTGCCGCGTCCGGAAGTCCTGCCAGTCGATCTCGGCCTTCATCGGATCGACGCCCTGTTCCATGAGCCGGCGCACGAATTCCTCGAGGCGGCGCTCGATCTCGGCTTCGACGAGCGACTCGGGCACGGTTCGCACGCGGCTCGACAGCTCGCGCAGCAGGTCGTGCCGCACCTTGTGGTCCGACTCGGCCTCGGCTTCCTTCTGCAGGTCCTCACGGACCCGGTCGCGCAGCGCGTCGAGCGTGTCGAGCTCGCTCACCTCCTTCGCGAACTCGTCGTCGAGCGGCAGCAGCTCCTTGCGGCGGATCCCCTTGACCGTGATCTCGTAGTCCACCGTCGCGCCGGCCAGCTCTGGAATGCCGTAGTCGGCGGGGTAGGTGACCGGGAAGGCCCGCGTATCGCCGGGCGACGTGCCCGACAGCCGGTCGTCGAAGCCCGGCGGGTTGGCCGGGGCGCCGAGCTCGATCGACACGTTCTCCAGCGTCTCGGGCTTGTCGTCGGGCGACTTCGCGGGCCCCTGGCCCGGGATGACGATGACGCTGGTTCGTCGCGTGCGCGTCAAGTCCAGCAGCAGCGTGTCGCCGAGCGACGCGGGCCGGCCCTCGACCGGCTGCCAGCGCGCGGCCCGCTGCTGCAGGTGCTCCAGCGCGCGATCCACGGCGCCCACTTCGAGCACGGCCGGCGGCTTGCGCAGCGAGAGCCCCGTGTAGACGCCCGGATCGACCGCGGGCATCGTCTCGAAGTCCGCCAGGAACTTGAGCGGCTGGCCCTCCTCGAGCTCGACGTCCCGGATGTCGGGGGTGGCCACTGGCTCGAGCCCGCGGTCCTTGAGCTCGGTGCCGACCAGCCGCGGGATCAGATCGTGCGCGACGTCGTGGAGGATCTGATCCTTGTAGCGCTGCCGGATGACCGCGGCCGGCACCTTGCCGGGCCGGAACCCGGGCACCTTGGCGGACCTCGAATAGTCCCTGGCCACGCGGGCGATTTCGGCCTCGACGACGTCGAAGGGCACTTCGAAGGACAGATGCTTCCGGGTCTCACTGACCTCGGTAAACTCGGTCTTCACAGCCACTCATTACATCACGGTTCCCGGTTCGCGGTTCCCGGTTCGCGGTGCTACGCTGAAAAGCGCCTCGGGCGAAAGTGGCGGAACTGGCAGACGCGCCAGCCTTAGGAGCTGGTGGCCGCAAGGCCGTGGGGGTTCGAGTCCCTCCTTTCGCACCACCGCGCCGCGTCGCACCCCGCACGCGCCGCACCCGCACCCGCACCCGTGCTGTGATATAACTCGACATTATGTCACGTCACCTTCCACCAATCACGCACCTCCAGTTCCTCGTCCTCGACGCCCTGTCCGCCGACGAGAAGCTCGGCCGTGACCTCCGCGCCCGGCTCGCCGGGCACGGGGTCCGCCGGAGCGCGCCGGCCTTCTATCAGATGATGGCCAGGCTCGAGGATGCCGCCCTGGTCGAGGGTTGGTACGACCAGAAGGTGATCAAGGGCCAGCACCTTAAGGAGCGCCGGTACCGCCTCGCACGCGCGGGCCGGCGCGCCCTCGACGCGACTCGCAACTTCTATCTCAACAGGCTGGCGGCCGCAGACCTCGTGCGGAAGGGGTCGCATGCCTGACCGCTGGTCGCAGTGGTGCCGGCGGCTCGTGCCCTCTCCGCTCCGGGCGCGCGTGTTCGATCCTGCGCTCGCCGACCTCGAGCCCGGGTGGGCCTCCGACGGGCGCCCGGGCCCGGTCGTGCGCGGCCAGCACGTCTTCCGCCTCGCGCTCGGATGCCGCCGGCTCGAGGCGGATCCCGGCGTGCCCGGTCCCCGTCGTTCGGTCCGGGAGCAGATGACGGCGTGGATCCATGACGCTCGCCTGGCGGCCCGGAGGTTACGCCGGCAGCCCTTGTTTGCCGCGACTGCCATCCTGACGCTGGCGCTGGGGATCGCGGTGAATGTCGCCGTATTTGCGTTTGTTCACGCGTTCCTGCTCTCGCCGGTCAACGCCTCCGAGCCGTATCGACTCGTCGGGTCGTCGGCCGGACACCCTCGGGCGCGATCGACGAGATCGTCTCCTGGCCGACCTACGAGGACGGCCGCGACGGGACACCAGGCATCGACCTGGCCGCGCACGCATCGGCGTCGGCCCATGTCGGTTCGTCGGGGTCGACCGAGGTTCGCGCCCTCGAGCTCGTGAGCGGCAACTGCTTCCAGGTGCTGCGGCAGGTGCCGCTGGCGGGCCGCCTGATCGATGACGGCGACAATGCCGCCGAGTCGACCCGGTCGTGGCGCTTCGACAGAGCTGAAACAGGGCACCCGGATCGGCGACGGATTGCGTAAACTGCCGCCATGCGACTCCATCGGCCCACCGCTTCGCTCGCCGGCCTCGTTCTCGTCGCGACGGCGGGCGCCTCGCTTCCTGCGTTTCAGGCGCCCTCGGGGACGCCAGCCTACGCCTACGCCGATCCGGGCATCTCGCCCGACGGGCGGGAGATCGCGTTCGTGTCCGGCGGCGACATCTGGACCGTGCCGGCCGCCGGCGGCGACGCGCGGCTGCTCGTTGCCGATCCCGAAACGGACAGCCGCCCGCTGTTCTCGCCCGACGGGCGCGAACTCGCGTTCGTCTCCGAACGCACCGGCGGCGGCGACCTCTACGTCCTCACGCTCGCGACCGGCACGCTCCGGCGGTTGACGTTCGACGATGGCCGCGAGCAACTGGACGGCTGGTCCCGGGACGGCCGCTGGATCTACTTCAGCTCGACCAGCCGCGACATCGCCGGCATGAACGACGTCCACCGCGTGCCCGCGGCCGGCGGCACGCCGATGCCCGTGAGCGAGGACCGCTACGTCAACGAGTTCGGCGCCGCGGCCTCCCCCGACGGCCGCTCGATCGTCGTCGTGGCCCGCGGGAACGCGTCCGGACAATGGTGGCGAAACGGCAGCAGCCACCTGGATCAGTCGGAGCTCTGGCTGCGCCAGATCGACGGCGACGGGACGGACGCCTACGTCCAGCTCACGCCGCGCGACGCCAAGCAGGAATGGCCGATGTGGCCCGCCGACGGCCGCACGATCTACTACGTGTCCGATCGCGGCGGCGCCGAGAACGTGTGGTCGCGCCCCGCGTCGGCCGGCGGGCGCGACCGGAAGCTGACGGATTTTCGCGCCGGCCGCGTGCTGTGGCCCTCGATCAGCGCCGACGGGCGGACGCTTGCCTTCGAGCGCGACTTCGGCATCTGGCTGCTCGACACGGCCGGCGGCGCGCCGCGCCGCGTGCCCATCGCCCGCCGCGGCGCGCCGTCGACGCCGGTCCCGGAACGTGTGCGCCAGACGAACCAGTTCAGCGATCTCGCGCTCTCGCCCGACGGCCGCAAGGTCGCGTTCATCGCCCGCGGCGACGTGTTCGCGGCTGCGGCGCGCGAGGGCGGCGACGCGACGCCGGTGACGTCGACGGCCGCGCTCGAGTCGCAGCCGGTGTGGGCCGCCGACAGCCGGCGGCTGGTCTACCCGTCGGCTCGCGGCGGCGGGCAGCAGCTCTACCTCTACGACTTCACGACGAACGCCGAGGCGGCGCTGACCACCGGACCAGTCGTGGACGTGCAGCCCGTGTTCTCGCCCGACGGGAAGTCGCTCGCGTTCGTGCGCGACCGGCGCGAGCTGCGCGTGATCGATCTCGAGACGAAGGCCGAGCGCCTCGTCTCGACCGGCACGTTCGGCGACGCGCGCGACGTGCCCGCGCCCGCGTGGTCGCCCGACGGCCAGTGGCTGGCCGCGCTCGTCGTGGGCCAGAAGATGTTCCGCAACGTCGAGCTGGCGCCGGCCGCCGGCGGCACGCGGCGCCCGGTGAGCTTCCTGGCTAACGTGTTCGCGGACACCGTCGGCTGGAGCCCCGACGGCACGTTCGTGCTCTTCAACACACGCCAGCGCACCGAGCAGGGCCAGCTTGCCCGGGTCGATCTCGTGCTGCGCACCCCGAAGTTCCGCGAGGACCTCTTCCGGGATCTCTTCAGCGAGCCGACGCCGCGCGACCGGCGCGATCCCGCGCCCGCGAACCGGGAACCGGGAACCGAGAACCGGGTACCTGGCAGTGCGAACCCGGGAGCCGCGAACCGGGAACCGCGAACCGTCACGCCCGTGTTCGCCAACATCCGCGAACGCCTGTCCTTCGTCCCCGTCGGCCTCGACGTCGGCGAGGTCGTCATCAGTCCGGACGGCAAGACCGCGCTCGTCGTGGCCGCGTCGGGCGGGTCAACCAACCTGTATGCGTGGCCGCTCGACGAGCTGGCGACCGGGCCGGCGGTGGCGCGCCAGATCACGACGTCGGCCGGCGGCAAGTCCGATCCGCAGTTCACTGCCGACAGCCGCGAGGTCTTCTATCTCGAAGGCGGGCGGATTCAGATTGCGAACCTGGAGCGTCGGGAGTCGCGCGCCGTGAACGTAGCGGCCGAAATGGTCGTCGATTTTGCCGACGACCGGCTCACGGTGTTCGACGAGGCCTGGACGCTCATGCGCGACAACTTCTACGATCCGGCGTTCCACGGGGTCGACTGGAGCGAGTCGCGCGCCGTCTATCGGCCGCGCGCCGCGGCGGCCTCGACGCGCGACGAGCTGCGCCGCGTCATCAGCCTCATGATCGGCGACCTGAATGCGTCGCACCTGGGCATCTCCGGCGGCGGCGGCGGCGGGGGAGGGGGCGGCGGCGTCGGACGGCTCGGCGTCAGATTCGATCGCCTGGAGCACGAATCGACCGGCCGCCTGCGGATCGCGTCGGTTGTGCCGCTCGGTCCGGCCGCGCTTACGGGCGACATCGCCGAGGGCGACGTCATCGTGGCCGTCAACGGCCGGGCCGTGGGCGCCGGCGTGAACCTCGACGAGCGGCTCGCCGGCCAGGTGAACCGCAGGGTGACGCTGACGCTCGAGCGGGCCGGCGCGCCCGCCCGCGACGTGGTCGTTCAGCCGACGTCGCAGGGGACCGAGAAGAGCCTGTTGTATCGGGCGTGGGTGTCGGCCAATCGCGAGTACGTGCTGAAAATGAGCGGCGGCCGGCTGGGCTACGTGCACATGATCAACATGAGCGCCGGCGCGCTCGACCAGCTCCACATCGATCTCGACGCCGAGAACCACCTGCTCGACGGCGTCGTGGTGGACCTGCGCAACAACTCGGGCGGGTTCGTGAACGCCTACGCGCTCGACGTGTTTGCACGCGAGCCGTACCTGCGGATGTCGCTGCGCGGCCTGCCCGAAGCGCCCGCGCGCGCCGTGCTCGGCCAGCGCGCGCTCGAGTCGCCCACCGTGCTCGTGGTCAACCAGCACTCGCTCTCGGACGCCGAGGACTTCACCGAGGGCTACCGGGCGCTCAAGCTCGGCTCGGTCGTCGGCGAGCCGACCGCCGGCTGGATCATCTACACCTGGAACGCGCGGCTCGTGGACGGCTCGTCGTTCCGGCTGCCGCGGATGCGGGTCGTCAGCGCCGACGGCAGGAACATGGAGCGTGCGCCGCGGCCCGTCGACGTCCCGGTCACGCGGCCGGTTGGCGAGACGCTCACCGCGAAGGACTCGCAGCTCGATGAGGCCGTTCGCGTGCTGCTGCGGCAGATTGGACGGGCGCAATAGGTGCGCGGTTCACGGTTCCCCGTTCACGGTGCTGGCAGCGCGTTGGGCACCGAGAACCGAGAACCGTTACCGATAGATCTCTTCTCCCCTCCTGAATTCCTCCCGCAGCGTCGCGGCGAGCGCTTTCGGCGCGAGCACGCGCACGCGCGATCCGAAGCCGAGCAGCCAGCTGCGGAGCGCCCAGTCGTTCGACACGTCCAGCGCCATCCGGATCCGGCCGTCGGCGAGCTCCTCGACCTGCTGTGACTCGTGCCAGAGGCGGTCGCGGACATGGGGGGCGACGCCGGCCTCGAATTCCAGCTCGACGCGTTCGGGCGGCGCCGAGAAGATCCCCATGGACGCGTTGAAGAGATCGTCCGGAAGCTTGCGCGTCTGTTTGAACGCGTCCTCCCGCACGGCCAGTCGCTCGATGCGCGCCCCCGCGAACGTCCGGAACTCGCCGTACTGCGGCACCCAGGCGACCAGGTATACGCCGCCGTGCGCGAGCGCCAGCCGGTACGGGTGCGCTTCGTAGGACTTCGCGCGGTTGCTCGTCGCCGAGAAATAGCGCATCTCGATCACGCGCCGGTCGCGGATGGCCTGGAGCAGCCGGCGCGTGACGCCGACGAGCCTCCCGCCACCCGGCGCCGCGCGCGGGCCCGCCTTGGTCGAGATCACGTCGGGCAGCGTCGCGAGGAACTCGCGCGTCCGTGGATTCAGCCCGCGCTCGATCTTCGCGAACGCCGCGCGCAGCTCCTCGGCCAGCGGCCAGCCCGACAGCGCCTCGACGAGCGACCGGCTGAGGTAGAGCGCCGCGACGTCGGACACCGTCAGCCCCTCCTGCACCGAGCGGAACGGCTGCGCGTCGAGCTTCCAGCGCTTCGTCTCGTTCTCTTCGCCTTCGTCGTAGACCGCGAATCCCGCTTCCTGCAGCGCCTGGAGATCACGCCGAATCGTCCGCGTCGACACGCCGGCGTGCTCGGCCAGCTCGTGGATGGTCACGCCGACTCGACGCGTCTCGATCTCGCGCAGGATCTGCCACTGCCGGATGACTTCGGCGTTACGCATGACCGGCTGCGTCGGTGGAGGCGGCCGAGACCTTCAGCGCCTCCTGGGCTTTACCCGCCTGGTAGCCGTTCCATGCGTGGAGCGGGCCCATCAGCCAGTAGAGCATCCCTGCCATGGCCGGCAGCGTCGGCAGGGCCAGCGCGACCACGATTGAAAGAACGCCGACCGACATCGTGATGAGATGGCTCCGGGCGCCGAACCGCAGGCCGATCTCGTCGGCGGGCGACAGCTCGAGCGGCGGCTGCCGGCGGCGCGCATGGCGGTAGAGCATGAGGAACGTCCCGAAGATACACACGACACCGCCGCTGTAGAGCACCATCAGGGCCCAACCGTCCGCCGCGTTGAACCTGGGTGAGTCGGCGCCGCCCATCCCGAAGAACTCGTACATCAGCGAGCTCGTCAGGAACTTGAGCGGGTAGACGTAGAAGAGCACGACGAACAGCAGCACGCAGTTGAGGGTCACCGTCCAGGCGTCCTGCATCCCCGTCCGGCGGAAGAACCAGTTGTGCTCGTACCAAATCCAGCCCACCATCGCGAACATTAGGGCAAAGCCGAGGAACCCCTCGATCTGGTCCCAGAGGGCGTCGAAGGTGCTGGGCACCTCGAGTGACACCACCAGCAGTGTCAGGGCGAACCCGAAGACGGTGTCGCTAAACCCTTCCAAACGCGAGACTTCGTGCCGTCTGCCTGCCATTCAACGGATTGTACAAGGTTTGTTTCGGCCCGGGGCCTGAAACTGCGGCTCCCCGGCCGGCGTCACATTCAACAGGGCGTTTCGACGGGTTGACCCGCCCTGTCACACGGCACCGGTAGCCTCCAGAGCGAGGAGGATTGCCATGAACCGATTCGATGGAACCGCCGCGCGCCAGCTCGACCTGCTCGATGCCGACGGCCGGCCGACGGCCGATCGTTCGAGGTCGCCCCGCCGCCACCCCGATCTGCGCCTGCTGCGACGGGACGTCTACGCCGAACTCGTGCGCCGTCGCCGCCGGGCGCAGATCAACGCCAGGCACCTGAGCGACGAGCAGTAGAGGGTCCGAGGGTCCGAGGGTCCGAGGGTCCGAAGGTCCGAAGGTCCGAAGGTCCGAGGGTCCGGGGGTCCGGGGGTCCGGGGAACCGCGCACCGCGAACCGGGAACCGGGAACCGCTACGGAAACACCCCGAGTTCCTTGTACGACCGCGCAATCTTGTCGATCGCGACGCGGAAGGCGGCCGTCCGCATCGTCTTCAGTTCCGGGTTTGCCCGCAGCTTCTCGCGGATCTCGTTGTAGGCGACCACCATCGTCTCTTCGAGGCCGGAGTCGACGATGTCGTGTTCGTCGGCGCCGTGAATCAGCGACTTCCGTTCCTCGTCGGTCAGCTTCTTGCCCGTCAGCTTCTCCAGCGCGCGGGCGACGCTCGCCTCGTCGCGCTCTTCCAGGCGTTTCTCCATCCGCCCGAACCGGACGTGCGACAGGTTCTTCAGCCACTCGAAGTACGACACGGTGACGCCGCCGGCGTTGGCGTAGACGTCCGGGACGATCAGGATGGGCCTTGTCTGCAGGATCGCCTCGGCTCCGGGCGTCGTCGGGCCGTTGGCGCCTTCGAGGATGATCTTCGCCCTGACTCGGCCGGCGTTCTCCTCGGTGAGGACGTTCTCGATCGCGGCCGGCACGAGGACGTCGCAGTCGAGCTCGAGGGCCGCGCCGCTCGACGGCAGGTCCATCGAGCCGGGGAATCCGAGGATCGATCCGGTATCGTTCCGATGCGCGACCACACGGTCCGGATCGAGCCCCTTCGGGTTCATAATCGCGCCCTCGTATTCGGCGATTGCGACGACCGGGGCGCCGGCTTCGTGGCAGAACTTCGCGATGTGGTAGCCGACGTTGCCGAGGCCCTGCACGACGACGCGCTTGCCAACGACGCCCAGACTGAGGCCGAGCATCGTCATGTCGTCGGCGTTCGCGCAGGCCTCGCGGAGCGCGTAGAACAGGCCGCGCCCGGTGGCGGCCTTGCGCCCACGCACGCCGCCCTGCGTGATGGGTTTGCCCGTGACGCAGGCCGCTCCGTCGAGCGCCGTGGGCGTCATCGTGAGGTAAGTGTCGGCAATCCAGGCCATCTCGCGCTCGCCGGTGCCGTAGTCGGGCGCCGGCACGTCAACGCCGGGGCCGATGAAGTTCTTCTTAATCAGCTCGTAGGTGTACCGCCGCGTAATGCGCTCGAGCTGCGCGACCGTGTACTTCTTCGGATCGATCTGCACTGCCCCCTTGGCGCCGCCGAACGGCACGTCGACGATGGCGCACTTGTAGGTCATGAGCGCCGCCAGCGCCTTCACTTCCTCCTGATCGACGAACGGCGCGTAGCGGATGCCCCCCTTGGTCGGGAGCCGGTGATGGCTGTGTTCGACGCGAAACGCGAGGATGACCTCGAGCGTGCCATCCGCATGCCGGAACGGGAAGTGCATGCGGTAGACCGAGTTGCACGCCTTGATAGCTGCAATCAGACCCGGCGCGTAGTCGCTTCCGGCAACGGCGCGGTCGACGTGCTGGTTGACGAAGTCGAACATGCTGGGTCCTGACAAGGAAGCCTCCCGGAAGCCCGCAGCGGAGCGGGCAATCCCTACCTTCTAGCACGAGACGGCCTGCGAAGCCCGATATCGGCTAGCGGGTGGCGCGGAGCCCGTCGAACATCTTCGCGACGGCCGACTTCAGCGCCGCCGTGCCCTCGGCGTAGGCTCCGCGCGCCACCGCCAGCGGCGCGCCGAACTCCAGCGAGACCCGCGTGGCGCCCGGCACGAGGTATCGCCACCGCACGGATCGGCCCCGCGGCCACACGGCGTAGAGGCCGTCGAAGGCGGCGGGCACGATCGGCGCGCCCAGGTGCGACGAGAGGATCGCCGCGCCCTTGCGGAACGTCTTCAGCTCGCCGTCGATCGACCGCTCGCCTTCAGGGAACAGGATGAGCACCTTTCCGAGACGGAGCCCGGCCGCTCCGGCCCGCATCGCGGTCATCAGGTTGGCGTTGGGATCGACGGGCACGATGTTGACGGCCCGGGCGAGCCAGGCCATGAGCGGCGTGTCGAAGTACTCGGCGGCGCCGACGAGAAAGACATGCCGGAACAGCCGGAAGGGCAGGCGTGCCGCCAGGAAGAAGGCGTCGATGTAGGTCTGATGGTTGGGGCTGATGATGCACGGTCCCTGCCGCGGCAGGTGCGCCAGCCCGCGGGTGCGGAACCCGAGCAGGAGCCGCGCGGGCACGGCCAGCAGGCGGATGAGGCAGAAGAGGACGACCGCCCGGACGAGCTTGGGCTTGCGGAGGTTCGCCACGAGCGCGGGGTCGGGCGGCTCGGCGAGGATCGTGTCCCACGCCAGGTCGGAGTCGGCCGCATCGGCAGCCCCCGTCCGCGATTCCGGCGCGTCGAGGACCGCCGTCACAAGCTGCTGCACCGTGAAGATCGTCGCGCGCGTGTCCGGGCTGACCCGCGTGCCGAACTGCTGCTCGAGCGTGGTCAACAGCTCGACCCGTTCCATCGAGTCGAGGCCGAGATCGAGCTCCAGGTTGTCCGCCGGCTTGACGCCCTTCCGCTTCAGTTCCCGCGCGATCCGCGCCGCGACCTCCGTGTGACGGGGGTGGTCGAGCCAGGCGCGCTCCTCGTCGGACATCGGCCGATCGTCGGAGGCCGGTGACGCGCGTTCGTGGACCCGGCGTTCGACCTCGTGGCGCTTGATCTTGCCGGTCGTCGTGCGCGGCAGGGGCTCGAGCGAGATGTCGTACGTCAGGATCCGTTTGTGAGCCGGCAGCTGGACCGACAGGCCCTCCAGCTCGAACCGCACCAGCTCGCGCACGTTCACGACGCCGCGCGCGCGGAGCACCTCCTCGTCGGGCACGACCACGGCGTGCAG
>Ga0214472_10007544_pt1 | contig 11383 bp, 6 predicted proteins | sample RVTome_6_FD_207662 | JGI IMG/M metagenome (GOLD analysis project Ga0214472, IMG submission 207662) | Soil microbial communities from uranium-contaminated site in the Upper Colorado River Basin, Wyoming, United States - RVT140D175 | ecosystem: Environmental > Terrestrial > Soil > Contaminated >...
CCGTGATGTGCGCGGCAACAATCGGTCCGATATCCTGCACGTTCTGTAACGTTGCTTCATCGGCCGCCATGATCGCATCCAGTGTGCCGAAGTGATGGGCGAGTGTCTGTGCCGTGGACTCGCCGACCTCACGGATACCGAGCGCATAGATGAACCGTTCGAGCGTGGTTGTCTTGCTCTTTTCGAGCGCCTCGATCAGATTGGCGGCCGATTTTTCACCCATCCTTTCCAGCCCGGCCAGTTGTTCCTGTGTCAACGTGTACAGGTCTGCGACCGTGTCGATCAGCTTTTCATCGACGAGCTGTTCGACAAGTTTGTCGCCCAGCCCTTCGATATCCATGGCACGGCGCGAGGCAAAATGCCTGATGGCATTTTTATGCTGCGCCGGGCAATACAGTCCGCCGGTGCAGCGGGCGATGGCCTCTCCTTCGGGCTGGATGATGTCCGCACCGCACACCGGACACTTTTTCGGCATGTGAAATAATTTTGCGCCCTTTGGCCGGCGGTCCTTGATGACGCTGACGACTTCAGGGATCACATCGCCCGCCCTGCGGATGATGACGGTATCGCCTTCACGGATATCCTTGCGTCTGATCTCATCGATGTTATGGAGTGTTGCATTGGTCACCGTGACACCGCCGACAAACACCGGCTCAAGACGCGCCACCGGTGTGACAGCGCCGGTGCGTCCGACCTGTACGTCGATCGCCAGTAATTTCGTGATCTCTTCCTGCGCCGGGAATTTATGGGCCACGGCCCAGCGTGGTGCGCGCGAGACAAACCCTAGCTCCTGTTGCTGCCGGATGGAGTTGACCTTGAAGACCACGCCATCGATGTCATAGTCGAGCTTGCTGCGTTTCCCGCCCATCTTTTTATAATAGTCAACGCATCCTGCGAGGCCTTTTACGACCTCGCGTTCCGGTGACACGCGCAGACCCCAGCCGCGTAACTGTTCCAGTATACCGCTGTGTTTGTCCGCCAGCTTGCCATCCACCCTGCCGGCGCCATAACAAAAGACGGCCAATGGCCGTCCGGCCGTGATCTTCGGGTCGAGTTGGCGCAGACTTCCCGCGGCAGCATTGCGCGGGTTGGCGAACACCTTGTCGCCCTGCTCGCTCTGCCGCTTGTTCAATTCGAGGAATCCCGACCTGGTCATATAGACCTCACCGCGCACTTCGAGCACCTTGGGATATCCCTTGCCCATCAGGCGTAATGGTATGGACTGGACGGTGCGGACGTTTTGCGTGATGTCTTCGCCGGTGTATCCATCGCCGCGGGTCGCGCCCTTGGTCAGCATGCCGTTTTCGTAAAGCAGACTGACGGCAAGGCCATCGAGTTTGGGTTCGGCAGCGTATTCCACCTGATTGACATCGAGCTTTTCCCGCACGCGGCGGTCAAAGGCCTGCAGTTCTTCATCGCTGAACGAATTGTCCAGCGACAGCATCGGCACGTCATGCTTGACCTCGCCAAAGGCTTTGACGGGTTCGGCGCCGACGCGTTGCGTCGGGGAATCCGGGGTGATCAGTTCCGGGTGTTGCTGTTCGAGTGACTGGAGCTCTCTTAGCAGGCGGTCGTATTCGCTGTCCGGGATTTCCGGGGCGTCGAGCACGTAATAGCAATAGTTATGGTGATTGATGTCGTTACGGAGTTTATTGATCTTTTCGATTACGCTATCGGGTGCTTTCATGAGCCCGATTATAGCAGGGAGACAGGCAGGTTGGGGATCTGTGAGCCGCGGTATTGTCATTCCCTCGGAAGAGGAAATCCGGTAATTAATCAAACTTCAAGAATGGATTCCCGCTTGCGCGGGAATGACCGCGCGGTAGTCAGCTCCCGCTTGTGCGGGAATGACCGTGTGGTAGTGAACTTCCGCTTGTGCGGGAATGACCGTGCGGTAGTGGATTCCCGCCTCGGCTTTGCCTGGAAGGGTGAGTGTGTATTTCCTTATTATCCTGTAGCGACCATCTCGACGGCTTCGTCGACGTCGACGGCGACCAGGCGCGATACGCCGGGTTCCTGCATGGTCACACCGATGAGTTGGTGGGCCATCTCCATCGTGATCTTGTTGTGCGTGATAAACAGGAACTGGACACGTTCGGACATCTCGGTCACGAGCTGGCAAAAGCGCGCGGCATTGGCGTCATCGAGTGGCGCATCCACTTCATCGAGCAGACAGAAAGGCGCAGGATTAAGCTCAAACAAGGCAAACACGAGCGCCACGGCCGTCAATGCCTTTTCACCGCCCGATAACAGATGGATGTTACTGTTACGCTTGCCCGGCGGCTGGGCAATGATGGCGATGCCGGTTTCGAGCAGATTATCGCTGGTCATCTCCATGCGCGCGATACCGCCGCCAAACAGACGCGGGAACAGCGTCTGCAACCGCTCGTTGACCTGATCGAAAGTATCCTTGAAACGGTTGCGGGTTTCCTGGTCGATCTTACGAATCGCATTTTCCAGCGTCGTCAAGGCTTCGTTCAGATCCGCATGCTGGGAATCAAGATATTCCTTGCGCTCCGACTGTTCGGTATATTCCTCGATCGCCGCCAGATTGATCGCGCCAAGACGCTGGATCTTTTGTTCTATGTCACTGATATTTTCGTGCCACAACTTATCATTGGCTTCTGCCGGCATTTCCTTGAGCAAGGTTTCGAGTTGATAGCTGGATTCGGCGATCTGTTCCTGCAATGTCTGACTGCGCACCTGCAGTTCACGCCATTGCAGACGGATTTGCTCCAGGTCGCTGCGCATCTGCTGGGTCTTGAGTTCGACGCCGCCGCGTTTTTCATTCAGTTCTCTTAAGCGATGTTCGCACGCTTCGACCTGCCGTCGGGCATCGGCCAAGGCTGTTTCAACCTCAAGGCGTTTTGATAACATTTGTTCAAGTTTGGTCTTCATCGCCTCGATCGGGCTGCTGCCATCGGCCAGTGCGGCGGTGAGTTCGCCGCGGCGGCGTTGCATCTGGATAAGCTGGTTTTGCATGCGCTCGAAACCTTCCTTGAGCGAATCGAGCTGTGAACGTATGGACTCGGTGCGCAATACCACTTCACGCGCCGCATCCCTGTCATGCCTGGCCTGCTCCCGGCATTGTTCCAGCCTGCGGCGCAATTCATCACGTCGGCCAGCCATGGTGCTGCGCTGTTTCTCATGTTGCGTGGTTTCACCAAGCGCCTTTTTCAGGCGCGCACGTGCCACGTTCAATTCATTTTTGTCATTGGTCAACTGGGTCTGTATTTCAGAGATCTCATCCTGCAAATGGTCATGGCGCACCTGTATCTGTTCGAGCTTGGCGTCTTTGCTGCTTGTCTGGGCGCGTAATTCGGCATGTTGCTGGGCGGACTCGTTTATCTTGATCTGCAGGGTATCGCGTTCTTCATCAAGGTCCTTGATCTGAATATTTCCTTCCTGTAACTGTTGTTCCAGCTTCTCGAGGTGTGCGCTTGCCTTGTTCAACTGTTTGGTCAATTGTTTCAGTTCCTGTTCCCTGACAAGCACCCCTGCCTTTTCATCCGATTCGCGCACGACGCGCAGCCAATCGTTGCCGATCCATATTCCGTCACGGGTAACAACGGATTCGTGCGCACCGAGCCTGGGCCGTAATTCAAGTGCTTCCGATAACGTTTCAACGGCATAGACGCCGCAGAACAATGAATCCAGTCGCCATGGCGCATTGACCTTGTCGAGCAAGGGGGCGGCCGTCAGCTTGCCCTTCGGCGTTGTAACATGCACGCTGGTATCGAAAACCGTCAATACGCCTTGCTGCAGGCTTGCGAGTTTTTGCGCAAGCTTGTCTACGCCATCGGCACACACGGCTTCGAGGTTCAGGCCAAGCACCGTTTCGACGGCGCGCTCCCAGCCATCCACCACTTCCAATGTCTCGGCGAGACGGCGTATATCGTGCAAGCCGTTTTCTTCCAGCCAGCCGATGACACTTTCTTCGCCTTTGCCGAGCGCCGCTTTTTGCAAGGCATCGAGCGAGGTGTGTTGCCGCTGCAGAACGTGCAGGCGCTCGCGTTCTGCTTCCAGCTCACCGGCAAGCCGGTTATTGCGATTGCGCTGTGCGGCGATAGCCGTTAGTAAGCTGTTTAATTCCTCGCGCAGTACTTCCAGCGTTTTGCCCAACTCCGCGACCTGTTCATTCAAGACGGCACTTTCTGCTTTCAATGACTGGGACGGGAGTTCCTGTTGTTCGCCCTGAAGCCTGGACAAACGGGTCTGCAGGCGTGTCAGGTGATCCTCCAGATGCGTGATGCGGGTGCGTTCCACCTCTGCGGCCTGCAACTCGGCTGCCGCCCTGGCGTTTAAGGCTTCCCATTCATTCTGCCAGGTCTGCATCGCCTGTTCCGCCTCTGTCAACGCGGATGCCGAAGCGCTCTCCGCCCGTTGGGCACTTTTTATATCGGGCTCACTGGCCTCCAGGGATTTTTTGAGCTTTTCTATCTGCTTGCTGTCGGTGTCGAAGTGGCCTTGGGTCTCGGCCCGGTTTTTCTCGAGTTCTTCGAGGTCGCGCTGGTTTTGCTGGCGCATCTCGGTGGCATGCTGGATCGACTGCTCCAGGCGGGCGATTTCAGCACCTACGCTGTAAAACTCGCCTTGTATCCGGTTAAAGGTCTCATTGTCTGCTGCATGTTGTTCGCGCTGTTTCTCGATCCGGGTTTCGATGGAGCGCAGTTCGGCGAGTTGCCCCTGCAAGGTGGTTTCATCCGCGGCGATCTGACGATCTTTGCTGCGGGCCTCTTGATCGAGTTCATGCCAGCGTAATGCCAGGGCCTGCGCCTTGAGCAGCCGCTCTTCCTGTTTTAATTCCTTGTATCTTTCCGCGGCTTTGGCCTGGCGCTGCAGAACTTGAAGTCTTTTACTAATTTCTTCTATTAAGTCATTTATTCTACTTATATTTTCTCTTGTGCTTCTAATGCGGTTTTCGGTCTCGCGGCGGCGTTCCTTGTATTTCGATATACCGGCCGCCTCTTCAAGAAACACGCGCAATTCATCAGGCTTGGCCTCGATCAGACGCGAGATGGTGCCCTGCTCGATGATGGCATAGCTGCGCGGACCCAGCCCGGTGCCGAGGAAGATATCGGTAATGTCACGACGGCGGCAACGGGCGCCATTCAGATAATAAATAGATTGGCCGTCACGCGACAATTGCCGCTTGATCGCTATCTCACTGTAACTGGCATATTGCCCGCCTATGCGGCCTTCGTTGTTGTCAAAGCTCAATTCAATCGCGGCATGGCCGACCGGTTTGCGTGCGATCGAGCCGTTAAATATGACGTCTTCGAGTGAATCCCCGCGTAAATGCCGGGCTGAACTCTCGCCCATGACCCAGCGCACGGCATCGATAACATTGGATTTGCCGCAACCATTCGGGCCGACAACGCCTATCAGCTGACCGGGAAGGGTGATAGTGGTAGGATCTACGAAAGACTTAAAGCCGGATAGTTTGATTCTTTTAAGTCGCATCGGGCTACAAGATTACAGGAAACCGGCCCCGTTAGACAAGATCACAGACAAAATATCTGCTATTTTAGAGTCCCCAGCAACACTAAATATTGTATTTGCCGACATGCCGAGCAAGCCCAGTAAAACACTCGAAACCTTCGAAAACCCGAACTTCGGCCGGGATTATACAATACGTATGCGGATACCGGAATTCACCTGTTTATGCCCGAAGACCGGCCAGCCGGATTTTGCCACGCTCCATATCGAATATGTTCCGGCCAAGCTGTGCATTGAGCTGAAGGCGCTCAAATTATATATCTGGTCATATCGTGATGAAGGGGCGTTTCACGAGGCCGTGACAAACCGGATTCTGGACGATATGGTCGCCGCCTGTGAACCGCAGTTTATGCGTATTACCGCTGAATTCAATGTGCGCGGCGGGATCTATACCTCGGTCATCGCCGAACACCGCAACGATGCCTGGGTGGCGCCGAGTCCGGTGACCTTGCCTTGAAAAATAGAGAAAAGAGCAAAGATTTTCAGGGCATCTGTCTGAATAAAATCATCAGGTATAGCCTTTTGATTACCCCCTCGCTATCGCTCGACTATCTTTGACAAAAGGGGTGGCCGTATAGGCCGGGGGATTCTAGTACCACGAGAAAACCATGCGCTGCGCATCGGCGACGGGAAACCTTTTCCAGACCTGCGCCACGCGGAAGAACAATTACTGAATCTCCTGCCCGCAGCTCCAGCAGAGTTGGAAGCTTCCCGGATTCAGTTCGCCGCAATGCTTGCACTGTTGACTCGCCGTTTCCGCCGCCGGGCTTTCAAAGTCCTTGATTATTTCCCTGGCCTTTTTGAGATCATGTTCATCGGCCAGCCATATCTCCGGATAGGTATGGATGAATGGGATTTCTCCGACGCCGCCCTGGGCGTTTTCATTGAACACATGGGTTTTGATACCGGCCTGCTCCAGCAGATCCCGGATCATATGGGCCTCGAGTAGATTGGCGGCGCGATAACACCTGATCATGCTGCGCTTGATGATACGGCGTTAAAAATGAACTCAAAACGCTCTGTTACTATCGCGTAAATTTCGCTTTCTCGTGCATTTTTGCCTTGTCTCATCTGCACTCGTATATTCGAGAAAGGATCATGTAATAATAAAAAGCGGGGTTGTATCATATAAAGAGTATTACGGCGACGTTTTTGATTGTTCCAACAGGCGCATTTCCTGTTCGGTAAATTCCCCCGGTACCACCTTGATGTACTCGCCCAGCTCCATTGATTGAAACTGTCCGGCCAGCGTTGCGCCGATGGTGCTGGAATAAATGATGCCTTCCGGATCGGGCATCATCGATTGAACCACCAGTCTGCCATATTTTCTGAAACTCTCATCGACCACGGCGTGCGCCATATGCACCACGGCCGACAGCGATAAGGATGCCTTCTTTTCAAACGTGAAATATGTATGGTCGACAATTTCGATAAGCGGCTCAGGCAGTTTAAACCTTTCGATCACCTTGGCCCCCACACGCCGGTAATGCTGTTCGATAAAATCTTCCTCAAGTACGATTTGTTCCTTGTCGGCATACAACATCATGAATACCTTGCCCATCTCGATAAACAAGCCGCCCAATGCCACGGTGCTTCTTATATTGCCCTTCAACCCGATGAACCTGGCGATAATGTCGCTGATTTTGCTGGTGGCAAAATTGCGCGCGAAGATTATTCTCAGCTCTTCGGATTTTGCCAGTGAGCGCAAGGCAATAAAGATTGCCGTGCTTTTGGTCGTCTCTGACCCAAGATGTTTAACAACGTCGACAAATTTGGTGATATTCCCCGAGCGGACTTTTCCGTAATGCACCGAGTTGGCAATAATAAACAGGCGCGCCGATACCACCGTGCCCAATTGATCCTTTAACGGCTCGATTTGCGATGGCATGGCATTTTCGTCATCCAGAACATCAAGCACGCTAAAATCAAATCCCAAGTTGATATCCTCGAGACATTGCAGGATACCTTCGATGATGTCTTCATCGGTCCCGGAGCCTTGATTCTCTTGCGTGCCTGAGTTACCGGATTCTGCCGGTTGACCGGATTGTTCTTCCCCGCCGGTATTTTGTATATTTATTGTTGTATCACGTTCTTCCGGCACCATCCTGCCCCTCTTCCCTTTACTCTGAATATGAAATATTGCTACCGTGTTTTACTTTATCGATGATATATTGCCGTCTCGAAATTATAAGGATTTTCCTGACATTAGTAACTTATGAATTGTGAATAGTTGAAATCAGTTGCCTCCCGTCAACTATCAACTATAAGGATTATTGAAATATTCATGCAAAACAACAGAAAACCCCGCAAGCTATCTTTTCGCCAAAATGTGAACCGCATGCTGGACCGGGCCATCAAGGTCGTAAACCTTGATAAAGGCACGGCTCAGGCCATCAAGGCCTGTAATTCAGTGTTACAGGTGAAATTTCCGGTCAAGATCCGTGGCAACATCCAGGTGTTCACCGGCTGGCGGGCCGTTCACAGCACCCACCGGCTGCCGGTCAAGGGCGGCATTCGTTATGCCTCTTTCGCCGCGCAAGATGAAGTCGAAGCCCTTGCGGCACTGATGACTTATAAATGCGCGCTTATGGATGTGCCATTCGGCGGTTCCAAAGGCGCTTTGCTGATTGATCCCACCCAGTATGACCGCGATGAATTGCAATTGATTACGCGCCGCTATGCGCTGGAATTGATCAGAAAAGGATTTCTCAGCCCGGCCACCAATGTGCCCGCCCCCGATGTCGGAACTGGCCAACGTGAAATGGCATGGATCGCCGATACCTATAAACATCTTAAACCCGAGGATATTAATTACCAGGCGTGTGTCACCGGTAAACCTGTTCATCATGGCGGCATCCGCGGCCGGGTGGAGGCCACCGGGCGTGGCGTCCAGTATGCGGTACGCGAATTCTTCCGGCACAAGGATGACGTGGAAAAGACCGGCATGACGGGCGAGATCCATGGTAAACGCTTCGTTATTCAGGGACTGGGCAACGTCGGTTATCACGCGGCGAAGTTCTTGTCCGAAGAGGACGGCGCCAGGATTATCGCCATCATCGAGCGCGATGGCGTACTCGTCAATGAAAACGGATTGAATGTTGAACATGTTTACCGCTATATCGTCGAAAACAGGACCATTGAAGGTTTTCCCGATGCAAAATTCGACCGCAACGGCGCCAAGGCCCTGGAGATGGAGTGCGACGTTCTGATCCCTGCTGCAATGGAAGGCCAGATCCATGAAGAGAATGCAGCGAATATCAATGCCAAGTTGATTTTCGAGGCCGCCAACGGCCCCATCACCTATGGTGCCGATGAAGTACTATTTAAACGCGGCGTCACTATCGTGCCGGACGTGTATGTGAATGCCGGTGGCGTCACGGTTTCATATTTTGAATGGATACGTAATTTGTCGCATATACGCTTTGGCCGCATGGAACGCCGGCATGATGAACTGCGCAGCCATCAATATGTGTCTTTACTGCAGGAAATCTCGGGCGCGAACATTTCCGATGAAACCAAGGCAAAGATCATCTACGGCGCAGATGAAGTTGACCTGGTGCGTTCCGGGCTGGATGACACCATGCGCCTTGCCTACCAGGAAATGCGTAATGAGCTCTTGAACAACAAAAAGATTCGTGATTTGCGCACGGCAGCCTTTGTGATTGCCATTCAAAAGATTTCGCGCTCGTACGTTGACGTTGGTATATACTAGGCCACAATAATTATTTTCAGGTTGAAATTTGAATCTTATGGCCCTATTAAACTTCTGTTTGCTGCCGCTAACCATCCATCTTATCCATCCCATATCATTAAATTGAGCTGAGAAAATTTTATATTTCATGGGATTGAGCGCTGTATGATCCGGCGTCCGTTTCATTGTGAATTCTATGTAGAACCATTATGCCGTCTATAGACAAACTCCGTAATATCGCCATCATCGCCCACGTCGATCATGGCAAAACCACCCTTGTCGATAAATTATTGCAACAGGCCGGAACGCTGGGCGATGACGCCGGCACGCTTGAACGGGTGATGGATTCCAATGAACTTGAAAAGGAACGCGGCATAACGATCCTTGCCAAAAACACCGCCCTCGAGTGGCATGGTTACCGGATCAATATCGTCGATACACCGGGACACGCCGATTTCGGCGGCGAGGTGGAACGTGTCCTGTCGATGGTGGATTCGGTATTGCTGCTGGTTGATGCGGTGGACGGTCCCATGCCGCAAACGCGTTTTGTCACGCAAAAGGCCTTTAATCTCGGGCTCAGACCTATTGTGGTCATCAACAAGATAGATCGTCCCAGCGCCCGGCCCGATTGGGTGCTGAATCAAACCTTCGACTTGTTCGATCGTCTCGGCGCCACCAATGAGCAGCTCGACTTCCCCGTGGTCTATGCATCCGCGCTGAAAGGCTACGCCAACCTGAATTCCACCGGCCGATCAGGCGATATGACGCCGCTTTTTGAAACGATTGTGGAAAAAGTACCGCCACCCGATGTCGATCCGGAAGGGCCTTTTCAATTGCAGATCAGTTCCCTCGACTATAACAGTTACGTCGGCGTTATCGGCATCGGGCGTATCAAGCGCGGCCGCGTCAAAACCAATACGCCGGTTACCATCATCGATCATGACAATAACCGCCGCAATGGCCGCATCCTGCAGATACTGGGCTTTAACGGACTGGAACGCGTGGAAGTGGCGGAGGCCGAAGCAGGCGATATTATCGCTTTCACGGGTATCGACGGCCTCAATATATCGGATACGCTGTGCGATCCCAATTACGTCGAGGCATTGTCTTCGCTCGCCGTTGACGAACCCACGGTCAGCATGACATTCCAGGTCAACAACTCGCCCTTTGCCGGCAAGGATGGAAAATATGTTACATCGCGGCAAATCAGGGAGCGGCTCAACAGAGAACTCGTTCACAATGTCGCCCTGCGCGTTGCAGATACCAATGATCCGGATAAATTCAAGGTATCGGGACGCGGTGAATTACATCTGTCGATCCTGATTGAAAACATGCGGCGCGAGGGTTATGAACTCGGTGTATCGCGTCCGGAGGTGATTATCAAGGAAATAGATGGCAAGAAGCACGAACCATACGAATTGCTGACGGTCGACGTCGAAGAAAAACATCAGGGCGTCATCATGGAAAAGCTGGGGATGCGTGGTGGTGAAATAAAGGACATCGTTCCCGACGGGATGGGCCGGGTACGGCTCGATTACATGATCCCGTCGCGCGGTCTGATAGGCTTCCGCACCGAGTTTCTCACGGCAACCCAGGGTACCGGCCTGCTCTATCATATCTTTGATCATTACGGCACAGTCAAACCCGGCGAGTTCGGCCAACGTATCAATGGCGTGATGATTGCCAACGGTAACGGCAAGGCACTGGCCTATGCGATCTTCAATCTTCAGGAACGCGGCCGGATGTTCATCGGTCATGGCGATGAAGTTTATGAGGGCATGATTATCGGCATCCATTCGCGCGACAATGATCTGGTGGTCAATCCGCTCAAGGCGAAACAACTCACCAATATCCGTGCCGCGGGCTCGGATGAAAATATCTTGTTAACGCCCCCTATTCGCATGAGCCTTGAACAGGCGCTGGAATTTATCGATGATGATGAACTCGTCGAGGTCACTCCGCTGCATATACACCTGCGCAAGAAACTGTTGAAAGAACACGAACGCAAACGCGCCTCACGCAGCGGCACGGAAGGTTGATCAGGTCTTACACCGGATTTTTAAATCGTCGTTCCTGAAAAAGGAATAAGACAATAAAAGTATTGAAGAAATAGGATAAAAAGGGTACAAGTAGATTGCAAGAAAGCGGGTATCTAACGCTTAAATCCTTGCAAACCAGGAACATAAAATGATC
>Ga0214472_10007545_pt1 | contig 11382 bp, 10 predicted proteins | sample RVTome_6_FD_207662 | JGI IMG/M metagenome (GOLD analysis project Ga0214472, IMG submission 207662) | Soil microbial communities from uranium-contaminated site in the Upper Colorado River Basin, Wyoming, United States - RVT140D175 | ecosystem: Environmental > Terrestrial > Soil > Contaminated >...
CAGAGTCGCCCCAAACACCGGATTAAAGGTCTGCGAACCCGCCCCGAACTCCGGCGTATTGGTCTTGCCGAGCACGATTGCCCCGGCCTGTTGGTAGCGGGTCACCACCAGCGCATCGGTCTCCGGGACGTGGTTCGCATAAATCGGCGACCCCTGGGTGGTGCGGATCCCGCGGGTAGCGACCAAATCTTTAATGCCCACCGGCAAGCCGTGCAGCGGGCCAATGGGCTCGCCGCGCGCCTGCCGGGCATCGGCGTCTTGCGCGGCTTTCAGAGCCTGCTCCGGCACCAGGGTACAGATCGCATTGACCTGGGGATTGAGGCGCTCAATTTGATCGAGATGCGCCTGCAACAGTTCGACTGCCGAGACTTGCCGAGAGGCGATCAGAGCCGCCTGTACACTCGCTTCTAAAAAAACCAAATCACCTGGTGACAATGACCTCCGCCTCCATCCTATAGGCCCACCCATATACCCTCTCACAGGCACAATCCGGAGTGCAGATTGCGCCTCGACGTCATGAACTAAAAATCCTATGCGACCCCAGAGCCCGGTGGCGGTTTGAGATGTGCTACTCGCGGCATTACTTCCTTGGCCAAGAGCCGCATCGAGTTGTACCACGCCTTCGGGGCCGCGCGGTAATCGAAGCAAAACAACAAGATGCAACCGAAGCCGCCCACTTCGTGGTAGACCTCTTCCAGCCGCCGCACCACCGTGTCGGGCGAGCCGACGAGCCAGTTGTGACGGGCGCAATACTCCGGTGTCACCTCCGAATCCGACACCGTCGGGTCGTGCTTCAAAAATTCTTTGAAGCCAAAACTGTCCAGCAACGGCAGAAAATACTCCCGCATCATCCGGCCCATCATGTTACCGACGGACATTTTCATGGCTTCCGCGTCCGTATCCGCCACAAAAATCTCCCGCACCAGACGCCAGTCGGCGCGGTTCGCCATCCGGCCCGCTCGGGCCGCCCCCTCCTGCACCGCCTCCCAGTGACTGCTGACGTAGCCGGGATTCAGGTTGAGACTCATGGGAATAAAGCCGCGCTCGCCGGCCATCTTCAGGGTGTCCGAATTTTGGCTGAAACCCGCCACCCCGATCGGGGGATGTGGCGATTGGAACGGTTTGATGTGGGGCCGCAAGGTCTCAAACATCAGGTCGGTTTTGGAGACCTTCCAGAACTGACCGACGTAGTCAAACGGCTCATCATCGGTCCACAGGCGCAACATGATATCGAGCGCCTCGCGGGTCATATCGCGATTTTGACCGGACATGCCATCCACATTGAACATGGCCCAGTCGCTGGGCAAGCCGCTCGCCGCCACCCCGAAATTTAACCGTCCTTGGGCCATGTGATCCAGCATTGCCACGCGGTTGGCCAACTCCGCCGGATGGTGGTAGGGCAGCAAAAAGCCACCGGGACCCAGACGAATCTGTTCCGTCTCCATCAGAGCCTGCGCAATGAGCAGGTCCGGCGACGGATGCGGCTCCCAGGGCGCGGTGTGATGCTCGCCGATCCAGGCTTCACTGAAACCCAGTTCATCGGCCCAGCGCAGGGTTTGCAAATCCCATTTGTGGCCATCGTACAAGCTGCACTCTGGCGGGTGCGATGGCATCGTGAACAGACCCAGTTGCATAGACGATCTCCTCCGGCCAGGGGAAATGAATGAGTCATTCGACACATGTGATTTAACGCGGAGAGAGCATGCCATAAACGGCGATCAGATGCCAGCGACATCAATGCCCCTGGTAGCTATCGTTCCGGTTCAATTGTGAACCGCGCCTGGCCACCGGGACATGTCTGGGGCCAACGGAGCCCCACGCCCTATTCGCTCAACCGTTTAATATGTGCGCCCAGGCCCTGCAAGCGGCGTTCGAGCTGTTCGTAACCCCGGTCGATTTGAATGATATTATGAATGGTGCTGACGCCCTCGGCGGTCAGGGCGGCAATGACCAGGGCCATGCCGGCCCGGATATCCGGCGACACCAAATTCTGACCGCGCAGCCGCGAGGGGCCCATGACCACCGCGCGATGCGGATCGCACAACACAATGCCCGCTCCCATATCGATGAGACGGTCGGCAAAGACCAGGCGCTGATCAAACATCTTTTGGTGAATCAACACCGTGCCGCGCGCCTGCGTCGCCACGACCAACGCAATACTGATGAGGTCTGGGGGAAACCCCGGCCAGGGCATGTCGTCAATTTTCGGCAACGCCCCATCAAAGTCCGTTTGGACTTCCAAGGCTTGATCGGGCGGCACGACGATGTCGTTCCCCTCGACTCCCCAAGTGACGCCAAGCCGGCCGAACATAATGCGGGTCATGCGATGTTGATCCGGCTGCGCCTGTTCGATGCGCAGTGCCGACCCGGTGGCGGCGGCAAGCCCGATCAGCGACCCCACCTCCATGTAATCCGGGCCGATGCGGTGGGTGGCGCCGTGCAGACGCGCCACCCCTTCGATGGTGAGATTGTGGGTGCCAATCCCTTCAATTTTAGCCCCCATGGCATTGAGACAGTGACACACCTCTTGCACATGGGGCTCGGTGGCCACATTAGCCAGGGTCGTGGTCCCCTCGGCGAGCACCGCGGCCAAAATCGCCTGCTCGGTGCCGGTGACACTCCGCTCATCGAGAAAGATATCGCAGCCGCGCAACCCGTCCGTGCGCAACTCGAAGCAATCCGGCTTCACCTCGATGTCGGCCCCGAGCGCCTGCAGCGCCAACAAGTGCGTATCGAGCCGCCGCCGCCCGATGCGATCCCCCCCCGGACGGCTCATCACCACGTAGCCACGCCGAGCCAACAGGGGCCCGGCCAGCAAGGTCGCGGTGCGAATCTGCCGGCTCAACTCCACGTCGGGCTGCTGGTCGCCGACCCCAATCGCAGTCAGCGAGCATTGGCCGATCTGCTCCTCTTGCACCAGCACGCCCATTTTAGATAACAGCGCCAGCTTGGTCCGCACATCCCCAATATTCGGGACGTTGTGCAAATGGAGGGTTTCATCCGTCAGCAGGCACGCCGCCAGCAGTGGCAACGCTGCATTTTTATTGCCAATGGGAGTAATCGCTCCACCGAGCCGGTGTCCCCCTTCAACCCAAAAATACTCCATGATCCCCCTGCCGGCCGTTTGCGCACTGCACGCAAGTGTTGTCTCTAAGCTAGATATCCATTTGGCGCTTCGCCCCATTAATCGCCGCCATGCTAAGACGCTAGCGACCCCGTGTCAATTCCGGATTCTTGGTGCGCCTTCGCGTCCTGAGCGGCTCCTCTCTCACACTTATTTTATGCTATTATTCCTCACGTTACCTTAACAGACAGGATCACCGCAAGAAAAGAGAGCCGTATGGACCATTTACGACACTGGCAAGTCGGGGGTCTTCGCATCACCCGCGTGCAAGAACTCCAGGCCCCGGGCATGCGTTTTATCGTGCCCAACGCCACCCTCGAAAATTTGGCCGAGATTCCCTGGCTAACCCCATTTCTCTCTGACCAGGGGGAGGCGGTCGGCAGCGTGCATGCCCTGATTATAGACGCTGACGACCAACGCATCATCGTCGACACCTGCATCGGCAATGACAAACAGCGCCGCATTCCACCGTGGAATGACCGCCAGGGCCCCTTTCTCGATGACCTCGCGGCGGCAGGATACCCCCCGGAGAGTTTCGACACCGTCATTTGTACCCACTTGCACACCGACCACGTGGGCTGGAACACCCGGTGGGTCAACCACACCTGGGTGCCCACCTTCCCGAAGGCACGATATCTCCTCGCCCGCGCCGAGTGGGAGCACTGGTCCGCCTCCAACGACCCCTGGACCCAAGTGCTCATGGCCGACTCCGTCAGTCCCATTTTCGACGCCGGCTTGGTCGATTTGGTCGAGGTTGATCATACCGTCAACGACGCCATTCGCTTCGAACCCACCCCCGGCCATACCCCCGGTCACGTGTCTCTGCACCTCACTTCCAAGGGCGAAGAAGCGATCATCACCGGCGATTTGGTCCACCACCCCTGCCAGTTTGCCCGCCCGGATTGGGGCTCCTCAGCCGACAGCGATCCGGAGCGCGCCGACCGCACCCGCAAGGCCTTTATGGCCCGCTATGCCGACACGCCGACGCTCATTATCGGCACCCACTTTGCCGGCCCGACGGCAGGGGTGTTGGTGCGCGACGGCGACGCCTACCGGCTGGAGGTGTGAGATGGCATTGGACCGCGGCACTGGCCTCCTCATGCCCGCCGACATGCCGCCCATTCCCGGACTGCTGATGCCGTACGCCTTCTACTGGGTGCTGCGGCAACCGGCACCGCTGGCGGGCATGCCGTATCCATCCCCGCGCACCCCTTGGGCCGCGATCGCGGCGGCTGGCTTTGCTCACGTGGTATGTCTCAATGCGTCGCCACCGGCCTATGACCCCGCGCCGCTCAACCTCCTGTACGCAGTAGAACTCGAAGACCTGGTTTTGGGTGACCCACCCGGTGCGCCTGAGCAGGAGGAAGCCCACATTCGGGATGCCGTGGCCGTCGCCCTCGGCAAGCTCGAAGCGGGGGAGGGCGTCATCGTGCACTGCTACGGCGGTCGCGGCCGAGCTGGCACGGTGTTGGGTGGCATGCTGCGGTCACTGGGCTACACGAGCGCGGCGATCTGCGACTATTTAGACCGATTGCACAAAGCGCGCGGCAAAACCGGCTGGCCGGAAGCCGCGTGGCAGGCGGAGATGGTAGGGCGGTGTTGAACCTGGGCTAAAACCCGACAGGAGGCGCATGCCTTGGCCAAAGAGAATTGGCGCGATGGCGATGCGGCGGCAGGCATTCATGCGGCTGTTTAACGATGAGGTGTTGCCGAAATTGCGCTAACCCAGAGAGGGCCGTCCCTCCTAATGGCATCCGCTGCGTTTCGCCTCATACGGCAATTGCCGCTCTTTGATACATGACATGTGTTCCCCAGAGCCGCGCTGGTCGCCCCTCTCGCTGGCTTCATGCGTATTTCTCCACGGGGTTCGCATCCCCACCATCGATTCCGACCACGCGTCCCCAGATCCTCACTATGGCCTATCCCATCATATTTTTGTAGAATACGGCTTGACATGGAGCCCGACAGGAGCCTATACCGTGTCTAGTGAGGACCGTCCGTCCGCCTCATACCCGAGACCTTAGACAACGTATGTCATAGCTCAGATCAAACCGACGAGGCGCCATACGCTGGCGCCGCCAAGGGTAGCGAGCTGGGGCACAGAGCATGAAACACGATCCACCCGGGCGCGAGCCACCCGACGGCAGCGCCACCGGTAGGGTTGAGGTCATCTCTGCGCGTGGGTCGCCACGGCAATCGACGAGCGGTGAGATTTCACGTGCCGACGGTGCAGCACGTGGTTATGCTTTTGCAGCATGAGAGACGAGGTGTTGTCATCATAGCGTAGAGATAGTTCTTGGCGGTCTCATCAGATGCGGTCATCTCTGTGAAACAAGGCTGGCCTACAGTTGCAGGCATTAAGCATGAGCATACTATACTAATGGATTTACTTAAGCATCGAGCCAAAATACCGATTGCCGCAAAAGTGAATCCCATTTTGGGGAGGAAGTGGTGATTTACGAACACAAAGAAATGATGCTGAAAAACCCCCACGAGAGTCAGATTTACTCCAAGTTCTCACATCTCTACGACAAAATTTTTACGCGAGTGTTCACCGAGCGTATTCTCAACGTCATTCGAGACCTCGATATCAAACCAGGCTCCAAGGTGCTCGAAGTCGGTATTGGGACGGGTATCTCTATGCCAGCCTATCCACCGAATTGTGAGGTGACCGGGATCGATTTGGCGCCGGAGATGTTAACGCGAGCCAGACAGAAAGCGACTGAAAACGGTTGGCATCATATCGATCTGCTGGAGATGGATGCCCTGAACTTAAAATTTCCCGAGAATTCGTTTGACTATGTGACGTCATTTCACGTCATCAGCGTGGTGCCCGACCCGGTTCGGATGATGAATGAGATCCATCGGGTGTGCAAGCCTGAAGGCAAAGTCGTGATTATCAATCATTTCCAGACGACTCTACCGGTCATCGGGCCGATTGTGGGTGGCTTAGACCCTCTGACGCGGCGCCTTGGATGGAGCGCTTCGCTCCGTTTGCACCAGGTGTTTGATGGGGTGCCAGTCCGCATTGAGAAATGCTTCAAAACCTCCCCTTTATCACTCTTTACGGTCGTTCTGGCCGAGAATAAAAAATAGCGCCCAACTGGCCGTTATGCGATCCCTTCTTGCAGGTGATCCGAGACCCCCGCATCTTAAGGCCGCCTCCTCGCCGTCAAGGCGGCCTTACCTCCCTACTACGCCAATCGCCACTGATCTGTACTGTTATCCTCTGTTATTCATAAAAATATATCTCAATCAACCTAAATGTTAAAGAATGTTCACATTAGTATGGACATGTAGTAGGTACTTATGATAGGTATCTTTATACCTAACTTAAAACCAAACTATGGTTTAAGAGGTCAATAGAAATATTCGTCCGCAATTCGCCCCGATGCCATCTGAGCTGGCGCTGGGGTCGGGAACGACATGGTGCGAGGCACGGGTGCCGGGAGGAATATATGGCGAAGTCGGTCATGGAATTATGTGCAGAGGTAGTCACGGCCCAAGCGCAGAGCCGTATAATGACCTCAGAAGAAGTTGCCGGTAGTATTCGGGTAGTGTATCAGACCCTACAAGAACTGGAACAGCATGGCCAGAAGCCTAATGAGAAGGAAACCGACTCGCCAGAGGCACTCGTGCTCTTGCGGCGTCAACCCCAAAAGTCATTCCAACACACCAAGGTCTACTGCTTAGAGTGCGGCAAGTCCTTCCAACTACTCTCGAATCGACATTTGGCCACCCATAGCCTGACCCCTCGGGCCTACAAGCAGAAATGGGGATTTCCACTGGGCACCTCGTTGAGCGCACAGACGCTCACCGCTCGGCGCCGGCAGATCGCCAAATCCCAGGGCTTGGGAGGCGCCTTGGCAGCGTGGCGTGCCACCCATCGGCAGGAAGAAGCTGGGTAGGGTTGGCACTCGGCCAGCAAGGACTTTGCGCCAATCGTTCTCTCGCGAGGCGATTACCTCTTTTGCCCCCCGGTGAGACAGGCGCGCCGGGCTTCCGCCACGGTTGCCATCGCCTCGGTAAACCTTTTGACCCGCACTTCGTCGACGAGATTGTCAGCCCATCCGTCTTGCTTAAAGTAGCTGCCGACAATAAATCCCTCGACCTGGTCGTAGACCACCGCATCCATGTGGACGTTGACGCTGCAGTATATCGCATGCGCAGGGCATGTCAATCACGCTCGCAGCCGCTTGGTTTGGGATTTTCCAACTTGTGAGTAAGCTGATAAGATACCGTGGGTGTCTTGCACCATTGGCGAGACGGCCTGCGCCGTTTTGTCGTGCCAAGCGACCTCAGTGGCGAAGCGATGTGTAGGCACATGAAAGGAAGTCAGGTTTTGAATCACGAGGTGTTAACCGCAGACGTCATCATCATTGGCGGCGGACCGGGTGGCAGTACTGCCGCCACGATGTTGGCGCGCCAAGGCTGGCAGGTGCTCTTATTGGAGCGAGAGTATTTTCCGCGCGACCATGTCGGGGAATCGCTGTTGCCGGCCACCCTCCCGGTCCTCGAAGAACTCGGGGTGTTGCCGGCGGTGCAGGCGGCCGGGTTTTTACCCAAGCAGGGGGCCACCATGGTGTGGGGAAAAAGCCCGACGCCGTGGAGTTGGTACTTTCGCGAAACCAATCAGCGCTATCCGCACGCCTATCAGGTCTGGCGGCCGGATTTTGACCAGATCCTGTTAGACAATAGCCGGGCGCATGGGGTGGAGGTACGCGAAGGCTACCATGTGGTAGACGTCCGCTTTGAGCGGGAACGTGCGGTGGGGGTGCGGTACACGGCACCGGATGGGAGCAGCGGCGAAGCCAGTGGCCGCTGGATCGTCGATGCCAGCGGGCAGGGGGCCTTACTCGGCCGCAAGCTCGACTTGCGGCGCTGGGATCCCTTTTTCCGCAATCTCGCGGTCTACGCCTACTTTCGCGACGCACAGCGGCTGCCCGAGCCCGATGACAGCAATATTTTTATTGAATCCTATGCCGAGGGTTGGTTCTGGCACATTCCACTGCATCGCGGCTGGATGAGTGTCGGCGTGGTGGTCGACAGCCACCTCGGTCAAGAAGGTATCAGCCGGGGCGGCCCCGAGCCGTTTCTGCGCGCCCAAATCCCCAAGGCGCCGTATACCGCGCGCATGCTTGAGCGGGCGGCGTTGGTCTCCGGGCCTTTTGTCGTCAAAGATTGGTCCTACGTGTCGGACCAAGTGGTGGGCGACGGCTATATTCTCGTTGGGGATGCGGCGTGTTTTGTGGATCCGCTCTTTTCGTCCGGCGTGCATTTGGCCTGCATGTCTGGAGTGCTGGCGGCCGCCTACGTGACCACGGCGCTGCGAGATCCCAGCTTGCAACACCCTGCCGGGCAAGTCTACAAAGAACTGTACTACAAAGAATACGAACATTTCCACGCCATGGCGCAGTTGTTTTACTCCAGCAACCGCACGGCTGACTCGTATTTTTGGACGGCCCGACAGCTCCTCGGCCAGGAGTCGATTTTGTCGCCGCGGCATGCGTTTATCCACGCGGTGGCCGGACAACCGCCGCGTGGCTACGAGCGTGCGGTGCTGGAGCAGGGTGAGGCGCCAGCTCAATTTCAGCAAAGTGTGGCGCAGCTGGAAGCAGACCGTACAGCCCGGCGGCAACAATGGCTCGCCGAGCGACGCGACGACCCGGCTCACCAAGCGCTCTTACAAAGCGTGCCACACCGGGCAGACGGCGTGGAGGCGCAGCGCAAACCGGTGATTGCCGATGGCGAGTTTGTCTGGGGATACGTCCTGCTGACGGCAGGCTATCCTGAGGGGCTGCCGTGCAGCCGTTTGGTGGCACAACTGGTATCGCTCATGGACGGGCAGCGCTCCGTCCATGAGATGCTATCCTCGATCCTCGATGCCGCAGATGCCCAACAGCGGCAGCAACTTGCCGCGAGTGTGCTGAAAACGCTGGAACTCCTCTATATTGATGGTACGATTTACCTTCATTCCCCTTGAGTTCTGCTCGCGACAAGGTTAGCCTAAGAAGCCAAATGTCTTGCCCAAGGTTTTATGATGGGCAGGGGCGAATCGGACAACTATTTCTAATGGCTAGCACCAGGAGGCACTCGTGAAGACGAATCGCGTAAAAGAACTCTGGAAACAAGGCAAGCCCGCCGTGCAGGGCTGGTGTTCATCGGGCAATCCGTATATTGCCGAATTGATGGGACACGCCGGATTTGACGCTGTGGTGATCGACTGGCAACACGGCGTGGGCGTGAGTCATGAGACGGTCACCGCCTGCATTCAGGCGGTTGGCAGCTCAGACGCCGTGCCGATTGTGCGATTGCCCAGAAACACCCCGGATTACATCTCCTACGTCCTCGATTCCGGGGCCTATGGCGTCATCGTGCCGATGGTCAACACGTTTGCAGAGGCCGAGGCGGCCGGCAAGTCCTGCCGCTATGCACCGCGTGGCAACCGCAGTGTGGCCGGCAACCGGGCGACCCTATCCGAGCCGCTCGATGCCTATATCACACGCGCCAATGAGGATGTGATCTGCCTGGTGATGGTGGAGACCCGTCAAGCTCTAGAAAACGTGGAAGCCATCGCCACCGCCCCGGAAATCGACGGCCTCTATATTGGCCCCAGTGACCTGTCGTTGGACATGGAGATCGGCCTCTCGGGCTGGGCCGACCACCCCAAACACATCGCGGCCGTAGAGCGAATTTTCGCGGCGGCCAAGGCGAACCATAAAGTGGCATGCCACCACGGCATGGGGCCGGCAGAATCGGCCAAGTTTGTTAAAATGGGCTCGATGCTATGCCAGATCGGCAATGAAATGCGCATGCTGACCACGGCGACGAGCAATGCCCTCAAGGCGTTCCGCGAGGCGATTGCTTAGGGACTCTGAAAAAAGGCGTCAAATGCCGCGCGTCCGCTGCCGCCTGGTGGTCCATCACCTTCAAGATGTTCGCGTTCATGGTATACACGCTCATCACCGCCGCCAGCTCTAGCAGACCCTGCTCGCCGTAACGTGCCCGCACGGCGTTAAACGTGTCGTCGCTGACTTGAGGTGACTCCAGCAGCTCACGCCCGAAACGAATGATCAGCGCCTCGTCCGCTGTCAGGTCGTCTAGCGGCCCGTACGTGTCGACGGCGTGGATCGCCTCCTCGCGCGTGCCTGCCTGAAGTCCCAGCCGGACATGCCCGTTCCAGATGAAAGCGGCGTTGGACGCCCGCGCTGAGGTGCAGATCGCCAGCTCCGTCTCCGCGGCGGTCAGGGACGTGTGATAGCGCAGGTGATCGACGAGGTCGGAGAGCAGCGCCCCGGCCTTCCCGGCGTACGTGAGGTAGCTGCTCGGCGGAGGCATACTGTTGCGCGTCGCGAGAAGGTGGCGCACGGCGGCGCGTGTCGCCTCGGCAAACGGCTCTGTATCAGACGGAATCGGCAATCGTGGCATCCTATCGCTCCTTCATTAGACCTCATTCGGTACATGCTAAGGATGGGTATTATAAACGCACTTCTCTTGCCATGCCACTGGGCGATAGCGTTCAGAGGGGGGCTCGCCTAACACGACTTCTCCCCCTCCTTCCCGACCAGTGCAGCTAAATCCCAGTCCAGCGGAATGCGCATGCGGCCCTCCCCTTTGCGGTCGAAGATCAAGTAACCGTTGTCCAGTCCGTACTGAAACAGATCCCGCGTGACCTCTACGTCTTGTTGACAGTACGTCTCGATCAAATCCATGCGGCCCTCCTTGAACCACTGGAGAGCCTGCAGTCCGTCGGCGGACTTGGGCGTATTGAGGGTGGCTCGGCCCAGAGCGTCGAGGCTGACCCGGTAGCGCAGACGGGCGTGAATGTCGCGAAGCATATCCAGGGTGTTGAGCTGCTTAAAGTCAAACCGGGTATAGCCGCGCAAGACGCTGTAGTCAAAGCCGATGATGTTGAAGCCGACAACCAGATCCGCCTGCTGCAAATGCGCCAAAAGGGCATCGATGTCCTTTTCAAAGTAGGTGGTGAAGCGCTGCTGGCGGCTATCCCATACCACCCCCAACGATAAGCCCATGAGATAGGCTTTATGCCAACCGCCGACTTCGGCCGCACTGCGCTGCGTTTCCAAGTCGAAGACCACGATGCGGGGCCCGAGGTCGGGCGCTGGGGGCTCGTCTGCCAGGTCTTGCAGGTCCATTTCCCAATCGGCAAACATCGGCGCTTCGTCTTCGAGGTCGGTGGTGGGCAATGCTTCGATATCTATCGTTTGCCGTCCAGTGAGCAGGTGGAGCAGGTGGAT
>Ga0214472_10007546_pt1 | contig 11382 bp, 8 predicted proteins | sample RVTome_6_FD_207662 | JGI IMG/M metagenome (GOLD analysis project Ga0214472, IMG submission 207662) | Soil microbial communities from uranium-contaminated site in the Upper Colorado River Basin, Wyoming, United States - RVT140D175 | ecosystem: Environmental > Terrestrial > Soil > Contaminated >...
GGTCTGCTGCGAGCAACAGAAGAAGCCGCCCGTGGGCGACTCCTGACCCACCGCCACGACGAGCACCAGGTCGGCATCTTTCGTGTACGGCACATAGTCGGCCTCCAGCGTCGGCGTCAGGCTCGTCTCGAACGTGGTCGGCGTGTTGGCGCTCAGGCTAATCGGCACAGACGATCCCTCGGCCAGCAGCACCTCGGCCTCGTCGCTCCATAGCCACAAGTCGGCACGTACCGTGCCATCGCCGGCCGTCGGCGAGACGACCGCGCCGACAAGCGAGCCGGCGGTCTTGATATCGAAATCGAGACCCATGCGCAAGGCTGGGCCGAGTGGGATGGCGACACTCCAGGCGTCATTGCGCATGCGGTCGAACGGCACGCGGTCAACATCGCCGGCGTGGTCGGCAGCCGTGTTCATCCATGCGTCGACGTCAGTGAACTGGTCGGCCGCCAAGCCGGCCTGTTGGCGACCGTGCAGGAAGAGTTCGCTGTGGTGACCGGCGGGTTGCGCAATGGGCGTGTGAAGCACGCCGAGGCGCATCGTGGCGCGGCTGTTGGCATCACCCTTGGCGAGCGCTTGCACTTCGAAAGTCGAAAAACCGCCGTGGTCGTGTTCGAAAGGCACCGTCATCAAGATGGTGACGCGCTTGTCATCGTCGGCGTCGACGCGCAGAGGCGACGACACGCTGCCCTCCCACCCGGCCGGCAAATCTGCCAGCTCCAATTCGACATCGCGCGCCTGCTCGCCGCGGTTGACGACCTCCAGCGAGTAGACGAACGTCGTCGCGCCGCCATTGCTCACGCGCACCCGGTCGTCGGCGCGCAGCTTGAGGTCGCCCTGGGCGGTGTCGCCAAAAACCAAGGGGTAGGCGATGAAATCGGCGTCGGGCAGGCGGTCATGCGCTTGCGCGCCGAACGCGAAGAGCGTCATCGTCGAGGAGGATTCGACCAGCATCGCGTCGAGCAGTTCGCGCTCGGCCGGCAATCGACCTTGCACATCGGCCAGGTAGGCACGCGGGATGCGTGCGCCAATCACGCCTGCGTCGGGCTCGAAGCGCACATCGGGAACCTCCCAGGCGTCGAAATCATCATCGCTATCACGAATGAAACGCGCATCCACTGATTCGCTGATGACACCCTCGTACACGAGGCGCCCCAGGCGCAGTTCGTAGTCGGTATTATTCCAAGTCCAGTTGATCCAATAGTTGTCGCTGGCGTATTTGTGGGCGAAGCTATCGACCGTTAGCGTAAAGGTGAGGCCTTCGAGGTCTTCCTCCAGGTCGAAACCTACGAGGTCGGCGCTGGCTGTCTGGGCGTTAGCGACGGGCACCGACTCGCCGAAGAGCACTTCGAACTCCTGGTCGCCGCTGGCGTCCTCCCAAGCCGTGCTGGCTGCAGCGGCGGTGGCCGCGAAGGTGAGGGCAGCCAGGGCGACGACGAGGAAAGGCCAGAGGGAACGCATGTTCTCAAGCGGTCGGGAGGCCGGGCCTATAAAGGCCATAGTGGCGCGGTCGTTGAAACGGCCGCGACTTGCGGGTCTGCTGCGGCGGCGCCAAGGCCGGCCGTTGACTAGCACAAAGACAAGAGGAGCTTATGCCAAGGTCATCATGGCTGCCACTATGCAGCGTGCCATCGCCTTGCTTTTGGTCAGCAGCCTTGCCAGCCTTGCGTTGGCCGGTTGCGTCGGCTCCGAACCCGCCAGTATCGACGCGGCCGACGACGGCTCCTCTGATGTCGAAATCGACGCAAATCGCCCGGACCCGACGTTCACACAAGTCGACGCCGGCGAGGCGGCCGCCCCAGACGCCAACGCGACATTGGCCGCTCCACCACAACTGCAAGTTGGCGAGTGGTGGACCATCAGCATGGAAAGCCCGCTCGATGGCCGCACCGCCACCTACACGCGCGTGATGGCCGAAATCAGCGACGAAGGCTACGTCTTTGGCATGCCGCACGAAGGCTGGTACAAGGAGGCCGTGGTCTACCATGTGCCCTTCTTTGGCGATGTTAACCCCGATTTGAGCGGGCACGCCCACGATATCCCCTTTGTGCCCCTCAAATTCCCGCTCACCGACGGGCAGACTTGGGAAACCCATTGGGAAAGCCAAAACCAGCCGTTGACCGCCACCGTGGACGCCGACGAAGCCACCAACCGAGCCACGGTGACTTTCACGCAACCCAACGGCAATGTCCTCATCAGCCTCGTTTACGACGCCACGTTGCACGAAATCGTCGAATTCACAGAGTCGACGATCAGCTATCGCGTCACGGCCCACGGCTACGACTTCAAGGGCTGGGTCACGGTGCCGCGCGGCGAGGACCTCATCTTCTTCCACGGCCGCATCGGGGGCGCCCTCGGCATCACGCCCGGCGGCTTGGCGCCCGCGCCGCTGCCCAGCGACGAGGTCGATGTTATCGGCGGCTACAATCGCATGAGTTTCATCCTGATGCGTGGCGATATCGGCCTGACCTCGGCGTTTGGAGGCAGCGCCGTGCCCCCCATGGCGCCCGGCGTCTACGGCATCAAGGCGACTGACCCGGATGGCGTCGTCTATGAGTTGGCGCCCGAACCGATGGTCGACGGCTTGCAGGTCGAGTTCTTCGAATCCACATCAGGCGACGGCCAGTGGTTGCTCGAATACACCAACACGGGCCCCGGCGCGACCTTCATGGAAGGCATCGCGTACCACCAGTATGACATCAAAATCCCGACCGGCGAGAAGCGCAGCGACCACAGCCACGAAGTCGTCCGATAGGCACGTAGCCATAGGTAGCTACACGCGGGTCGGGCGCCGCTCGGCGCGCGCGAAACGCTTATCGCAAGCATGACAGGCTGGCCAACGATGGCGGATAGCTGGCGGCGCCTCGAGGACTGGCTCCTGCGCCTACAACGCGACCCCGAGCGCAAAGCGCGCTTCTGGCGCGTCGCCATCTGGGTTTCCAACGCCATCGTCTTGTTGGGCGTCCTGCTTGTGCTCTATTGGATTGCCCAAGGTGGACCGACATGACTGCCGCCGCGCGCACACGCCACGGTCGCGCGCGTGCCTTACGAGCAGCCCCGGCAATGCTGCTCCTGGTGTTGCTGCTAAGCGCACCCAGCGTGAGCGCACAGGCCGCCGAAGTCGACCTCCATGTGGTGCGCGACGGCGACGGTTGGCACGCAATCTTGACACGCACCATCGAGCCCAATGCCACCTTCGCCACCATCTGGGCGCCCGCCAACGCGCGCCTTGACGACCTCCACCTCGTAGCCCGCGCAGGCAGCCCCGATGCCGTCAACGGCAGCACCGCCGCCAATGGCAGCAGCAATGCCAACCACGACGCGACCACCACACCCGTCGTCTGGCGCCCAGCCGGAGGCGAAGCTATCACGGCCGACGTGAGCGCCGGCGGCCAACTTGTCGCCAGCTATCAATCGCTGGCCGACCCCACCATCCACTACGTCGCGCCCGTCGCCGAGCACCTCACGCTGCGCGTGACATCCGACTTGCCCGTACGCATCAGCGGCATCAACACGGCGCGCGTCGATGCCGGCGGCGCCGACAACGGCGCCGACACCCCTGGCGAACAATACGTGGGCGCCGCCACACTGCAGCCCGGCGATGGCTTCGACCTGCGCTTGGCCGGCCGCGGCGCCGACGGCCTCGTGGTGCTCGCCACCACCGGCGTGCTCGCCCTGCTCGGCCTGCTTGCCACCATCGCGTGGCACCGCCTGCGGCCCCCCTTGGGCGGCGCTGAACCCGAGCGCTTCCTCGACCACCTACGCGAGTTGCAAGCCCGCTTGGTGCCCATGGCCGTCGTGTTCGCGCTGGCCAACATCCTCTACTTCGCGGTCGGCTTGCAGCGCGGCGAATGGTTTGGGCGTGCCCTGTGGTTGCCCACGTTCGCACTCAACGGCTCGCTCGCCGGCACCGCCTTTCACGCCTTTGCCGACCAACTCATCCCGCCGGGCGTGACGCTCGTCGTGTTGCGGCCGATTGACGCCATCCTCGCCCAAGTCATGATGGCGCTCTTCCTGGCCTTCCTGACGGTCCTGCCGACACTGCTCTACGAAATCACCGCTTTCATCGGACCCGCGCTATCGGACCGCGAGCGGGGCCTGACGTGGCGCACCATCCCCCTCGTGACGGGCTTGTTCGTGGCCGGTTGCGTCGCCGGTTTCCTGGGCGCCGCACCCCTCATGATTCGCACCTTGTACGCCTACGCGCCCGTCGTCGGAGCCGTCGCGCTCGTGAGCGTGGGCGAACTCGTCAGCTTCGCGCTCATCATCATCATCGTCTTCGGCATCGCCTTCGAGCTGCCAGTAGCCATGTTCGCGCTATCACGCGTCGGCTTGGTCCATGCGGCCACCTTCCGCCGCTATACGCGCCATACGATCCTCGTCATCGTGGTCATCGCCGGCGTCGTCACGCCCGACCCATCGGTCATCAGCCAACTCATTCTGGCCGTGCCGCTGACCGGCCTCTACCTGATTGGCCTGATTGGCGCCAGCCTCGGTGAACGCCGAGCAGATGCAGCCTGACGATGTAGGCACAACATGCAGGCGCAACATGGCCCACGCGCGGGACTTAGCACGTACGCCATCACGGCTTGCGCGCATCGAACAACACGACGGCCCCGCGCATGAGGGGGCGCAATGCGACTTCGAAGCCGGCCTTACGCATACGCGCGACCAGCGCGGGCGGGTCCTCGACACGCTTGACGCTATCCGCAAGATAACTGTAAGCCTCCGCGTCGCCCGATAACACGCGTCCAAGGCGAGGCATGACCTGGAAGAAATAGAAGCGATAGAGCGGCCCGAACACGGCACCAGGCGGGCGGTTGATCTCCAAACTCACCAGGTGCCCACCTGGGCGTAACGTACGGAACGCCTCCTCAAAGAAGTCATCCAAATCCGCCAGGTTGCGCAGCACAAACGCATTCGTGATGCCGGCCAGACTGGCATCGGCGGCCGGGAGCCGCAAGCCGCTGGCATGGACGAAGCCAAGGCGGGAGGCGTCGAAGGCCTTCTTGGCACGGCCGCGCACCATCATTTCACGCGCCAGGTCAAGGCCGATCACTTGCGAACCGGCCGGTGCCGCCGCGTCAATCGCGAACGTCAAATCGCCCGTGCCGGCGCCCACATCAAAATACGCGCCCGCGCCCGCGGCCACCACCGTGCGGGCCGCCAGGCGCCGCCAGCGCTGATCGAGATTGGCTGCCATGACACGATTCAAGAGATCATAACGCGGCGCGATGGCATCGAACATGCCACGCACGTACGTCTCCTTCTCGCGCGGCGACTCGAAGACCGCTTCGCCGCGTTGCCGTCCCTCGGGGGCCACAACGCGGCAAACCTGGCGCTGCATTTGAAGGTCGCCTTCCCCCATGGTATAAGCCAGCAGCTTCGAAGGCGCGCCAAAAGCCGCGTCGCCGAAGGCCCGCCGATTTCTTTCGGACGTAGCGAAACACTCAAACTTCCCCTATGGTGTCGCTTGCTTCGTAGGCCTCTACCGATATCGGGGTCTCGGGTGGAACCAGAAATGAAATCACGCTTGTCGATCCTGATTGTCACGCTGTTCGTCGGCATGGCGCTCGCCGGTTGTGCGACCAACGACGATACGACGCCCACGGGCACCACAGAACCAACGAACCCCACAGATCCCACGGAACCCACGGAGCCGACGGTCCCGGTGGTGACAGACAAGACCTACGTCCACCAGACGATTGGCGAGCCCGAATCGCTCGACCCCGCCTACGACTACGAGACCGCCGGCGGCACCGTCCTCCAACAGGTCTACGAGACCCTGGTCTTCTACAACGGCCCGAGCGCCGACATTCTCGTGCCGCGCTTGGCTGCCGAAATGCCGACGCTATCAGACGACGGCCTGACCTACACGTTCAAAATCCGCGAGGGCGTCAAGTTCCACAATGGCGACACGCTCGACGCGGCCGATGTCAAGTTCTCGCTTGACCGCATCGTTCTCATGAACGACCCCGATGGCCCGGCGTGGATCTACGGCCCCCTGAAGGGCGCCGACACCTACATGGCCTCGGACGGCACCGCCGCCGACCGCGCCGCCTATCTGGCGGAAGGTGCCCTGACGGTCGTCGACGACATGACGGTCACGATGACCCTCTCCATGGTCGACCCATCCTTCCTTTCGCGCCTGGCCTACCAAGGTGCCTCCGTTGTGTCGATGGATGGCGTGTGCGCCAACGCCCCGTCCAATTTCGTCGACTGCTTGCCGCCGCCGGGCGAAACACGCCACCCCTGGATGGACGAACACGAAGTCGGCACCGGCCCGTACCTTGTCGAATCATGGGTGCGCGACCAAACCATCACACTTCTGCGCTTCGACGACTACTGGGGCAACGAGCCCGCCCTCAAGCGCGTCATCATCCAGAAGGTCGAAGACTTCAACGCGCGCCTGCTATCACTGCAATCCGGCGCCGCCAACTCCATCTACGTCCCCGTCGACCACGCCGCGGACGTCGTCGGCCTCTCCGGCGTCGAAATCGTCGAATCGCCCTCGTGGACCGTGAGCTTCCTCGGTCTCAACCAGGAATGGTGCCACGGCCCCGACGACGAAGGCTACGCCTCCTGCTCGTCGCAATACGCGGCATACGCGCCCAAAGGCAAGGACGGCACGGTCGACCCGCTGTTCTTCAGCGATCCGAAGATGCGCGAATTGATGGTGCTGGCCTTCGACTACGACACATACATCGACGAGATTCTCGAGGGCCATGGCAAGCGCCTCAACGGCCCGCTGCCCGAAGGCATCTTTGGCTGGGACTCCACCATCCCCTACCCCGAACAGGACCTCGACGGCGCCAAAGCCGCGCTGGCCGCTTCGAACCACCCCGACGGTTTCGAGCTGACAATCGCCTACAACTCCGGCAACACGGTGCGCGAGAAGACCGCCCAGCTGTTCAAGCAGACGCTCGAATCGCTCAGCGACGGCATCACCGTCACCGTCTCGGCGCTCGACTTCTCGTCGGCCTATCTGCCCGCCACGCGCGCAGCGGCCGTGCCGGTGTTCTACCTGGGCTGGGCGCCCGACTACGCGTTCCCCGACAACTACGTCGTGACGTTCGCCCACTCCGAGAAGGGCATCTACTCGAAGCGCATCGAATACAAGAACGACGCGCTCGACACGCTGCTCAACGACCTCGGCTCGGAAACTGACCCCGCGAAGCTCGAAAAGGGCTACTCGGATGCCGTCAAGCTGCTCAACGCCGACAACGCGTTCGTGTGGCTTGGACAACTCGCCGACTATCACGTCCACCGTGACAACGTCGAGGGCTACTACTACAACCCGATGTACTCCGGCAACCCCGGCATTGGCGACTACGCGGCGCTTTCGCTGTCGTGAGGTTCCCATCGTAGCCACTCCGGGGGGCGTCCGCCGCCCCCCCACATCTTCTTCCCATTTGACATCAAACACAGCGTGAGGAATCGGTCGTGAAACTCTGGCAGTATATCCTCCGCCGCCTCATCCTGCTCGTGCCCGTGATGCTGGGCATCACCCTCATCACATTCTCGCTCGCCTGGTTCGCGACCGGCGGCCACTTGGAGAATCAATACCTCACCAACATCGACAAGCTCAGCGAAGAGCGCATCCAACGCATTGTCGACCAATATGGCTTCGACGAGCCGTGGTACGTCCAGTATGGCAGCTATCTCAAGAACCTCCTCAGCGGCGATTGGGGCTATTCCACCAGCGTCAATCGGCCAGTGACCGACGTCTTGGGCGATCTGTTTCCAGCCAGCATCGAGCTATCCGTCACGGCCATGATCTTCTCGGTGATTATCGGCATTCCACTCGGCATCCTGTCGGCCACCCATCGCGACCGGCCGACCGATCATATCACCCGTTTCTTGGCCCTCTCGGGCGTGTCGATTCCGGTGTTCTGGTTAGCACTCCTGCTGCAACTTTACTTATCATTCTACTTGGGTAAACAGGGCTTCGACTTCTTCCCACTGCTGGGCCGTTACGACCCGCTCGTCGCGATCAATCACCCATCGCTCACGCAGGGACCGACCGGCTTCCTGCTCATCGATACGCTGCTGGCAGGCGATGGCATCGCCTTCATGGATGTGGTGCGCCACCTCATCTTGCCGGCCTTCACGCTGGCCTTCTCGACCCTTGCGATCATCAGCCGCATGATGCGCGCATCGATGCTCGAAGTCATGGGGCTCGACTTCATCCGCACGGCCCGTGCCAAAGGACTCGACGAAAAGACGGTCATCAACAAGCACGCGCGCCGCAACGCCCTCATTCCGACCGTCACCGTCATCGGCCTGAGCTTCGGCGGTCTCATCAACGGCGTCGTATTGACTGAGACCATCTTCGCTTGGCCGGGGCTCGGCCGTTGGTCGACGCGCGCCATCGCCTTCCTCGACGTAGCGGCCATCATGTCATTCGTCGTCCTAACAGCTCTCATCTACGTCCTTGCCAATCTTATCGTCGACGTGCTCTACGCCGTCCTCGACCCGCGCGTGAGGTTGGAGTGATATCATGACACTCGCCACACCGATCACCCCCACCAGCACATTCTACAACAAGGCCATCGCGCCGCGCCTGCGCATGGCCAAATACGCCGGCCACCGCCTCTGGCAGTCGAAGCTCGCGGTGATTGGCCTTGCAATCGTTCTACTCTATTTGGCCGTCGCCATCTTCGCACCTCTCATTGCCCCGCAACCCGCGCGCCAGCGCGACCCCTACGAAATGCAACTTGACTTCAAAGCGCGCAAGATTGCCCCCAACGCCGAACACTGGTTCGGTACGACCGACACCGGCGCCGACATCTTCTACGGCGTCGTGTGGGGGGCGCGACTGAGCATGATCATGGGCCTTAGTGTCACCTTCGTGGGCGCCCTCATCGGCGTGTTCTTAGGGGGCCTCGCGGGCTATTTCGGCGGCGTCATCGACGAGTTCGTCATGCGTATCACGGACGTCTTCTTGGCCATGCCATTGCTCATTATCTCCATGGCGGTGGCAGTGGCCGATCCGTTCAATATCGCCGTTCGGCCAGACCCGATATGGAAGCTCGTCAACATTGGCGTCGCGCTGTCGATTGTTTGGTGGCCCAGCTACACACGCATCGTGCGCGGTCAAGTGTTGGCGCTGCGCGAGAACCAATACGTCGAAGCGGCACGCTCGGTCGGCGCCGGCAGCTTCCGCATCATCGGCCGCCACATCCTCCCCAACGCCATCAGCCCCGTCATCGTGCAAGCGACACTCGACATCGGCACAGTCATCCTCGTCTCGGCCGCGCTGTCATTCATCGGCTTTGGCCCATCGGGGTCGGGCTTCGCAGAATGGGGCAACCTGGTCAGCCGTGGCCAAGAATTCATGCTGCAAGCCTGGTGGGGCGTGACCATCCCCGGCCTCGCCATCATGGGATTTGCCCTCGGCTTCAACCTGCTTGGCGATGGCCTGCGCGACTTGCTCGACCCCCGCATGAGGACCTGACATGACCGCCCCGCCACGCGCCACGAAGAAGCCCCGCGGTGAGGCCATCCTCGAGATGAAGAACCTCCACCTCGTGTTCCACACCTACAGCGGCGACGTGCAAGCACTGCGCGGTGTCGACCTGACCATCCACAAAGGCGAGACCGTCGGCCTTGTCGGCGAATCCGGTTGCGGCAAATCGCAAACGGCACTCGCGATGCTACGCCTGACACCCTCCCCGCCGGCTCGTTATCCCAAGGGAGAAGTTCGCTATCATCAGCCCGACGAAAACAACCGATCAAAACGCACCTGGATCAACATCCTGAAACTCTCACAGCACGAGTTACGCAACCTTCGTGGTAACGATATCGCGATGATTTTCCAAGAGCCCATGACGAGTCTGAACCCGGTCTTCACCGTGGGCAACCAACTCACAGAATCGATTGTCACGCACCAGGATGTCGGCGTCAAACTGCGCGCGTGGGACCAATTTTGGCTGCGCCGTGGTTTCGTCACGCGCCGATACAAGCGCGCGCAGCGCGCCGCAAGCGACCGCGGCATCGCCATGCTCAAATCGATTGGCATCGCCGACCCCGACAAGGTCATGCACCGCTATCCGCACGAGTTATCGGGTGGCATGCGCCAGCGCGTAATGATTGGCATGGGCCTGGCCTGCGACCCCGACCTGCTCATTGCGGACGAGCCCACGACCGCCCTTGACGTCACCGTGCAGGCACAGATCATGGACCTGATGCGTGATTTGCAAGCGCGCACAGGCAGCGCCATCTTGCTCATCACGCACCATCTTGGCGTGGTTGCCGAAATGGTCGACCGCGTCGCCGTCATGTACGCCGGCCGCATCGTCGAAGAAGCACCCGTGCGGCGCTTGTTCGCCGAACCGCACCACCCCTACACGTTGGGCTTGCTCAACTCCATTCCCAACGTCGCCGGCACATCCGACCACAAGGATCTCCCCATCATTGCCGGCATGGTCCCCAGTATGATCAACCCGCCGACCGGCTGCTCGTTCGCGCCGCGCTGCCCCTTCGCCTTCGCGCGGTGCCGCGAAGTCGACCCGGCCGGCATCAAAGTGGGCGAAACCACCGTCGCCTGCCACCTTTGGGCCGACGATGTCGAAACGCCCCAAGCCCTGCTCGACCACGACGCCTCCGTGTTCTCGACCGACCCCACGGCGCCAGCGCCCACGACGCCCCCGCCCGCCGTCGCAGGCCCCACCGCGCGCATCGGCCGCGGCCGGCAGCGGGCGGCAAGCCCTTCACCAGCAGGCGCAGCGAACCAGGAGGACCAGGCATGAACAACCTCCTCGAAGTCGAGAATCTTGTCAAATTCTTCCCCGTCAAAGACGGTGTCTTCCAACGCACCGTGGGCCAAGTCCACGCCGTCGACGGCGTGTCATTCAACCTCGAACGCGGCAAGACGCTCGGCTTGGTCGGTGAGAGCGGCTGCGGCAAGACCACGGTCGGGCGCACGATTCTTCGCCTCACCGACCCGACCAGCGGCGTCGTGCGCTTCGACGGCCAAGATATCGCCAGCCTACCCCGCCGCCGCCTGCGCGAACTACGCCCCCGCATGCAGATTGTCTTCCAAGACCCCATGTCAAGCCTCAACCCGCGCATGACGGTACGACAGATCCTGCGCGAACCCCTCAGCCTCAACGGCTGGTCACGCCCCAAAGCCGACGGCCGCCTCGTGGATGTGCTCAACAAGGTCGGCATGAACGAAGCCCAGGCCGACCGCTACCCACACGAATTCAGCGGCGGCCAGCGCCAACGCATCGGCATCGCCCGCGCCCTCGTCCTCGACCCCGACTTCGTGGTGCTCGACGAACCCACTTCCGCGCTCGACGTATCGGTTCAAGCGCAGGTTCTCAACCTGCTCAAGAAGCTGCAAAAGGAGATGAACCTGACCTACTTGTTCATCAGCCACGA
>Ga0214472_10007547_pt1 | contig 11379 bp, 8 predicted proteins | sample RVTome_6_FD_207662 | JGI IMG/M metagenome (GOLD analysis project Ga0214472, IMG submission 207662) | Soil microbial communities from uranium-contaminated site in the Upper Colorado River Basin, Wyoming, United States - RVT140D175 | ecosystem: Environmental > Terrestrial > Soil > Contaminated >...
TGGAGGACGGCGCCCGGTTCGGATTGAGTGAGCTGACCTCGCTCGATCTGGGACACGAGGCCCCGTCGTTCTTTCCCTCTTCCACGAGTTACTACGATCGGACCTACGGGCCACGCGGTTGGACCAATGCCGTGACGCTCAATCTCGCCATCGGTCAGGGTGAGAATAGTCAGACGCTGATCAACGTCATGCGCTTCTACCAAGCACTCACGCAGTCTGGGACCGGTTCGGAGGCTCCGCTGCCAACGCCGCATCTCGTTGCAGCGAAAACGCATGGTGGAGTTGATCTCGGATTGAACGGGAGGCAACTCGCGGGTTTGCGGGAGGCGATGATTGCCGTGGTCGCAAGTGGCACCGCCGCGGCGAGCGCGGGGGCGGACCTGAACGTCGCGGGGAAGACAGGCACAGCCCAGAACCCGCACGGTCCAAACCATGGATGGTTCGTCGGGTTCGCTCCGGCGGATAACCCCACGATCATCGTCGGGGCTATCATGGAGCGTGCCCTGCACGGCTCGTCGGTTGCCCCATGGGTTGTTCGGGTGATCCGACGGTATTTGGGCGGGAGCCGTGCGAATCCAGACGGGCCGATCGTGCTGGAGTTCCCCGCCGATTCCGCACCACCGCCCGAGGAGCTGGTTACCGACACCATCCCGAGCCACCGATGAGCCGTCGCGGACTGGATCGAGGCCTGATTGTCTGCACCCTGGCGCTTATGGTTTACGGGCTGGTGATCCTCTACTCGGCCGGGCAAACGGACGCCCCAACCAACGCACTCGGCGCATGGAAACGCCAGCTGGTCTGGCTCGGACTTGGGGCGCTCTCGGCGGCCGTCGTCTTTCGGGTTTCGTATCGGCTCCTCGAGTGGGCCGCCCCCGGTGTCTACGTCATCGCGATCATCCTGCTGCTCCTGACACTGGCGATCGGGACCGGGGCCGGTACCGCTTCGGGCACCAAGAGCTGGCTCGCGGTGGGAGGCATCCGGCTCGGCCAACCCGCGGAATTCGCCAAGCTGGCAGCCATCCTGATGATGGCCAGATATCTCTCAGCCTTCAAAGAACCCCCGAATTCCCTAAGGGCGCTGATCGTTCCCTCCCTCATTGCCGGCCTTCCGGCGGTGTTGGTCTTGGCTCAGCCCGATCTTGGCAGTGCCATTGTGTTTGCCGGGATCTTGTTTCTGATGCTGTTCTGGGCAGGCGTCAGGCCCTTCCTCCTGCTGCTGCTCGCGTCGCCGGTCGTGAGCCTGTTGCTGGCCGGGAACACCCAGCTCTGGGGCGCCTGGATGGTTGCCCTCTTCGTGGCGCTCCTCGTTGGAAGAGCCTTCTTGAGTGAGGCCGTCACCGTCTATCTCGTGAATTCCGCGATGGGGGTGTTCGCGCTGACCCTATGGAACCGGCTTGCGCCACACCAACGCCTGCGGCTGACCACTTTCCTCAATCCGGAACTCGACCCCAGTGCCTCAGGTTATCAAGCCATCCAGTCCAAAGTGGCCGTTGGATCCGGCGGATGGTTCGGTAATGGACTGACACAGGGGCCCCAGAAACGACTCGCCTTCCTACCGGAACAGCACACCGACTTCATCTTCTCGGTCGTCGGGGAGGAGTTGGGGTTCATCGGTGTGCTTGTCGCGCTGTCGCTCTTCTTGGTTCTGCTGCTGGTCCTGCTCCGGATCGCCCGTCGTGCCAGTGATGCGTTTGCGAGTCTCGTGGTCTTCGGGGTCTTGAGTTTGATCCTCACGCACGTGTTCGAGAACGTGGGAATGACGGTCAACGTGACGCCGATTACTGGTATTCCCCTCCCGTTCTTCTCCTATGGTGGATCGTTTCTCCTCGCGTGTGCCGTGGCGGTCGGGTTGGCACTTCGCGCGGCGTGGGACGCTCGCCAGGCAGGGTATGCCGATGGCTAACGGGCGAGTCCGGATCCGGGCCTAGCGCCGGGGTCGTCGGACCAGCAAATTAGTGATGTAGGTCACAATGTCTCCGCGAGTCCACTTTCCCTGATGATGCTCATACATGGCTTGGTTCAAGAAGGAGCGAAAGACTCGTCCGGCCCCACGCCAGCGTCGGGAGATTCCCCCCGACGCCTGGGAGAAGTGTGACGAGTGCGGCCACCTGGACCTGCGAGCCAATTTCCAGAAAGCCCTGAACGTCTGTCCTGAGTGTGGTCGACACCGTCGATTCAGCGCTGAAGAGTATATCGAACTCCTCACCGACGAAGACAGCTGGACCGAGCTGTTCGAGACTCTGCGATCGGTCGACTCACTGACCTTCGAAGGGTACCGCGGGCGTTTGGAGGCCTCCGTCAAGAAGACGGGGCAACTCGATGCGATCTATACCGGCACCGCTCGAATCGAGGGGACGCCCTATCACCTCGGCGTCATGAATTTCGCCTTCATGGGTGGATCGATGGGATCGGTCGTGGGTGAGAAGATCGCGCGCCTCGCACGCCGTTCGCTGGACAAACGGTTTCCGCTGGTCCTGGTCTGCACGTCCGGGGGTGCGAGGATGCAAGAGGGAGTGCTTTCGCTGATGCAGTTGGCGAAGACCTCCGCCGCGATCGCTCCGTTGAAGCGCGAAGGTGTCCCATTCCTCACCATCCTCACCGATCCGACGACGGGGGGAGTCTCGGCCTCCTTCGCGATGCAGGGGGATGTCATTCTTGCGGAGCCCGGTGCGGTGATCGGCTTCGCCGGGCCGCGGGTCATCAAGCAAACGATCGGTCAGGACCTCCCTGAAGGATTCCAGACTGCGGAGTTCCTGCTGGAGAAGGGTCAGGTCGATGCCGTGGTACCACGCGCGGCACTTCGCGACACCACGGCACGGCTGCTGCGACACATGAGGGGAAAGCGTTCGAGGACTCGGCCCGCGGCGGTAACCACGGTGGATGGCTGAGCCGGAACAGCTCATCCACTCCCTTTTTGTACAGCCGACCTCCCACCTCCACCCAGCTGCCCGGTGACTAGCTCCTACAGTGCGGCGCTGGAATTCCTCTATCCCCGGACCTCGACCATCAAGTTCGGTCTGGGGCGCACCATATCCTTGCTCGAGAGCCTGGGACGCCCCGATCGCCTGATTCCCGTAATCCACATTGGCGGAACCAACGGTAAGGGGAGTGTGGCCACGCTTGTCGCCGCTGCCCTCGGGGAGGCAGGTTGGCGCGTAGGGCTCTATACCTCACCCCATCTCGTGTCGTTTCGCGAGCGCTATCTGGTGGGCGACGTCCCCATTTCGGAAGCTGCGGTCGCCATGTGGGTCTCCCGACTCCGGCCTCAGATCGAGGCCGTCGACGCCACCTTCTTCGAGGCCGGGACCGCCCTCGCGTTCGCCGACTTTGCCGCCCGCGGGGCGGAGATCGCGGTGATCGAGGTCGGCTTGGGTGGGCGGCTCGATAGCACCAACGTGGTTCAACCTTTGGTCAGTGCCGTGACCAAGATCGGGCTCGACCACCAGAAATACCTCGGGGACACCGTGGAGGCGATCGCAAAGGAGAAGGCGGGTATCGCCAAACCCGGGGCGCCATTTGTAATAGGAGAACAAAGACAGGATCTCGTCGGGATTCTCAGTGTGGAAGCGGAGCGGCTGATGACCACGGGAGCAAGTCCCCAACGTCCCGAGATCCGGATCGTGCCTCCGGGTGTCGAATGGGAGGGACCTCTGGGGCTGTTGGGGAGACACCAGCGCCGGAATGCTGCAATTGCGGAGGAGATCCTCCGAGCACTCCCACCGAGATACCGACCGGACGAAGTGGTGACTGCGCGCGCCTTTGCAAGGGCACGAGTGCCCGGGCGGCTCGACCGGCGCGGTCGCTGGTGGTTCGATGTGGCTCACAACCCGGACGGAATGGACGCTCTGGCAACGGCGCTCGGAGACCTGCGACCCACGCCCCCGATCCACGCCCTCGTCTCGATTCTCGGAGACAAGGAATGGCCGGAGATGCTCGTTGCGCTCGACCGGGTAGTCGACCGCGGGATCCTCACGATTGCCCCGAGTGCAGATTCCCGTCGATGGGACCTGGGCTGGCTGGAGGCATGGCTGCGGGACCCCAATCGTCCCCCGGCAACCGCCAGTTGGACTCTGGTTCGTGACTTTGGCGAGGCGATCCGTGAGGTGCAGGACGGAGCCGGGACGATCGTCGTCACCGGATCGTTCCATACGGTGGGCGATGTCATGGAAGTCCTGGGACTCGCCCCGATCTGAGCGAGACCGATTCGGGGTTCGCTGACTATCTTTCGGGATGCAAATCAAGGCCCTGCCAGGATTTCGGGACTTCTATCCCGAGGACTTCGCCTACCGGCGACATCTCCTCGAGACATGGCGTCGGGTGGCCCTGCGGTATGGGTTCGAGGAGTACGATGGCCCGCCGCTGGAGCAGGTTGAGCTCTACACCGTCAAGAGTGGTGAAGAGATCGTCACCCAACTCTACGCCTTCACCGACAAGGGTGGGCGGGAGGTAGCGCTCCGTCCCGAGATGACACCCACGCTGGCTCGAATGGTGGGCACCCGAGCGCGTGGGCTCAAGAAACCGATTCGCTGGTTCTCGATGCCACAACTCTTCCGTTACGAGCGGCAGCAACGGGGCAGACTTCGGGAGCATTTCCAACTCAACTGTGATCTGATCGGGGAGGCGGGGTCCGCAGGGGATGCGGAGATCATTGCCCTCGCGCTGGACATCATGCGGGATCTCGGACTCGGTCCCGACGACGTCCGAGTGAGACTCTCGGATCGCCGCTTACTCAATGCGGTGCTCGATGAGGTCGGATTGCCGGAAGCCCAACGCGTCCTCGCTTATCGACTCCTGGACAAACTGGGCCGCGGCGAGTATGCCAAAGCCAAACAGGCGCTCGAGGATGGCGGCGCCTCTCCCGACGCCGTCGCGCGCCTCGAGCAGGTCCACGGGATTCGCGATTGGGATGGATTGGCAGCCGCGTTCCCTGAGGCTTCGACGCAGGCTGAGGCACTCCGGGATGTGATGAAGACCCTCGACGCCATGGGGCTCGGTGGGTTCGTCGATCTCGACCTCACGATCGTGCGCGGTCTTGCCTACTACACCGGCGTCGTCTTCGAGCTCTTCGATGCCAAGGGCGAATTGCGGGCTATCTGTGGTGGCGGCCGCTACGACAATCTGCTCGAAGCGCTCGGAGGAGATGCTCTCCCCGCGCTCGGCTTCGGGATGGGAGACGTTGTGCTCCTCGAGCTTCTCCGAGAGCGCGGTCTCCTCCCACAGCCGATCTCCCAAGTCGACATCTTCGTTGCGGCGGTGACCCCCGAGGATCTTCCCGACGTGCTCGCATTGGCCCACGGTCTCCGTGACGCCGGTTTTCGCGTGGAGTACCCGCTGACGATGACCGCCGTAGGGAAACAGCTCGGGCTGGCAGACAGTCGCGATGCGCGCTACGCCGTTGTCCTGGGGCCCGAGGATCGGGAACGAGGAGAAGTCCAGCTCAAGGACCTCAACACCGGGAAGCAACGCTCGCTCGCTCGGGTGGATCTCATCGAAGCCTTGCGCGGAATGGGTCTGGAAGATCTGCGCACTCCTCAAACCACAAACTCCCCTCATGGCTGACACCAAAGCTCTCACGACGCGTGAGCAGGACTTCAGCGCGTGGTATAACGAACTCATCGTGCGGGCGGAACTGGCCGACTACAGTCCAGTACGCGGGTGTATGGTGATCCGGCCCAATGGTTATGCCATCTGGGAGCACATGCAGCGGGCCTTGGACGACATGTTCAAGGCGACCGGTCACCAGAATGCCTACTTCCCGCTGTTCATTCCCGAGAGCTTTCTCGCCCGCGAGGCCGAGCATGTCGAGGGCTTTGCCCCAGAGACCGCTGTCGTGACGCGTGGGGGAGGCAAGGAACTCGAGGAGCCTTTGGTGGTCCGGCCCACCTCCGAGACGATCATTTACGCGATGTTCTCCAAGTGGATCCAGAGCTACCGGGATCTGCCGGTGTTGATCAATCAATGGGCCAATGTGGTGCGGTGGGAGTTGCGGACCCGGCTGTTTCTACGGACCACGGAATTCCTCTGGCAGGAGGGTCACACCGCGCACGCCACGGTGGAAGAAGCCGAACAGGAAGCCCTCCTGATTCTCGGAATCTACCGGTCGTTCATGGAAGACTGGATCGCCATGCCGGTACTGACCGGTCGCAAGTCGGATAGCGAGCGGTTCGCCGGTGCGATCCATACCTATGCCCTCGAGGCCCTGATGCAGGACAACAAGGCGCTGCAGGCCGGAACTAGTCACAACCTGGGCCAGAACTTCGCAAAGGCATTCGATGTGACCTACCAGACCGCCGATGGGGACCTCGACCATGTGTGGAGTACGTCATGGGGGGTGTCCACCCGTCTCATCGGGGGTCTCATCATGACCCATGGTGACGACCGGGGTCTGGTCTGTCCGCCCCGTCTGGCGCAATGGCAGGTAGTCATCGTTCCGATCTACCGATCGGATGAGGAACAGGCCAAGGTGTCCGAGGCTGTGCTCGCGTTGCAGGCCACACTCCGTGGGGCAGGGATTCGGACCCAAGTCGATCTCCGCGAGGGGATGAAGCCCGGTGCCAAGTATTACGAGTGGGAAGCACGTGGTGTCCCGCTCCGGCTCGAGCTTGGTCCACGGGATCTCGCGGGTGGGACGGTGATGTGCGCCAAACGGACGGGCGGGAAGGAGTCGCTCCCCATGGAAGGACTCGTGGAAAGACTGCTGACCGAACTCGAAACCATGCAGCGTGAACTCTTCGAGGCTGCCCTCGCACGGCGTGAGGCTGCGACTCTACGGGGCGGTACCAAACAGGACCTGGTGGACGCCATGGCCGGACCTGGGGGCTTTGTGTTCGGTGGCTGGTGCGGTAGCAACACATGTGAAACCGAGATCAAGGAGCAGACCAAGGCCACCATTCGGTTGCTGCCGGACGCCGATTTTCAATCCCCGGAGCCCCCCGAACGTTGTATTTGGTGTGAGCAACCCTCCATGAGGGAGGCCGTGTGGGCCAAGGCCTATTGATCACGGGGAGGCGGTCGTCATGACGACACTCCCCGAGTCTCGTATTCTCATCATCGATTTCGGTTCGCAATTCACGCAGCTCATCGCCCGCCGAGTTCGTGAGGCGCATGTTTACTGTGAGATTCATCCCCCTTCACGTGACGTGGAGTGGATCCGGGCATGGGGTCCATCGGGGATCATTCTCTCCGGAGGCCCGGCCTCGGTGTACGACGCGAACGTCCCCACTGCATCGCCCGACCTCCTCGAGTTGGGCGTGCCGATCCTCGGACTCTGCTATGGCATGCAGTTGCTGGTCCAGCTCGGGGGCGGGACCGTGGTGCCCGCGGACCGGCGCGAGTACGGGCGGGCGATGCTGCGGGTAGCGGGAGGCAGGCTCTTCGAGGCGTTCGAGGAGGGCGAGGAGACACCCGTGTGGATGAGCCATGGTGACCACGTCGATGCCGCACCGGACGGCTATCGTGTGGTGGCCTCCAGCGTGAACTCACCGGTTTCCGCCATCGAGCATGTCGATCGACCGCTCTTTGGGGTGCAGTTCCACCCGGAGGTGGCACACACGCCGAGAGGCGGGGAGATCATCAACGCATTCTTGTTTTCCGTCTGCCACTGCACTCCCGATTGGACTCCCGGGCATTTCATCGAGACCGCAACCAGGGCCATCCGAGAACAGGTCGGATCGACTGATCGTGTGATCTGTGGGCTCTCGGGCGGGGTTGATTCCAGCGTCGCGGCAGCGCTCGTACACCGGGCCGTCGGCGATCGGCTGACCTGTATCTTCGTCGACCACGGCTTGCTCCGCCTTCACGAACGCACGCAGGTGGAGCAGACATTCCGACGTCACCTGGGAATCGATCTGCGAGTCGTTGACGCGACCACCGCGTTCCTGGAGGCCCTCGCTGGGGTGGAGGACCCCGAACTGAAACGGACGCGGATCGGGCACACTTTCATCGCCATCTTCGAGCGGGAAGCGCAGAACGTGGGCAAGGATGTCAAATTCCTGGTCCAGGGCACACTCTATCCCGACGTGATAGAGAGCATCTCCCCGCAAGGTGGCCCCTCGGTCACGATCAAGAGCCATCATAACGTGGGTGGACTCCCGGAACGCCTCCCGTTCACTCTGATCGAGCCCTTGCGCGAACTCTTCAAGGACGAGGTGCGCCAGGTGGGCCGGGAACTGGGCCTGCCCGAAGAAATGGTCGGGCGACACCCGTTTCCCGGTCCAGGCCTCGCCATCAGGATTCTAGGGCCGGTCGATCAGCCCTCACTCGACGTTCTCCGAAAGGCCGATGCCATCTACCTCGACGAGATTCGATCTGCGGGTCTCTACGATGAGATCTGGCAAGCCTTCGCCGTGCTGTTGCCTATTCGCTCGGTCGGCGTGCAGGGTGACGGGCGTACCTACGACCAAGTCATTGCCCTCCGCGCGGTCACCAGTCGGGACGGGATGACGGCCGACTGGTTCCCGTTCCCATCGGAGGTTCTGGCTGGAATCGCCAATCGGATCGCGAACGAGGTGACCGGGGTCAATCGGGTGGTGTACGACGTCAGTTCGAAGCCTCCGGCCACGATCGAGTGGGAGTAGCTTTCTCAGATGCCGCTCCCCTACGCTCCCGGTCTCGACACCCCACTGATCCTCGCTCCAATGGCGGGGATCTCGGAGGCGCCATTCCGCCGTATTTGTCGGAGCTTCGGTGCCGACATCCTGATGACCGAGTTCCTCTCGGCCGAGGCGATCAAGCGGCGTATCCGCCAGACGCTTGAGGGATGTGAGTTCGACGAGATCGAACGGCCCATCGGGATCCAGATCTACGGAGCCGATGCCGAGTCCATGGCACGCGCGGCCGACATCGTGACGGAGGCCTACGCACCGGATTTTCTCGACATCAATTTCGGGTGTCCCGTCAAGAAAGTGGTGAAGCGAAATGGGGGGTCAGGGTGTCTCCGTGATCTCGACCTGGTCGAGCGCATCATCCGGGCGGTGGTGCGTGCGACCGACGTTCCGGTGACGGTGAAGACCCGGAGCGGCTGGGATCATGAACATCGCGTTCCGGTGGAGATTGCGCTCAGGATGCAGGACGCTGGAGCCAAGGTCTTCACCCTGCACCCGCGGACTCGGAACCAGATGTTCAGCGGAGACGCCGACTGGGATGAGATCGCGAGCGTGGTCGAGGCGCTGGATATCCCCGTGATCGGCAACGGGGACATTCAGAGCGCGGAAGACATTCGCCGCCTAATAGAGCACACTGGCTGTGCCGGCGTCATGGTGGGCCGGGGTTCGTTCGGCAACCCATGGTTGTTCCGAGACGGGAGGGCGCTACTCGACGGCAGCGACCTGCCGCCGGCCCCCACGGCAACCGAGCGGTTCGGGGTGGCCCTCGAGCACGCCAAGTTGGCTTTGCGCCTGCAAGGCGATTCTCGCAAGACCGTGATTGAATTCCGCAAACACCTTGGGTGGTATACCAAGGGGTTACCAGGGGCATCCGCTCTGAGGCAACGCCTCTTCCAGATCGAGCGCATGACCGAGGCGGAGGAGATCTTCCAGCAATACTTCCAACCCGTTCACACCGCCGCGTGAAACGGGCGGCACTGGAGGGGCTGCTCAACGAGGTCGCTGAAGGCCGGATCGCACCGGCCGACGCTCTCCTGCGTCTTCGGCATTTTCCCACCGAAGAATTGGGATTCGCCCTCATCGACCATCACCGCGAACTGCGTCAGGGTCATCCGGAAGTAGTTCTTGCCGAGGGCAAGACCGTCGATCAGGTGGTGGAGATCTGTCAGCGAATTGCGGAGAAATCCGGGCGGTTCCTGGTCACCCGCGCGGAGATGGAGATGGGCACCCGACTGGCCGCCGAGTTCCCCGATGCCGTCTGGGAAGCCGTCGGTCGCACGGTTCACCTCGACACCGCTTCGCGCCCCGGCCCCGAGGGGGATCCAGTCGTGATCGTAACCGCAGGAACGAGCGATATCCCGGTTGCCGCCGAAGCCGCCAACACGGCTGCCGCGTTTGGGGCGGCGGTGCAACGCGTGAATGACGTCGGCGTTGCAGGCCTGCACCGACTCCTGGCCGCGACCGACCTGCTCTCCAAGGCGGGGGCGGTCGTGGTCGTCGCTGGCATGGAGGGTGCGTTGCCGAGCGTCGTCGGCGGTCTCGTGGATGTCCCGGTGATAGCGGTCCCAACCAGTGTCGGCTATGGAGCCTCGTTCGGAGGACTCGCAGCACTTCTAGGAATGCTCAATTCATGTGCGGCCGGGATCACGGTAGTCAATATCGACAATGGGTTTGGCGCTGGAGTCGCGGCAGCGCGCATCGTCTCGCTTCAGAGGGGAGGGTAGGGTGGACGCCACTTTGGTGCTCACCATCATCTTGGTGGGATTCTCGGCGGTGTTGGGATGGCTCGTGGGACGTCGTCGCACCCGGCGGGCTGTTGCCATGCAACCACCTGCCACCACCGATCTCGAACCCACCGACCCACCAGATCTTGCGTGGATCGCGCGAGCGAACGCGGCACTTGGAGCGTGGCTCAGGTACGACGCGCGCGGATTCCCGACTGCGACCACCCTCCAACCGGGCCTCAGTTCCCAAGTCATCGCCACAGTCGAATCGAGACTTCCTGGCCTGAGGACCGCTCGGGCGGCAGGACGGACGGGTGTCGAGCGGTTGGAGGAGGGGAACCTAGTGTTCGTGGCAACCGACGACCTCCAGGTCGCCCTGCTGCTCCCACCGGGTGTGCCCCATACCCGAGCGATCTCAGACCTAGAACATCTCGTGGCCTCGCTAAGGACCCGTAGCGCATTCGAAGCCGCGGTCAGTCGTAGTCCATCTGCGGGCGAGACAGTGGAGAGCATTTCGATTAGGCTGGCCCTCGAAGTGGAACGCCTCTTCGATGCGGAGGCCGCGGTTGTGGTGGGTCGCCCCCGCGGTGCACAAGTTGTCGGTACGGCGTTGCGTGCCGATCCGCACCTGCATCGGGTGACGGCGTCACCGGGATCTCCGGTCGACTTGGTGGTTCGCGGCGAACTCACGCAGGCGGTGAGTGCCTACGAACCGCTGGGGATTCTGCCCTGGGACCGGCGGCATCGTGAACGCCGGGCGTACGTGATGCCGATTGCCGGGGCCGGTGGACCACTCGGTGCACTTGTCGTCTGGAGCTCGGGTGGAGCGGAGCCAACGGGTCCCGCGCGGGCCGAACTCGAGAAGGCAATTCATCGCACCGGTCTTCTCCTCGAGGATGCAGTCCACCGTCTGGAGCTGACCGAACAGGCTACCCGAGATCCCCTCACCGGCCTTGCGAATCGCAGGGGGCTGGAAAACGCGATGGCGATGGTCAAGGTCGAGTCGGGAACCGTCATTTGCCTCGACTTGGATCATTTCAAGACCCTCAACG
>Ga0214472_10007548_pt1 | contig 11379 bp, 11 predicted proteins | sample RVTome_6_FD_207662 | JGI IMG/M metagenome (GOLD analysis project Ga0214472, IMG submission 207662) | Soil microbial communities from uranium-contaminated site in the Upper Colorado River Basin, Wyoming, United States - RVT140D175 | ecosystem: Environmental > Terrestrial > Soil > Contaminated >...
CGAGTCGAAGCTCTCCGACCGCGTGCGCGAGTTCGCGACCTGCATATCCTCGGCGACCAGCAGGGCCGACTACGAGTGGCGCGCGCACCGCCCGCTCGCGGTCAAGGCGGGCGTACCGGAGGCGACGCTCGACGCGGTCGGCGCCGGCCGGCGTCCGCAGTTCAGCGATGACGGCGATCGCATCGTCTTTGACTACGTGACCGCGGCGCTTGCCAAGCAGGGCATTCCCGACAGGCTGTTCGAGGAAGCGCGCGCGCATTTCGGCGACGAGCAGCTCATGGACCTGACCGGGCTCGCCGGCTACTACTCGATGCTCGCGACCTTCATGCTCGCCTTCGACCTGATGCCCGATCCGGCCGAGCCCCGTGCGCCATGGCGCACGTAGCGCGCGGCGGCAAACCTGGGCCTGCGGCTCACCGCGTGCGGTCGCGCGGCGCCTTGAGCAGCGTCGCGAGCACGCGCTCGGTCACCTTGACGTCCTCCCTGGGAATCCCGGCGAGCTCCTCGGCCTCGAGCTCGACATAGCGCCTGAGCAGCGACTCGCGCAGATCGCGCCCCTTCAGGGTCAGCGTCAGCGCGCCGTCGCCGCCGACGGTCAGATTGCCCGCTGCCGCGAGCTTGGCCACGGTCGCGTTTACGGTATTGCTGCCGAGGAACAGGATCTCGACAAGCTCGTCGATGCTGGAGCCGGGGTAGGCCGCAAGCCCGCCGAGGACCGCGCTCTCGTCGCGCGTCACTCCCTCCGCATCGCGCGCATTGTCGAAGGAGCGCCTGAGCCGGCGCTGCACGCGCGTCACCAGCGGCATCAGCGCCGTGTTCATGCGCACCAGCTCGCTCAGCGACCCGCTCGATTCGAGCGCGGTCTCGGCGCCCGGATGCTCGCGCGCCAGCGCGTAGCGGCCCTGCACGAACAGCAGGCCCTCGCTGCCGAAACGGGCAAACCGGGCCACCCGGCCGACGATGATGGTGTGGTCGCCGCCGTCGAAGTCGCACTCCTTGCCGCACTCGAGCGCTGCCGCAACGCCCGCGATCAAGGGCGCGCCGCCGAGCCCCGGGCGCCAGTCGACGCCGGCGAACTTGTCGTCGGCGCGGCGCGCGAATTTGCGGCTGAGCTCGATCTGGTGGCGCGCCAGCACATTGACCGCGAAGTGGCGGGCCGCCGCGAAGGCGGGCGCGCTCGCCGACTTGCGCTCGACCGACCAGAGAATGAGCGGCGGATCGAGCGACACCGAGGCGAAGGAGTTGGCGGTCATGCCGACCAGGCGGTCGCCGGCGCGCGCCGTCACCACGGTGACGCCTGTCGCGAACTGGCTGAGGCAGCGCCGGAAGGCGCGGCTGTCGGCTGCCGGATCGCCTTCCTCGAGCGCGGCCATGCGCACCTCGTCGATCGTCATGACCGGCAGTTCGCGCCGCATCGTGCGCCCATGTCCGTCCTCAGCCGCGCGCCGGCGCCACGCCGCTGCCGATCGCGTGCGCCGCCTCGCCGCTGTCGAGCGCCGCCAGTATCCTGTCGACCAGCCGCCGCGCCGAGTCCGCGCTGAGCTCGACGGCCACGCGCTCGCGGCTTCCCTCGGCCTCGTTCACGAAATCGATGCCCAGCGCATGGTCGAGCTGGGCATGATAGGGGTGATCGAAAAAGACGTTCGCGGTATCGACCTTGATCCAGCCGCCGGGACCTTTGGCGCTGCCAAATATCTGTGTTTTTTCATTGATATAGGTGCACATATTCATGTTCCTCACGAAGTGGGTGGCACGGTGCGGCCGGCTTCAGCCGGCCTTCAGATGGCGGCCGAGGAAGTCCAGCACCTTGTGCCAGGCATCGACCGTCTGCTCGATCCTGTAGTGGTGCCGGTACCACGACATGAAGGCGTGCCCGGCGCCATCATAGCGATGGAATTCGTACGTCTTGCCGTGGCTCCTCAGGGCGTCCTCCAGCCGGTTGACATGCTCGGGGCTGGGATTGCCGTCATCGTTGCCGAACAGGCCGAGCAGCGGGCAGCCGAGCCGCCCGGTATAGTCGACCGGCGCGACCGGCCGGCGCGTCGTCAGGAGGGAGGGGTCGTCGACCACGACATTTCCGCCCCAGCAGTCGACCGCGGCATCGACGCCGTCGACGAGGCATGCGGCAAGATAGGTCTGCCGCCCGCCCGAGCAAAAGCCGATGACGCCGACCCTGCCGCTGGCATTCGGCTCGCCGCGCAGCCACGCGATGGCGCTGGCCACGTCGCCCATCACCTGCTCGTCCGGCACGCCGCCTTCGGCCCGCACCCGGGCCGCCACGTCGTCGACCGCGCCCGGGCCGTCGCGGAAGTACAGGTTTGGCGCGATCGCGGCATAGCCGTGATGGGCGAATTTGCGCGCCACCTCGGTGCACCATTCGTCCCAGCCGGGCGCATGGTGGATCACCACAACGCCCGGCACCGGGCCTGCGGCTGCCGGCCGGGCCTGGTAGGCGGTTCCGGAATCGCCGCCATGACCGGCGAAACTCACTTCGCCGGCGACAAGCGCGTCATACGTCACCTTTTCCTCCCGTCTCTGCTCCGGTTCACGACACCGCCGCCTGCGCCGCGGCCGGGCGCTTGAGCGACGGATAGGGATAGTCGGCGACCATCATCTCGACGAGTGCCGGGCGCTCGCGCGTGGCGCGCAGCCCGTCGCGCAGCGCATCGGCCACCTCGCCCGGATCGCTGACGCGAATGCTCGCGCAACCGCACGCCCGCGCCATCGCCGCGAAGTCGGGGCTGTCGAACGTGGTGCCGAAAGTGTGGCCGTAAATGTTCTGCTGCTGCATGTAGGTCTGCCCGAAGGCGCCGTTGTTCATTACCACCATGACGATGTTGGCGCCGTATTCGGCCGCCGTCGGCAGATCGCCGATCGTCATCAGAAAGGCGCCGTCGCCGGCCAGCGCCACCACGTCGCGGTCGGGAAATTCCATGCCGGCGACCAGCGCCGTCGGCAGTGCGAAGCTCATGGCGTTCCACACGCCTGACTGCATGAACGATTGCGGCGTGGCAATGCGGCGGTGCAGGCGCGCCCACATCTGGCAATTGCCGACATCGCTCGCCACCACCGCGCTGTCGTCGAGCACCGCGTTCATCGCTTCCATCACCAGGCCCGGATAGATCGGGGTGTCCGAGCGATGCGCGTCGGTCTGCGCCGTGAGCGCGGCGCGGATGCCGGCCCTGCCCTCGGCCAGCCGCGCGACGAGTGACGCCTCGCGCGGCCGGTGCGCATTGCCAAGCTGGCCCAGAAGCGCGGTGAGGAACAGCTTCGGATCGGCGACCCGCCGGTCGTCGCCGGCATAGCGCGCGTCCGGCGCGTCATCGAAGCCGATCACGATGAGAGGCTTTCCCGCGACATAGCTTTCGAGCGCTGCCATCTCCGCCGTCGCCATGCGCGTTCCCACGCACAGCACCAGGTCGGCGTCGTCCAGCACCGCGCCGCAGATCGGGTGCGGCTGGATACCGCCGAAATGCCCGGCCGAAAAATCATGGCCCTCGCCGATCACGCCGATCGCATCCTGGGCGAAGATCACAGGCGCCTGGAGCTTCAACGCCAGTTCGCCGAGTTCCGCCGTCGCGCCCTGGCGGATGACGCCCTTGCCGGCGGCGATCACCGGCGCCCTGGCCGCCAGCAGCCGCGCCGCGAAGCGGGCGACGTCGCCGGCGTCCGGCTCGGCCACCACGCGCGGGCGCGCCCGGTAGGCCGGCACGACCTCGCGCTCTTCCTGCAGGATGAATTCGCTGTAGTCGGCAACGCGCGGCAGTTCGACATGGACGGGTCCCGGCCGGCCGCTCCGCGCGACATGGAACGCCCGGGCCATCGTTTCTGGAATGTCGGCAAGCCGCTCGACCCGCACGCTCCACTTGGTGATCGGGCGGAACATGCGGTCGACGAAATCGGGCTCGTCGACCCCGTGAAAGGCTTCGCGATGGGCATCGAGCGGCACGGCGCCGCTGATGTGCACCATCGGCGAGGCCGCGCCGTAGGCCTGCGCGACGCCGGCCATCGAGTTGAGCGATCCCGGCCCCGCCGTCACCACGCAAACGCCGGGCCTGCCGGTAAGCCGGCCATAGGCGTCGGCCATCAGCGAGGCGTTGGGCTCCTGCTTGACGGTGACGAAGCGCAGGCCGTCGACGCGGCTCAGCCCGTCGTAAATGGGATGGATGTGCGAGCCCGGCACCGAATAGACCGCCCCGACGCCTTCTTCGCGGAGCGCTTCGGCGACAGCCTCGCCGGCGTGCATTGGCTGGCGGCTGGAGCTCATCGCCGCCTCCTAGCGGTCGTCGAACGGGTGGACGCCGGGCTCGACCAGGAAATTCTCCCTGATACCCTCGATCGCGGCGAGCCCCATGGTCCAGCGCGCCTCCTCCGAGCTCGCCCCGATATGCGGCGTCGCGATCAGGTTCGACAGGTTGAGGAACTCGTCGTCGTCATTGGGCTCGCGCTGAAAGGCATCTATCGCCGCCGCCCTCAGCCGGCCGTCCTTCAGCCGCTGCTTGATCGCCCTCTCGTCGACGATCTGGCCGCGCGCGGTGTTGATCAGGATGCAGTCCGGCCTCAGCCGGTCGAGCACCTTCGGCCCGTACAGCCCGTAGGTCGATTTCGTCACGGTCAGGTGGATCGACAGTATTTCCGAGCGCTCCCAAAGCTCGTCGGTACCGACGGCTCTGACGCCGTAACGCTGATAAAATGCCGAGCGGTCCTCGATGTCGTTGGCGATGATCTCGCAGCCGAAGGGCTGCAGCAGCCGCACCACCTCGCGCCCGACATGACCGCAGCCGTGAATGCCGAACACGCGGCCCGACAGATGCCGGCCCATCGCCTGCATCGGCCGCTTGCCGGCGCGCATCATCAGATTGCGCGGCAGCACGTCGCGCAGCGCCATGATCGCCGTGCACAAGGTGAGCTCGGCCACCGACAGCGAGTTGACGCCCGCCTTCCAGCCGAGCCTCACGCCGTGCTTCTTGAGCGCGTGCGGGTCGATCTTGTCGAGACCGACGCCGAGCTTGACCACCACCCTGAGATCGGGGAGCTCCGCCAGCACCCGCTCGGTGATCCATTCGAGCGACACGAGTGCGGCCTCATAGCCGCGCATGTAGTCGATCAGCTCATCCTCGGAGAGATGGATGAGCCGCCCGTCCGTGTTGCACCGTGCGTCCGGATAGGCGGCGAGCAGCCGCTCGACCAGGCCCGGATGCTGCGAGAATGAAAGCGACGGCGCGACAACCCTGGAGATCGGCCCGAGGCCGACCGAGCGGTCGGGCGGTGATTCGGCGTTCATGGCGGACGTTCCGGACAGCCTTGCGACGTGGAAATGCATGGTGGCACGTCCGCGCCCCAAAGTTGAAGGGCCTATCGACTGGCAGGTGCGGCCGCGGGGGCTCCCGCCCGCACCGGCGGCTGTCTCACCGCCGGTGTGGCCGCCGCGACACGTCCCAGAAGCCTCTTGCCGACTCGCGCTCGGCATCCGCACGGCTGACCCCGAAATCCTTGAGCGCCCGGTCGTCGAGCCTTGCCAGTTGCCGCCGCTCGCGCGCAACATCGAGACAGGTGAGGAATACGACCGCCAGATACCCGCTCCAGGAGCGAACAGCCGCGAATGTCATATCCGAACCCGCGCCGGGTAGGCGCGTACTGCTTGTCCTGCCTGGCATGGTCCTGATCCCTATCCTGCCATCGCCGGGGCAACGCCAGGCTGAAACCTAATGCCGCTCGGCACATGAGTAAAACGAATGTTTTTTACAGAACAGATCAATAATAATGATGATGATAGGCGACGGCCGGTACGGCGCCCGGTGGCTGCCGGCATGCAGCGCTCGCCATGCGCCTGAGCGATTTCGAGGCTCTGACGTTCGACGTCTTCGGCACCCTGATCGACTGGGAGAGCGGCATCGTCGAAGCGCTGAGGCCGCTCACGGCGCAGCTCGCGGAACCGCCCGACCGCGACCGTATCCTCGAGGCGCACGCGCATCACGAATCGCGGCTGCAGGCGCTGACCCCGGCCAAGCGCTACCAGGAGCTGCTGGCCGTGGTCTACCGCCGCCTCGCCGAGGACTGGGGGCTCGCTGTCTCGTGGCACGAGTGCCTCGTCTATGGCCGGTCGGTTGGCCAATGGCCGGCTTTCCCCGACACGCCCGAAGCGCTGGCCTATCTCGCCCGGCACCACCGGCTGGCGGTGCTGTCCAATGTCGACAATGAGAGCTTCGCGCTCGCCAGCGACAAGCTCGGGGTCGGCTTCGACGCGGTGTTCACCGCCGAGGACATCGGCTCCTACAAGCCTTCGCCGCGCAATTTCGACTACATGATCGGCGAGCTTGCCCGCCGCGGCATCGACAGGAGCGGCATCCTGCACGTCGCCGAGAGCCTGTTTCACGACCACGGTCCGGCGCGCCGGGCCGGTCTCGCAGGCTGCTGGATCCATCGCCGGCACGGCCAGGGGGGCTTCGGCGCGACCATGCCGCCGGAAGATGCGGCACGGCCCGCTCTTGCGTTCGACTCGCTGGCGGACCTTGTCGCGGCACACCGTCGCGAGCGCGCCGGGTGACGGCGACCGCCCCGCCGCATGCTTCCTCAGCCGGCGAGCGCCGCGCGACGCTCGCGGCGCTCGCCGCGGTGGCCTTGTGGTCGACGGTCGCCACCGCCTTCAAGCTCGGCCTTTCGGTGCTCGCGCCGCTGCAGCTCCTGCTGGCTGCTACCCTGGTGTCGACCGCGGTTTTCATCGCCGCCGCCGCCGTCGCCGGCCAATGGCGCTTCGATCGGCGCGAGCTTATCGAGGCGGTGCCGCTCGGGCTCGCCAATCCGCTGATCTACTACCTCGTTCTCTTCGAGGCCTATGACCGGCTGCCGGCGCAGATCGCCCAGCCGCTGAACTACACCTGGGCGATTGCCCTCGCGCTTCTCGCGGTGCCGGTGCTGGGACAGCCGCTGACCGGGCGCTCCATTGCCGGCATTCTGTTGAGCTATTCGGGCGTGGTCGTACTGCTCAGCGGCGCTGCGCCGGCCGACCTGCCTCGTCTGGACTGGGTCGGAGTGGCGCTGGCGCTCGCGAGCACGCTGGTCTGGGCCGGCTACTGGCTGGCCCACGCGCGCACGCGCGCCGCGCCAGCCAGACTGATGGCCCTGAGCTTCGCCGCTGCCCTGCCGATTATCGCCGTGCTGTGCGCTCTCGGTCCCGGACTGCCGCCCGCGACATGGCAGACCGCGCTTTATGGCGGCTGGGTGGGCGTCGTCGAAATGGGTGTGACCTTCCTGCTGTGGCAGAAAGCGCTGAGGCTCACCTCGTCGGCCGCCAGGATCGGTCAGCTGATCTTCCTGTCACCGTTCCTGTCGCTGGCGCTGATCGCAACGGTTCTCGGCGAGGCCATTCAGGCGACGTCCGTGGCCGGGCTCGCCGTTATTATCGCCGGGCTGATCGTCACGGGACGCCCGCACACGTCGGGCGAACCGGCGGGCGGCGACCGGCCGTCGCGCCCGCCGAACCTTGAAGCGGGCTAGTTCATGTAGTCGTAGGTGCCGTCCGCCCATTCGTAGAAAACGTAGCCCGGCAGCGAGACGTCGCCCTTGTCGTCGAACTTGAGCTCGCCGAGCACCGTGTCGAAGGTGCCGGCATTGAGCGCCTCGACCACCTCCTCCGTATCGGTCGTGCCGGCTTCCTCCGCCGCCGCGGCCCAGGCCTGCACCGCCGCATAGGTGTAGAGCACATAGCCTTCCGGCTCGATGCCCTTGTCGCGGAACTTCTGCACCAGCCCCTCGACCCCGGGGTTCTTGCGCGGATCGGGGCTGAACGTCATCAGCGTGCCCTCGCCCGCCTCACCCGTGATCGACCAGTACTCGTCGGTCACCAGCGCGTCGCCGGAGACGAGCAGCGTGTCCATGCCCTGCTCGCGCATCTGGCGCACGATGAGACCGGCTTCGGTGTGGTAGCCGCCGACATAGAGCACCTCGATGCCATTGTCCTTGAGCTTCGATACGAGCGCCGAGTAGTCCTTTTCGCCGGCCGTATAGGCCTCGTAGAGATCCTCGTCCCTGCCGGCGGCATTCATCGCCTTCTTGGTCTCGTCCGCCAGGCCCTTACCGTATGCGGTCTTGTCGTGAATGATCGCGACTTTCTTGTCGCCGAAGTTGTCGGCCAGGAACTGGCCGGCAACCGAACCCTGCTGGTCGTCGCGGCCGCATACCCGGAACACGTTGTCGCCGGGCCGCTCGTCGGTCAGCTTCGGATTGGTCGAGGCCGGCGAAATCTGGACGATGCCCTCTTCGGCATAGACCTGGGAGGCCGGAATCGACGAGCCGGAGCAGAAATGGCCGGCCACTAACACCACGCCATCGTTGGCCATCTGGTTGGCCACGGCGACGGCCTGCTTGGGATCGCACGCATCGTCGCCCACCGCGAGCGAGAGCTGCTCGCCGAGCACGCCGCCCGCGGCGTTGATGTCCTCGACCGCCTGCTCGGCGCCTGCCTTCATCTGCGCGCCGAAGCTCGCATACTGCCCGGTCATCGGCCCGGCGGTGGCGATGTTGATATCGGCCAGGGCGACCGTCGTCGTCGCGCCAATGGCGAGTGCCGCGGCCGCGACCGTCAGAAACAAGGTCTGCTTGCGCATTTTGCTGCCTCTCCTGTTCGGATCACGCCCGGGACCGATACACCGGTACCGGCGTGGGATTTATGACGCGAACAGAATGCGGCTTTTGCGGCGCGCCCACAAGCGGCGACAGCCAGCCGCCTCCGGCGGGCTCACCGGCGTCTGCAACGCCATGAGAACGGCCCCGCCCGCTCATAGAGCCAGGGGTACTGGCTGACCATGCGGTGCGCCCGCGTCAGGCGGTAGGCGGTCAGTGCCATCGCCAGTATGACGCCGGTGTCGATCAGGTAGCCCGGCACGGACAGGAGGTCGCCCTGGAACAGCCCCCAGACGAAGAACCGGTCGGTGAGGCCCAACAGCGCGGCATAAGGGAAAACCTGCCAGATCGGACGCCAGCGCTCGGCCAGTGTCTGGCCCATCAGCCAGGCCGCGCCGCCTTCGATCACCACGGTAACGCCGAGAAACACGGCGAGGCTGTTGCCGAGAAGCTCGCTCATGTGCCCTCGCCGACCCCGACCGCGCCTTCCAGATAGGCGCTGCGCACCTCGGGGTGGTTAAGCAGCTCGCCGCCGGTTCCGCTGAGCGTGATCTGGCCGTTGACCATGACATAGCCGCGATGCGCGAGCCTGAGCGCGTGAAACGCGTTCTGCTCGACGAGCAGGATGGTCATGCGGTCGTCGCGGTTGATCTCCCCGATCACCTGGAAGATCTGCTTCACCACCATCGGCGCGAGGCCCAGCGACGGCTCGTCGAGAAGCAGGAGGCGCGGCCGGCTCATCAGTGCGCGCGCGATCGCCAGCATCTGCTGCTCGCCGCCCGACAGCGTGCCGCCGCGCTGCGCGCGCCGCTCCCTGAGCCGCGGGAACAACGCGTAGACACGTTCCAGATCGCGCTCGAAATAGTGCGGCGGCGCCGTCGTCGCCCCCATCTGCAGGTTCTCGTAGATGGTCATGCGCGGAAAGATGCGCCGCCCCTCGGGCGCATGGGCGATACCGAGGCGCATGATCTCGAAGGTCTGCAGAGCGGTGATGTCGCGGCCGTCGAAAACGATGCGCCCGGCGGTGGCGCGCGGATTGCCGCAGATCGTCATCAGCGTGGTCGACTTGCCCGCGCCGTTGGCGCCGATCAGCGACACGATCTCCCGATCGCCGACCTCGAGGTCGATGCCCTTCAGGGCTTCGATGCGGCCATAGGCGGATCGGAGGCCCGTGAGCGACAGCATCTCAGCCTCCCTCGTGCGTCGACGCACCGCCCGCTGCGAGCTCGACCTCGGCATCGTCGCCAAGATAGGCCCGCACCACAGCCGGATCGCCGCGCACCGTGGCCGCCGTGCCGTCCGATATCTTCCTGCCGTAGTCGAGCACCACGATGTGGTCGGCGATGCCCATGACCACGCTCATGTCATGCTCGATCAGCATGATGCCGATCTTTTCCTCGTCGCGGATCGATATCAGCAGCCGGCTCAGGTTCGCCGTCTCGCGCGGATTGAGCCCGGCCGCCGGTTCGTCGAGGCACAGCAGGAGCGGTCGCGTGCACATGGCGCGCGCGATCTCGAGCCGGCGCTGGGCCCCATAGGGAAGGCCGCCGGCGTTCTTGTCGGCCTCGCCCACCAGCCTGACCTTGTCGAGCCAGTAGCGCGCCCGTTCGACCGCCCGGCGCTCGGCCTCGCGGTAGGCGCTCCAGCCGAAGAGACCCGCGAGCGTGTAGCCCGAGGCCCGCATAAGCTCGTTGTGCTGCGCCACAACCAGATTCTCGAGCACCGACATGGCCGGAAACAGGCGGATATTCTGAAAAGTGCGCGCCACGCGCGCCTGCTGGGCGATGCGGAAATCGTCCATCCGCTCAAGATAATAGGCATGCCTGCCATGATCGAGCATGAGCCGGCCGACGGTCGGCTTATAAAACCCGGTCATGCAGTTGAACACCGTGGTCTTGCCCGCACCGTTCGGCCCGATAATGGCGGTGATCTCGCCGTTGCCGACCGCGAAGGAGACGTCGTCGATGGCGACGAGCCCGCCGAAGCGCATGGTCAGATGCTCGACCGCGAGCAGGATCGGCGCGCCGCTGGGGGGCGCCGGCAGGTCGTTCGCGGCCTCCATGACCGTCATGGCGACGCGCCCCTGCGAGCCGGCTGCGGCTCCAGCCTCAGCGTCGGGTCGCGGTGCGCCAGGAGCCCGCGCGGCCGCCACACCATGATCGCGACCATTGCCGCGCCGAAGGCGAGCATGCGGAACTCCTCGAGCCCCCGCAGAACCTCGGTTCCGCCGATCAGCAGCACGGCCGCGATGACCACGCCGATCTGGCTCCCCATGCCGCCCAGCACGACGATCGCCAGGAGCACCGCGGACTCGATGAAGGTGAAGCTTTCCGGCGAGATGAAGCCCTGCCTGGTGGCGAAGAAGGCGCCGGCGAAGCCGCCGAACATGGCGCCGATGGCGAACGCCGTGAGCTTGGTGTTGGTCGGGTTGATGCCGAGCGAGCGGCAGGCGATCTCGTCCTCCCTGAGCGCTTCCCACGCCCGCCCGATCGGCAGCTTGCGAATGCGCAGGGTGAAGAAATTGGTGATCAGCGCCAGCACCAGGATCACGTAGTACAGGAACACGATGCGGTAGAGCGACGAGTACTCGAAGCCGAAGAACTCGTGGAAGCTGGTCACGCCCTCGTCGGGCCGGCGCTCGAAGGTGAGGCCGAAGAAGCCGGGCCGCGGAATGTTCGACAGGCCGTCCGGGCCCCGCGTCACGGAGTACCAGTTGATCAGAATGACGCGGACCATCTCGCCGAAGGCGAGCGTCAC
>Ga0214472_10007549_pt1 | contig 11378 bp, 4 predicted proteins | sample RVTome_6_FD_207662 | JGI IMG/M metagenome (GOLD analysis project Ga0214472, IMG submission 207662) | Soil microbial communities from uranium-contaminated site in the Upper Colorado River Basin, Wyoming, United States - RVT140D175 | ecosystem: Environmental > Terrestrial > Soil > Contaminated >...
GGAGACGAGGTACCTCTCCGGCGACAGGAAGCTCCTCTCGGAGCTGTCCGCGAAGCTTGCCGGGCAGAGGAGGCCCAAGGTGGTCGAGGAGTACATACGCCAGAAGCTCGCGGACAGGGTCGTCAGGCGCAAAAAGCACGGGGAGAGCGTATACCTCCGGGAGCCGAACATAAAGGAAGGCGCGGGCGGGCTCAGGGACATACACACCGCGCTCTGGATATCCAAGTTCAAGTACGGCATAGACACGCTCGACGAGCTGGCCCTGAAGGGGTTCGCCAAACCATCCGAGATCAGGAGGCTGAAGGGCACCAGGGACTATCTCCTGAGGCTCAGGAACGAACTGCACTACCTGTCCGCGCACAAGCAGGACGTGCTGACCTTCGAGCTCCAGGAGAAGGCTGCCGCCGATTTCGGGTACACCCATCGCGACGGCAGGATGGCCGTGGAGAACTTCATGCGCGCCTACTACCTCCGTGCAAGAGGCGTCCACGACATAACGCAGATGATAATTGAGAACTCGCTGGACAGGAAGGCCGCGAAGAGGTGGTTCTTCCTGCCGCCGCAGAAGAAAAGGCTCGACGACAACTTCTACGTAATGGGCAGGGCCCTCTGCATGGACGACGGCGCGGCAAGGTCCCTTGCGGAAAGGCCTGAACTCTTCATGGCCGCGTTCGCGCACTCGCAGGCCCAGGGGCTGCCTATGAGCGAGAACCTCTCCCTGAACCTGTCCGAGCATACAAGGGTGGTCGTAAAGAAGATAGGCGGCTCGCGGGAGGCCGCGAGTACGTTTCTCGACATACTGGGGAGAAGCGAGCGCGTATTCGACATGCTCGAACACATGCACAGGATAGGCTTCCTCGGACGGTACATCCCCGAGTTCGGCGCGGTATCGGCGCTCGTGCAGCACGACCTGTACCATAAGTATACCGTTGACGAGCACTCGCTCCTTGCGGTGAAGAAGATACAGTCCCTGGGCGGGCCGGACGGGGTCGCGTTCCCGGAGTTCGTGGACGCGCTCGGGCGCGTGAAGGACAGGCCGGCGCTCATGCTCACCGTCCTCATGCACGACACCGGCAAGGCGGTCGGCGGCGGCCACGCGGACCGGGGGGCTGCGCTCGCGCACGGTGCGGCCCTCAGGCTGGGCATGGAGGACAAGCGCGCGGAGCTTGTGGAGTTCCTCGTCAGGAACCACCTCCTGATGGCGCACCTGTCCCAGAGGCGCGAGCTGTCCGACACGGTGGTCCTCGAGAAGTTCTGCCGGATTGTGGACACGAGGGAGCGGCTGGACATGCTTTTCCTCCTCACCTACGCGGACATGTCCGCGGTCGGGCCGGAAGTCTTCAACCAGTGGAGGAGGACGCTTTTGCGCGAGCTTTACGGCCGGGCAGCCGCGTACCTGGAGGACAAGGGCTCCGTAGTGGCATACGAGAAGAAACTGGTCGCCGCGAAGACCGCCGCGGTCTGCGCGGAGGTGGCCCGGATGGGGCTGGGCAAGGAAGCCGAAGTACGGAAGTTCATAGCGAACCTGCCTCCACGCTACCTGCTGTCGGTGCCGGAAGACACCGTGGTCAACCACTTCAGGCTGACGAGGGACATCAAGCCCGGCGACGTGGTTGTCCACCACGAGCACGACGACGGCGGGTTTACCAACCTGACGATAATACTGCACGACGCGCTCGGGCTCTTCTACCTGTCTGCCGGCGCGCTCGCGGCAAGGAACATGAACATACTTAGCGCGAACATATTTACCGGCAGGGACGGCCTGGTCGTGGACACGCTCCAGGTCACGGACGTGAACAAGAACCAGGCCACGGACGAGGCGCTCTGGAGCGCGGTGACGGACGGGTTAGTGAAGGCGCTCCGCGGTCAGGCGCGCGTTGACGAGCTTATGCCCGCGAGGCCCGCGTACCCGAAACGCACATCCCTGACCAGCAGGCCGCCGAGGGTGGTGGTGGACAACGAGGCCTCCGACAGGTACACGGTCGTCGAAGTGTACACTCACGACAGGGTGGGGCTGCTCCACGACATAACGAGGACGCTTTACACGCTCGGCTGCTACATCTCGTCCGCCAAGGTGGACACCGACGTTGACCGTGTGGTGGACGTGTTCTACGTTTCGGACATTTTCAAGGACAAGGTCTGGGACCCGGAAAAGCTGAAGGGCATCAAGGATGCAATCGCCTACGCGGTCTCGGGGCGGGGCAGATGAAGAGAAGGCTGCTTTTCATAACGCTGGCGATTGTGGTCCTCGTCGCCGGGGTGAACCTTGTCACTCGGGGGGAATACCTTTCCGGCAAGGTCAGGGCGCTGATTGTGGAGAAGGCGCGGGAGAAGCTCGGATACGAGGCCGGCATGGAGAGGCTTGTGTTCAACTTCTTCCCGGCGTACATAGACATAGAATCACCGTACGTGAAGGGCTGGGACCCCACCGACCCCGGCAGGAGCGTCTCCGCCGGCAGGGCGCGTATTTACTTCAGCCTGTCCGCGCTCATGAACAGGGAAATTGTCATGAACCGCGTCCAGCTCTACGGCGCGAACGTGCGCCTGATAAGGTTCCCCGATGGCAGCCTTAATATAGATTCGTTTGTAGACAGGCTTAAGAAGCTCTCCGAGGAAAAGAAGGGCAAGGCCAAGGAAGAGTACAACGTGAAGCTTCGCGAGGCCGTGTTTTTCGATTCCGGAGGGGTATACGAGGACCTTGGCGAGGGTGTAAGGCTGACGGTCAAAGACGCCGGTGTCGACCTGCGGTTCATGGACGGCGGGCGGTTTCGCGCCGGTTGCAGCATAGGGGACCTGTTGGCGCACAGGAGCGGCACTCCGCCCGTACGGATGAAAATCAAAGGGGATTTGGTGTACACGGGCGAAGGGGTCGAGGTCGGCCTCCTCCGGGTGGATGCCGGGAAGACAAGGGTTGCCGGCTCCGGCAGGGTGTTCTGGAAGGACGCGCTGGACCTCGACGTGAAGCTGGATGCGGATGTGGACCTGAAACTTCTCGAAACGCTGGGCATTACAGGCGAGGAAGGTCCCGCGGGGACGGCGGTTTTAGAAGGCGTTGTCAAGGGTATCTACCCGGACCTGACCGGTAAGGGCGAGCTTTCGGCCAGGGGCCTGGGATACAGAGGAGTCGAGGTACGGAGGGTAGACTCCGAGCTGACGTTCGAGGGCGGCAGGCTCGACTTCCGCAATGTCAGGTGGGACATATACGGCGGTTCCGTAGCTGGGGAGGCGGAAGTTGACTTCACCGGGGATGAAATCGTCCACAGGTCATCCTGGAGGCTGAAGGACATAATAACCGGCCAATATACCTGGAAACGGGAAGACCTCAGGTTCATACCCTGGCAGAGCGTATCCGGACTGGTCAACGTCACGGGCCGCGGGCTGGACATAAGCACGGTGCAGGCGGCCGGGAGCATGAACGTTGCAAGGTACGACAGGCCTCATCCCAGGGAAGGGGAAAGCCCGGACCTCGCCATCATCAATAGCGTGGACGTCGACTTCGGCATCAAAGACGAAAAGGTTATCATCAGTTCCGGCAGGGCCGCCTCCATGCACACGGTTGCGGACTTCAAGGGGACTGTCGGGCTCGACGGAGAGACCGAGGTCTCCATCAGCGGAAACTCGGCGGACATCGACGACATATCGAAGATGGTCTGGTACGAAGACATGGACGGGAGGCTCGACGTTACCGCAAGCATGACGGGTAACATAGTCGCCCCCACCATAAGGGGCAAGGCGCGCATTTCAGGGGCCAGGGCCGGCGGCGTTTCCTTCCCGTCCGCATACGGGGACGTCGAGCTCAAGGACTGGAAGCTGTCGTTTACGGACTTCAGCATAATGCCCGAGCAGGGGAGCTTCCTCCTGAACGGAAGCATAAAATTCCAGGGAGACGGCGCAGAGTTCGATAACCCCAGGTTCGACGCGGTGCTGGACGTGCACGGCGCGGACGTAAGGAAGATAACGTCGATATTCTATGAGGACATCCCGGTGAACCTCTTCGCGGACGGCGTCATGGAGTTCCACGGCAACACCGGCGTGTTCGGCGGCAAGGCGCACCTGACCACCGGCGCGGGCGACGTGTACGGACAGAAACTCGACAAGGGCGAGGTATCGTGCGTACTGACCGAGGACGACGTGTCGTTCCCGAAAGTCATCGCGGTAAAGGGCAGGGACATCGTATCGGGGACCGGGTCGATAGGCTTCGACGGGACGTTCAAGGGCAGCATAACGTCCGCAAGGTTCGACCTCGAGAACTTCGGCCTTTTGACGGGTACAGGCGTGCCTGTCAAGGGCAGCGTGTCCATGTCGGTCGATGGGAAGGGCAGTTTTGAGGACCCTGTCATCAACGGGAAGCTGAGCGCGTATACGCTGTTCCTGAAAGACGTGGACCTTGGAGAGGCGTCCCTGGACCTTGCGATAAAAGACGACAGGCTTACAGGCGAAGGGGCGCTGCTTGACAACAAGGTCAGGTTCGACGGGTTCATCGAGTTCAACCCGCCTTGCCGCTGGATGGGAAGGCTGGCGTTCAACGAAGGCCGCTTCGAGCCATTCGTGAGGATGATATACCCTAAGCTCCCGGACGAGGTATCGCTTGTATCCACGGGGCTTCTTACCGCAAGGGGCTCGCTCGACGAACCGGAAAAGGACAGGGCCGCAATAAACTTCAGCCGCGTCGCGGCCAACATAATGGGCAGCAAACTTGCGAACGACGGGGATATCAGCATAACTTACGACGGCGGGCAAGTCGAGGTCGGCTCTTTGAAGCTTGCGGGCGACGGCATGTACCTGGACGTCTCCGGCGGCGCCGAGGCCGGCGGTGAGCTTGACTTGACGGTCAAGGCCATGCTTGACCTTGCCGCGTCCAGGAGGATTTTAGAGGAGAGCATAGACTACATAGACGGAAGCTGCGAGGCGGACATAACGGTAACGGGCGGTGCAGGAGACCCGGTCGTCAGAGGAAGGGTATCGGTCACTCACGGCGGGCTGAAGCTGAGGGGCTTCCCGCAGAAGTTTGAAGACCTGTCAGCCGAGGTCAGGTTCGACGGCAAGGAGTTCACGCTTACGAGGCTCAAGGCCGGACTGGGCGGAGGGACGGTCGCCGCCGAAGGCAGGGGAGGCATAAGGGGGCTTAAGCCGGACAACTTCTCCTTTGCCGTGAAGGCGGCGGACGTAAAGCTGAAGTACCCGGAAGAACTTGCAACCACACTGGATGCCAAGCTCTTCCTGGAAGGCGCGGAGTCCAAGGCATCTGTCAGCGGTGATATAATAGTCAAGAAGGCCAGGTACACCAAGAGGGTAGACTGGAAGAGCTGGCTTGTCCAGTTCAACAAAGAAACCGGCAAGGTGGCCGGGACAGGGCCGGGCCCGCTGGACGACGTCTCCCTGAACGTGCATATTACAGGCGCCGAGAGCATAAGGGTCGACAACAACGTAGCAAAGCTCGCCATAACGCCAGACCTACTTGTAAGGGGGACTATCGGCTCGCCGGTAATTATAGGAAGGCTCGAGTCCGCGGGCGGCAAGGTCTATTTCAGGAACAACGAGTTCAACCTTACAAACGCGGTAGCCGAGTTCGCCGACCCCACCAGGCTGAACCCCATCATAGACCTGCAGGCGGAGACCAGCGTAAGGGAGTACCAGATACAGCTTACGCTCACCGGCACGCTGGACAGGATAAAGGTGGCGCTTCTGTCCGACCCGCCCCTGGGAGACGCGGACATCATAACGTTACTGACGCTCGGCAAGACCGCGGAGGGCATCGAAGGGCGGGAGTCGGCGCTCACCCAGGGGGAGGCCGCGTCTTTCGTCACCGGCCAGATACAGGACGCGGTCGAGGAGAGGGTGAGACGGGTGACCGGGTTCGACCGGTTCCAGATCGACCCGTACCTGACAAGCTCCGGGATATCGACCGGCCCCAGGCTGACGGTAGGGAAGAGGTTATTTTCGGACAGGCTGTACATCACGTTCTCTTCCAACCTCGGGACGTCAGAGGACCAGTTTGTAAGGCTTGAGTACACTATCAACAAAAACCTTTCGTTCGTCGGGGAGCGCGACGAACTCGGGCGGTTCGGAGGCGACCTGAAACTCAGGTTCGGGTTCAAATGACGAGGGGCATTGCGGCGCTTATAGTTATTGCTGCCGTCCTGTTTATGGCATCCCCGGCTTTTCCCAGGGCCGTGCCAGGCGAGACGAGGGTGTCCGGCGTACGCTTCGAGTACCCCGGCGAACTGCCGGAAAGCCTTCCTGGGCTGGTAAGCATGGAGCCCGGAGACTCTTACTCGCCGAGGCGTATAAGGGAGGCAATAAGGCTCATCTACCTGATGGGGCTTTTCGAGGACATTGTGGTGGAAGGCGAAGATACGCCGTCCGGGGTGGTGCTGACTTTCAGGCTGACGCCGAAGACCAGGATCGCGGACATAGATATTTCCGGGAACGACGACGTGCCGGACGGTGATGTGCTTAAGGCCGTTACCCTGGAGGCAGGGGGGTTCCTGGACAAAAGCCGGTTGGGCGTATCGAGGGAAGCCGTGGCTAAGCTCTGCCGCCAGGATGGTTTCCCGGACTGCAAGGTAGATATACAGGTTAAGCCCGTGGACAGTCTCACCGCGGACATAGCGGTGGCCGTGGACGAAGGACCGCCCGATATTGTGGATGCCGTAAAGTTCGCGGGCAGCCCGGCCCTCACGGACAAGGAGATGCTGGACGCCCTCGAGTTCGAGCCCGGTGACAGGCTCACCAAAAAGGCGCTCGACCAGTCCGTGGAGGCGCTTGCGGCGCTGTACGTAGAGAACGACTACGTGAACGTCGAGGTCACGGAGCCCGCGGTCTCAAAAGACGGCCACAAGGTTGCGGTGACGTTCGATGTAAAGTCCGGGCCCAGGCTCGATGTAGCCTTCGAGGGAAACGACAATATCTCAAGCGGCAAGCTAAAGGACGTCCTAACATTCTGGGAGGACAGGGAGGTAAGCCCTGAAACCGTATCCGAGGACCAGGACAGGATAATAAGGCTGTACAGGGATAAGGGGTACTACCACGTGGCAGTCACTTCCCAGACCGAGGAGGGCGGGACACCCCCGATGACGCATGTCAGATACATCATATCAGAGGGGCCGAGGGCCGCGCTTGGCAAGATAATATTTAATGGCAACGAGGTCCTGGAAGACGGAGACCTTGAGGGTGTCATGGAACTTTCCGGGTCGTCCGTATTCAAGGACCGGTTTATAACGGACGATGCGGTAGAAAAGGACGTCGAACGAATAAAGGCGCTGTACGAGTCCAAAGGGTTCCTGAACGCAAATGTGTCCGCCGAGCCTATAGATTTCTCCCAGGGGGGAAAGCTTGCCAGCCTCACAATAGACATCGAAGAGGGCCCGCGGACCATTGTCAGGGACATACTGCTGAAAGGAAACAGCGGGCTGTCCGCCGAAGAACTCCTGGCGGTGGTAGGCCACGAGAAAGACGTGCCTTTCAGCCCGCGGCAGATGGAACGCGACAGGAACGCTATACTGAACCTATACTCGCAGAAAGGTTACATACACGCCACGGTGGACATCGAAAAGGAGTTCTCCGGGGACGCCACCGGCCTTGTGGTCATACTGGACATAAAAGAAGGTTTCCCGGTATATATAGGCAATATCATACTTAAAGGCAACAGAGAGGCCAGGGACATAGTCGTCCTCCGCGAGCTTCTGTTTAAAAAAGGCGACGTCTATGATTACGAGAAGATACTCCGCAGCCAGCAGAAAGTATACAAGTTAGGGTTCATGAGCCAGGTAAGGATACAGCCGGTCAACCCGGACAAGGCGGAGGCGGTCAAGGACATGCTCGTGAGCGTCGTGGAGAGGGACGCCGGCAGCATCGAGTTCGGGGTCGGCTACGGCGAATTCGACCTTTACAGGGGCTCCGCGGAAGTCTCATACAGAAACCTCTGGGGCTATGGCCACAGGGTCTCCCTGCGGGGCGAGATAAGCACCAGGGAGACCAAGAGCGTCCTTAGCTACACGTGGCCGTGGTTCGGCGGGCTGGCGCTCGACTTCAGGAGCAGCCTTGTATACCTGGACGCCGAGAAGCCGAACTACAAAATCAAGGACCAGATATCGTCCGCGGGTTTCGACAAGAGCTGGAACGATAACGTGACCGGCTCGATTATCTACCAGTACGAGAAGATAAAACTGGACGCGCCCGACGGCGCGGTCCTCGCCCCCGAAGACAGGAACAAGTCTAACCTTGCAAGCATAAGCCCGTCGGTAGTTTTCGATTACAGAAACAACCCGTTCAACGCGACGAGCGGCTCGATAAACGGCCTTGTTGTGAAATGGGCTTCCAGCTACATCGGTTCCACCGTGGACTTCATGAAGATAACAGGGCAGTCGAGCTGGTACTTCCCGGCCTACGGGGATATAGTGTTCGGTTTTTCCGTGCGCGGCGGGATGGAGGGCTTCTTCAAGGAGAAGCTGGAGGTTCCAATCAGCGAGAGGTTCTTCCTTGGCGGGGCGTCCACGCTCCGGGGTTACGAGTTCGAAAGTGTAGCCCCGCGCGGTTTCGACGGCACGCCTGCCGGAGGCGACACCATGCTCCTCATGAACGCGGAGATGCGCTTCCCGCTGTTTTACGGTTTCGGCCTGGTGGGTTTCCTGGACGCGGGCAACGTATGGCTTCTGAACAAAAACGTATCGTTTGTGCCTTCCGGGCAGCAGGGAGCCACTGGGCTTAGGTACGGCACCGGCGTTGGGCTCAGGTACGACACCCCGGTTGGCCCGCTCAGGCTCGACTACGGATTCAAGCTGGACAGGCGGCCCGGTGAGTCCTCCGGTGTGCTGCATTTCACGCTCGGGCAGGCGTTCTGATGAAGGGGGCATTTGTGGGCAAGGCACGGATAGCTGGTATAATACTTGTGATGGCGGCTGTCCTCATCCCCTCCGCCGCGTACCCTTACCTGATAGACAGGATAGAGGCTGTGGTAGGGGACGAGGTTGTAACAAGGAGCGAGCTCGACCGGGTGGTCCGGTCCGAGGCAAGGAGGCGCGGGGTAGACGACGAGGCCGGCCTGGCCAGGCTCGGGAAGCAGGCGCTCGATGCCCTCATGGACAAAAAGCTGATACTGGCCGACGCGAGGAGGTTCAACCTGGTGGACGTGCCGGAGTCCGACGTGGATGCGGCGGTCCAGTCGGTCAAAAGCGGGTATGATTCCACAGAGGACTTCTATGCCGCGCTTGCCGAGGACGAGATGACTCTCAAGGAGCTCCGGGAGGAGCTCAAGGACCAGATACTCGCTGTAAAATACGTGGACAGGCGGGTCAGGTTTTTCGTAAGGGTGACACTGGACGACCAGAAGAAGTACTATGAGGAGCACGTCGGCTCGTTTGAAGGCAGAGGTTTCGCGGACGTGCAGGAGGACATATACAACCTGCTTGTGGAGAAAAGGACGAACGAGAAGCTGGACGAGTACATAGACGGGCTCAAGGTCCGCACGAATATAATAGTCAGAGACCAGTCAGGAAACCTGCGGGAAGCGGGCGGCGGGAACGGGCAGGCCGGCGGGCCTGCATCTATGGATACGAACGGCGGAGAGTGAGGCCCTATGTCCGGCCGGAAAAGAATACTGGCGCATAATGAAGGGCGCATGGCAGGGAGGCATCCGCTTTTATGGCTTCCTGCGACGCTTGCCGTATTTATGGCTTTCCTCGCGTTCATGCAGCCGTATCCGGCTGCCGGCGCCGGTAACGCGGTGCTCGTCGCGAAGGTAGAAGGGGTCATAAACCCTGTCACAGCGGAGTTCGTCGAGAAGGCTATCGCAGCCGCTGATAAAGACGACGCCCAGGCCGTCGTGCTCATGCTCGACACGCCGGGCGGTCTGGACAGCTCCATGCGGACGATAGTCAAGGCGATAGTCGGTTCAAGGGTGCCGGTAGTAACATATGTTGCGCCCTCCGGGGCAAGGGCCGCGTCCGCCGGGGTTTTCATCACCATGGCGTCACATGTCGCCGCTATGGCTCCCGGGACAAACATCGGCGCCGCGCACCCGGTCGAAATGGGCGGCGGAAAGATGGACGAGACCATGAACGAGAAGGTGGTCAACGACGCCTCCGCATACATCCGGAGCCTAGCCGAAAACCGCGGCCGGAACGCGTCCTGGGCCGAGGAGTCGGTGAGGAAGAGCGTGTCCGTCTCGGAGGGAGAGGCGCTCAAGCTGAACGTTATCGACCTGATAGAAGACAACGTACCCGCGCTCCTGAATTCGCTCGACGGCATGAAGGTGGCCACGGTGTACGGTGAACGCACGCTTCAAACCAAGGGGGCCGAGGCGCGTGAGTTAGAAATGGGCATGCGCCTTAAGCTTCTGAAGGCCATTAGCGACCCGAACGTCGCGTACATACTCATGATGATAGGCATGGTGGGTATATACTTCGAGCTTTCGAACCCCGGCCTCATATTCCCCGGCGTGGTGGGCGGCATAGCGCTCGTCCTCGCGTTCTACTCGTTCCAGACGCTGCCGGTAAACTACGCCGGGTTGCTGCTTATCATGCTCGCGGCTGTCTTTTTCATCGTGGAACTCCAGGTGGCGAGCTACGGTCTGCTGACCATAGCCGGGCTCGTGTCCCTCGTCCTGGGCTCTGTGATGCTGATAGACACCCCGCTCCCGTTCATGCGTATATCGCTTGCGCTGATATTGCCCACAGCGGTTGCGGTAACGGTGTTCGCGGCCATTATCGCAAGGGTGGCGCTCAGGTCCCACAGGTCCAAGGTGAGCACCGGCTCCGAGGGGCTTGTCGGAGGAACAGGAGAGGCAAGGACTGACATAGATCCCGAAGGCGAGGTCTACGTGCAGGGGGCGTACTGGGGCGCGTACAGCGATACGCCCGTGAAGAGGGGAGAACGCGTTACTGTCGTATCTGTGGAGGGGCTCAGGCTGAAGGTTACCAGGAAATCTTGAAAGGAGGCGGCAATGGCTTTTCCGGGAGTTTTACTGGCATTACTGTTCATAATAGTCGTAATACTGAACACCATCAAGATACTGAAGGAGTACGAGAGGGGGGTAATTTTCACGCTGGGGAGGGTCGAGATGGAAGGCGGCGTCAAAGGACCCGGCCTTATCATCCTCCTGCCGGGCATCCAGAAGCTCGTCAAGGTCAGCCTCAGGACCGTAACGATGGACGTACCCTCCCAGGACGTCATAACGAGGGACAACGTGACGGTGAAGGTGAACGCGGTCGTTTATTTCAAGGTGATGGACGCGAGGAGGGCGGTGATAGAGGTCGAGGACTTCTACTACGCGACCTCGCAGATCGCGCAGACCACCTTGAGGAGCGTCCTCGGCCAGAGTAACCTGGACGACCTGCTCGGGAAGCGCGAGGAGATAAACATAGAGCTCCAGAAGATAA
>Ga0214472_10007550_pt1 | contig 11378 bp, 10 predicted proteins | sample RVTome_6_FD_207662 | JGI IMG/M metagenome (GOLD analysis project Ga0214472, IMG submission 207662) | Soil microbial communities from uranium-contaminated site in the Upper Colorado River Basin, Wyoming, United States - RVT140D175 | ecosystem: Environmental > Terrestrial > Soil > Contaminated >...
AGACCGCCGGGGCCGTTCGCGGCTCCGGTAAGGGTGAAAGGGTGCGGTAAGAGCGCACCGCCCGGCCGGCGACGGTCCGGGGCACGGCAAACCCCCTGCGGAGCAAGACCGAATAGGGGAGCGCGATGCGGGCCGCTCGTCCCGCTTCCGCCGCCACGGCGACGGCGCGCTTCCGGGTTGGTCGCTCGACGCCGCCGGCAACGGCGGCGCCAGAGGAATGACCGCTCCCGGCTCCGGCCGGGACAGAATCCGGCTTATCGGCACCTCCGACCCCATGTTTCCATCGTTCCCACCTCCGGTCCGTGCCGGCGATCGCGTCGGCATCGCGGCGCTCTCCGGCCCGGTCGATGCGGCGCGCCTCGCCGCCGGGATCGCGGCGCTCGGCGAGCTCGGCTTCTTGCCGGTGCGGGCGCGCAATCTCGACGCGCGCGAGGATCTCTTCGCCGGCGGCGACGACGAGCGGCTGGCGGCCGTGCACGAGCTCGCCGATGACGACTCGCTGCGCGCGATCTTCTTCGCACGCGGCGGTCACGGTGTGCTGCGCCTGCTCCCGCATCTCGACTGGAATCGCCTCGCGCGGCGGCCGCGCGCCTGGATCGGCTACTCGGATCTGACGCCGTTTCTCGACACGCTGGCCCGGCGGGCCGAGAGCGTGGTCTTCCACGGGCCGATGGTGGCAGCCGATCTGGCGCGCGGCCTGAGCGGCGAGGAGCGCGTCTCGCTCCTCGCCGCGCTCGCCGGGCAGTGGCCGCAGGTGCTGGCGGCACCGCTGGGAGCGGTCGCGGCCAATGAACGAGCGGTCGAGGGCCCTCTCGCCGGCGGCTGCCTGAGCCTGCTCGCGTCGACGCTCGGCACTCCCTGGCAGCTCGATCTCGCGGGGAGCATCCTGCTGCTCGAAGACGTCGACGAGCCGACCTACCGCATCGACCGAATGTTGACCCACCTTGCCCTGTCCGGTAGTCTGACCGGCGTTCGGGGAGCGATCTTGGGCGATTTGCGCGGTACAGACGAGCCGATCGGCGGGCCGTCGAGGGTGCCCGAGCGCGTGCGGCGAGTCCTGCCCGGCGTGCCCGTTCTCGCCGGCCTCGAATGCGGCCACCGCGGGCCGAACCGGACGCTGCCCCTGCGCGCCCGGGCCCGTCTCGACGCTGCCTCCGGCACGCTGAGCGTGGGGCTCGGCGGAGGCGCCGCGTGAACAAGCCGGTCTTCAAAACCACCAGCGCCGGAAAACGGGACGGCAAACCGAGCTTCGCCGTCGAATTCGAGGCCGGCGAGGTGATCATCCGAGAAGGCGAGCTCGGCACCGAGATGTTCATCATCCAGAAGGGTCGGGTGGAGATCCTCAAGGAGATGACCGGCGGCGAGCGCCAGCTCGCGGTGCTCGAGAAGGGCGACTTCTTCGGCGAGATGGCGATCCTCGAGGAGCTGCCGCGCACGGCCGGCGCGCGCGCGCTGACCGCGGTCAAGCTGCTGATGATCAACGGCGCCACCTTCGACCAGATGTTGCGCAGCAACCCGGAGATCGCGGTGCGCATGATGCGCAAGCTGTCGCGACGGCTGCGCGAGACCGATCGCATGCTGCGCGACGCGCTGGGGCGTGCCACGCCGCAGCCGATGGTCGAGATGCCGGCGCCCCAGGAGTCGAAGAGCGTGGCCTCGCCCGAGCGCCTGCTGCACGTCAAGTCGGGCCTCGATTTCTTCCTCTCGCTGGGTGCGGAGACGACGATCGGGCGCAAGGACCCGGTGACCGGAATCCATCCCGACATCGACCTGACGCCGGCGGATACGCAGCGCTCGATCAGCCGCCGTCACGCCAAGATCTTCCGCCGCGGCGAGAAGTTCTTCCTGGTCGAGGAGATCGGCACTATGAACGGCACCTTCGTCAACGGCGTGCGCATCGAGACCGGAGTGCCGACCGAGATGAAACCGGGCGACGAGATCCGTTGCGGCCTCCTGCCGCTGGTGTTCAAGGCCGAGTGAGCGGCGACGGGACGCCGGCACGGCGTCCCCTGCGGCGGTCGACGCCGCTGCGGTACCTGCGGGGCGTCGGGCCGCGGCGCGCGGAGAACCTCGCCGCCGCCGGCTTCCACGTCGTCGAGGACCTTCTCTTCCACCTACCGCTGCGCTACGAGGACCGCCGCCGCGTCGCGGCGGTCGCGGCGGTCGACGCGCCGGGGCAATGGACGGTGCGCGGCACGCTGAGCGAGCTGCGCGCCGTGCGGACGCGGCGCCGCGGATTCGTGATCGTGCGCGGTAGCCTCGGCGGCGGCGGGCGCTCGCTCGCCGTCTCCTGGTTCAATCAACCGTTCCTCCTCCAGCGTTTCGCCGACGGCGAGGAGGTGACGCTGCACGGCAGCGTGCGCGAGAGCGGTATCGGACAGCTCGAAATGGTCAATCCGGCCGCCGCGCACGGCGCGGGCGCGACCGGCATCGTCCCCGTCTACTCGCGGCTCGCCGGCCTCGGACCCGCCGGCGTGGCGCGCCTGCTGGCGCAGGCGGTCGAGGCGCTGGCGGCGGATCCTCCAGTCGAGCCGCTGCCAGCGCCCTTTCTGCGCCGATACGGACTGCCGCCGCTCGCCGCGGCGCTCGAGACGCTGCATCGCCCGGCCGCGGACGCCGATCCCGCGGCGCTCTCGCGGCGGGAGTCGACGGCACACCTGCGGCTCGCCTACGGCGAGCTGCTCGAGCTGCAGGTGGCGCTCGCCGAGCTCCGGCGCGTCGAGGTGCGCGCCGTCAAGGCACACCGCTACCGCGTCGACGACGAGGTGCGAGCGGTGGCGCGCGGCCTGTTGCCGTTCCGCCTCACCGCGGCGCAGAGGCGGGTCGTGCGCGAGATCGTCGACGACCTGCGCGGCGAGCACCCCATGCTCCGGCTCCTGCAGGGCGACGTCGGTAGTGGCAAGACGATCGTCGCGGCGCTGGCGCTGCTGATCGCCGCCGAGAGCGGGCTGCAAGCCGCCTACATGGCACCGACGGAGCTGCTCGCCGAGCAGCAGTTCGCGATCCTCTCGCGCCTGCTCGGGGAGCGTCACACGGTCGGCCTGTTGACCTCGTCCAACCGCGCGCCCGGGCTGCGCGCCGCTCTGGCGCGCGGCGAGCCGGGCATCGTCGTCGGCACCCATGCCCTGATCCAGGGCGACGTGCGCTTCGCCAAGCTGGCGCTCGCCGTCATCGACGAGCAGCACCGCTTCGGAGTCGAGCAGCGCCGTCTGCTGCAAGCGAAGGGCGCCCGGCCCGACGTCCTGGTGATGACGGCGACACCGATCCCGCGCTCGCTGGCGCTCACCCTTTACGGCGATCTCGAGGTGTCGATCCTCGACGAGCTGCCGCCGGGCAGGGTGCCGGTCGCCACCGAAGTCGTCGCGGCCGCGGCGCGCCGCCGCGTCTACCGCGAGCTCGCGGCCGCCCTGAACGCCGGAGCACAGGCCTACGTCATCTTCCCGCTCATCGAGGAGAGCGAGGAGATCGCGGCGGCGTCGCTCGCCGAGCAGGGCGGCCGCGTCCGCGAGCTCCTCGCCTCCCATCGCTCCGCGATCCTGCACGGCAGGCTGCCGGCGGCGGAGCGCGAGGAGCTGCTCAGGCGATTCGCCGCCGGCGAGATCCGCGTCCTCGTCGCGACGACGGTGGTCGAGGTCGGCATCGACGTCCCGGCGGCGACGTGGATGGTCATCGAGAGCGCGGAGCGCTTCGGCCTGGCGCAGCTCCATCAGCTGCGCGGGCGCGTCGGCCGTGGCGCGGCGCCCTCGCGCTGCGTCGCCGTCCACGGCCGTACGACGGAGGAGGCGCGGCGGCGGCTGGCGACCTTCGCGAGCGTCAGCGACGGCTTCGCGCTCGCCGAGGCCGACCTCGCGCAGCGCGGTCCGGGCGATCTGCTCGGGAAGCGGCAGGCCGGGCTGCCGAGCCTCCGACTCGCCGATCTCGTCGCCCACCGCGCCTGGCTCGAGCGCGCGCGTTCCGACGCACGCGAGGTCCTGGCGCGCGCCGCCGAGCCGGAGTTCGCGAGCTTCCTCGACGCGGTTCGCGCACGGCTGCCGGATCGCGATCTCGCGCTCGCCGGCGGCTGAGCTGCGCGCGCCCGGAGCGATGGGCACGTGGTACTTTCCCGCGACGGCGCCGCCGGCCCTCTGCGGCGCCCGCCGGAGGAGGCCCGTCGCGGGTGAATCGCTGGTCCCGCATCGTGTGGACGCTCTCGCTGCTGGCGGCGATTGGATGGATCGCCGGCGGCTGGTTCGGCTACGAGGTGCGCGACGGCGCATCGCTCGCTCGCCACACGCTGCTCGTCTTCTTCGCCCTGCTGGCGCTCGTCCTCACCCACGGCTGGGTCGCGATCTACCTGCTGGCGGTGGAGCAACTGCTACGGCGCCGGGCGCGGCCGTCGCAGAGCGACGAGTCTTCGCTGGCGCGCGCGCGGCGTCGCGGCGCCATCGGCGCGGCGCTCGCCATCGCGGCAGCGCTGGCGCAGTTCGCCGTCTCCAACGCGCTCTTTCCCGATCGGCTCGATGCCGGCTGGCACGCCTGGGGCGCGCTCGGCACGGCGATGCTCCTGGCGCTCGCCGCGCTGCTCGAGCGCTCCGCGCTCGCGGCGACCGGAGAGCTCGCGCGAGCGCTCGCCGACTGAAAGCGGCGGCGACGCCGCGTGCTAGACTCCCCTCGCCGATTCGCGCCGCCTTCGCCGGCCGAGCGGCCCGAGTCCACGACGGCGGCCGCACCTCAGATAGGAAACGACAGGCGCCGGTCGCGCCCGGCGCGGCCGCGAGGAGAACGTACGTTGTCGGATCGCAAGGTGGTGCTCTCCGGAATGCGCTCGACCGGCAAGCTGCACCTCGGTCACTACTTCGGCGCTCTGCGCAATTGGGTGGCTCTGCAGGAGCAGCACGACTGCTACTTCTTCGCCGCCGACTGGCACGCGCTCACTTCCGAGTACGCCGATCCGTCCGAAGTCGCCGCCAACACGGTCGAGGCGATGGCGGATTGGATCGCGGCGGGCGTCGATCCGGAGCGCGCGGTGGTCTTCGTCCAATCGATGGTGCCCGAGCACGCCGAGCTGCACCTGCTGTTGTCGATGATCACGCCGCTCGGTTGGCTCGAGCGGGTGCCGACCTACAAAGAACAGCTGCGCGAGATCGAGAGTCGCGACCTGAGCACGTACGGCTTCCTCGGCTACCCGGTGCTGCAGACCGCCGACATCATCCTCTACCGCGCGCATTTCGTGCCGGTGGGAGAGGATCAGGCCAGCCACCTCGAGATCAGCCGCGAGATCACGCGGCGATTCAATTCACTCTATTCCCCGATCTTTCCCGAGCCGCAGGCGCTACACACTCCCGCGGCGCGAGTCCCGGGCATCGACGGGCGCAAGATGTCGAAGTCGTACGGCAATGCCATCAACCTCTCCGATTCGCCGGAGACCGTGCGCGAGAAGTGCATGGCGATGTTCACCGACCCGACGCGCATCCGGCGCAAGGATCCCGGCCACCCGGAAACCTGCAACCTGTTCGCCTTCCATCGCCTGCTGTCGCCCGAGCGGGTGACGGCGCGCGTCGAGCGCGAGTGCCGTGCCGCCGAGATCGGCTGCGTCGACGACAAGCGGCTGATCGCCGACCAGATCATCGCCTTCCTCGAACCGCTGCAGCGACGGCGCGCCGAGGCGCTGCGCGATCGCGGCGCACTGCTCGAGCTGCTGCGCGCCGGCTCCGGCCGGGCGCGGCAGCGGGCCGCCGAGACCCTGTCGCGGGTGCGCGCCGCCGTGGGCCTCGACTACGACCGCTACCTGAGCGGAGCCGGCTGGTGAGCGTCGCGCCGCCGGTCGGCAAATTGCTGCCCGAGTCGTGGCGCGTGCAGCTGCCCGTCTTCGCGGGGCCGCTCGATCTGCTGCTGCACCTCGTCAAGCTCAATCAGGTCGAGATCACCGACATCCCGGTGGCGACGATTTGCGACCAGTTTCACGAATACCTCGGCCTGATGGAGGAGCTCGACCTCGACATCGCGGCCGAGTACATCTACGAGGCGGCGCTGCTGATCCAGATCAAGTCGCGCCTCTTGCTGCCGCGGCCGACGCGCGAAGACGGCCAGCCGGCGGCCGAGGACCCGCGCCAGGAGCTGGTCGAGCGGCTCCTCGAGTACCGGCGGCTCAAGGAGGCGGCGCAGACGCTGGCGGAGGTCGACCGCCTGCGGCAGGGCATCTGGACGCGCCGCCGGCGCGAGTGGACGCCGCCCGGCGAGGAGGCCGAAATCGCGATGGAGGAGGTCTCGCTCTTCGACCTGCTCTCGGCGCTGCGCGCGGTCCTCGAGCGCTACGACCGCGAGCACCCCGAGCCGGTGCACCTGCCGGCGGAGAGCTATCCGGTGCGCGGGCAGTTCGAGCGGCTGCTGGCCGCGCTGGCGCCGGGCCGGCCCTACGACCTGCTCGACGACCTGCGCCAGCGCACCTGCCGCGCCGAGGCGATCTCCGCCTTTCTCGCCGTGCTCGAGCTGGCGCGGCTGGCGCTCGTCCGCATCCACCAGGGCAAGCGCGGCGAGATCGTCCTCTACCGCACGACCCGTGAGCTCGGCGCGAACGAACTGCAGGCAATCGAGGGATGAGCGTTCGCCGCGAGCTCGAGGCGGCCCTCGAGGCCATCCTCTTCGTCACCGGAGAGCCGGTCGGCGCCGAACGGCTGCTGGCGGTATTCGACGAGGGGGAGAGAGAAGCAGCGGCCGAGGCCCTCGCCGCGCTGCGCGAGGAGTACCGCCCCGAAGCCGGCCGCGGCGTCTTCCTCGAAGAGGTCGCCGGGGGGCTGCGCATCGTCACCGCGCCCGACATGCATCCGTTCCTCAAGAAGTTTTTCGAGACCGCGAGCGGCAATCGCCTCTCGATGGCGGCTCTCGAGACGCTGGCGATCGTCGCCTATCGGCAGCCGATCACGGCGCCCGAGATCCAGGATCTGCGCAGCAAGAACTCGATCGCGGCGCTGAAGACTCTGCTCGAGAGGCGCATGGTGCGCATCAGCGCGCGCAAAGAGGTGGTCGGCAGGCCGTTCCTGTACGCGACGACCCGCGAGTTCCTCATGCACTTCGGCCTGCGCAGCCTCGACGAGCTGCCGCCGCTCGAGGAGTTCGAAGAGGCATTCGGCGGCGGCGCCGAAGAGGGCCTCGCCGCGCCCGAAGCGATTCTGCGCGAGCGCGAGGCGATCGGCCTGGTGTCGACGGACGAGGCGGAGGCGGCGTTGGGAACGGCCGGCTACGACGTGCACGAGCTGGAGCGCGACGGCCCGCCCGGGCCCGCCGGCGACGATGCCGAGAAGGCGACGGGCGAGCCCGTCGCCTCGGCAGCGCGGAGCGAGTCGTGAGCGCGGACCGCTTGCAGAAGATCCTGGCGCGCGCCGGCATCGCGGCACGCCGCAAGGCCGAGGATCTCATCCGCGAGGGGCGTGTCACGGTCAACGGTCGGGTGGCCGAGATCGGCGACAAGGCGGATCCGGCACAGGACGCGATCAAGGTCGACGGCAAGCGGGTGCAGCCGGCGCCGGCGCGTCACTACTTCGTGCTCAACAAGCCGAGGGGCGTCCTGACGGCGGTCTCCGACGCCGCCGGCCGGCCGACGGTGATCGATCTCGTGCCGCCGGCGTTCCGGCGCGCGCTGGTGCCGGTCGGGCGCCTCGATTTCCAGACCGAGGGGCTACTCGTCCTCACCGACGACGGGGAGTTCGCGCAGCGCCTCTCGCATCCCCGCTTCGGCTGTCGCAAGACCTACGAAGTCAAGGTCAAAGGCAGCCCGAAAGCGACGGATCTCGATCGTCTGCGCCGCGGCATCGTCCTCGACGGCCGGCGCACCGCCCCCTGCCGCATCGAACCCCTGCGCGTGACGACGGTGCGCGGCGAGGAGGGCGGCAACGCCTGGCTGCGAGTCGAGCTCGCCGAGGGCCGCACCCGCCAGATCCGCGAGATGTTCTTCCGCATCGGCCATCCGGTGCAGAAGCTCAAGCGCACGGGCATCGGTCCGCTCACCGACCGCGGGCTGCCGGTGGGCGCACTGCGCGAGCTCACCGAGCACGAGATGCGCTCTCTGCGCCGCGCTACGTCGCACGAGGCGGCCCGCGCCGACGAGCGCGCACCGCGCCCCGGCCCGGTGAGCGGCGGCCCTCCCATCGTCGCCATCGACGGGCCGGCCGGCACCGGCAAGAGCACCGCCGCCCGCGCCCTCGCCGCGCGTCTCGACCTGCCTTACCTCGACACCGGCGCGATGTACCGCGCCCTCGGCCTGCTGGCTCTCGAGCGCGGCATCGACGCCGACGACCGGGCGGCCGCGGCGCGTCTCGCCGCGGAGGCGGATCTCGCCTTGCGCCGGACGTCGTCAGGCGCCACCGAGGTGCTGCTCGAGGGCGAGGCGGTCGATGCGCGCATCCGCCGGCCCGAAGTCGGCGAGTGGACTTCGCGCCTGGCCGTGCATCCGGAAGTGCGGGCGCGCCTCGTCGAGCTGCAGCGCGACTTCGTACGCCGCCACGGCGGCGTTCTCGAGGGCCGCGACATCGGCACCCGGGTGGTGCCCGAGACGCCGTACAAGTTCTTTCTCGACGCCGTGCCGGGCGTGCGCGCGCGGCGCCGGATCGGCGAGCTACGGGCGAGCGGGATGGAGGTCGACGAGGCCGCGGTCGAGCGCGAGCTCGCCGAGCGCGACGCCCGAGACCGCTCGCGCCCCGAGTCGCCGCTGCGGCCGGCGGCCGACGCCGTCGTCGTCGACACCACCGGGCTGACGATCGAGGAGGTCGTCGACCATCTGGAGAGGTTGATGCGCGAGCGCGCCGCGGCGGCCGGGCGAGCCGGCACGAGGGAGCGGGGAGATCGCCGCGAGGAGGAGCCATGAGCGAGTTCGTACCCGTCGCCATCATCGAGCCCTTCCGCATCCGCTCGGTGGAGCCGATTCGCTTCGGCACGCCGCGGGAGCGCCGGGAGAAGCTCGCCGCCGCGGGCTGGAACCCGTTCCGCCTGCATGCCGACGACGTCCTCATCGACCTGCTCACCGACAGCGGCACCGGCGCCATGTCGTCGCAGCAGTGGGCGGCGATGATCGCCAGCGACGAATCGTACGCCGGGTCGCCTTCCTTCTACCGTTTCGAAGCCGCGGTGCAGGACATCACCGGCTTTCCGCACGTCATCCCGACTCACCAGGGAAGAGCGGCCGAGCACATCCTCTTCGCTTCCGTCGCCGAGCGCGGCGACGTCGTGCTCAGCAACACGCTGTTCGACACCACGCGCGCGCACGTCGAGCACGTCGGCGCCGAGGGCAGAGACCTGCCGATCGCGGCGGCGCGCGACCCGCGGCGCCGCCATCCGTTCAAGGGCAACCTCGACGTCGACGCGCTCGACGCGGCGCTCGGCGAGCTCGGGCGCGAGCGCGTGCCCCTGGTGCTGCTCACGGTGACCAACAACTCCGGCGGCGGCCAGCCGGTTTCCCTCGCCAACGCGCGGGCCGTGGCCGAGACCTGCCGGCGGCACGGCGTGCCGTTGTTCCTGGATGCCTGCCGCTTCGCCGAGAACGCCTGGTTCGTCAAGACGAGGGAGGAGGGGCAGGCGGAGCGCGCGCCGATCGACATTGCCCGCGACTTCTTCGCCCTCGCCGACGGCTGTACGATGAGCGCCAAGAAGGACGGCATGGCCAACATCGGCGGCTTCCTCGCCCTGCGCGACGACGAGCTCGCCGCGCGCTGCCGCAATCTCGAAATCCTGACCGAGGGCTTCCCGACATACGGCGGCATGGCCGGCTACGATCTCGAGGCGATTGCGCGCGGCCTCTACGAGGCGCTCGACGAGCACTACCTCCGCTACCGCGTGCGCTCGATCGAGTACCTGGGCGAGAAGCTGATCGCGGCGGGGGTGCCGATCATCGAGCCGACCGGCGGGCACGCCGTCTACCTCGACGCCGCCGCCATGCTGCCCGCCGTGCCGCCGCTCGCCTTTCCGGCCTGGGCGCTCAACAACCAGCTCTACCTCACGGGCGGCGTGCGCGGGGTCGAGATCGGCAGCGTCATGTTCGGGCGCCAGTCCGACGGCAGCGAGCGGCCGGCGGCGAAGGAGCTGGTTCGCCTCGCCTTCCCGCGCCGCGTCTACACGCAGAGCCATGTCGACTACGTCGCCGAGGTCCTGCTCCACGTCTTCGCCCACCGCGCCGGCATCGGCGGCTACCGCATCGTGGAGGAAGCGCCCTTCCTGCGTCACTTCACCGCCCGGCTCGAGCCGCTGGCGAGCTGAGCCGGCAGCGGACGGGTCGGCGGGGGAGAGCTGCCGGTAGGATCGCGGCGTGGACCGCTCGACCGCAGCCGCTCGCCTGAAGGACGCGGCGCGGCGCGCCGGATTCGACCTCGCCGGCGTCGCCGCGCTGGCGCCGGCGGTGACCGCCGGCGCCTACCGCGGCTGGCTCGCGCGCGGCGACCACGCGGGCATGGGCTGGATGGAGCGCAACGTCGCCTTGCGCGGCGATCCGCGCGGCCTGCTGCCGGGGGCGATGAGCGCGCTCGTCGTCGGGCTGCGCTACGCGCCGCTCGCGGACGGGGAGCCGGACGGCGACCTCTGGCCGCGGGTGGCGCGCTACGCGCGCGGCCGCGACTACCACCACACCCTGCGCGAGCGGCTGCGAACAGTGGCGGCGGAGGCCGAGGCGATGCTGCCGGATTGCCGCACCCGGGTGTGCGTCGACACCGCCCCGCTGCTCGAGCGCGAGCTGGCGGCGCGGGCCGGGCTCGGCGCGGTGGGGAAGAACACGATGCTGCTGCACCCGGAAGCCGGCTCCTGGTTCCTGCTCGGCGAGTTGCTGCTGACCACCGAGCTGGCACCCGACACCCCGCTCGCGGACCTCTGCGGCGACTGCACCCGCTGTCTCGACGCCTGCCCGACCGGGGCGCTGGCCGCGCCGTACCGGCTCGACGCCAGGCGCTGTCTGTCGTACTGGACGATCGAGCATCGCGGCGAGATCCCGGCGCCGATGCACGGCCATCTGCGCGACTGGGTCTTCGGCTGCGACGTCTGCCAGGAGGCGTGCCCGTGGAACCGCCGCGTCGATCCGATCGAGCGCGAGGAGTTCGCGGTTCCAGCTGGGCGCCGGGCGCTCGATCTGGCTGGCCTTCTCGCCCTCGACCGGGCGCAGTACCGCGCGCGCCTCGGCGACAGCCCATTGCAGCGGGCACGCCTCGAGGGCTTGCGGCGAAACGCCGGAATCACCCTGGCCCGGGCCCCGGCGCCGGCGCGTTGACTCCAAGTGCCGGATCCACCTAAACTTGCACTCCCCGGATTCTCCGCCATCGCACCCCGAGAATCCCCCGACCCCGGTCGGGCAGGCCGAACGCCTGCAAATCTCGCAGCAAGGAGGAAGTTCTTCCCATGGCTTTGACGGACAACGAGCGCGTTGG
>Ga0214472_10007551_pt1 | contig 11377 bp, 4 predicted proteins | sample RVTome_6_FD_207662 | JGI IMG/M metagenome (GOLD analysis project Ga0214472, IMG submission 207662) | Soil microbial communities from uranium-contaminated site in the Upper Colorado River Basin, Wyoming, United States - RVT140D175 | ecosystem: Environmental > Terrestrial > Soil > Contaminated >...
CTTTGTCAACTTCACCTTTACCTTTGTTTTTACCGTTCTTAAGAGTGTCAATCAACGGAATAAGAAAGAAGAAACATGCCAACAAAAACAGGATGCTCCCCGCTAACAGCAGTGGTTCTCTTTTTATAATGCTTTCGGCGATAAAAAGAAGAGCACAAGTAATGAAAAGGATCCAGCCATACAGCTGATAACGTGTTGCTTTGTCATCTTTGCAGTTAGTGCTTTCCTGTCCGTTTTTTGCCATATGCATCATTTCAATTCAAATACCGGCTGCAATGTTCACTTGTTGAACCCTTCCAGCCTGATTTTGAATATGTTTTGATTAGAAAGGCCCGGGGACGTACTCGCCGTTCGGAAAATCTGTTCTTGTCGAAATCCTTTTCCATGCAAAACTCCTTACTCAAGTTAAGCAGATCTCTTACAATTTCCTCACAATTTTTCTCGAAGGTATCGATATGCTAAACAGGTGCCCCAGCTTGAAACAGCCAGTCGAGAAGAGGCTCCGTTTCTATTCTGTCTGTCATTGCTTTACCCACCGCCCAGGGATCACCGCCAGGACTCCACTTGCAAATAATGCTTATTACTCTATTCTGAAGCCTTGTGGTGCGCGGGGTTTTGCCGGGATTGTATCGTCGCCGTTTTTGCCCGTTGCCACAACCAGGTTATCCACCCAGAATGTCTGATTGACAGGCGAGCCGACGCCGATATAAGGTCCGATAATAAACTGGTTGAATTTGATATCCGGGTGCAGCCCTGTGCGAAACACCACATTTTTGTAATCCAGAACCGGTTTACCATCGAACCAGTATTGAACAATACCGTCCTTGGCCGCCTTGCCGTTAACGATGCTGTTCAGTTTGACGTATGCCTCAACCAGGTGCCAATCGTTTTTGTAATTCGGTCCCTTGGCGTCGGCAAATATGATGTTACTCGATTTCCATATTTTACCGTTTCGGTATGTGCTGCCGCTGGCATAACAATCTCCTTTGCCATAGCCGTCGCTGTCGCCGTTACAGCCGGCGACTCCCCTTTTTTCGGTGACCTTGGTCAAGTCCTTTCCGATATTTGCAACGTCGACATTCACGCCATCCCCGATCCCAATGAGGGCTTTTCCCTCATTTTGCTCGAGATAGACCGTCAGACGGGTATAGGCCGGCCCCGTCCAATCCCCATCTTTGTTGGTCAATAGGTAGAATTCATGAGGATGGTACGCTACGTTCGACCCCTCCCAGTTTGCGCTGTATTTCACGTAATACTTGATATAGACCGAATCGGATTCCTGAAATTTCTTTCTCATGGCCCTACCTTCAGCAGGCATGATAGCACCTTTGGCAAAATAGAACTCCAGGGATTTGGTGCTGTTGGCTACTCGTTCCACGCTGGATAGCCGCGGGTTCGTGTTGTCGTACCATCCCCGGTTCTGAAGATTTGCATCTTCGAAATTTTCCTGAAAAAGAACAGTACCGGTGAAGCCAGGATTTGCCCATCCAAGACAAATTGCCGTGAAAAGGAAAATGCTTTGTTTCAATGCACTTTTCATCATGCCTCCTTATGCCAATCCGTGGGCGGATCTTCATGATTTGTGTCACATAAAACAATAGCCGGTCCGTAACCCTTTCGGTATCGGCAACCCGGCTTTCTCTATCTTTCTCTGTGAGCCCTTGTTGGTTTCCTGCCCATGCGCAAAATATAGGTCACCCACCTCATTTGTCAATAAGCCTAAAATGCCGTAACAACCATTCCATGCAGCAACAATTGACTATACACATGAAGGAACATCCTTACATCCCACATTATATTGCGCGGACAGAAAATCGGAGTCCATTTTACTCTCACCCCGGTGTACTATTTCAGGCAGTAAAGTTAATGACAAAATCGGTTTTACCCTTGGTATGCAGCTTTATATCGCCATTGAGCTGAGTGGCCAGCACACGGACCAGCTTGAGCCCCAGTGACTGGGATTGTTCCATATCGAAAGTCTCTGGAAAGCCTGCGCCATTGTCGCTGACCGAGAGGCGCACCCCGCTATCCGGGCCGCTGCGAAGATCAACACGGATTTCGCCTGTGCCGTGACGGGCAGCAACATCCGGAAACCCATGTTTCAATGCATTTGAAACCAGCTCATTGATAATCAAGGCGACGGGGATGACCTTGTCGAGGTCAAGGTCGACGTCCTGGATCGATACCTTTGCACTGACAGCCCCTTCAGCCGCGCCATAGGAGAGAAATAGGTAGGCGATGAGGCTGTGTACGTATTCCGCCAGGTCGATCCCGGCCAGCGACTTGGACTGGTACAGTTTTTCATGGATCAGGGCCATGGTGTAGACACGGTTCTGGCTCTCCTTGAACAACTCGATGGCCCGGGCATCCTTGAAGTGCGGCATCTGCAGGTTGAGCATGCTGTGGATAATCTGCAGATTGTTTTTGACGCGATGATGAATCTCCTTGAGAAGTACTTCTTTCTCTCTCAGCGATTTTCTGATCTGGCCCTCGGCTTCCCGATGTTTGCCGAGCAGGGTGGCATGCTCCATGGAAATAGCGGCCTGGGAGGTCAGCAGTTCTGTCATTTGGGTCCGTTCCGCTGAAAATACGCCACTTGCCAGCCGGTTTTCCAGATACAGCACCCCAATCAACCTGGACTGCTTAATCACCGGCAGACAGAGCACCGAACGCAACTGCATTTCATGTACCTCGGGGTTATCCTTGAAAATGTCTTCACGAGCGGCATCCTGCAGAATTACTTTTTCCCCCGTTCGATAGACATATCGGACGATTGCCTTGCCGATCTCTTCTGCCTCCTCCAGTTCCCGATGCTGCACGACTACCTTCTGTTGCTCCGCCGCGTGGCATTCGGCGCGGACGAATAACGCATCATTATCATCAGTAACCAGCAGGAATCCGTGTTGTGCCCCCGAGCTTTCGATCACAACCTGCATAATTTTTTCCAACAGTGCTTCCTGTTCTATCTCAGCGGAAATGGCCAGGGACGATTTCATGAGGTAGTTGATATCCAGGTTGGGAAGCGTATATAAGGGGGAAGGATCGCCCTCGGCCTGCAGCTGCAGGTTATTCTCCTGTTCGATAACATCGGGATATTTTTCCATGATAGCTGCGCACTTACGTTCCGCGTGACATTTTCGGTAGAGGCGTACCGCCTCGGTGAAGTATACCCGGGCGGAGCGCTGGCCGACCTTGTTGAGCAATTGACCCAGGCATTCGTTGAGGTGACCTTCCAGCAGAACATAGTTTTGTTCCCCTGCTGTGGCGATAGCATCCAGGTAGAGACTTCGGGCATGCCTGAAATCGCCTGTGACCCGTTCGAGTTCGGCATACATAAAAGCCAGATACGGTTTGAGCAGAGGCCCCAGGGCTGTCCACTGCTCGATTTTGCGGATCTGCGGCTGGAGCAGATCCTGCAGTGCGGATACGCCGGATACGCCGGAACTTACATTCTCTTCTTCATGGCGTTTGATGACGTTCAAAATGCGAAAGACCAGCCACTGTCTTTTCAGTACGCTGTCAGTGAGTCCCGTCAGGTATTGCAGGGCGGCCTCCAGGTGCCGTTCAGCTTCTGCATGCTCGCCGAGGTAATAATGACTCACAGCCCTGTGCACATGATAGCTGCCTGCCGAAGCAAAATGATTGGATTCTTCCCATTGTGCGATGGTATCGGTCATGGATGGTAAAGTGCCGGCTTTTTTCATCGGGTCGAGCCAACCCGCCTGGGTCGCCCGGGCCAGGCCTGTGGAGAAAGGCAGATGATATCTTTCTGAAAACTCGATACATTCTTCGGCATAGCCCTGAATCACCCGCAGATCCGCGCCCTGGACCTGCAGGTTCCACAACAGCGGGCCATACGCCACGGCAGCGGTAAACAGGTCGCCGCAATTCTTGCCGCACTGGATGGATTTCAGACAATAATCGGCAATTTCCCGTGGATGGCTCCGCGAGTGCATCAGGGCCCATACAATGGCGTTCATTCCCCGGGCAGCGCCGAAGGTATTTGAGTATTTGGCCGCCAGATCGCGTACCAAGTCTTCATATTTAAAGGCCTGTTCGAACTCTTCCTCCTCGGCCAGATGCAAGCCAATGCCGGCCAGTGAGTAGATGACTGCTTCATCCATGCCGGTTGACAGGCAGCGCAGGGTCGCCTGAGCCCCGGTAAGATACAGCTGGGACAATCGCCCGCACAGATAGTAATTGGGTATCAACTCGCTGTAAAAGGCGAATTCGATTCTGCTTTGCCGATCCTCGGTCAGGGGCATGTCCAGGATCGTCTGCCAGATATCTTCCCTGGCATTGATCCGTGCCATCAACAGTTTTCGTTGTCTGTCGGCTTCTTCCTGGCTCTCAGGGATCGCCTTGCCGAAATATGCCAGGCCGCGGTTGGCGGTTTCGATAGCTTTAACGAAACTGCCGATGGACGAGAGGGATATAGCCTGTTCCGCCAGGCATTCCGCCCTGTCCAGGTCCGTTTCCGCATGATCGAGCAGTTGGTTGAGCAGTTTCTCGGAATTTTCATGCCGGCCGCACATCAGTTCGGTTTTGGCTGCCTTCTGAAAGATCTTGAAAGTACGTTCATAGTGGTTTTGCTGCCAGCAGTCCTCCGGCAGCAATTGCCTGCTCAATTTGAAATGTTCATTGGCCGCTTCCGTGGCCAGGGAGTCGAGCGCCTTGTTGCCGGCGTGATAGTTGATGTCGGACAGCAAATAGGCTGTTTCGGTAGTCTCTGCATCCGAAGATTCCTCACGCCCCAGATTGAGGTGCGAGGCGATGACGAACAGATTTTCCAGTTTTTCTAAATTTTCTTTAGCCAGGCCCTGCTTACGGGCGGCGGCCAGGAGACGGCTGCCGATCTGCCAGTGTATCCGACCGCGCCTTTGCGGCTCGATGGCGGCCAAAACAGCTTCCTGAACCCGGTCATGAATGAACCTCAGCCGGCCTTCGTTTTCCGTCAGCATGCCCTGTTGTAGTGCGGGTTGCAGCCTGGTGAATGTTTCGACCAGGTTCAAATCCCTGACCATGGACAGCTCAGAGGGCAGAAAAGTGTTGCCCATACAGGCACCGTATTCAAGCAGGGTGATCAGTTCCGGCGGCAATCTGCGAATTTTTCTGCCAAAGAGTTCGACTACCGTCGTGGGCATATGGGAGTCCCGGATTCTGTTCAGATCCCAGCGCCATTGCTCATCCTTATCCAGCGTGAGAAGGTCCTCATTGTGAAGGTATGTCAGGCTTTCATGGATAAAAAGCGGATTGCCGCCTGTCAAGTTGGCGATAAAGTCCGACAAGGCCCTGGTTTGAGTCAGTGAGGAGGCGAGAATGGATGCGATCATTTCATGGCAATGCTCGGGTGTCAGTGCTTCCAGCCTGATTTCGCTCAACAACCTTTGATCTTGCTCGATATTGGCAATCAAATGGGTGAGTGGGTGACCGGAGTCCACTTCGTTATGCCGGTAGGCCCCCATCAGGAACAAGTATGGATGTTTTCTGAAATTGGCGAAGACATAGGCCAGAAAGTCGAATGATGCCGTATCGCACCACTGCAGATCGTCGATGAAAAGAGTCAGAGGATTTTGTTCGCTGGCAAGAGAGGTCAGAAAGCTGTCGAAAAGATCGTGAAAACGGTTGAGCGATTCCACAGGAGGCAGTCGCTTTACGGCCGGTTGCGTCCCGATAAGGATTTCAAGCTCCGGAATTACATCGGTCAGCACCTTGCCGTTTTCGCCAACGGCATGCAGTATTTTCTTTTTCCATGCCGAGACTCTCTCGTCGCTTTCGGTCAGAAAGGTGCGGGTCAGATTGCGGAATGCCTGAATCAGGGAATTGTAAGGGATGTTCTTTTGGTACAGGTCGAATTTACCTGAAGTAAAATAGCCCCGATGCTTCACTATAGGTTTCTGCAATTCCTGGATGAGGCGGGTTTTGCCGATGCCGGGCAGTCCCGAGATAAATAGTGACCGAAAATTCCCCCTAGCCACATGCTCATACGACTTGAGAATCTCGGCGGTCTGTTTTTCCCGGCCGACCAACCTGGAAATAAAAGGTACCCGGCGGGTGCGAATGTCGCTGTCCAGTACAAATTCGCCTACTTTCCCGGTGGCTGTAAACTCATCCTTGCAGTGCAGCAGGTCGGTCAGCAGGCCGTGGCTGCTTTGATAGCGTCTTTCGGGCTCCTTGAGCAGTAACTTGGCGACAATAGTGTTCAGGCTGCGGGGGATGGACGCATTCAGCTCCTTAACCTCGGGGGCTTCCCGAGCCAGGTGGGCATGGATTAACTCCAGGGGGTCGTTGGAAGCGAACGGCAAACAGCCGGTAAGCAGTTCGTACATGATTACCCCCAGAGAATACAGATCCGAGGCAAATGTTACCCTCTGGCTTATGCGGCCGGTTTGTTCGGGCGAGGTGTACGGCAGGGTCTGTTGTACAAAATAGGGTTCGTAGATGAAATGGCTGGAATCGCTCGCATCCAGGGCGCTGATGAAATCTGTCAGCCGCATTTCAAGTGTATCCGGAACCACCAGGATATTGTGAGGTTTGACTCCTCCGTGAATAAGCCCCGCCTTGTGCACGGCATCCAGCACCAGGGCCAGGCTGCAGGCAATGGTGAAAAAATCCGCTAGCGCCATTACATGCCCCGGTTCGGTCAGTTTGTCCAAGGTCACTCCGTCGAAGTAGGGCTGGACGATGAAGCACAGACCCTCCCTGACCTCGAAAAAATCGGGGGTTATGGCCAGAGGGGAGCTTAATATTTTGAGATGTTCTATTTTTTGAAGAATTCTGGATTGCTTGCGGTCGGACAGATAGGCCCCTTTGAATATCTTCAGCACCAACAGCCGATCCGGATGGTCTTTGTGCAGGGCTTTATAAACCAGCGCCTTTTTACTTTCGGCTATTTTTTCAAGGATGTTATAATCGCTGGTTTCGCTAAAAACCGTGGAACCAACGTTTCGATCTTCGTATCTCACTGATTTGCTCTATCGTGTTCTGTGAATCATCGGCAGTTATAAAATCATAATCGACTGCTGTCATTATTTCAGCGTACTCATGGACTCATGGACTCATGGACCTCGTGTATGACATGTTTTCGTCCAGCACCTGCCGTATGGTCACGGCCAGTGCCTGGATTGCAAAAGGTTTCAGGAGAAGCTTTTGTATACCAAGGCGTTTGACTTCCTCCGCGGATATTTTCTCCTTGAAGCCGGTACAAAGGATAATGGGCAAATTCGGTTGCAGCCTGAGCAGGTTTCTGGCCAGGTCAAGGCCGGTGAGACGCGGCATCGTCAGGTCCGTCAGCACCAGGTCGAAAGGATTTTCCGGCAGATGAAGATTGAAGATATTCAGGGCTTCGATGCTGCTTGTCTGCAAATATGTCTCGTATCCAAGAAACTCCAGCATTTTTTGGATAACTATCGCAACTTCAGGTTCATCATCCACTATCAAAATCCGCTCCCGACCACGGGGCAGAAGAGCTTTTACCTCTGAATCCATTTTGGAAAAGCTGTCTATGGCCGGCAGAAGTACTCGAAAAGTCGCCCCTTCGCCAGGATGGCTGTCGACGTCGATTATTCCACCATGGCTTTTTACGATTCCGTGGGCGACCGCCAGTCCAAGGCCGGTTCCGGCACCTTGTTTTTTGGTGGTGAAAAATGGATCGAATATGCGATCGATGATTTGCGGATCTATACCGCCTCCCCTGTCCCTAACGGTCAGTTGCACATAAGTCCCGAATGCCGGGTCTGCGTCAATCGGGGTGACCTGCCCACCAGGGGTGGCGTCTACAAGACATACCTCCAGGATGCCGCCTTGATCCTGCATGGCCTGTGCAGCATTGGTGCAAAGATTCAGTATCACTTGATGCAGTTGACTTCCATCGGCCAGCACAACCGCCTTGGAGGAAATGTCCTGTTTGATTTCAATAGTCGAAGGCAGGGAGGCACGGATCATTTTCAGGGCTTCCCGCACAACATCGGCGACCTTGATCGGTCTTTTCTCCGGTTCGTGCCGGTGGCTGAAAGTCAGGATTTGCTGCACCAGATCGGCGGCTCTTCTGGCAGCGTGGAGGACCAAATGCATACTGCGCTCCTCCGCACTGTCTTTTTCAATTTTCCAGAGAGCGATTTCAGTATTCCCAAGAATAATACTAAGGATATTATTGAAATCGTGGGCAATACCTCCGGCAAGATTGCCAAGGGCTTCCATTTTTTGCGCTTGCCGAAGTTGCGCATCAATGCGGGTGCGCTCGAGTTCGGCCCATTTACGTTCGGTGAGATCCTCGACAATACTGATAATGCCTCCGATGCTGCCATCCGAGTTGCGATACACCGCCTTATGAAACAGAACATCGCAGCGCTCGCCTCCTTTAGTCTCCAACACCCCTGGTATCACCTGTATGCCCGGGTTCGGGCTTTCCAGTAATTCCCGATCGGTCTGCTGATATTTATCCGCCAGATCCGGGGGCCATACCTCATCTACGGTCTTGCCGATGAAATCATCTCGCCGAATTCCAAGGAACTGCTCGAAAGCCTTGTTGCATCCCTGGTAACGGTATTGGGCGTCTTTGTAAAATACCGGGTAAGGAATGGCATCTATCAAGGTCCGCAGAAAGAGGGATTGGTGTTTGAGTTGTTCGGTGAAGCGATCCCGCGCCTTGTCGGCGTCTATTCTGTCCAAGGCGTAGGAAATGTCGATCGCCATTTCTTTAAGCAGGCTGATTTCCCGTTTCTGAAAGAAATCGGGTTCAGCAACACAAAGCCCCAGTGCACCGCGTACCTGCCCCTGAAACCTGAACGGAAAAGAGGCGCATGAATGACGGCATCGCATCGTTGGTGTTATTTCCCTGCCCTGGTCGTCGGCATAACTGAGGGTTGCATTACATACAACCGGTTTGCCTTCCCGAATGGCGCCGGCAGAGATGCTCTTGTAATTCGATCCCCCTTCGGCGCAGATATTCGATGCATCAAAATCCGCGGAAGGGTTTTCAAGATAGGCCTCGGTCGTTATCTGCGACGTTTCCTGGTCAAGCCAGGAGATCCAGGCCAGGTCGATGACACCACGCTCCACGACCAGACTGCAAATAGCTGGCAGCAATTCCTCCCTCGACGGCAACCGCATGATGGCCTGATTAATCTGACCCAATACATCAAGCAGGCGATTCAGGCGTCGGATCGTCCTCTCGGTTCTATGCTTGTAAAGCGCAATCTCGATGGTGCTTTTAAGTTCGCGATCATTGAAAGGTTTCAGAATGTAACCGAATGGCTGAGCCTGTTTGGCTCGCTCCAGGGTGGCTTCTTCGGAATAGGCGGTCAGAAAAACCACCGGGATTTGAAATCGCCTGCCGATCTCCTCCGCCGCTAAAATACCGTCGCGAGGGCCAGGCAGACGAATGTCCATCAAGACGATGTCGGGACGCTGCGTTTCGGTCATCTCTATGGCTTTTGCGGCATTATCGGCCCATCCCGCCGATCGGTACCCCATGGCAGAAAGGCGATCTTGAATATCGGTCGCCACTATACCTTCATCTTCAACGACAAGAACGCGGATATAATGCATCCTTTTCCCTCTGGTTGAGCCTAACCTTCATCGCAATAATGAAGGGGTTTGAAGGAGGTGCAATCTCTCCCGGCATTACACTGTAAGATCCCTTCCACCCTTCTACGATAAGAATCTCTACCACCATCTGCAATGTTGTAAAAGTCAGACAAGATTCTTCGTCACTCAACCGGAGACCCAGCAGCGAAGAATCTATCTGTCTGACATTGGGGGCTGGTCCCCATGACTGCGCCGCAGTCTTCTGGTACTGAAGCAATAAGAGCTGATATACCGCAGGATGCAACGCATCCAAAAAGGTTCCCATGCGGCGCATGGGAACCAGAGAAAAACAGGAAGGATCAGACCAAACCGCGCGTTGTTGTCACTCCGAGTGAATCGTATATCTGACGAGTGGCATTGGACTTGTTGAGGGTATACAGATGAATCCCTTTGGTATTGTGATCGATGAGATCTCGAACCTGCTCGGTAGCCCAGTGGATTCCGACCTTGGCCTCGTATTCTTCGTCTTCGGCACGATGCATGGCCTTGATTAAACGTGCAGGAAAACGAGTGCCGGCGGAAACTTCGGCCATCCGCTTCATCAGTTTTACCGAGGTAATCGGTGCAACACCAGCCACGATAGGTACCCGTATACCGGCCAGTTCGCAACGTTCGCAAAAGTCATAGAATTCATTGTTATCAAAAAAGAGCTGAGTACAGATATAGTCGGCACCGGCATCGACCTTTGCCTTAAGATAGTCAATCTCTTTCAAACGGTTAGGGGTTTCGGGATGCCCTTCCGGGAAGCCGGCCACACCGATACCCATCTGGGGATAATTCCTGCGGATAAATTCTACCAACTCATATGCATACCTGAAACCGCCTTCCACAGGCTCAAAAGTCCCCTGACCCTGAGGTGGATCGCCACGCAGGGCCAGAATATTCTCGATCCCGCTTGCCACGTAGGTATCCAGAACCGACTTAATTTCATCCCTGGTAGAGCCCACGCAAGTCAGGTGCGAAACCACGGTTAAATCGGTATCTTTCTGGATGCGCAACACCAGGTCATGCGTCAGGTCACGGGTTGAACCGCCGGCGCCATAGGTTACACTCACATACGACAACTCAAGCGGGGAAAGATCACTGATAGTGGCAAAAAGCTGCTCAGCTGCCTCCTTACTTTTTGGGGGAAAGAGCTCAAAGCTGAATGCAATGGAATTGCTCTTGAAAATTTCTGAAATGTGCACTGTTATTCTCCTTGGACAAAAAAAGTTTAGCAAGGCGACACTCGACAATCGAATGACGCTTAACGCCGTAGAAATATTATAAATAAATTTTAGTTTGACGAAAACTCAGGGAAAAGCAAATGATGCTCAGAGGGAAATGCGAATAAGCAATTTACGATCTACACCAACATTTAAAAGCAGCTCGACCGGATAGCCCGCCCATTGCAATTAAGCCAATCGACTACCGATCTACCACCAACTCCGGGTAAAGAAAATATCAATTTTTTAAAATAATTCAACAAATAGTCCAGTAACAGTTAATTTTTACCGTATAATATTGTAAGTTCTTACGAGTTTATCTCATTTAACACCCCACAAGGGGGTATTCTTTTTAATCCCCATGCTGTGAGGGGGACTCTTTATAGTCCCCATGCTCTGTAGGGGACTCTTTACAGTGCCCGTGCTTTGCGGGTATAAGTGCCTTGGAGGTCACTTTAAGATTCTAATTTTGTAACTATTCAGGTCATTTTTTTCTAACCTGATTTTTATCGGGACTAACGGATCTGTTCCTGGTATGTTCTTGGCATGAATGAAACTATCATATGCCAAGGTCGACACATCCA
>Ga0214472_10007552_pt1 | contig 11377 bp, 13 predicted proteins | sample RVTome_6_FD_207662 | JGI IMG/M metagenome (GOLD analysis project Ga0214472, IMG submission 207662) | Soil microbial communities from uranium-contaminated site in the Upper Colorado River Basin, Wyoming, United States - RVT140D175 | ecosystem: Environmental > Terrestrial > Soil > Contaminated >...
GCCCATCTCCTCGATGCCCGGACACAGCCAGCAGACGCTGGAATCACTGCGCAAGGAGGCCCGGTCCCTGGCCGAGCGGGGGATCGTGGGCTTCATCCTGTTCGGGGTCCCGGCCCGCAAGGACCCCGAGGGGAGCGAAGCGTGGAACGAGGACGGGATCGCCCAGCGAGGCCTCCGGGCCCTCCGCGAGGAGCTGGGGGACGAGGCGGTGCTGTTCGCCGACCTGTGCCTGGACGAGTACACGGACCACGGCCACTGCGGCGTGCTCACCGAGGGCGGCGAGGTGGACAACGACCGCACGCTGGACCTGTACGCGCGCATCGCCACCAGCCAGGCGGCGGCCGGCGCGGACCTGGTCGCCCCCAGCGGGATGATGGACGGCCAGGTCGGGGCCATCCGCGCCGCGCTGGACAGTGCCGGGTTCGCGTCGACGGGGATCATGGCCTACGCGGCCAAGTTCGCGTCCAGCTTCTACGGCCCGTTCCGGGAGGCGGCCGAGGGAGCCCCGCGGTTCGGCGACCGGGCCGGCTATCAGATGGATCCGGCCAACGCCCGGGAGGCTCTCCGCGAGGTCCAAGCCGACATCGGCGAGGGGGCCGACATCGTCATGGTCAAGCCCGCCCTGGGCTACCTGGACGTGGTGGCCGCCGTCCGTGAAGAGGTGGACGTCCCGGTGGCCGCGTACAACGTGTCCGGCGAGTACGCCATGGTCAAAGCAGCAGCCGAGCGGGGCTGGGTGGACGGCCAGCGGGCCATGCTCGAGATCCTGACCTCGATCCGCCGGGCCGGCGCCGACCTGATCCTGACCTACCACGCCGGCGAGGCCGCCGACCTCCTGGCCTGATCCGGCTGCTACCGGTCCGGGCCGAGGACCTCGTCCACCGGGATCGACAGCCCGGGAACCACGGGGGAACCGAACGACTCACCGCGGCCGAACAGCTCGGGATGCCCGTACCGGCTCCCTTCCAGTCGGTAGACCTCGATACGGTCGGCATCGAGATCGACGAACCAGTACTCGGGCACGCCGTGGCGCCCGTACACGTCCCGCTTCCGCACCTGGTCCGTCCGCCGCGTTGACGGCGAGGACACCTCGATCACCAGGTCCGGGGCTCCTCGCACGAAGCGCTCCTCCGCTCGGTCCAGGTGCTCCGGTCCCATGAACAGCACGTCGGGCTGGACGACCGTGGTGTCGGAGAAGAACACATCACGGGGAGCCGGCTGTGCCTTCCCGCCGTGCTCCTTGGCGTACCCGTGCAGGAGGACCGCCAGCTCCAGAACCACATCCTGGTGGCGGTCGCCGGGGGCCGGGGTCACGAACAGCTCCCCGTCGATGATCTCCCGGCGCAGGTTGTCGTCGGGGAACCCTTCGAGGTCCGCGTACGTGAGGCCTGTCGTTCGTTCCTCGGTCGCCATGCACCACCTCCCATGGACCGGGAAGCCTACCGGGAGGGTACGACATCCCGGCCCGCCACTCGCCGCGTGATACAGATATGCCCGTGGACAGCCTCTTCCGGCACGCACAGAGCGTTATCCCTGGCGGCGTGAACTCTCCCGTCCGTGCGTACGGCGCGGTGGGTGGCACCCCTCGGTTCCTTGAGCGAGGGAAGGGCGCCGAGGTGCGGGACACCGAGGGCCGCACCTACCTGGACTACGTCCAGTCCTGGGGGGCCCTGCTGTTCGGGCACGCCCGGGAAGAGATCGTGCACGCGGCCGTGGAAGCGGCCCGGCGGGGCACCTCGTTCGGCGCTCCCACCGAGGCCGAGGTCCGCCTGGCCGAGGCCCTGGTCAAGGCCGTGCCGTCGGTGGATATGGTCCGCCTGGTCAGCTCGGGCACCGAGGCCGCCATGAGCGCGATCCGCGTGGCCCGGGCGGTCACCGGCCGGACCAAGATCGTCAAGCTCGAGGGCTGCTACCACGGCCACGCCGACGCCCTCCTGGTCACCGCGGGGTCGGGGGTGGCCACCCTGGGCCTGCCGGACAGCCCCGGCGTGACCCCCGGCGCGGTGGCGGACACCCTCGTCGCCCCCTACAACGACCTCCTGGCGGTGGAGGCCCTGATGGACCAGGAAGTGGCCGCGGTGATCGTGGAGCCGGTAGCCGCCAACATGGGCGTGGTGCCCCCGGCGTCCGGGTACCTCGAGGGCCTCCGCGACCTGACCGCCCGCCACGGCGCGCTCCTGATCTTCGACGAGGTCATCACCGGCTTCCGCCTGGCCCGCGGGGGAGCCCAGGAGCGGTTCGGCGTGACCCCGGACCTCACCGTCCTGGGCAAGGTCATGGGTGGCGGCTTCCCCTGCGCGGCGTACGGCGGCCAGGCCGACGTGATGTCGCAGGTCGCCCCGGCCGGCCCGGTGTACCAGGCCGGCACGCTGTCCGGGAACCCCGTGGCCGTGGCCGCCGGGCTGGCCGCCCTGGACCTGATCGAGCGCCACGACCCGTACCCCGGCCTGGAGCTGGCCGCCGTGCGCCTGTGCGACGGCCTGAACGAGGTCCTGGCCGACGTCCCGCACACCATCAACCGGGCCGGCTCGCTGTTCTCGGTGTTCTTCGGCGAGGAGCCGGTCACCGACTTCGCCACCGCGAAGACCGCCGACCACCAGGCGTACGCCCGGTTCTTCCACGGCATGCTGGACGCCGGCGTGATGCTCCCGCCCTCCGGCTACGAGGCCTGGTTCCTGTCCACCGCCCACGACGAGGAGGTTGTGGAGCGAACGATCGACGCCGCCCGCCGGGCTACTTCGGGATGGTGATGACCAGGGCCACGTAGATGGCTACGACCATCACCGTGAAGAGGATGAACGAGAGTCCACCCTCCTCGATGCCCGCGATCAGGGGAACCAGGTCCATGTCATCGTCCTCCTAGGCCGGACCCCGCCAGGGGGCCTGCCCTCCGCCGGTCAGGATCTCCTTGCGCCGCCGCTCGGCCCGGTCCAGGAACGGCAGGTGAACCGCGAAGCCGATGATCGAGGCTCCCAGGAACAGGTACGAGGGCAGACCCTCGCTCCCTTCGTTCTTCACCGCCGTGACCAGCACCTCGGGGCCGCCGGTCGAGGCCACCGCCCGGGCCACGGCCACCTCCTCTTCGGCCACGGTGGCGAACCGTAGGTCGCGGACCAGGAACGTCTCCGCGGTGATCTCGCCCTCCACGCCGGCCTGGCGGAGCTCGGCCGCGGCCTCCTCGGCCAGGAACTCCTGCATGGCCAGCGTGGCCGGGTCCACCTCCGTGGTGAGCTTGGCGGCCTTGGGGCCCTTCCACGGTCCGCCGGGGTAGTCGCCGAGCACCGGGATGTCGGACGACTCCAGGGTGTGCCCGGCGGCCAGCGCTTCCCAGTGGGGAAGCTCTCCCTTCGGCCCCAGGTACCGCGGAGTGCTGGGCCACCCGAACGCCCAGATCATCGACAGGATGATCATGAACCCGAAGAAACCGGTCGCCGTGACCAGGTAGCCCATCCACCGTCCGAAGACAGCGGCGATCAGGACGTACAGGCCTCCCACGAACAGCACGAACGCGGCGACCACGACCAGCACACCTTCGACCTGGGTCTTCGTCAGGGCCAGGAGGACGACATCCATCAGTCCTCGCCCCCGGGGGTGGTGGTGGGGCCCGGCGCGGGCTGGTTCAGCAGGGTTGGATCCAGGCACAGGTTCTCGCCGTCGGGCACGTTCTGGATCGATACGAGGTACGAGATCAGGTCCTGGATCTGCTGGTCGTTCATGGGGCCCTGGAACCGGATGCTCCACGAGGGCATCGGCGTGCCGTCTCGGCCCTGCATGATCGTGTCGCGGATGCCCACCTTGGGCTGGCCGTCCACCTCCACGGTCTCGATCGTCAGCCGCCCGCACACGTCCGCCAGCGCGGGGACCGGGTATTCGGGGATGGTCTCGCCGGCGTCGTTGGTGAACGAGGTGGTGCCGCCCTGCGCCTCGGGCCCGTGGCACCGGGCGCACCCGAACCCGAGGGGGTTCTCCTCGTCGGAGATGGCGAACCACCGAGCCCCGCGCTCGGTGGCCTCCTCCACGCGCGTGACCTCCTCGTGCACGTTGGTGGTGGGCTCCTTGAGCCAGTAGATCGGGAGCCACGTGGCGAAGAACACCACGAACAGCATGCTCCACCCCACGTGGCGCTCAGTCATCCGGCGCTCGAGCGTCTCGTCGGCCGGGCCGGGGCGCATGCCGGGCGGGATGTCGGGCTTGGCCTCACCCCCGCGCCTGGATAGGGAGATCACCCAGGCAACGAAGGCCAGGCCGATAGCGATCCCACCCACCAGTCCGATGATGGCCAGCGCGGAGATGGCGAGCAGAGGCTGCATCAGTCTGCGGACCCGATGTTCACGCAGAAGGGCCCGTCGGGCGAGGTCTGCCCGGTCGTCTCGATCCCCCGAGGCGGTCCCTCGACGATCTGGCTGGTGTCCACGGAGACCTGCCCGTCCGTGATGGTCACGGCGAACCGGTCCAGGCCGCGCGGCGCCGGGCCGTCGCGGTACTCACCGACGCGGTTGTACTTGGAACCGTGACACGGGCACTCGAACCACTGGCTCTGCTCGCAGAACGGCACCCGGCATCCCAGGTGAACGCACCGCTGGTACAGCGCCATCAGGCCCTCCTGGACCAGGCCCTCGTACTCGGTGTCGGCAGCGTTGCCCTCGTACTCCACCAGGTACATGCGGCCCGCCCCGAAGTAGAAGGGCTGACGGTCGGCCTGTATCTGGGCCTTGATGTCGTCGGGTGTCAGCCCGAGGGTGATCACGGACCCGAACCCGCCGCGCAGGTTCGGCCATAGGAACGCCAGGCTGGCCGCGCCGAACTCCGCGCCGAACAGGGTGAGCGAGGTGAGCAGGGACCGGCGCACGAACTCCCGCCGCGAGACCGGCTTGGGCTTCGGCTTCGCCGCGGGCTCCTCCTCCGCGAGGGGCTTGCCTTCCGCCGCGGCTTCCAGGTCCTTGGCCGCGAACCGGGCCCGGATCAGGGAGGCCAGGAGCATCAGCAGGAACAGGCCGAACAGTCCGGCTACGGCGAGGATGGCGAGGGTCTGCGCGCTCATAGGTCGAAGAATATCCCCTCGGCCCACGGCCACACGAAGTTCTGGCCGGGCCCCCGGAAGAACGAGCCGATGATGGTCAGCGTGGCCCACAGCATCAGGAACAGCGTGAACAGGATGATGGCCATCTTGCGGTCGCCCGGCTTGTTGCTGGGGTTGCGGTCCACGTACGGCAGCGCGAACAGGAACAGGATGGCCACCCCGGGGATGGTCACCCCGGCCACCATGGGGTGGAAGTACCGCAGGAGCTCCTGGAGGCCCAGGAAGTACCACGGCGCCTTGGACGGGTTGGGGGTCAAGTTGGGGTTGGCCAGCTCCCGGAGGGGCGCGTTGACGAAGGTCGAGAACGCGATCAGCGCCGCGGTGACGATGAGCAGGGACAGCAGCTCCGAGACCAGCAGGTGGGGGAACACGTTGACCCGGTCGCCCTGGTCGCGCTCCACGCGCTGGACGCCCTCGGGGGGCACCAGGGCCAGCAGGCGGTGCTTGTCGGGCGCGCCCGGCTTGGCGGTGGGAGGCTTGCCGGTGGGCGGGGGAGCGGTGATGGGCGCCGCCGGACCGGTCAGGGCCACCCCGCCGGCCGGAGCCACTGCCGCGGGCGCCGCGGCGGGAGCCGCCGCCGCCGCAGCGGCTGCGGGCGCGGCCTGTGCCGCGGGAGCGCCGGCCGGAGCCGGGGCGGCCTCCTCCTCGCCGTGCTCCTTCTTGTACTCGAGCATGGCCACCCGGCGGGCCCGGCCCTCGGCCACCCGGCGGGACATGCCCTGCCCGAGCAGCTCGCTCAGGACCCGCTCGTACGTCTCCTTGTTGACCTCTTCCGCGCGCTCGGCCATGGGTCTACAGGGGTCCCGAGATGCCTCCGTCCTTGCGGATCCGCCAGAAGTGCACCGCAAGGAAGATGGTCAGGATGAACGGCAGGGCCAGGACGTGCAGGACGTACCAGCGAAGGAGCGTCTCCGGCCCAACGACGACGCCTCCCAGTAGGACGAATTGCGTTTCGGGGGCCACCAGCGGCGTGTAGCCGGCGAAGCTGGTGCCCACGGTGATGGCCCAGATGGCCAGCTGGTCCCAGGGGAGCAGGTATCCGGTGAACGCCAGGAGGAGCGTGAGCAGGAGCAGGATCACGCCCACCACCCAGTTGAACTCCCGGGGCGGCTTGTACGCTCCGGTGTAGAACACCCGGGACATGTGCAGGAACACGGTGAACGTCATCAGGTGGGCGCCCCACCGGTGGATGTTGCGGACCATGTCCCCGAAGAAGATCGAGTTCCGCAGGGCCTCGACGTCCGTGTACGCCTGGGCGGCGCCGATGTCGGCGGACGGGCGATAGAAGAACATCAGGAAGATGCCGGTTACCGTGAGCAGGATGAACAGGAAGAACGACAGCCCGCCCAGGCAGAACGTGTAGGTCAGCTTCAGGCCGTGCCGCTTCACCTTGACCGGGTGCAGGTGGTACAGCACGTTGTTCATCATGGCCAGGGCCCGGTCCCGCTGGGTGTCCTTGTAGCCCTTCCGGAAGATCGAGCCCGGCCGGAAGATCGACTTCCAGACCTCGGTCTCGCGGACCTTGTCCAGCATCTCCATGGGGGAGGGAGGCCGAGGGAGCTTCATCCTCATGCTTCGTCCGCCTTCTGGGACGCGGGGACGGCGGCCATCTGCCGCTTGCCCTCGGCCCCCTCGGGGAGCCGGGCGTAGTACAGGCAGTCCGACGGGCACCGCTCCACGCACACGGAGCACCTGGTGCAGGCGTTGTCATCGACCACGAAGATGGCGAACGCCTGCCCCACCTGGCTCTCGGTGGCCTGGTCCGCGGACTCCTCGACGATGCCGGGGTCCAGCATGTAGATGCAGTTCCACGGGCACACGTCCTCGCAGGCCCGGCACAGGATGCACGGGTCGGGGTCCAGCATCAGGTGTTTGGGGGACTTCACGCCCTCCTTGAGCCAGGAGGGATCCACCGCCTGGGCCACGTAGTCGTCCCGGATCTCGACCTCGGTCTTCACGAAGGGCACTAGCGGTACCCCCCCGAGTAGCGGTCGGCCTGGGCTTCGCCCCGGAGGCGGCGGCGGGCCTTCTGGAGGAGGTACGCGGCGATCACGAAGATGCCGGCGAAGGTGAAGATGAAGCCGTTCACGATGATGTCTCGGATCGAGACGATCCAGCGGTTCCGGCTCCCGAACTCCTCGGTGATGAAGTACAGCATCCAGGAGGGGATCACGGCCATGGTGGTGATGGCGATGAAGGAGATGATCATGGCCGCCAGGAAGGCTCTGGTCCAGGTCCACTCCCACCCACGCAGGAAGTCCTCGCCCCGGCGAGTCACCGGCCTGAGGCGGCGCTGGACACCCTTGGGGATCGGCAGCTTCACGTGCGGCTCTCCATCTCCGGGGCCGGATTCTACCAGCGGCCCCTCGGGCCACCGAAATCCAGCCTTCCCCGTTCGGGCCTTGTGAATCGGTTCACAAGGCCTGGGGGAATCATGCCCACGAGGGGGCCCCGTGCGCAACCGCCTTTGGGTGCGAGACTGGGAGGCATGGACTTCGGGCAGGCCCTCCAGGCATGGTGGGCCCCCGTGCTGGCCTTCGCCGCGGGTGTGGTGTCGTTCGCCTCCCCCTGCGTGCTTCCCCTGGTCCCGGGGTACCTCTCGTTCGTCTCCGGGGGGCATGGGACCGAGGCCGAGGAGCGGCCCCGGGTCCTGCCGCTCCTGCTGTTCGTGCTGGGCCTGGCCGTGGTGTTCACGGCGCTGGGGGCGTTCAGCCGGGTGTTCGTGCCCGTCCTGCGATCCACGGTGGGGCAGCGGGTGGCGGGGGTGGTGGTCGTGGCCATCGGGGCGTTCATGCTGGCCTACGCGTTCCGCCGCGGGGGCCCGGGCCTGTACGCGGACCGGCGGCCGTTCCTGACCCGGGTCCGGCCGGGGACGATGGGGGCCCTGCCGCTGGGCATGGCCTTCGCCACGGGCTGGACGCCGTGCGTGGGGCCGGTCCTGGCCGGGATCATCGGCCTGGCCGGCGCCCAGGGTGGCGGGGCGTGGGGGGCGGTGCTGATGTTCGCGTACTCGCTTGGCCTGGGGCTGCCCTTCGTGCTGGTGGGCCTGGGTCTCCAGCGGATGATGGGCGCCCTGGGGTTCGTGAAGCGCAACTACCGGTGGTTCGCCGGGGTGGGCGGAGGGCTTCTGGTGCTCATCGGGCTCCTGCTGGTCACCAACCTGTGGCTGCCGTTCCTGTCCCGGCTGGGCCTCCTGCGGCTGGTGCAGGGGTTCGAGCCGCCCATCTAGCCACCCGCCGGTAGACTCGGCCGGGCGATGGCCGACCCGATGGCATCCTTCGCCGCCGTGTGGCGGGCCCTGCGCTCGATGCGCACCGCCCTGGTGCTGCTCTTGGTGGTGGCGGTGGCCTCGATCGCCGGGTCGCTGGTCCCGCAGGTGGTCAACTCGCCCGGCGCGGTGGCCTCGCTGTACCGGGACCAGCCGGTGCTGGCCCAGGTGTACCAGGCCACCGGGCTGTTCGACGTGTACGGCTCGTGGTGGTTCACCCTGGCCTACGTCCTGCTGCTGGTGTCGCTGGCCTCGTGCCTGGGGCCGCGGACCCGGGCCCTGGTCCGGGCCCTGCGCCGTCCACCCCAGCCGGCCCGGGAGCTGGAGACCCTCCGCCACTTCGCGGAGGGGACGGTGACCGGCTCCCCCGAGCAGGCCGTGGACCGGGCCCGCCGGGTGCTGCGCCGTCGCCGGTACCGGCTGGGCCGTCCGAACGGCGAGGCCGCGGTGGCCGCGGAGAAGGGTGCGTCGCGCGAGGTGGGGAGCCTGCTGTTCCACGGCTCGGTGTTCCTGGTGGTGGTCGGGGTCCTGCTGGGGAAGGGCTTCGGGTTCACCGGCCAAGCCACCCTGATCGAGGGCGAGACGTTCACTGAGGCTCCGGCCAGCTACGACCAACCGCCGTCCCGCGGCCGGTTCTTCACCGAGGACATGCACCGGGGCTTCCAGGTCCGGATCCGGGCGTTCGAGGTCTCGTACCGGGAGAGCGGTCTGCCCCGGGAGTTCGTGACCTCGGTGGACGTCCTGGAGGAGGGCCGGGTGGTCCGGCGGGAGGCCATCCGGGTCAACCATCCGCTGGAGCACCAGGGGGTGAAGCTGTTCCAGCAGGGCTACGGCTGGGCGCCCGAGGTCCGGGTCCGGGCCCAGGGCCGCACGGTGTGGGACGGGCCGGTGGTGTTCCTGGCCGGGGAGGACCAGGACCGGCGCCGCCCGTGGCGGGGAGTGATCAAGCTTCCCTCGCTCCGCCCGCAGGTCGGGCTGGAGCTCCGCCTGTTCCCCGACCCGGTGGCCGCCCTGGCCGGCGGTCCCATGCTCGAGGCCCGGGATCCGTTCCTGGTGTTCACCGCGTACCGGGGGGACCTGAAGCTGACCCGGGCCCAGAACGTCTTCGACTTGGATCGCACGGGCCTGAAGCGGTTCGAGGAGGGTGGGATCGGGGCCGGCCAGACCGCGACCCTCCCCGGCGGGGTGGAGGTCACGTTCACCGGCCTGCGGGAGTACACGCAGCTGCGCGTGGCGCGGGATCCGGGGAAGGGGCTGGTCCTGGCCGGGGCTCTGCTGCTGCTTGCGGGGCTGCTGCCGGCGCTGTACGGGTCGCGGCGCAAGGTGTGGCTGCGGGCCCTCCCCGATCCCGCCGGGGCACGGATCCAGGTCGGGGGGCTGGCCCTCCAGCGGCGTGCCGCGTTCGAGGAAGAGTTCGCTCGCCTGGCCCGTGACCTGGCCGGAGTTGGTACCCTGCCCGGGCCCTCATGACGCGCGCCTCCAACTTCGCCTTCGGTCTCACCCTGGTCCTGTACCTCGCCGCCATGCTGGCCGCCTTCCACCACCTGGCCTTCCGCCGCGAGGGCTCGGCCCGCGCCGCCACCAGGCTGGCCACGGCTGGCGCGGCGGTCCACCTGTCGTCGATCGTGATGCGAGGCCTGGCCGCCGGGCGGGTGCCGTGGGGGAACATGTACGAGTACGCCACGGCCGTGGGCTTCCTGGTGGTGGCGGGCTACCTGGTCCTGGAGCGACGCTCGGGCGTCCGGACGGCGGGGGGCTTCGTGCTGGGGCTGGTGGTGCTGTCCATGGCCGCGGCCACCATGCTGTACGTGCCGCCGGGCCCGCTGGTCCCGGCGCTGAACTCGTACTGGATCCGGATCCACGTCCTGGCGGCGATGACCGGGTCCTCTTTGTTCATCCTGGGGACGGTGTTCACCGTCCTGTACCTGGTCCAGGATCGCCGGGCCCGACGGCTGACGGAGACGCCGGCCATGGCCACGGTGGGGGCCGGCCTTCCCGCGGATCACGCCGAGGGCGCCGACGAGCCGGTGGCCTCCGAGGAGGTGGCGCCCGGCCGCCTGCCAGCGCCTGGTGTGCTGGACCGCCTGGCGTACCGGACCATCGCGTTCGGATTCCCGGTGTGGACGTTCGCCGTGATCGCCGGCGCGATCTGGGCCGAGCAGGCCTGGGGCCGGTACTGGGGGTGGGACCCCAAGGAGGTGTGGTCGTTCGTGACCTGGGTGGTGTTCGCCTCGTACCTGCACGCCAGGGCGACCGTGGGCTGGCGCGGGCGCCGGGCGGCGGTCATCGCCCTGGTCGGGTTCGTGGCCCTGGTGTTCAATCTCGTCGTTGTGAACCTGGTGGTGTCCGGCCTCCACTCCTACGCCGGCGTCTGACGACCGAGGTTTTCCAGCCTCGCGCCACATATGGCGGATCCGTGGAAAAGATGCCGGGGTTCGGCTAGCCGACGGTGACGGTGCCGTTCATGGCGGGGTGCACGTCGCACTGGAAGGCGTAGGACCCCGGGTCCAGGGCGGGGACCTGGTACGCGCTCTCCGCGTCGGGGCCGGTGACGAGCTCCCCGGTGAACAGCGGGTCGCCCCCGGGGAGCTCCGTGTAGATGGCCACGTTGTGCGGGACGCTGTCCTGGTTGGTGAAGGTCAGGGTCGACGCCTCGCCGGCCGTGAACCGGAGCTCGTCGAGGTCGAACGCGATGTTGGCGGCCACGATAGCCGTGGTCGGGTCGGTGACCGGGGGCGGCGGCTGGCCCGGCTCCTGGCCGCCGGGCTGCTCCCCGCCCGGGCCCTGGGGCTCGCCGGCCGGCTTCTCCTGACCGCCGGCCAGGGCCTCACGGAGCTCCCGCAGCTCGCCGCTCACGGCCATCGCGGTCACCCCGCTGCCCACCACCACCAGCCCGGCCACCACGATCAGCCCGATGAGCTTCTTGCCCCGGAGCGTGGGGATGGACGCGATCAGCGCGGCTCCGGTCAGGAGGTTCAGGGCCATGGCCAGCGAGATGGGCGTGGCCATCTCCGGGTCCACCGCGAGCA
>Ga0214472_10007553_pt1 | contig 11377 bp, 12 predicted proteins | sample RVTome_6_FD_207662 | JGI IMG/M metagenome (GOLD analysis project Ga0214472, IMG submission 207662) | Soil microbial communities from uranium-contaminated site in the Upper Colorado River Basin, Wyoming, United States - RVT140D175 | ecosystem: Environmental > Terrestrial > Soil > Contaminated >...
GCTCCTCGCCGAGGTCCGCCAGCAGGTCGAGGCTCATGGGAAGCGTGTGCGCCCCGGCGACGTCGGGCAGCCGCAGGATCGAATCGCGCAGCGCCCCCATCTCGCGCGGCGTGGCGCGGCCCAGCGCGGCTCGTCCCGCCAGTCGCTCCAGATCGCGCACGCCATCGAGCGCCTCGCGCAGCCGTTCCCGACCGCGGCCGTCCTCGAGCAGGGTCTCCACCGCGTCGAGTCGCGCATTGATCGCCGCGGGATTGACGAGGGGCGCCAGCAGCCAGCGCCGCAGCAGCCGCCCGCCCATAGGCGTCAGCGTGCCGTCGATGGTTTCGAGCAGCGTGGCGCCCCCCCCCTCGGCGCCCGCACGCAGCGGCTCGACCAGCTCGAGGTTGCGGCGCGTCATCTCGTCGAGCGGAAGCACGTCGCCGCGCCGGACAATGGTCGGGCGCGCGAGGTGGGGCAGGCCGCCCGGCTTCAGCTCGCGGGCGTAGCGCAACAGCGCCCCCGCCGCGCCGATCGCCGGCCGGTCGTCGGCGCTGACGCCCAGACCGTCGAGCGACGCGATGCGGTAGGTGCGCAGCAGGTCCTCGCGGGCGAGCTCGGGGTCGAATTCCCACGGCTCGCGCATGGTCAGCGTTGGGACGGATGTCCGCACAGCGGCTGCGGCCGGCAACACCAGCTCGCGCGCCTCATAGCGCGCGAGCGCCGGCTCGATATCGCTCGTCGGCACGACCTCGAGAATCAGCTCGCCGGTCGTTACATCGAGCGTGGCGAGCCCCGCTGCCGCGCCGCGCGGATCCAGCGCGACGATGTAGTTATTGCGGTTCCGAACCAGCCAGTCGTCGGTGAGCACGGTGCCGGGGGTGACGGTCTCGACCACCGCCCTGCGCACGACGCCCTTGGCCAGCTTGGGATCCTCGATCTGCTCGCAGATAGCGACGCGATGCCCCTTGGTAATCAGGCGACGTAGGTATTCCGTGGCGGCTTTGACCGGCACGCCCGCGAGCGGGACTTCCGCCGCGCCGCCGTTGTTGCGTGACGTCAGCGTGAGGCCCAGCTCGCGCGCGGCGAGCTTCGCGTCGTCCTCGAACATCTCGTAGAAGTCGCCCATGCGGAAAAACAGGATCGTCTGGGGATGGCGGGCCTTGATGTCGCGGTACTGCTGCATCAGTGGCGTTTCTGTCACGCCTCCCGCGGTCACGGCTCCTCCACCAGAAATGGCTGACCACCGACGCGCGTCTTCAACCGCTGCTGGGCCCGCACCGCCTCCTCGCGGGTTGCGTACCGGCCGACGCGAACCTTGAAGAAACCCGCCGAATCGCGCACGACGCGCGCCTCGAACCCCATCACTTTGAGACGGGTGAGCATGTCGTCCACCTGCGCTGCGCTTTTCACGGCAAGGACCTGCACCGAGTAGGCGCGCGGCAGCAATGTCGCTCGATTGGTCGTGTCGGTCGGAGGCGCCGGCGGCGGCGTGGTCGTTGTCGTCCCGGCCGTCCGGCTGCAGCGTGCCGCGTAGAAGGTCACCTGGTTCTTGAATTCGACGTCGTCGCCGGCGCCAGCGAGCGACTGCTGGATCAGCTCGCAGCCGCGCATCTCATTCTTGAGCTCGAAGTACGCCCGCGCCACGGAGAAATTGGCGCGCGAGCGCAGCGGCGAGTCGGGATAATCGCGATTCAGCCGCTCGCCTGCCTCGATCGTTTTCGCCGGATCCCGCTGCGCGAAGTACAGCTGGGTGAGGAGCAGCAGCGCGTCGTCCGCCCATGGGCCCGCGCCATACTCCACGATGAGGCGATTGAGATGCGATGTCACCGTCCGCGCATCGGGCGCGATCTTCGCGGCGGCCAGCAGGGCCTGGGGGAAGACCGAATCGCCGGGCGGCAACGTGGCCAGCAGCCGCCGAACGATGGCGCGCCCCGAGTCGACCTGGCCGGATTGCGCGAGACGCAAGGCTTCGACGAGGCGCGCGTCGCTTTGGGCGGAAAGATGGAATGATGGAATGATGGAAAGAGCTACGATGGAGAGCATCGTTCCAACTTTCCATCGTTCCATCGTTCCCACGGTCATGCAGCCTCCCGATCTATCTTCGCAAATCCGAGCACCAGCTGCGTCACGATCCCTCGGTCATCGCTCACCGTCGCCGTTTTCAGTGCATTGTCAGCCGCGAGTGCGGCACGCAACGCACGCGCGAGAGCAGCCGCACTCCATTGGGCGCTCCACGCGGCCCAGCGCGCCGCTTCCTCTCGCCAATTCCGGAGCCCGTGTGGGCGCACCGTTTGCATCTGGCGGAAGACCGCATCTTCCACGCGCGCCGTTCCCCGATCGCGTTCGGCTCGCGCTACCGCCGTGCCGACGAGGTGGGTTCCGAGTACCGACAGGATTTTCACCCCACTCATCCCTGCCTGCTCGAGCACCGGCTCGACGAGCTGCGCCGCCCGCGCGACGCGCCGCTCCAACGCGGCATGCACCAGGTCGTACAGAGTCTCGCCGCGGCGCACTCCCACGAGGCTCGTGACGTCGTGCGCCGTCACCGCGCGGCCGGTGCCCACCGTCAGCGAGGCAAGTTTCTCGAGCTCGCGCGCTACGATGCTCAAATCGTTTCCGACGGCACTGAGCAGGAGCTCGGCGGCTTCGGGTTCCAGCATGACCCCCAGCCCCGCCGCGTGATGTTGCAGCCAGCGCGGCACACGTTCGGCGGAGAGCGGTTCGAGGTTGACCGCTGTGGACGCCCGCACAAGTTCGGCGTCGGGGTCCTCGCCCGCTGCGACCACGAGCACAAGGACCGTGGTCGGATTCGGGGCGGCGAGGTAGCGCACGACCTCGTCGCGCACCTTCGTCTTCCGCTTGCCGAGCTGCTCCACGCCACGCACGACAACGGCGCGCCGTTCGGCCAGCATGGGCAGCGTATTCACGAGCGCATGGAATGATTCCGGAGTCAAATCGGCGGCGTAGCGGACGTCCAGATTGAAGTCGCGGTCGGACCCGACGGAGGCTTCCAGCAGGGCCCGTACGGCTTCGTCCTTGAGCACATCCTCCTCGCCGTACAGCAGATAGACGGCGTCGGGCGCCTTCTTCTTCAAGCTGCGCAGGAGCGCGTCGAGGGTAAGCGCCGGCATACAGGCGAAGTTACCGCGCCCCTGTGCCCGGAGAAAGGCCGAAAAGCTGCTAGCGCCCTGACGAAGCGGGCTGGAAGATGATCGTGGCGGGCTGTACCAGCGCGGTACCGTACGGATACGGATTTCCGTTGACAACGCTGGCGCGCGGATCCTGGAATGAGACGAACGGCAGGCCTGCGCTCGCGACCGGTTTCGGAAAAGCGACCGGGGGAAGCAGCGGCGCTTTCTCGATGCGCGGACGCCGTCCGACTTCGAAGAAGAACAACGCCAATGCGGCGAGCACCAGCAACGCCGCCGAGAACCCGGACCGCGCGGGCGGTCGCGGGACGCGCCGCCGCTCGACGGCGAGTCGCGCGTCGAGGCGTTGCCGAAAATCCGCTGACAGTGTGATGGGTGACGCAGAGTGGAGAGCCTGTACGGCCTGACGAACGGTCGCGTCGTAGCGACGACACGACGCGCAATGCGCCACATGTCGCATGAACTGACGCAATTCCCGGGGGGCCGTGATCAGCCCGTCCCGGAAATCGCTGTGGCGCTCCAGGAACTCCTTGCACCGCATGGTGGAAGTGTACCACCCCGGCCACGGGGTGTTCCGTAGCCGGGGGCTTGGGCCTAGGGCCTAGGGGCTGTACAGCTAAACGAGGATGGGTCCGATGAGCTGGGCGAAGCTGTTTCGTGCCCGATTCAGGCGGCTTTTCACGGTCCCCAAATTGCAGCCGGTGATTTCCGCGATCTCCTGGTAGCTCTTCCCCTCGAGCTCCCGGAGCACGAACACCTCGCGGTGGTGTTCCGGCAGCCGCTGGACACACTGGTCCACGGCGTCCTTCAAGAACCGCTTGCGATACAGATCGTCCGGCCGCGCCGTCGTGTCCTCGAACTGCAACGGCCGATGATCGGCTTCCCAGTTCTTCTTGATCGTCTGGAACAACACCAGCGGATTACGGCTGCGGTTGCGCAGCTCGTTCTTCGCGAGGTTCGACGCGATGGTATAGATCCAGGTCGAGAATTTCTTCGTCTGATCGAAGCGATGCAGGTGGCGGAAGACTCGGATGAAGACTTCCTGCACGAGATCTTCAGCGCGCTCACGATCGCCGATGGTCCGGTTTACGAAATTGAGGAGGCGCGTCTGGTAACGGTCGACCAGAGTGCCGAACGCCTGCGGCTCGCCAGCCAGGTGCCGCATCACGACCTGGCCGTCGTCCAACTCGAGCAGCGCTTCGCGCTGCTGTGCGCGCTGCTTGTCGACGGCGGATGTGGGTCGCTTCAGCGTGGTGCGCATGGGTACCCTAGTGTTTCGTACCGGAACAGGGAACACACTGCCCTGATTCACTTTAGGTTGACTCGGCACAATTCGTGCCTCCCAGGCTGGAGTAGTAACTCCTTACTTATCAATCGGTTGCGATTCGCAGCGTGATGCGAACGCGCAATATTGTCCCAGCCAGGGGACGCCGCAATTCCACATTTGATCTAGATCCGAAGACGGATAGGACTAATGCTCCAGGATGAAACCCGCCACAAATAAGATGGCCAAGGCGGTCTTGGCGTCGCTGATCACTCCGCTCCGGATGAGAGTAAGGACCTCGGAGAGGGGTCTCGGCGTCACCTCGATGAACTCGTCCGGTTCGCGGGCATGCTGGCCTGCGGTCAGGTCCGCCGCCCAAAAAAGGTGAATCCGCTCGTCCGTGAAGCCGGGGGTCGTCCATATAGTAGTAAGACGCTCGAGGCGCCCGGCTTTCACACCCACCTCTTCGAGCAGCTCCCGCTCAGCGCAGACCTGTGCGTCTTCTCCAGGGTTGAGCCGGCCCGCCGGGATTTCGATCAGCGAGCCATTGGTGGCGTAGCGGTACTGCTGAATGAGCAGGACCGTGGGATCGGGCCCCGCGGGGTCTGAGGCAAACGGCACAACCGCGGCGGCTCCGGGGTGGCGGATCATTTCAAGCTCCCCGGTTGAGCCGTCGGGAAACCGCACCGTATCCACGTCGAGGTCGATGACGCGACCGGCGTGGATTCGTTTGCTGGCGAGCTGCATCAACCACTCCCTTTCAGTGCTGGAGGAGCCAGGTGTAGGGCACCTTGAAACCTTCGGCGAAGAGGTAGCCGGTGTTGCGCCGAATGGGTGAGCCGGTCGCGGGCGACGAAAAGGGCACGAGCCCCAGGCGTCGCGCGATGATCCGCAGTCGGAGCATATGGAAACCGTCGCTGACGAGGAGCACTCGGCGGCTGTCGCGCCCTCCGAACCAGCGTTTTGCCTGTGCGAGCGACGCGAACGTGTCATCGCCGCCGCCGAGCGGCACCACCGCGTCGGCGGGCAATCCCAGCCGCACGAGGTAGTCGCGGCCTACATTGGCTTCACTGAGCGTATCGCGAGGGCCTACACCTCCCGTGACGAGGACGACGGGGGCCAGGCCGCGCTGGTAGAGAGCCGCGGCGTGATCGAGGCGAGCGCGGAAGACGGGAGATGGCCGGCCATTGTACTGGGCGGCGCCGAGGACGGTGATGGCATCGGCGCTGGCGGCTTCATTGCGCGCGGCGTGGACGGCGACGGCAACGACGATAGCGGCCCACGTCAGGCCCAGCAGCACGACCGCAAGGAGGATCCCACCGACGGCACGCCGTCCCGTCCAGAATGGCATGCGGGACAAGATACAAAAGCGTGGGTGTTACGGTTTGGTCAGCAGCTCCTCAAACAAGGAGATCGCCCGTGGGTCCTCCGACTGGCCGAGCCAGAAGATCGCCTTGCGGCGCAGCTCGGGATCCGGATTCTGACGCGCGATGCGGATCAGCGCCGGAACGCCCTCATCCTTGGGACGCTGGGATAGCGCAAACACCGCCGTCTCGCGCACGTCGCGGTCGGCGCCGCCGTCATCCACGAGATCCGTGAGGCCCTTGGTGGCGGCCTCACCCGCGGCATGTCCCAGCCAGAAGACGGCCCCGCTGCGCACCTTGCGCGAGATGTTCGCGTCCTTCGCGATCTTCAGGAGCTCCGGCCAGAGCGTGACGCTATCGGCGAGCATAGCGGGGAAAATCGCCTTCTTGGCCGCGGGGCTGTTGTCCTGCCGGGCGAGGGCCAGGAGATAGGTCGTGGCCTCGCGCGTACTCACCATGCCGAGGTCCGTCGCAGTCGTCGAGCGCCACTGGCCGCCGACGTAGGCGCGCAGCTCAGTGATCGCGCTCCCGCGCTTGGTCAGCGCGATGCGCACGGGCCCGGAATCACACGGCGTGCTCCAGTCGTCGTGGTCGGTGTCGCGGTAGTTCTCCACCTGGTTGCTGCAGTTTCCGTTGCGGCAGTTCCAGCTGATCACGTTGCGGCCGTTGCCGTAGACTCCCGGCCGCGCGGCGTAGCTGAACCGGACTGCCCCATCGGGGGCTCGAGCGACTCGTTGCTCCAACGTCTGCGCGGTTGCGCTGGTCGCGAACACGAGCAACCACGCACCACGCACGACGCACGACGCACGGATTGTCATTGGTTGATGAGCTCCTGGAGGTACTGCGCCGCCCGCGGGCTCCGTGACTGGCCGATCCAGAAGATGGCCTTCTTGCGGAGCTCCCGGTCGGGATCGTTTTTCCCGATCGCGAAGAGCTTGTCGAGCGCCGCTGCTTCGCGCCGCTGCGAGTAGACGAAGATCAATTGCTCTCGCATCTCGCGGTCCGACATGCTGTCGTACAGCCGCACCAGATCGGCGACGTCGACGTTGCGACTCTGTCCCGCCCAGAACAGCGCCTTCTTGCGGAGCTCGATGTTCTCGCGCTGGTTGAGCGCGATATCCATCAGCCAGCGGTAGTTGTCCGTTCCGCCCATCTGGGACAGCGAGAAAATCACCTTCTCCTTCAAGTCGTCGTTGTCGAGCTTGCCGTAGAGATCCTTGAGGAACTGCGCGTTGTCGGCCGAACGGTGTTGGCCGAGCCAGAAGATCGCTTTTTCCCGGTTCTCGGTTGACGCGTCCCGGCGCTCCGCGTAGCCCCGCAGGATCGCCCCCGCGCGGGGGCTGCGGTGCTGCGAGAGCGCGAAGATCGCCTTGTCCTGGATGTCGGGGTCGGTCCGGGAGTCGGTGAGAATCGAGTCGAGCGCCGCGACCGTCTCCTCCCCGGGAACCTGCGACAGCCAAAACACGCCCTGCTCGCGGACTTCCTTGTCCGGATCGTTGCGGACGGCGTCGAGCAGTATCCGCGAGGTCTCATCGCTGCGCTTTTGGGACACGAGGAACACGGCCTTGCGGCGCAGGCATGCTGACCCCTCATCGCGCCGCGCCAGCACGGTCTTCAGCAGCGGGACTGCCCGGTCGGCGTCCATCTGCAGCACGGCGTTCAGCGCGGCAACCCGGATGTCATCGTCATCGTCGTCGCACCGTTCAGTGCGCCGCGGGCCGCGTCCGAGCGGCGGCGGCTGTGCGGGTTGCGGAGGCTGCGGCGGCGCGACCCGATCCGCATCCTCGAGCGCGTCGGCGGCGGCATCGGCATCGCCGAGCTGCGCCAGCGCGCCCTGCACGCGGCGGATCAGCGCTTCGGCGTCACGGCGGGTCGAAGCCTTGGGATACTTGTCCTTTTGAGTCTTCAGCGCCTCACGGGCCGCTCGGAGCGCGTTGGCGGATCCGTCACGGTACAACGCGAACGCCTGCCAGTAGTACGTGTTGGGGACGTACGATGAGCGCGGATGCTTGTCGCGGATGCTGTTGAAGAGCTCCGCCGCGCGTGTGTACTGGCCGTTATTCAGCGTCCGCCGGGCGGCGCGGTACAGCGAGTCGGCGGCATCCCCCTGCGCTTGGGCATCGCCTCGTTCCCAATCGGGCTCGTCCAGCTCGTCCGGGGCGGGGGCGGGGGCGCCGATGCTCCAGATCCCCACCATCGGCGGCGACGTGAGTGCAAACGCGGCCGCGTCCAAATCACCGATCGCCACGGTGAGCGCCGGGATCTGCATCGCCATCGCCTGGAGATCGGCTTGCGCCATGACGAGCGCCATCGTGGCGTCGACCATGCTCGTCATAACGACCGGTGACAGCGACGCGACGATCGGTGCGATCGCGGTCGCGCGCGCGCGCTTGGGCGGTCGCGGCGGCACGGCGGTTGGAGCCGGCGTCGGCACCGGTTCCTGCGCGAGGGTGACGGCGAGCAAGAGGGACAAGTGAGACAACATCAGAGTGCTCCTTCTGAGCGCGCCGGAACGGGCCCGGCGGGAATCGCCGAGCGCAGCTTGGGCATCACGTTCGATTGGTTCATGCCTTGAGTAATGAAGTCAGCGTCACCCCCGTCCTGGCCCGCGTCGAGCTGCGAGATCTGGACCAGCACCAGCTCGAGATCCTCGAGCAGCGAGCTGAGCCGTGGATCGGAAGCCGCGGGCGAGTCGAGCATCAGGCGCGTCGTCGTGAGCAGATCACGCGCCTGCCTCGCAAAGCGGAGGTTCGCTCCCCGGTTGCCGCCCTGATCCGCGCGAAACGACGTCAGGAACGCCTCCGTGCGGGAGAGATACTGCGTCGCGGCGATCTGGTAGACGACGTCGGACGGCGCGGCCGCTGATGGCTGCGCGGCATCCTTCATTGCGACGGAGGTGCCGGTCGAGTCGCCCGCGGGCTTCGCGGTCCAGCGGCCGATGCCGATGCCGAGGATCATCACGGCAGCGGCAGCGACAGCCCAGCGCATCCAGGGACGGAGCTCGACCACATGCTTGTTGCGTCGAGCGGCCTCGATGCGCGCCCACATCTCTTCGCGAGGCGTGGTGCGTGGTGCGTGGTACGTGGTACGTGCCGCGTCCTCGAGCCACTGCTCGAACTTGGGATCTTCGTGCTGGTCGATCATACCCATTCTCCTGCGAAGTCGGACAGCGCCACGCGCAGTTTGGACCGCGCGCGCGACAGCTGCGCCTTCGAGGTGCCGGTCTCGACGCCCAACGCGGCGCCGATTTCCTCGTGTGTGAAGCCCTCGACATCGTGCATTACGAACACCGTCCGGTAACCCTCCGGTAGATCGTTGATCGCCTGCTTCAATCGCACTTTCAAATCCGGTTCCGCGAGCCGCTGCGTCGTTCCGATGTCGTGCGCATCATCGATGTCCGTTTCGCGCTGCCGGAACCGCTTCACTTTTCGCAAGCCATTCAACACGACGGTCGTCGTGATCGTATGCAGCCACGTCGAAAACGCTGCATCGCCACGGAACGAGCCGAGCCGGTCGAACGCGCGAATGAACGTCTCCTGGGTGAAATCCTGCGCGAGGGCATCATCGCCCGCGAGCCGGAAGGCCAGGCGGTACACGCGGTCCACATGCGCGTCATAGAGCGCGCGCTCTGCGGCGCTTTCCCCGGCGCGGACGCGGGCAATGAGCTGTGATTCGTCCACGGCGCTCCGAGGTGACGGGCTGGTCTCGTAACTACTGATGGGACACGGGGGACGACAAAAGGGTTACGTGCGCGCGGGTTTACCTTGTGCCAAACAGGCGGTCGCCGGCATCCCCCAGACCGGGCAGGATGTACCCCTTGGCGTTGAGCTCGCGGTCGAGGGAGGCCGTGTAGACCGGTACGGTAGGGTGCGCGTCCAGCATGGCCTTCATCCCCTCCGGTGCTGAAACCAGGCACAGAAAGCGGATCCGCTGCAACGGGGCGCCGGCCCGGGTCAGGGCGTTGACGGCGGCCACCGCGGAGCCGCCCGTGGCGAGCATGGGGTCGAGGAGAAAGAAAGAACGGTCCGCTTCACCGGACGGGATCTTGAAGTAGTAGTCCACAGGCTGAAGCGTGTCGTGATTGCGGTACAGCCCGATGTGGCCTACCCGCGCCGAGGGGATGAGCTGCGAGATCCCTTCGACCATCCCGAGGCCCGCGCGGAGGATCGGGACGAGCGTCAGCTTCTTGCCCGCCACCTGGCTGCCGGCCGTCTTCTCGAGCGGCGTTTCGATCTCCACAGACTCGAGCGCCAGGTCCTTCGTCACCTCGTATGCCATCAGCATCGCGATCTCGTTCACGAGCAACTTGAAGTCGCGGGTGCTGGTGCGCTTGTCGCGCAGGATCGTGAGCTTGTGCTGGATCAGCGGATGCGAGAGCACCGTGAGGTTGGGGAACTGCTCCGCTGACCCGGGGGGGCGGGGGGGCGCCATGAGCGGAGAAGGTACGGGTCCGGTTGCGAGCGCGCGACCGTACGAATCACGAGGCCGTGTAGTCCTGAATCCTCGTCCTTGGATCCCACTGCTGCGTCTGCTGCGTCTTGGCGTCTACTTGGCGTCTAGACATCTGGTTTCTATCTTCCGCTTTCCCATTTGGGCCAGGTAGCTCAGTTGGTAGAGCAGCGGACTGAAAATCCGCGTGTCGCCGGTTCGATTCCGGCCCTGGCCACTTGCTGCACAACGACTTAGCAAAAGTCTGTACTCGCCGATTCTCTCCATTGTCCCCCTATTGTCCCCCGCGCCGCCTTGGACTCGAGCCATGTCGCGACATCCTTCACGAGATATCGCTTCGTTTTTTTCCCAAGGTCAATGCATGGGATTCCGAGGCGATCTATTTGACGCGGTACGGGGGACATCCGGGGGACGGCAGGGAGAGAGACGCATAATGCAGTGCTTAGGGCTGGCGAGCTCGTCCGAGTAGGTGCTCAGCGATGGGTTGACGGCCCCGAGCGCACGTGAGGCAAGTCGATAAAACGGCGCAACCAGGCGGGCACACGCTGTTCCACAGCCGCAAGGGATCGGCACCGTAAACAGGAGCCGCGCTCGCTGGCCGATCTCCGAGACTGCGCGTACGTTCCAGCCGAGAAAGAGGGCGCGATCGGGTGATCCCGTTGCTCCAAAAGCAATGCGCTGCGACGGCGACCCTGCGATGAGCCGCGGGTCGCCGCCCCGGGCCTTGAGCACGCGTCGGAAGCCCGAGCGATCGCTCGTGGGGGCGGGCTTGGTCCTCTTCGCGGCCTGCGGCTTAGACTCGCTCGCACCCCCGCCAATCTCGGTTTCCGTCGTGCCGCCCACCGCGAGCCTCCTCACTAGTGCCAGCCAGGACTTCATGGCCACGGTTGCGAACGACCCGAGCAATAGCGGCGTCACCTGGAGCATCACGGAGTGCACCGGCGGATCCGGAGTCTGCGGCAGCTTGAGCAATGTCACGAGCACGACGGCGACCTATACCGCCCCCGCCACTGTGCCACCCAGCGGGCTCGGCATCACCGCGACCGCGGTCGCCGACAACACCAAATCGTTCACGGCCAGCGTGACGATTACGGCGATCAGCGCCAGTGGCCAGATCGCCTTCATAAGCGACCGGGACGGTAACCTGGACATCTACCTCATGAACGCCGATG
>Ga0214472_10007554_pt1 | contig 11376 bp, 9 predicted proteins | sample RVTome_6_FD_207662 | JGI IMG/M metagenome (GOLD analysis project Ga0214472, IMG submission 207662) | Soil microbial communities from uranium-contaminated site in the Upper Colorado River Basin, Wyoming, United States - RVT140D175 | ecosystem: Environmental > Terrestrial > Soil > Contaminated >...
AGGCCCAAGATTCGAAGACTTGCTGCGTTTTTGGAAGCGCGTGAAGAAGGCTGCCGCCCACGACCGTAAACCGTGTCCCCCACTACCGGGAAGCCGGCTTCGGACAGGTGGACGCGGATCTGGTGGGTTCTTCCCGTTTCGATCCGGACCGCCAGAAGCGTCGTGAGCGGAAGACGTTCGATCGTTGTCGCGACCGTGATCGCGGGTTTTCCGCGTGGCGAAAGGCTGGAGATTCTCTTGCGATCGCGGATATCGCGGCCCAAGGGGCTTTCCATGCGGAGCGGCGAAGGAGGTCGTCCGTAGACCAGGGCTTGATAGTGCTTTTCGACCGATCGACGCGCGAACTGGCGGGCGATGGCTCGATGTGCCCGGTCGTGCTTGGCAACGACGAGAAGTCCGGATGTCCCGCGATCCAGCCGGTGCACGATCCCCGGGCGCATGACGCCTCCCACGCCGCTCAGGTTCGGGCAATGGTGCAGTAGGGCATTGACCAGCGTGCCGGTGCGGTGCCCCGGTGCGGGATGCACGACGAGAAACGGGGGTTTGTTGACGACGAGCAGGTCCTCGTCCTCGTAAACGATATCGAGGGGGATCGGTTCGGGGGGTGTTCCCGCCGGCTCGGGCGGCGGCAATTCGACCGCGACGATTTCGCCCTCTCGGAGCGCCAGGGACGGTCGTGCTTGCCGGTCTTCCACGCGGACTCGGCCATCTTCGATCCATCGCTTGGCCTGAGCGCGGCTGGCATCCGGTACGTGGGTCGGGATCACGCGATCGAGGCGAAGACCGTCCTCCTCGCGGGCGACCGTCCAGCGTATGGAGCGACCACTCGCTTCGGAATCAGTGCGGCTAAGTTTGTCGATCAAAGCAAAGCACGGTCGAGAGCGCGGCTACGCCAATTTGCGACTTGGTCTCTTTCGCGGGACGAAGAGAGCGAACAAGGACGTGGCCAACATCAGCAAGCCAATGAACTGTGAGGTCGATAGCGCGCCGTCGAATAGGAATCCTCTCGGATCGCCGCGATAGAGCTCGATGACGACACGGGTTGCCGCATAGAGGCCGACGTAGGCCCAGAAGATCTGGCCATCGAAGCGCTTCCTGGTGGAGAGCCAGAGCAGGAAACCGAAAATCAGGAACTCGGCGCCCGCCTCGTAGAGCTGCGTCGGATGAAGAGCGACCCCCAGGGGGACGCCGACGATTTGATGCGCGTAGTCCGACCTGAACGTGACGCCCAGAAAAGAGCTCGTCGGTTTCCCATAGCAACAGCCGGCCGCGAAGCATCCCAGACGGCCGATGCCGTGCCCTAGCGCGACAGAGGGAGCCAGAATGTCCGCCATCTTCCAAGCTGGTAACCGGTGCTTCCAGAAGTACCAGAGCGCGGTGATGGTGGCTGCCAATAGTCCGCCGTAGAACACGCCCCCGGAGCGCAGGAGACTCCACGGGTCGTGCTGCATATGCTCCCAATTCACGATGACCAGTAGGAGCCGGGCACCAATGAGCCCGGAAATCAAGATGTATAGCCCGAGGTCCATCGTCATGCGTGTCTCGACGCCGATCGACTGCGCTCGACTCGCGGCGAGCTTGAGCGCGATCAGGAATCCGACCGCGAGCAGAAATCCGTACGTGTGCAGGATGGGATGGAACGAGCGACCCCATAGCGTAACTTCACCGAAGTCGAAGAGTTGCGGGAACATGTCTTGGGCTTGGTCGGCTCCGTTGGCTCGGCAGGCTTGGTGGGAATCAGGACTCCCGGGCGCTCGCCCGTGAAATGGCCTGCTGGGGCTCGCTATGCATGAGCGTGTCCAAGAGAAGGAGACCTACGCCCGTACAAATCGCTGTATCCGCCAAGTTGAAGGCGGGCCAATGTGAACTGCGAAAAAAGACGTCGATGAAATCGACGACGTAGCCGAGTCGCACCCGGTCGATGATGTTGCCGGCCGCGCCTCCCAGCACGAAGGCGAGTCCCCAACGCGTCAGCGTCTGGCGCGCGGGGGTCCTGAGGGCATAGATCGCAACCGCGGTCAAAGCGGCCAGCGACAGGAGGGTCACCAGGACGGCCTTGAAGGGTATGGTTTGAGCGGAGAGTATCCCGAAGGCCATGCCCGTGTTGTGAACCAGCGTGATGTGCACGAGCCCCGGCAACACTGGAACGGACTGCCCGAGCATCATCTCTGAGCTGATGGCGATCTTGCTCATCTGATCTAAGGCGAGCACCGCCAGAACGATGACGGTGAAACCAACTCGAGTTTGCATGACGGTGATTCGATCCTTGCCGAAAATGCCCGTAAAATACGGCGCCACTGGAGGATAGCTCCTCCCCACGCGGCACTCACCAGCCTAGCACTAGGTTGAACCGGATTCAAAGCGCCGCCCGGCTAACTCCAGTTCAGCACCCAGGCCAATCGTCGGCCATCAGCGCCGGCCGACACCGACTCCTTTTTCATCAGCCCGCTACACGAACTACCCGCGTCCTTGCTATGCGAACCGGCACTGAAGTATATTACCAACATCGAGTTTCATCGCTCGTGCCGTCCGGATTAACCACCCTGCGTCCTTCCGATGTCGAGCCTGCTGAGGTTGAGCGCCGATCTGCTTGGCCCGCCGCCCCTCGAGCACACTCTCGCCAACGGACTCAAAGTCCTCATGTGCCCCGTCGACACCGCTCCTTTGGTATCGGTTTGGAGCTGGTACCGAGTAGGTTCCAAGAACGAGCGACCGGGTATCACCGGAATCGCCCACTGGGTCGAGCACATGAACTTCAAAGGGACCCGCCGCATCTCCATGGAAGACATGAAGAACCGCATCGAGAGAACCGGAGGGACCTGGAATGCGTACACGTTCGTGGACCAAACGGCCTACTTCGAGACCACGGCATGGACCGAGCTCGACAGCTTGCTGGAGTTGGAGGCGGAACGGATGCATGCCTGTCGTTACGACCCGGCAGACGTCGAGTCCGAGCGGACGGTCGTTCTTTCGGAGCTCCAGGGCGGAGAAAACGATCCCGAAGAGCTCCTCGACCAGGAGACCACCGCGGCCGCGATCAAGGCTCATCCCTACCATTGGCCCACCATCGGATGGGAGAGCGACATTCGAGCGCTTTCTCGGGATGACCTCTATGAGTTCTATCGCACTCACTATGTGCCCAATAACGCGGTGCTGGTACTGGTGGGGAAGCTCGATCCAGGTGAGGCGCTGCGCGGTGTGGAAGCGCGGTTCGCTGACATTCCGGCGGGGCCCCGACCTTCCCCGGTCACCACGAGGGAACCGGAGCAGCGAGGCGAGCGCCGCGTCATTCTGGAGCGTGCGGGCTCGACGTCATTCCTCCGGCTAGCCTATCCGTCGCCGGCCTTCGGGCACGAGGATTTCGCGGCCATGGTGCTGCTGGACGCGGTCCTGGCCGGAGGCAAGGGCCTGAACCTCTGGTGCAGTTATTCCCGCGCCAGCGCGAACCAGAGCGCCCGACTCTCCCGAGCGTTGGTCGACACGCGGCTTTGCGCGTCCGTCAATACGCTTCTCGTCCCCACCGAGCAGCCCTACGTTTACTCGGTCGCCGCCGCGATCATGGCTGGTGCGAGCGCGGACGAGGCCGAGAAGCGGATGGCAGACCAGGTCGAGTCGCTCGCCACTGCTTTGCCTTCCGAGCGGGAGCTGGAAAAGGCCCGCCATCAAGTCCTCGCTCGGTTGGTTTTCGACAACGAGGGCGTCACACTCGCCGCGCATCAGATCGGCTACTTCGAAGCGCTCGGCGCGCGGGGTGCGTTCCGAGAGCTGCCGGAGCGCATCGCCTCGGTCAGCGAGTCGGACCTGGTCCGGGTTGCTGGTCGCTATCTGACCAAGCAGCGGCGCACCGTTGGACATTATGTGCCCACTGGAAATGGACACTCGGTGACATGAACCTGGAGCGTAAGGTCCTTCCCAATGGGGCGGTTCTCCTGGCGGTCGCAAACAACGTCTCTCCGGCGGCGCACCTACGATGCCTCCTTTCTGCCGGGGCGGCCTTCGATGGGGGACATACGGGGCTGGCGTGTCTCGCTGCGCGCTTGCTCGACGGTGGTACCGAGCGCCGCTCCCGGTCGGAGATCTATGAAGAGCTGGATTCTCTAGGTGCGACTCTGGAGATCGCGGAATCGAGAGAGACGGTCTGTCTCGATGCGCATTTCCTCGCGGAGGACTTCCCTCGCGTGGTAAACGTGCTACGCGATATTCTCGTCTCTCCGACGTTCCCCGTGGAAGAGCTGGAGAGGCAAAGGGCGGCACTCGTGACATCGATTCTCGCCGATGCTCAAGACACACAGGCCGTCTGCGAGAACCGGTTGCAGGCGGAGATCTTTCCGCCCGGCCATCCGTACCACCACCCGATCAAAGGCTTCGTCGAAAGCGTGAAGGCGATTGCCAGGGACGACGTCGTGTCCTTCAGCCGCGCGTTCCATTCGCCCCAACGATCGATTTTCGCCTTGAGCGGCGACTTGGAGGCGGGAGAAGCACTGGCTCGGCTGGAGGCGGCGATGTCTCGAGTGGCCGAGAAGTCCGAGTGTCCTGAGGTCGCGTTTCCAGCGCCCGAGGCGCTGGGCGAGCCGGTGAAGGTCACGGCAACACTCGCCGACAAGTCGCAGGCGGACATCGCTTTTGGTCACCGCGCTCTAAGACGCAGCGATCCGGACTACTATCCCTTCCTCGTCATGAATCATGCTCTCGGGGGAACCGGAGTAGGGGGAAGGCTAGGAATGGAAATCCGGGAAAAGCGAGGCTTGGCTTACTACGTTTACAGCTCGTTCGCCGCCGGAGTCGGAGCGGGAGCCTTCCAGGTCAGGGCGGGGGTCAACCCGGCCGGGGTCGACGCCGCGGTGGAATGCATCCTCGGAGAGTTGAGGCGTGTTGCCGCGGAGGGCGTCACGGAGGCGGAGGTCGAGGAGAGTAAGCAGTATCTCATCGGCTCCTTGCCACGGCAGGTGGAAACGCACGCGGGTATCGTCCGCCACTTGGCGGAGGCCGAGCGGCTCCAGCTCGGGGCCGACTACCTGGAGAGATTCCCGGAGCTCGTGGGTGGCGTCTCCGTGTCCGATTGCCGTCGGGTCGCGGGATCGCGCTTGGAACCGGATCACGGTGTCCTGGTGATCGCGGGACCGTGCGAGGCGGGGTCCGGCTCGGCGCTCCCCGAGCGCCTCACGCGCACGGTATGAGACGGCCATGGATTTGAAGGATTTCTCCATCCTCTTGGTGGACGACGTCCCGAAGGATCTGGTGTGGTTGGAACAGAGCATCGCGCCCCTGGGCTTCAACCTCATCCAGACCGACGACCCCCAGGACGTCATCCCTCGGGTGGAGGCGGCCCGACCCGATCTCGTGATTCTGGATGCGCTGCTTCCCGGTATTTCCGGGTTCGATTTGTGTAAGCGGATCAAGACGCATCCAGAGCTCGCCGGGACGTTGGTGGTCATCGTCACCGGCGTCTACCTCAAAGAGCAGTACCGACGGGACGCCATCCAGTCGTTCCTGGCCGATGGATTCGTCACCAAACCCTGTCGCCCGGTCGAGCTGCAACGCGTGGTGCTGGGTTTGTTGGCCAAGAAGCTCGGCACGACGCCGCTCGCGCTCGGGGCAAGACTGAAGCATCGCGACGAGGAGTTGCCTATCCTCGAGCTGGAAGAAGAGACGGGCTGGTGGGGGAGGCTATGGAGCCGGCTCAAGGGTGGGGGTGGCATGAGCGTCGAAGCTACTCCGGCGCCTACGCAAGAGAAGCAAAAAGAGGAACCGCAGGAAGAGCTCGCCGGCGTGAGCGACGGCAGCCCCGATCGAGAGTCGGCGGAAGCGGGGGAAGACGAAAGAAAACTGGCGGAGTTGCTGGCTGGGGATTCCGCCGGCGAATCGTCGAGTGAATCAGCCATTCAGGAGGAGCCGGAATTGACCGAGGGGACGGTTCGGCTATTCCCGGGCAACGTTCCCGTGAGCCCGCTGAGCGCGCCGGTCGCTCAGAAGATCGACGAGAAACCCGCATCGTCCCCGCCGGTCCCTTCCGAGCCGAGTCCCAAGGCACGACAAGCCCCCCGGCCGGAGGCGATTCACCGTGGCGTTCCCATCTACGGAGAGGAGGATTTTCTATTCGAGCTGCGGCGGGAAGTTGCCCGGTGCCAACGTTTGGCGAGACCATTGACGCTGATTCTGATCCGGGTGACCGATCTGGAGCAGATCGTGGAGCTGGTGGGCTCGGGTTTCAGGCGGCAGTTGCTCTGGCACGTCGCCGAGCAATCTCTGGATACGCTTCGTCAGGTCGATCTGGCCGGACATCTCACCTCCCAGGAGCTCGTCGGGCTCATCGCCTTTGGTTCCGGGCGATATGGAGGCCGGCGGATCGTGTCCCGTGTGCAGCGCGCCATCAAACGTCATCCGTTCAGTGTCGGCGAGGGGTTGCCCGCGATCGTTCCCGCCTTGCGCTTCGGCATCGCCGCCTTCCCCAACGAGGGAGAGGATCTCGATGCCCTGATCGCCCACGCTCAGCGCGAGCTGGCTCCTTAGGCGCCGGGTGGAAACCCGCGTGAGCGCAGCAGGAAAGATTGTCATCCGCGACATGCGGCACGTGTCGGACTACCAAGACTGCGCGCGCCTCCAGCAAGAGATTTGGGCATTTCCGGAAGGGCAAGCCGAAATCGTTCCCGCCTCTTGCCTCGTCGCTCTGCAGCACTACGGTGGCACCTGTCTCGGAGCCTTCGATGGCTCGGAGATGGTGGGTTTCGTCGTCGGATTTCTGGGCACCGAGAGTGGCAAACTCTTCCTGCACTCTCACATGTTAGCGGTGCTGCCGGCTCACCGGAGCCGGGGCGTGGGAGCCGACTTGAAATGGGCGCAGAGGGATCGCGCGCTGGCGCAAAGGGTGGACCTGGTGAACTGGACGTTTGACCCGTTACAAGCCCCGAACGCCAACTTCAACATCAACCGGTTGGGCACGGTGGCGCAGAAATACATGGTAGATGTCTACGGCGTGAGTGACAGCCCGTTGCATGGGGGGCTCCCCACGGATCGGTTCGAGGCGGAATGGTGGCTCGAGAGCCGGCGTGTGGTGGAGCGGAAGCGAGGCGCCCACGTCGTTCCCGAAGGTTGGGACGAACTGCCCGCGGTCAACCCGACGCGAGACGTCGGAAATGGGTTTTGCCGCTCGGAAGACACCTTGAGGCTCGACCTGGATAACAGAGAGATTTTGGTGGAAGTCCCGGCGGACCTGAACGAGATGATGGCTCGAGACAGGGAGCTCGCCCTCGACTGGCGAATGAAAACCCGCCAGATCTTTCAGAATTACTTACCACGGTATCGTGTCGAGTGTTTTCATCGAGCCGGAGGACGCTGCTACTACCAGCTAGGCCGTCATGAACGGCTTCCACTTGGCTTCCGCGGAGGGCGGCGTCATTAGGCTCACCGCGATGAGGCATACGATAGACGCTCCCCCCGCGGGATAGATGATGTAGTCGTACCCCCACGAGGAGTACCCGAGCCAGTTGAGGGCTCCGAAGACGAACGTGACCACGATGCCCGCGGCAATGGATGCCACGCCGCCCGCCGGCGTGACGCGTTTCCAGAGAAAGGCAGCGAGCAAGGCCGGGGTCACCGCGGCGCCCACCATCGTGTAGGCGTAGAGGGCCATATCCAGGATGCTCACGAAGAAGGACGAGACCAGGTAGGCGATCACGGCAAGCAGCACGATCATCGCCCGCTGGAAGGCAATGATGCGTCTCTCGCTGGCTTCCGGGTTGATGAATCGCTGGTAGACATCCCGGGCCAAGTTCGTCGAGGGGACCATGAGAAACGTATTGGCGGTGGAGAAGATGATGGCCACGCTCCCAGCAAGCAGCAAGCAGCCTGCAATGAGCGGGAGCTTGTGACGCGCGAGCAGCAGCAGGATCGTCTCGGTGGAGCGTCGCTGCTCGTCGGAGAACGTTGGCCCAGCGCCGACGAAGGAAGCGTCTCCCCAGTACATCCCCGCACCGAAAATGGCGGTGGTGTCGAGGAGGATTTCGATCACGACCACGCCAAGGATCATCCCGATGACGGCCTTGCGCGCCGAAGCTTCGGTCCGCGCCGAGAAGAATTTCTGATACATGCTACTTTCTCCCAGCAAGAGGAGAAGCGTGGGGAGGAAGAGCCCCAGTGCCGGGAGAATACCGAGTCTTCCAAGTGCCGAGAAATGCGTCGGCGGTAGGGTTTGGTAGAGCTGACCCCAGCCTCCCGCCCCTTCGAGGGCCAAGGGTGCCGCGATGAGGATGCTGACGATGATGATGAGGCCGTTGAAGACGTCCAGAGTCACGATGGACATCATTCCCGCGAATACGGTGAAGAGGACCACCAGAAGACAGATGATGGCCTTGCCGACGGCGGGGTCGATGTCCGGGTTCAGGATGTTGAGAAGCCTACCACCGCCGATGAATTGATAGCTGGCGATAGTCAAGTAGGCGATGATGATCGCCAGCGATCCGAGAAGCCGGGCCGCGGGATGATACCGGATCTCCAAGATGTCGGGCACGGTGTATTGAGCGATGCGCCGCACCCGCCCCGCGAGGAAGTACACGACTGCGATCCCCACCCACGCCCCCGCGCTCATCCATAGGGCGGAGAATCCCTCTCGGAACGCGCGGCCGGCTCCCCCGAAAAGGCTTCCCGAGCCAATCCAGGTACAGACCAGGGTTCCCACCAGTAGATGCCAGGGGACGTTTCGTCCCGCGACCATGAAGTCGTCCTGAGTCTTGATCGATCGACTGCGAAACACGCTGACCGCGATGAGAAATGCGAGATAGAGCCCGACGACCCACAGGTAGACCATGCGCGTTCCTTTCCTCGAGGGAAAGCCGGGAGGATACTACCATGGGCGTCTGACGAGCTGTATAGCGGCAGGGCGTGTATTGACGCCAAACAGAGGACACGACTCAGGCGCCGGCCTGAACCACCTTGGTCTTCGCGATGAGATCGTGCAGGCAACGCTGCTCGGAGCCAAAAATGAACAGCACATCGACCAGCACATAGAAGGGAATGTTCGACAGGATCCCGTTGACGATGCCGCGCATCACGATGACGCGGTTGAAACCGGGATTGCCGCCGCATGGAATCAGCCAGACGTATGCGATCCGTTCTGGCGTCAATAAACAGGGTTGCTTCTATGGAACTAGCCAGACGCCAGTTAGCCAGACGCCAGGCGCTCGATTTCCGCTCCTAAGCTGGCGAGCTTCACTTCCAGGCGCTCGTAGCCGCGATCGAGGTGGTAGACGCGGTCGATGAGGGTCTGTCCATCGGCCGCGAGTCCGGCGAGCACCAAGCAAGCGCTGGCCCGGAGATCGGTTGCCATCACCCGCGCGCCGGACAACGGAGTTGGCCCGGTAACCACGGCGGTGCGCCCGTCCAGTCGAACGTGGGCCCCCATTCGATTCAGCTCGGCGACGTGCATGAAGCGATTCTCGAAAATCGTCTCGGCAACGAGGCTGGTTCCTTCGGCTTGCGTCAACAGGGTCATGAGTTGCGCCTGCATGTCCGTGGGGAACCCGGGGTACGGAAGCGTTCGGACGTTCGTGGCTCGCAGGCGGACACCGCCCTTGACGCGTACGCTCTTGTCAGCGACACGGGTTTCGACACCGATCTCCGACAACTTTTCGAGCAACGCGCTCAAGTGACTGGGATCGCAGCGGATGATGTCGATCTCGTCGCCCGCGATGGCGCCGGCTACGAGAAAGGTGCCTGCTTCGATGCGGTCCGGGATCACCGTGTGGGTTGCGCCTTCGAGGCGCTCGACTCCCGACACGCGGATGGTGCCCGTTCCCGCTCCCTGAATATGGGCGCCCATTCGACCGAGCAAATGGGCGAGGTCGACGACCTCGGGCTCGTGGGCACAGTTTTCGAGAACGGTCTCGCCCTTTGCCAAACAGGCAGCCATCAGGACATTCTCGGTCCCGGTCACCGTGACGTTGTCGAAATAGATCTCCGTCCCGCGCAGTCCGTCGGACTGAACGTCGACGAACCCGTGCTCGATGCGCACCGTCGCCCCGAGCTTCTCGAGGGCACTGAGGTGTAGATCGATGGGGCGGGCGCCGATCGCGCAACCGCCAGGCAGGGAGACTCGTGCCCGCCCGTGTCGGGCCAAGAGAGGGCCGAGCACGAGCACCGAGGCGCGCATCGTCTTGACCAACTCGTAGGGTGCCTCGAAGGAACGCACGCTCGGCACGGTGATCTCGAGGCGATGGGGATCGTCACGCGGCGCCCGAGGTAACTGGGCGCCTAGCTCGCCCAGGAGTCGCCGCATCGTGGAGGTGTCCCAGACGGCCGGCACGTTGTCCAGCTTCAGCGTCTGGTCGGTGAGAAGACTGGCCGCCATGGCGGGAAGGGAGGCGTTCTTGGCGCCGCTCACTTCCACGCGGCCCGAGAGACGATGGCCACCGACGATACGAAGCTTGTCCATATCAATCTACGCGAACGCTGGCCTTGCCTCACCGAGGCCGTGCGTAATCAAGAAACCTCCCACGACGTAAGCGGGAAGCAGCGGGTCACGAAGAAACCCGCCGCGGCGAAGACGGGCTATTGCTTCTTTTGTGCCACCAGGATGCGCGGGAAACCCTGGAGGTCCGGTACCGTCGTCACCCACTGGAGTCCGCTCTCGCCCAGAAGCTCCTTGACTCTTGGCTCCATTCCCATTCCGATCTCGAGCATGAGGTGGCCTTCCGGTGCCAGCAACGTCTGCGCTTGGGGGAGCAATCGGCGCACGACATCGAGGCCGTCCGGCCCCGCGGTAAGCGCCACTCGCGGCTCGAAGTTCCGCACCTCCGGTTGCAGCCCGCCCATCTCCACCTCGGGGACATAGGGTGGATTGGAGACCACCACGTCCAGGGGAAGGCGGTCGGGCCGGTTCAAGAGGGGTTGCAGGAGATCCCCGACGAAGAAATCGATTCGATGGCCCACACCGTTCCGGGTAGCGTTGTCCCGGGCCACGGCGAGGGCGGCCGGTGAGATATCGATCGCGTAGACCTGGCTCTTCGGAAGGGAGCGTGCGATCGAGATCGCTACGCACCCGCTGCCACAACCGACGTCGGCAATGCGGGCCGGACGATCGCCGACCCGTCGGATCGTTTCCTCCACCAGACCTTCGGTCTCGGGCCGGGGGATGAAGACCGCGGGAGTCACTTGGAAGGTGAGGCCCCAGAATTCCTGAGAGCCCAGCAGATACTGCAGCGGGACGCGTCCCCGTCTACGGTCGACCAGTTGGAAGAAGTAGCCGGCGGCTTCCGCGTCGACCGGCTCACCGAGATCCGCGAGCAGCGTCTCGCGGGAGCAACCGATGGCTTGTCTAAGGAGTACTTCCGCTTCCCAGCGGCTGCGGTCGACTCCGGCTCGCTCCAGCTCCTGGGCTCCGCG
>Ga0214472_10007556_pt1 | contig 11375 bp, 11 predicted proteins | sample RVTome_6_FD_207662 | JGI IMG/M metagenome (GOLD analysis project Ga0214472, IMG submission 207662) | Soil microbial communities from uranium-contaminated site in the Upper Colorado River Basin, Wyoming, United States - RVT140D175 | ecosystem: Environmental > Terrestrial > Soil > Contaminated >...
AGGGTCTTGGCGTACAGGTCTCTGAGGGAGTCACCCCGCACGGGGTGAGTCTACCAGATTCGGCCGGCGGGGACCGTTTTCAGCCCCAGAAAATCCCGGAGAGTCGATCGCCGCGCATGGGGAGCCTCGACACCGGTTCGGCGCCGGCACCCGCGCCGCGCCATCTCCGGCAGGAATCGATGCGAAGAAGTACACACGTCACGGCTGGTCCCAGGCAAGGAATTTCGGCATTCAATTTCGTCGATTCCAGCGGTTTGGCTGCCGCGCGGCAGACTTCTGGCGGCCCTGGCGCCGCCGGGGCACAGAACTGTTACGGCAGTCGGAGGACGAGAGGCCGGACCGCCGCCATGAGCGCGAGCGCCGCGCCGAACGTGCACACAATTGTCGCGCCGGTCGGCAGGTCGAGCCAGACCGAGAAGTACATCCCGAGCACCGACACGACGACGCCCATCACCCACGCGATTGCCAGGCGCGGCCCGATCCGCGAGGAATAGAGCATGCCGCCGACCGACGGCACGATCAGGTAGCAGAAGACGAGCAGCACGCCGGCGATCGCGACCGAGCGCGTGACGACCAGACCGAAGGACGCGTAGAACAGAAAATCCCAGAACCGGACCGAGATGCCTTGCGCGACGGCCGCGGCAGGGGCGGTCGAAATGAGCAGAAAGCGGTGGCGGAACGCGTAATGAAAGACGGCGATGACGGCGTAGAGCCCAGCCGTGGTCCAGACCTCGTGCCACTGCACGGCGAGGATGTTGCCGACGAGCATGTCGCGCAGGTGCTCGCTTTCGCCCGCCGACTGGCTCATCGCGAGGATGACGGCCGCCGACGCCACCGCGTACGTGATGCCGATGATGGCTTCCTGCGGGATGTTGGCGGCCTGCCCCTTGACGAGCGCGAACAGCAGCGCGCCGACCAGCGTGAACGCAAGGCTCATCCAGTAGACGCCGAGGCTGTGCGGATCGCCGCCCAGCCAGGGCACGACGATGGCGATCGTCGCGCCGAGCGAGGCGATCTGCGCGAGGGACAGATCGACGAAGATGACGCCGCGCTCGACGACGTGGAGCCCGAGGTAGGCGTGAATGCCGGCCACGATCAGGCTGGCCGCCATGGGCGCCGCCAGAAACGTCAGGATCAGCATCGGGTCCATGGACACCTGGTTCCCTTACGCCGGCTGACCGGCCCTGCCTACTTCAGCGCCGCCGCCAGTTGCGCCAGGTTGTAGTCGAAGAGCGAGATGTAGTCGGTCGCCTGCGGGACGCCCCCAACCGACGGCGCCAGCTGGATCACCGTGCCGCCCACCTGGCTGGCAATCGACTGCGGCGTGCGCTTCTCGAAATACGGCTCGACGACGATCACTCTGACGCCCTGGGCCTTCATCTCGCCGATGAGCGTGATCGTGTGCGACGGCGAGGGTGGAATCCCCGGCTTGGGCTCGACGTAGCCGATGACCTCCAGGCCGAACCGCTCCATGAGGTTCGGCCAGGAGCGATGGTACGTCACGAGCTTGCGTCCCTGGTAGGGCGCCATCAGCGCCTCCCATCGCGACTCGGCCTGCGCGAGCCGGGCGTCGAAGGCTCGGTAGCGATCGGCGAAGTAGGACGCGTCGCCCGGTGAGAGCTGGCTGAGGCGATCGCGAATCGACGCGGCCATGATGCGACCGTTGCCGGGATCGAGCCAGTAGTGCGGATTGCCCTGCGAGTGGACGTCGCCCATCGCCCGCGTCACCTGGCCGGTCGGAATCTCGAGAATCCTCACGCCGGCCGAGGCGTCGAGATAGCCGGGCGCGCCGGGCTGCACGCGCGCGTTCCTCGCGCTGCTGATGAGCGCCGGCAGCCAGCCCAGCTCGAGCTCGCGGCCGACCAGGATCAGCAGGTCGGCGCGGTTGAGGGCCAGAATGAAGCTCGGCTTCGCGTCGACGAAGTGCGGGTCCTGGTATCCGCGCGCGATGGTCGTCACCCTCACGCGGTCTCCCCCGACCGCCTCGGCGAGCGCCTTCAGGTCCTCGGTTGTCGTGACAACCCTCATCTGCGCGGCAGCCGGCCCCGCCGCCGCGAGCGAGGCCACGAGCGCCAGCACCCCGATGCCCCAGAAGTTCATGCCTCTGCTCCTCATCGTCAAGCCTCAGAACACGTGGGCGCCATGGGCGCCGATCGAAAAGTTGATTTGAAACAGGACCTCGTTCCCCGTGACGCCTTCCGCGTACGAGATGTGCCGGTACTGGCCCCGAATCTGACTGAACTCCGTCGGCCAGAACGTCAGGAACGCGGAGCCGCCCTTGTCCACGAGGTCGCCGTCGACGGCGCGCCCCGACCGGTCGAGCCGGCCGCCCACGTACCAGCGGCGGGCGAACTGGTATTCGGCCAGTGCGTAGAAGCCGAACGCCGTGGCGCCGAGGTCCGACGCCAGGTCCTGCCGGCTCCAGACCAGCTCCGTCCTGACGTTGAGACGGCGGTAGATGGCCTGACGGAGCGGCCGGTACCGCAGCGTCAGGTCCACGCCGTAGAGGTCGCGGCCGAACCCCGCGTCGGGGTCCGGGTCCGCCGGCTCGCCCCCGCCGGGCGCCGGCCCATGTGCGTAGGAGAAGCCGACGTCGAGGTTCGTTGACTCGGCCAGGTCCCGATACGCGCGCGCCCGCCCCAGGTAGACGAGCTTCGACCGATCCTCACTCTCGAACACGTCCGACCGGCCGGCGTAGACCTCGCCCGTCAGCTCGACGAACACCGTGCCGCTCGGGATGAGATGCGAGAGGGACACGCCCGCGTCGGAGAGCCCCTCGTCGCCGCCGACGAGGTTGTCGGTCACGATCGACCGGTCGGCCGACGGCAGCCGGTGCGTGTGCAGCGTGTTCATCTTGCCGAACTGCGCGCGCATCTTGCCCGCTTTGAGCAGCAGGTTGGCTGGCAGCGCCGTGAACGTGATGAAGCCCTCCTCGAGCTCGGCGCCCTCCGGCCCCAGGGCCACGAAAAAATCGGCGCGGGAATACGGATCGACGGCGGCCTGGAACGCGAACTCCGCCTCGGACAGTTGCAGCGCCGGCTCGTCGTTCATCGGGTTCTTCCCACCCACGGCGATGAAGTTGCCGATGACGGAGATGTCCGGGTTGAACGCACTTGAGCCGCCGGCAGGCGTCTGGGCCCGCGCGGGCGCCGTGGCGTCGAAGCGCACTGTCGGCACGAAGAGCGGCGACGAGCCGACGGCGGCCGGAAACGCGGGCGGCGGCGCCTGCGCCCAGGCGGTTCCGCCCGCCGCGCCCGTGCAGGCGGCGACCGTCACGATGAGGAACGACGCGCGAACCAGCGGCATGCACTCACCTCGAGGCGAGACGCCCGTGAACGGGCACGAGCGGCGGCGGGCACCCGGTGCGGGTGGCGCCAGGAAACGACGAACTGAAGACGGGAGCGCTAGAGGTGTGAAGCCGGGGGCGCGCGGGAGGAACGATCGTCGGCCACCTGGCGGGCGGCCATCTGACTGACGAAACCGGCGACGCCGGCTCGGACGTCGAGCCGGACGTGCGTGGACGCGACGGCGGGCGGCGCGACGCCGCTCACGGCGCGGAGCCAGTGACAGATCGGACAGTGCTCGGCGTCGGCCGGCGGATGGAGGTCTTCGAACTGCTCGACCGGATGGGGCGTGACGAGGCCGCTCTCGACGAACTCGACGCGGTCGGCCGCCGCATGGCCGCCCGCCAGCGCCGGCGCGGACAGGCTCGCCGTGAACACACCGGCCACAGTCCACGCCACGGCCCGCGTGAGCCTTGAATGTCGCGCCACGATCCTCAATGTAACGGACCCCTGTGACCCCGGTCAAACCCCACGAGCCCCGGCCAGATATGATCCACCTCATGGCCCGCCGTCTTGCGGCCCGGCCGAAGGTGCTCCCCGGCGACCGGGCTGCCCTGCGGGCTGCGGCCGATCGGGCGCTCAGCCGCACGGCCGGCGCGCCCCTGGTCGCCGGCAACGACGTGCGCGTGCTGCGCGACGCCGCGGAGAACTACCCCGCCTGGGACGCCGCGATCGACGAGGCGCGATCGACCGTCCACGTCGAGATGTACATCGTCGCGCGCGACGCGGTCGGTCGCCGCTTCGTCGATCGTCTCGCGGCCAAGGCGCGCCAGGGCGTCACCGTCCGGGTGCTCTACGACTGGTTCGGATGCGGATTCGGCCCGGCGACGGGGTTGTTCCGTCCGCTCGTCGAGGCCGGCGGCGAGGTACGGGTGTTCAACCCGCCGACGTTCACGACCGCGCTCGGATGGCTGCGGCGTGACCACCGGAAGCTCATCACCGTGGACAGCCGGACGGCGTTCGTCTCCGGCCTCTGCGTAAGCCGGAAATGGGTCGGCAGCGCGGCGCGCGGCCGGGCGCCGTGGCGAGACACGGGCGTGGCCATCACCGGGCCGGCGGTCGCGCACGCCGAGGCGGCGTTCGCCGACACCTGGCAGCTGGCCGGCGGACTGATCGACCCCTGGACGCTCCCGGCGGCCGAAGACCTCGAGCCAACCGGCACGGTCGGCGTGCGCCTCGTGCCGACCGAGCCCTTCACCGCCAGCATGCTCCGCCTCGATCTGCTCGTCTCGTCGCTCGCGCGCAGGCGGCTCTGGATCACCGACGCCTACTTTCTGGACCACGGTCCGTACCTCGAGTCGCTCCGGCGCGCGGCCGCCGACGGCGTGGACGTCCGGTTGCTGCTGCCGCGCGACAGCGACGTCGGTTGGACGGTTCCGGCCGCGCGGACGCTCTACCGCACGCTGCTCGACGCCGGCGTTCGCGTCTTCGAGTGGAACGGCCCGATGATCCATGCCAAGACGGCCGTGGCCGACGATCGCTGGGCGCGCGTGGGCTCGACGAACCTCAACGTCTCGAGCTGGATCGGCAACTGGGAGCTCGACGTCGCCGTGGAAGACGAGGGCGTCGCGGCAATTCTCGCTTCGCACTACCTGGAGGATCTCGAACAGGCCACCGAGATCGTGTTGCGGCACGGGCGGCGCTCCAGGAACCGGGCGCCCGCGTCGGCCGGGGCGCGCGCCCGCGGCTCGGCGCGGCGGGCCGTCCGCTCGGTTTCCGGCGTCGGCCGCAGCCTGGGCGCGGCCGTCACCGGCAGCCGGCCGCTCGGCGACTTCGAGATCGTGCCGCTCGTCGGCGCCGGCGCGGCCCTGCTCGCCGGCGCGGTACTCGCCTGGTTCGTGCCCTCGCTGCTCGTCTGGCCGGCCGTCGCGGTGTCGGCGTGGATCGGCGTCAGCCTCCTCGCCGAGGCTCTCCGGCTCCTGCGATCGAGGGCCGATTCGTGAACCGGCGCGCCGCCGTCACGCCGGTACGCCGCCGGTCGGCGAGCGGCGTCGAGGGCGATCACGATCTCGTCGCCGTCGAGGCCGGGCTGATGCTGAGCGTACGCCGGACGGCCGACGAGGAGGCGCGGCGCCTCGGCCTGCTGATGCGGACACCGGGCGACGACGAGGAGCTCGTCCTCGGGTTTCTGTATACCGAGAGCGTCATCGCCGGCGCCGGCGACGTCGATCGCGTGGACGTCACCGCCGGGGGCTCTCGTGACACGGACTCGGCCGTCGTGACGCTCGCCGATCACGTGCGGTGGCCCCCTGACGCGCTCGAGCGCAACCTGGCCATGACGAGCGCGTGCGGCCTCTGCGGCCGTCTCGAGGTCATCGCGCTCGACCAGGGCCGGGGCTGCCCGGCTGGCCAGCCCCGCCTCGACGCGGCATTTGTCCAGACGCTGCCCGGCCGGCTGCGCGACGGCCAGTCCGTGTTCAGTGAAACGGGCGGTCTGCATGCGGCGGCGCTCATCGGCACCGACGGCGCGCGGGAGCTGATCCGGGAGGACGTCGGGCGGCACAACGCCGTCGACAAGGTCATCGGCGCAGCCCTGCGCCGGGGCTGGCTGCCGGGACACAGCTTGATGCTCGCGGTCAGCGGCCGGGTCGCCTACGAGATTGTGCAGAAGGCGGTCACCGCCGGTCTGCCGGCGGTCGTCGCGCTGGGCGCCCCGTCGAGCCTCGCCGTCGAAGCCGCGCGCGCCACGTCGCTCACGCTCGTGGGCTTCGTGCGCGGCGACCGGTACAATGTCTATGCTGGCTGGGATCGGCTGTCGGGCGGCGACTGGGGAATTCCTCGCGGCCTGCGCGCGAAATAACGACGAAAACGCGGCCCGATTCCCGCCGCGGACGGCTGATTCGGCGGCCTCCAATTGGCCCCGGTCGGCAGGAATCGTGCAATACCCAGGAAGTGACGGCGCCATTCCGGGCGCTGCGGAGGGCACCACTCATGTTTCGATTCGCATTGGCGCTTCTCATGGCGGCCGGGTTCACGGTCGCGGCCTCCGCCCAGGACAAGGCTGCGATCGAGAAGGGCATGAAGCTCTACGCCGAGCAGAAGTGCAGCTTGTGTCACGCGATTGCCGGCAAGGGCAACGCCAAGGGCTCGCTTGACGGCGTCGGCTCCAAGCTCTCTGCCGACGAGATTCGCGAGTGGATCGTGAATCCGAAGGCGATGACCGAGAAGACCAAGGCGGAGCGCAGGCCCGCGATGCGAGCCTATCCGGATCTGGCGAAAGCGGACCTGGACGCGCTCGTCGCCTACATGCTCAGCCTGAAGAAGCAGTAGCCGCGCGTAGCTGCCGATGGCCGAGTGTGTCCGCCGGATCGGGTTCGGGGCCTGGGCGGCCGCCGCGTGCGTCATGCTTGCGGCGGCGCTCGGCCTGACGGTCGCGGCGAAGGCAGCGCGGCCGTCAACCACCGCTCCGGCCACGAGCACTGCCGGCACCCAGCCGGACAGCGACCTGTGCCTGGCGTGCCACGGCGACCCGGGCGCCGTCTCGGGAGCGGGCCGGTCCATCGCGGTCGATGGGACGAAGCTCACCGGGTCGATTCACGGTCTGCTCGGCATGACGTGCGTGGACTGCCACGCCGACCTGGCCGACGTCGAGGCCTTCCCGCACGCCGTGCGGCTCGCGCCGGTCGCGTGCGGCACGTGCCATGACGGCGCGGTTGCCGCCTACGATCTGAGCATCCACGCCGGGGCGCGGCGCGAGAACGCGGAGAGCGTGGCGGCGACGTGCGTGGACTGCCATACGGCCCACGAGATTCGGCCGAAAGACGACCCGGACTCGGCGACGTACCCGCTGAACCTGCCCACGACCTGCGCGCGCTGCCACGGCAATCCGGACATCATCGAGGCCGGGGGCATCGCCGCGGGCAACGTGGCCGCCCTCTATCAGGACAGCATTCACGGCCGGGCGGTGGCGCAGAGCGGCCTGCTCGTCGCCGCCACCTGCACGAGCTGTCACGGCAGCCACGAGATCCGCGCGAAGTCCGACGCGGCGAGTCGGGTCAGCCACGCGAACGTGCCGGCCGTCTGCGGCAGCTGCCATGAAGGCATCCTGCGCGTATACCAGACCGGGGCGCACGGCAGCGGCCTCGCGTCGGGCAACGGTCAGGCAGCCGTCTGCTCGGACTGCCACACGGCGCACGACATCCAGCGGGCCGACGAGGGCGACTGGCAGCTCGACGTGATCGGCGAGTGCGGCACGTGCCACACCGATCGGATCCGCACCTATCGCGACACGTTGCACGGCCAGGTCACCTCGCTGGGCTTCGTGCGCGTGGCCACGTGCGCGGCTTGCCACGGCTCGCACGCCGTGTATCCGCGGAGCGACCCGCGGTCGATGGTCTCCGACGAGCGCCTGCTCGAGACGTGCCGGCAATGCCACGAGAATGCCACCGAGGGGTTCACCCGCTACGCGCCGCACGCCGACAAGTACGACCGGGAGCGCTATCCGGCGCTCTACTGGGCGCGGTTCGGCATGACCTGGCTCCTCGTGGGCGTGTTCGGCTTCTTCGGCCTGCACGCGCTGCTCTGGCTGCCGCGCGGCTTCATCGAACGGCGGCGCCTGAAGCGGGGCGAAGCCGGCGGCGAGGACGACCGGGAGCCGCCGCCCGGGCCGGAGGCCTGAGCGATGGCCGACACGTCCCCCGACCAGGTCTTCATCCGGCGCTTCGATGCGTTCGACCGGATCCTCCATGGCCTGCTGATGCTCGGCTTCCTCGGGCTGGCCGCGACGGGGCTGCCGCTGCTCTTCAGCGAGGAGCCCTGGGCGCGGGGGCTGGCGCGCATCTTCGGAGGCTTCGAGGTCGCCGGCTGGCTGCACCGGGTCTCGGCGCTTCTGCTCATGGCGGTGTTCGGCACGCATCTCTGGCGCGTCGGCCGCCGGATCGTCGTCGATCGCCAGTACGGCCTGTTGTGGGGCCCGCACTCGATGGTCCCGCAGCCGCGCGACGTCGGCGATTTCGTGCGGCACCTGCGATGGTTCGTCGGTTTCGGCCCGCGCCCGCGCTTCGATCGCTTCACCTATTGGGAGAAGTTCGACTACTGGGCGGTCTTCTGGGGGATGGGGATCATCGGCGCGTCCGGGCTGTTGTTGTGGTTCCCCGAGGCGTTCAGCCGCGTGCTGCCGGGCTGGGTCTTCAATATCGCGCTGCTCGTCCACGGCGAGGAGGCGCTGCTCGCGGTCGGCTTCATCTTCACGATGCACTTCTTCAACGGCCATCTGCGGCCCGAGAAGTTCCCGATGGACACCGTGATCTTCACCGGCCGGGTGACGGCCGCCGAGCTGCGGGCCGAGCGGCCCGACGAGTACGACCGGCTCATGCGGACCGGCGGCCTCGAGTCGCGCCGCGTGGGCCCGGCGGCGCGCTGGGTCCATCGGCTGGGCCGGCTCGTCGGCGCGGCGGCCATCGGCGTGGGCCTGACGCTGGTCGTCCTCATTCTGTATGCTTTCCTGACATGACCCGCGCCGTGACCCGGACGCCATGAAACGCTTTCCCCTGCCCCGCAATCCGTTCTCCGTGCTCGGCGCGCTTCTGGCGCTCGTGAGCGGCGCCCTCTTTCTGATCGTCTTCGCGCTGGACCTGATGGGCCTGCACACGAATCCCTACCTCGGGATTCTTTTCTTTCTCGTGTTCCCATCGGTCTTCGTGGCGGGCCTGCTGCTCGTCCCGGTCGGTGTGTGGCGGGATCGCGTGCGCCGGCGCCAGGGCCGGACCGAAGTCCGGTGGCCGAAGCTCGACCTGTCCAATCCCTCCCACCGCGCCTGGACCTTCTTCATCGTGGTCGCGACGATCGTCAACCTCGTGATCGTCTCGCTCGCGTCGTACACGGGCGTCAAGTACATGGACTCGGTGGCGTTCTGCGGACAGGTTTGTCACGAGGTGATGGAACCCGAGTTTGCGGCCTACCAGGACGGGCCGCATTCCCGCGTTACGTGCGTCGAATGCCACATCGGCGAGGGCGCGTCGTGGTTCGTGCGGTCGAAGCTGTCGGGCGTGCGGCAGGTGTTCGCGGTGACCCTCGGCACGCATTCGCGGCCCATCCCCTCGCCCGTCCACAACCTCCGGCCGGCGCGCGAGACGTGCGAGCAGTGCCACTGGCCGGCCAAGTTCCACGGCGACAAGGTGCGCGTGATTCGCGAGTACGGGACCGACGAAGCCAACACGCCGAGCGAGACGATTCTGCAGGTGCACGTCGGCGGCGGCAACGAGGGGCTCGGCATCGGCGCCGGCATCCACTGGCACATGAACGTCGCCAACCGGGTCGAGTACATCGCCACCGACGACAAGCGGCAGGTCATCCCGTGGGTGCGGCTCACGGATCGGAACGGCAACGTGCGGGAATACCAGGTGGATGGCGTGACGCCGGAGGAGCTGGCCAGGGGCGAGCGGCGCGTCATGGACTGCGTCGACTGCCATAACCGCCCGAGCCATCCGTTCGACGCGTCGGCCAGCCGCGCCGTCGATCGCGCGATCACGCTCGGCGAGATTCCGATTGGCCTGCCCTCCATCAAGCGCGAAGCCGTAGCCGCGCTCGAAGCGGAGTACCCGTCGCGCGCCGCCGCCGCCGACGCCATCGCCGCGCGCCTGCGCGCCTTCTACCGGGAGCAGCACAACGCCGTGTACATGGGCCAGCGCCAGGAGGTCGAGCGCGCCGTCACCGTTACGCAGCGGCTCTACCAGCGCAACGTGTTCCCGGCCATGAACGTCACGTTCGGCACCTACCCGAACAACATCGGTCATATGGATTTCCCAGGCTGCTTCCGCTGCCACGACGACAGCCACCGGTCGAAGGACGGCCTGACGATCGGCCAGGACTGCGAGACCTGCCACAGGTTCCAGTAGCCCCTGCGGTAGACTCTCTCGGAAGGGATGGAACGCACGACCACGGCGTCGAACGGGCCGGTGCCCGGGCGGTCCGACCGCGGCTGGCTCGGCCCGCTCGAATGGCGCGTCCTCGAGGCGCTGTGGGCGCGCGCCGGCGCGGCCTCGGTGCGCGACCTGACGCCCGCCTTTTCCGACATCGCGTACACGACCCTGATGACCACCCTCGAGCGGCTCTACCGGAAGGGTCTGCTGGGACGCCGCAAGGACGGGCGCGCCTTCTATTACGAGCCGGTGATGTCGCGGGCCCAGTTCCACGCCGCCCGGGCGGCGCGCGCCTTCCGCACCGCCCTCGCCGGCGCCGCCCCCAACCTTCTGCTCTCGTACCTCGTGGAAGAGGTCAGCCAGCGCGACCGGGCCCTGCTCGACGAGCTTGCCGCGCTCGTCGAGGCAAGGCGCGCCGAACACGGAGAGGAGCCGTCGTGACCTTCGACGCGAGGCTCGTCGTCGTCGTCCTGGCGACCTTCGCCGCCATGAGCCTGGCGGCGACTGCGCTCGTGCCGCTCGCGCTTCGCCGCACGCGCGGCCTCTCGCCGGACGGCCGCGCGGCCGCCCTGCTCTTCGCGCGCCTGCTGCCGGTGGCTGTCGGCACGCTGGCCGCGATGCTCGTGCTCGCCGCGTACCTGAGATTCGAGCCGCGCGGCGAGGAACCCACGGGGATCCTGATCCGGGCGCTGGCGGCGCTGGCCCTGCTGTCCGCTTTGGGAAGCGCCGTGCGGTGGGTGTCCATGACGTGGCGGACGCGGCGGACGATCGCCACGTGGACTCGCTCGGCGCGACCCGTGTCGCTCGAAGGCGTCGGCATCCCGGCCTCGGTCATTGACAGCCCGTTTCCGGTCGTCGCGGTCGTTGGCGCCTTCAGGCCGCGCCTGATCGTGGCGCGATCGGTGCTCGAGGCCTGTCCCGCGCACGAGCTCGACGCCGTGCTCGCGCACGAACGGCACCACGTCGCGCGCCGGGACAACCTCAAACGCGCGGCGATGGCGGCCGTCCCCGACCTGCTGTCGTGGCTCCCCGTCTCAACCCGGATTGCCGACGGCTGGCGCGAGGCCTGCGAGGACGCCGCCGACGACGCGGCCGAACGAGCAGGTGCGGGCGGGCGGCTCGGGCTCGCGAGCGCCCTCGTGCGCGTTGCGCGGCTGGCGCCGCCCGACTC
>Ga0214472_10007558_pt1 | contig 11374 bp, 11 predicted proteins | sample RVTome_6_FD_207662 | JGI IMG/M metagenome (GOLD analysis project Ga0214472, IMG submission 207662) | Soil microbial communities from uranium-contaminated site in the Upper Colorado River Basin, Wyoming, United States - RVT140D175 | ecosystem: Environmental > Terrestrial > Soil > Contaminated >...
GAGGACTTGGCGCGAATTGCCCACCTGGTCAACGAGCTGCCCGCCTACGACGTCTTTTCGATCTCCACCCTGGCTGAGGACGCCCCGGCCGGCTTCTTCACGCTGACACGGCTGTACCCGTCGCTCAAGTACTGCCTCAAGCCGGTGCGCGCCTCCGGCCCGCCGGAGGACACCCGCAAGATCCTCGACTTCGCCTTCCTCGTCGGGGGCGGAGAGGCAGCCTACCGGGATCATCCCTTCGTCACGCATCACTACTGCCCGGTCGTCTCGCCGCTGACGATGGACTTCGATTCGACGGAGATGCTGATCTTCTTCACCGAGCAGGGCCTGCCGTGCTACCCGACGATCGTCCCCAACGCCGGGCTGACCTCGCCGCTGACGCTGCTCGGCACGCTGACGCAAGGGAACGCCGAGTTCCTGGCGGCGGCCGTCCTGGAGCAGATGGTCCGTCCGGGCAAGGAGACGATCTACGCCAGTCTGCCGACGGTGGCCGACATGCGCACCGGCGCCTACGCTCCCGGGGCGATCGAAACCGGGATCCTGTTCATCGCCACGGCGCAGATGGCTCGCTACTACAACGTCCCCTGCGGCGGCTATATCGGGCTGACCAACAGCAAGGTCAATGATGCCCAGTCCGGCTACGAAACGGGGATGTCGGCCATCGCCGGGCTGCTCGGCGGAGTCCACATGTTCAACATGGCCGGCCTGCTGGACGCGCTGATGTCGTTCGATTTCGCCAAGGCGGTGATCGACGATGAGATCGCCCAAATGCTCAAGAAGACCGCCGCCGGGCTGGAGTTCAGCCAGGCCAATCTGGCGCTGGACGTCATCGCCGAGGTCGGTCCGGCCGGGATGTACGCCGACAACCTGCATACGGTGCAACGGATGAAGACCACCGCCGTGCTTCCCGAGATCGCCGATCGCGACCCGCGTCAATTGTGGTTGGAGCGGGGCGGCCTCGATTCGCAGGGACATGCCATGCGCCGACTGCACGACATCCTGACGCGGCCGAACAACGCCGGCTTCACCCCCGAGCTCGATGACCAGATCCGTCGGACGTTTCAGGGCCTGGTGATGGCCGAGCTCAAGCCGCCGGACGGCTGGGCGCGGCCGGCCGAAGCGCCCGGCCGGGATCGCGCCGACCGGGCCGAACGCCGAAGGAGGCGAAGCGCGTGAGGCGGAGCGTCGGAGAGCGGGCCGCGCCATGGCCGAAGGCGGGAATCATCTCTGGACGAGGAAGGCATGACGCCCTTCGCGATCCTGCTCGTGTTGACTTCGGCCGGCTTCCATGTCGTCACCCACGTGGCGCTCAAGCAGAGTCGCGACCGTTCGGCCTTCGTCTGGTGGATGTTGATCTGGGCCGGCGTCCTCTTCCTGCCCATTCCCCTCCTGGGCTGGACGTCCATCCCGGCCGCCGGCTGGGGGCTGATGGCCTTCAGCGCCGTCTTCGAAGCCGGCTACTTCGGCGCCATCGCGCTGGCCTACCGCGGCGCCGACCTTTCCCTGGTCTACCCGCTGGCGCGCGGGACGGCGCCGGTGCTGCTCATGCTGTGGTCCATCGTGTTTCTGAACGAAACGCTAACGCCGGGTGGGGTGCTGGGAATCCTGATGATCACGGCCGGGCTGTACACGGTGAATCTGTCGAAGCTCGGGGATTGGCGCGAACCCCTGCGCGCGCTGCGGCGCGTGGGCCCTCGCTGGGCGGTGGCGGCCGGGGTGTGCACCTCGGCCTACACCGCCATCGACAAAGTCGGGATCGATTACGTCCCGCCGCTGCTCTACACCTACCTGGCGTTATGGATGACCGTCGTCCTGCTCACACCGTGGACGCTGCGGCTTGTCGGCCGCACCGGCCTGAGGGCCGAGGTCAAATCCTCGCGCGGCGGGACGGTCCTGGCCGGGTTCACGACGCTGGCGGCCTACGGCCTGGTCCTGCTGGCGATGAGCCGTGGCATGCCGGCAGCCTACGCCGGGGCGCTGCGCGAGATCAGCGTCGTCTTCGGCGCCGCCTACGGCGTGCTGGTGCTGAAGGAGCAGGGCGGGCCGATGCGCATCCTCGGCGCCAGCTTCATCGCGCTGGGCGCGGTCATGATCGGATTCCTTGGATGACTCCTAAGGCAAGGCTCCCCCTTTGGCAGGTTATCTGCCTCACCCCCCTCACCCCCTCGCGAAGCAGCCCTGTGGGCCTCTCCGCACAGAACGGTTCCTTTCGGATAAGAGGACCTCGTGCGGAGAGGGGGGAGGACATCTCAGGAAGGAGGGGGACGGCCCTGCCGTTCCCCTCCTTCCTGAAAAACCTTTCCCCTCCCCCTGCTGAGCTCCTTCGGGTGCGTCACGCGCGATTGCAGGGGGAGGGGGCGAGGGGGTGGGGGTCGGACCATCCGGCACGGAGCGTTGAGGTCTTCACGGGGTGACCGGCGACGCGACTCAGACCCACAAGCTCATCCTGATGCCCTCCGGACGGCAGGGGCAGGTGCCGCACGGGATGGACTTGCTGGATGCGGCGCGGTCGCTCGGTGTCGAACTCGAGTCGATCTGCGGCGGGCGGCAGACGTGCGGCAAGTGCCAGGTCATCGTGGAAGAGGGGAGCTTCGCCAAGCACGCCGTCACCTCCAGCGTGGATCACCTCTCGCCCGTCGGTCCCGTCGAAGCAGACTATTGCCAGGCGAACAAGATCGCCGGCCGCCGGCTGGCGTGTGCGGCGCAGGTCGTCGGCGATCTGCTGATCGTCGTCCCGGAGGAGAGCCAGGCCCGCAAGCAGTTCATCGCCAAGGCCGCCGGGGAACGCGCCATCGACGTCCAGCCGGCGATCCGGCCGTACTATCTCGAGATTTCCGCCGCCACCCTGGAGACACGGCCGGGAGCCTGGGAGCGGTTGCGGCTGTCGCTGGCGGCGGACTGGAAGTTGTCGGTCGACTCCTTCGCCCCGACGTTGCTGGCGGAGCTGCCCTCGGCGTTCAACGGGGAGCGCGGCAAGCTGACGGTCCAGGTCTGGCAGGATCGCGAAGTGCTGCGGGCCCAGGCGGGCTATCGGGAGGCCGCCTACGGGCTGGCGATCGACATCGGTTCGACGACGGTCGTGGCTCATCTGTGCGATCTGCGCACGGGCGCGCTGCGCTCGACGCAGGTGGCGATGAATCCGCAGGTGCGCTACGGCGAAGACCTGATGAGTCGGGTCAGCTATGCCATGCACGAGGCGCAGGGCACCGAGCGCATGCATCGGGCGATCGTCCGAACGCTCAACGAACTATCCGAGCTGGCCTGCACCGCCGCCGGGATCGCCGTCGAAGACGTGCTGGACGTCGTGCTCGTCGGCAATCCGATCATGCACCACCTGGCCCTCGGCATCGACCCGTCCGACCTGGGCGGGGCGCCGTTTGCCCTGACGGTCAGCGGCCCGGTCGACGGGCGCGCCGCCGACATCGGCCTGCGCCTGCATCCGGCCGCCCGCCTGCATGCCCTCCCTTGCATCGCCGGGCATGTCGGCGCCGACCACGTCGCCGTCCTGCTGGCCGAAGCCCCGCACGAGTCGGACGAGGTCAGCCTGGTCGTCGACGTCGGGACCAACGCCGAGATCTCGGTCGGAAACCGGCGGCGGATCGTGTGCGCCTCCAGCCCCACCGGCCCGGCCTTCGAGGGCGCCCAGATCACTCATGGCCAGCGGGCGGCGCCGGGAGCGGTCGAGCGCGTCCGCATCGATGCGGCGACGCTCGAACCGCGCTGGAAGGTGATCGGCCACGACGATTGGCTCAGCGGCGACGGGGCAGCCCCATCCGCCGCGCTGGCGACCGGCATCTGCGGGAGCGGTATCATCGAGGCCGTCGCCGAGCTGCGGATGGCGGGCCTGCTGCGCCCGGACGGGCTTTTCGACGGGGCGCGTCCCACGCCGCGGCTGCGCCGGCGCGGCCGAACGTTCGAGTACGTGCTGGTGGGCGCCGCCGCCTCGGCCACCGGCAGCGATATCGTCATCACCCAAAGCGACGTGCGCGCCATCCAACTGGCCAAGGCGGCGCTGTACGCCGGGGCCAGCCTGCTCCTGCGGCGATTGGGGATCGACCGCGTCGATCGGGTGCTGCTGGCGGGCGCCTTCGGCTCCTACGTGAGCCCGCTGCACGCCATGGCGCTCGGCCTGATCCCGGATTGCGATCTGAGCCGCGTGACGGCGGTCGGCAACGCCGCCGGCGACGGCGCCCGCATCGCGCTGCTCAACCGCCAGGCGCGCCTGGAGGCGGAACGGCTGGCCGGCTGGGTGGAGCACGTGCAGATCGCCACCGACCCGGCCTTCCAAGATACGTTTGTGGCGGCGCTGGCGCTGCCGCATGCATCGGATCCCTTTCCCCATCTGGAGGGCCTGCTGCCGGAACCGGCGCCGGCGCTGGTGGCGCCCGGCGGACGCCGGCGACAGGCCCGCTGACCGAGGAGACCATGACGGAACCGCTCGACCTGACAAAGCTCGAGACGCCGGAGCTCATCCAACAGATGCAGGATGACCTCTATGACGGCCTGGCGGCCGAAGTCACGGCCGGCGTCCGCATCTTGCTGGAGCGCGGCCTGACGCCGTACGAGGTCCTGACCCAGGCCCTGGTCGGCGGGATGGACGTCGTCGGGGCCGACTTCCGCGACGGCGTGCTGTTCGTCCCGGAAGTGCTGATGGCGGCCAAGGCCATGAAAGCCGGGATGGAGATCCTGCGGCCGCTTCTGGTCGAGACCGGGGCGCCCCAGATCGGCACGATGGTCATCGGCACCGTCAAAGGCGACATTCATGACATCGGCAAGAACCTGGTGGCGATGATGATGGAAGGCGCCGGGTTCAAGGTGGTCAACCTGGGGATCAACACCGATGCCGAGAAGTTCCTGGCCGCCATCCACGAGCACACCCCGGATATCCTGGGGATGAGCGCCCTGCTGACGACGACGATGCCGTATATGGGCGTCGTGATCAAGACGCTCAAAGAGCAGTCTCTGCGCGACAAGCTGATCGTGCTCGTCGGAGGGGCGCCGCTCAACATCGCCTTCGCCGAAGAGATCGAAGCCGATGCCTACTGCCGCGATGCGGCGGTGGCGGTGGAGACAGCCAAGAAGCTGGTCGCCATCCGCCGCGGTCAGGAGGCCTGACGATGAAACGCTGGCAGAGTCTGCTCGATCGCGGCGGCCCGGCGCTGGCCGACGGCGCCATGGGCACGATGCTCTTCGACCAGGGCCTGGAGAGCGGTGGATCGCCCGAGCTTTGGAACCTCGAGCACCCGGATCGGGTGGGGGCGATTCACCGCGGCTACCTCGAAGCCGGGGCCGACCTGATCCTGACCAACACCTTCGGCGGCAACCGCTTTCGCCTGGCGCTGCATGGGCTCGAGGCGCGCGTCGCCGAGCTCAACCGCGCCGGGGCCGAGCTGGCCCGCCGGTCGGCCCAGGCGCTGGGAGACCGGGCCGTCGTCGCCGGGGACATCGGGCCGAGCGGCGGCATTCTCGAACCGCTGGGCGATCTGGCCTTCGCCGCCGCCGTGGACGGTTTCGCCGAGCAAGCCCGGGCCCTGATCGACGGCGGTGTGGACGTTGTCTGGATCGAGACGATGTCGGACCTGGAGGAAGTCCATGCGGCCGTCGACGGCGTGCGGCGTGTCTCGGCGACCGTGCCGCTGCTGACGACGATGACCTTCGACACCCGCGGTCACACGATGATGGGCGTCACGCCCGAGCAAGCGATCGAGGCCCTGCACGGCTGGGGAGCGGCCGCCGTCGGCGGCAACTGCGGCAACGGGCCCGACGAAATTCTGGAGGTCATCGAGAAAATGCGGCGGCATGCGCCGACGGTGCGTCTGGTGGCCAAGGCCAATGCCGGCATCCCGGCCTGGAAGAACGGCCGGGCGGTCTACGGCGCCGGACCGGAGGAGATGGCTGCCTACGCCACGGCCGTCGCCGAGCGCGGCGCCTGGCTCATCGGGGCCTGCTGCGGCTCGACCCCGGCGCATCTGTCGGCGATGGCGACCGCCCTGGGCGAGCGTGTGGCGTGACTCCCGACCTTTCCTCTGCTCCGCCGACTTCCCACGGGACCGAAGGTTGATCGAGAATCCCGCCTCGCCGAAGAACCCGCCCGTCGCCATCGTCGCTTGTGGCGCGTTGGCGCGCGAGGTATTGGAGTTGCGCGACAAGTACGGCTGGTCGGCCGATGTCGTCGGGGTGCCGGTGCTGCTGCACAACACTCCCGAGCGGATTCCGCCGGCCGTCCGCCGGCGCATCCGCGAACTGCGGGACACGCATGCGCGCGTGGTCGTCGTCTACGGCGACTGCGGCACGGCCGGCGGCCTGGACGCGGCCCTGGCGGAGGAGGGGGTGGAACGGATCGCCGGGCCTCACTGCTACGAAATCTACGCTTCCGGCGAATTCGACAAGATCATGGCCGAAGAGCCCGGGACCTTCTTTCTGACCGATTACCTGGTGGGATCGTTCGACCATCTGGTGCTGGAGAACCTCGGCCTCGACCGCTACCCGGAACTGCGCCAGGACTACTTCGGCAACTACCGGCGCGTCGTCTACCTCGTCCAGAGGGAAGACCCGGCGCGATTGGCGCGCGCCCGTTGGGCGGCCGATCAACTGGGGCTGCCGCTGGAAGTGCGCCCGGTGGGACTGGGGGCGCTTGAAACGCGATTGGTGGAGTTGATGAATCGTGGCTGAGGTCCAGGTCGTCTACTGGCGCGACATTCCGGCGCAGGTGAAGGCGCGCCAGGGTCGCCAGCGGGCGGCGCGGGCCCTCGACCCGCGCTTCCAGGAGGCGGTCGACGCCGCCGCCATGCGCGCCGGGTTGACCGATACCGAAAACTATCTGGCCGAGTGGAGGGTTTCCGAATGGGAGGAGCGCCTCGGCACGCTGGAGCAGGTCGCCGACCTGGGCGCGGCGGAAATCGAGGCCCAGTACTCGGCCGAGAGACTCCGCCTGCTGGTGGACAATGGAGGAAGGGAGCTGTGAGGCTCCGTTCCCTTTCCCTCGAAGCCTTTCTGCGACTTCCTGCCGCGGCACGACTCGCGCGTAGCCCTCACCCCCCGTCCTTGCAGGCCATCGCACGGTGACATTCTTACAGGACCATCCCCGCGTTCTTGAGTTCGCCTACCTGGCGACAGTGCGCGGGCTGACGCCTTTCCGCCGTTGGCTGAGGCCGGGCGGATCGGTGGAGCGGATCTTCGTCCTTGCTGAACGGGTGACGAAAGGTCCGCTGTTCGACTGCCGCATGTGCGGTCAGTGCGTCCTGCATTCGACCGGGATGACGTGCCCGATGACGTGCCCCAAGGAACTGCGCAACGGCCCGTGCGGCGGAGTGCGCCTCGATGGAACCTGCGAGGTCATCGCCGGGATGCCGTGTCCGTGGGTGCTGGCGTGGAAGCGGGCGGACGACATGCCGCGGCACGGCGCCGCCATCGAGAGCATCCTGCCGCCCCTCGACCGCCGGCGCATCGGCACCTCGGCCTGGATCAACGACCTCACGCTGCCGCCGGTCGCCGGGAGCCTCCAGGGCACGGTCCGGGCCGAGGCCGAGGCCCCGGGCCGGACGCCCTCCGGCCTTCGGTAGCGCGCTGTGGAACGCCGGGCGACAGGGACCACGAACGGCCGTTCCCGCCTGGAGCGCGTGCTGCGTTCGGGACGTTTCGCCGTCACGGCCGAGCTCAATCCGCCGGACAGCGCCGACCCGCAGGCCGTCTACGATCGGGCGCTGGTGCTGGCGTCCGTGTGCGATGCCATCAATGCCACCGACGCCTCGGGCGCCAACGTCCACATGTCGTCGGTGGGGGTGTGTGCGCTGTTGACGCGCGCCGGTTACGAGCCGGTGCTGCAGGTGTCCTGCCGCGATCGCAACCGCATCGCCATCCAGGGGGATCTGCTCGGCGCGGCGGCGATGGGCGTGCGCAACGTGTTGTGCCTGACCGGGGACGGCGTGCAGGCCGGCGATCAGCCGGAGGCCAAGCCCGTCTTCGACCTGGACTCGATCACGCTGCTGGGCACGGCGCGGGCCCTGCGCGACCGGGGACAATTCCTGAGCGGCCGGGCCCTCGAAGCCAAACCCGCTTTCTTCCTGGGGGCGGTGGAGAATCCGTTCGCCCCGCCCTTCGAGGAACGGGCGCGCCGGCTGGCCAAGAAGATCGAGGCCGGCGCCGAGTTCATCCAGACTCAGTTCTGTTTCGACTTGCCTCGATTGCAGGCGTTCTTGCGGCGGGCGCGCGACCTTGGGCTGCACGAGAGGTGCGCCATCCTGGTGGGGGTCGGGCCCCTGCGTTCGGCCAAGGCAGCCGAGTGGATGCGTTCGCACGTCCCTGGCGTGGCCATCCCGGACGAGGTCATCCGACGTCTGCGCGGCGTCCCGCCCGATCGGGAAGGCGAAGAGGGGAAGCGCCTGTGCATCGAGATGATCCAACAGGTGCGTCAGATCGAGGGCGTGCGCGGCGTGCACGTCATGGCCTACCGGCAGGAAGAACTGGTGGCCGAAATCATCGAAGCCGCCGGACTGCTGCCGCGTCGGATTTCGAGCGCGGTCGGCCTGACGACCGGCGTGGAGGCGTGAATCGCATGGAGACCATCCTTCGTTCTCCGACGCGCGAGGTGCGCATCGGTCCGGATCGGCCTTTCGTCATCATCGGAGAACGAATCAACCCGACCGGCCGGACCCGACTGGCGGCCGAGATGGCCGCCGGCAATTTCGAAAGGGTGCAGGCCGACGCGCGTGCCCAGGCCGTGGCCGGGGCGCAGGTGCTGGACGTCAACGCCGGCATCCCGCTGATCGACGAGCCGGCGCTGTTGGCGGAGGCGGTGCGCGTGGTCCAGTCCGTGGTCGAAACCCCGCTGTCGATCGATTCGTCCATCGTCAAGGCGCTCGAGGCCGGCCTGGCGGCGTATCAGGGGAAGCCCCTGGTCAATTCGGTGACGGGGGAGGACGAGCGGCTGGAGGCCGTCCTGCCGCTGGTAGCCCAGCGCGCGGCGGCGGTGATCGGGATCGCCAACGACGAGACCGGTATCTCCGAAGATCCGGCGGTCCGCTTCGCCGTCGCCAAAAAGATCGTCGAGCGGGCCGAGTCGTTCGGGATCCCGCGCCAGGACGTCCTGATCGACCCTCTGGCGATGCCGGTTGGCGCCATGCGCAGCGCCGGCCCGTCGCTGTTCGAGATCGTACGCCGCGTGCGCGGCGACTTGGGCGTCAACACGATTTGCGGGGCATCCAACATCTCGTTCGGCCTGCCTGATCGGCCGGCCCTGAACGCCGCCTTCCTGGCGATGGCCATTGCCAGCGGCATGACCTGTGCCATCACCAATCCTTTGGAGGAGTCGGTTCGCAAGGCGATCCTGGCAGCGGATGTGATGATGGGCCACGACGAGAACTGCGCCGCCTGGCTGGCGGCGCACCGCGAAGCTTCCGGGGCGGGCGAAGGGCGAGGACGGCGGCGTGAGCGGCGGCGCGAGTCGGGAGACGGGGGCGCCTGACGGTGCCGGCGCCTGACGACGCCGGCCAGGCGGCGGTCATCTTGTATGACGGCTGGTGCAATCTGTGCGACTCGTCGGTCGGCTTCCTGCTGGGTCGCGACCGCGAGGCCCGCTTGCGCTTCGCCGCGCTGCAATCGCCGGCGGGCAAAGCGTTGTTGGGCGGCTGTGCTTCGGCCGAGGGTGTCGACGGCACACTCGTTCTGATCCACGACGGGCGCTGCGCGACGCGCAGCGAGGCCGTGCTGACGATCCTCAGCCTGCTGCCCTGGCCGTGGCCGATTCTCGGCTGGCTCCGGCTGATCCCGCGCCGCCTGCGCGACGATGTCTACAGGTTCGTCGCGCGCCGCCGTACGGTCTGGTTCGGCCGGACCACCACCTGTCTGACCTCGATCGCCGCGTACCGCGAACGCTTCATCGAATAGGCTCGCCTCAGCCCGCCGTCGTCAGCCGGATATCGACCACCCGCTGCACCAGGGGCTCGACGGTTCGCTTCAGGGACGGCAGCTCGACGCCTTCGACCTTGGCCGTCACCAGCCGATTCTCGGTGCTTTCGCCGAGCGACGTCACGAGCGAGAGGAAGTTTCCGCCGGCCTGGTACACTGCCGAAGTCAGCTTCGCCAATTCCCCAGGACGATTGACGATCAGCGCCGCCAGTCGGACTCCGGCTTCCCGGGCGCCGAGCAGCTCGAGGAAGACCTTGAAGAGATCGGTCTCGGTGACGATGCCCACCACCTCGCCGTCGCGCACGACCGGGAGCCCGCCGAGCCGGTTGTCGGCCATAATGCGCGCCGCCTCCTCGATCGGCGTCTGCTCGGAAATCGTCACGACCTGCCGCGCCATCACGCGTTCGACGGCGATCTTGCTGAGCAAATAGTGGATCTCCCAGATGCTGAGGGAAGTGGCTTCGGAGGGAGAGGCGTGGAGCAAGTCCCTCTCCGAGACCATCCCCACCAGGCGTCCACGGCCGTCCACGACGGGAGCCCGGCGGATGTGCTCGGTGCGCATCAAATTGAGGGCCTCCTGGATCGGCGTCTCCGGGCGAACCGTGATGACCGGTCGCGTCATTCGTTCCCCGACAAGCATGTGAACCTCCTTCTATCGACAAACGTCTCATTTCGAACTTACGCTGCGGTGGAGGCAGGCGCCAGGGATGGGCGTCACGTCAGCCCGAGGTCGAGCCTCCTGGAAGCGGAAGCCGCCGGGGAGACGCCGTCGCGCCGCCGGCGCGCACGCCGGCCGAAGGCTTGTCCCGCGCCGCGCGTTCCGGATCCGGCAGGCGGCGCGGTGGAATGGCGGCGGGAGCGGGAGCCCGGCGCGACGGAGGCGCCAGCGGCGGCTTCGCGGCGTTCGCTCGGCGGAATGTCAGTTGAAACCCTTTCGCTCGTCAGTATAGAATGAGAGCGCCGTCCGAGAAGCGCCTGCCCCTGCGGGGGCAGGCCTGCTTAAGGGGGAAGGCGACCAATCCGGCCCCCAAAGGGGACGTTCGTTTCTGCTCTACCGGAAAGGAGAAGGGAATGGACCGCACCCTCGCCGGGACGCATCCGGCCCTTCACCCCGAGACGCTGCGCATCCTCGAAAGTGGAATTGGCGACCTGATCCAGCCTCCCGATGTGGAAGGCTTCCGTGAGTGGAATCGGGCGAAAGACAAGCGTCTGGTTGACAAGCGCATGACCGAGGCCGAGGCCGTGCGCCGCTTCGTCAAACCCGGAAACTATCTCGGCACGGAGCTGTACGGCACGGTGCGCTGCCCGATGAGCGTCGTGCATGAGATCATCCGCCAGGGAATCGGCGACCTGCGCGTCGCCGGGCAGGGTGTGCTCGAGCTCGACATGCTGCTGGGCGCCAGCCTGGTGAAGGCGCTCGACATCACCTACATCGGACTGGAGGTCTACGGCCTCTCCAATTGCCTGC
>Ga0214472_10007559_pt1 | contig 11372 bp, 10 predicted proteins | sample RVTome_6_FD_207662 | JGI IMG/M metagenome (GOLD analysis project Ga0214472, IMG submission 207662) | Soil microbial communities from uranium-contaminated site in the Upper Colorado River Basin, Wyoming, United States - RVT140D175 | ecosystem: Environmental > Terrestrial > Soil > Contaminated >...
GGTATTTTCTATAACCGTCACCCCTACCTGTCCCCAGGGCGATCCGGGTTGTGTCGCGCCACTCTCGGCGAGTGGGGGCCAGGGTGAGGGGGTTTACGCAACCGCTTCCCGAATCCAGTCGTAGCCCTTTTCTTCCAGCTCATGGGCCAGTTCCGGGCCGCCGGACCGGACGATGCGGCCATCCAGCAGCACATGGACGTAGTCGGGCGTGATGTAGTTCAGGATGCGCTGATAATGGGTAACCAGCACCACCGCGTTTTCCGGATTGCGCAACTTGTTGACCCCCTCGGACACGATACGGAGGGCGTCGATGTCCAGGCCGGAGTCGGTTTCATCCAGCAGGGCCAGCCTGGGTTCCAGCACCGCCATCTGGAGGATTTCGTTGCGCTTCTTCTCACCGCCGGAGAAGCCTTCGTTGACGTTTCGTTTGGCCAGTTCCGGGTCGATGTCGACCATCTTGATCTTGTCCCGCAGCAAACGGTCAAAATCGCGGGCGGTCATATCCTCTTCGCCGTTATAGTGGCGGCGGGCGTCGATGGCGGCCTTCAAAAACTGCCAGGCCCGCACTCCGGGGAGTTCCAGGGGATATTGAAACGCCAGGAATACCCCGGCCCGCGCCCGTTCCTCTGGGGCCAGGGCCAGCAAATCCCGCCCCTGGTACCGGACCTCGCCGCTGGTGACCAGGTACTCAGGCCGTCCGGCCAACGTGTTGGCCAGGGTGCTTTTCCCCGAGCCGTTAGGTCCCATAATGGCGTGGATTTCGCCGGCGTTAACGGTCAGGTCGACACCCTTCAGGATTTCCTGGTCACCAGTCGAGTCACCAATCGAAACGTGGAGGTTGCGGACTGCCAGAATTTCGTTCATGGGATTCCTAATTACCCCACAGTCCCTTCCAGGCTGACCTTCATTAACTGGGAGGCTTCCATGGCGAACTCAAAGGGCAATTCCTGGAATATCCCCCGACAGAAGCCGTTGATTATCATGTAGTGGGCCTCTTCCAGGCCGATACCCCGCTGCTGGCAGTAGAAAAGCTGGTCGTCGCTGACCTTGGAGGTGGTGGCCTCGTGCTCCAGCTGGGCGGTGGGATTGCGCACCTCGATGTAGGGCACGGTATGCGCCCCGCACTGGTCGCCGACCAGCAGCGAGTCGCACTGGGTAAAGTTCCTGGCGCCGGTGGCGGAGGGGTTGATCTTGACCAGACCCCGGTAAGTGTTCTCGCCGTGTCCGGCGGAGATGCCCTTGGCCACAATGGTACTCCTGGTGTTTTTGCCAATGTGGATCATCTTGGTGCCGGTGTCGGCCTGCTGGTAGTTGTTCACCAGGGCCACCGAATAAAATTCGCCCACCGAGTTGTCTCCCTGCAAGATTACACTGGGATACTTCCAGGTGATGGCCGAGCCGGTCTCCACCTGAGTCCAGGAAATTTTGGAGTTCTTGCCGGCGGCTTTGCCCCGTTTGGTGACGAAGTTATACACGCCGCCCTTGCCCTCCTTGTCGCCGGGATACCAGTTCTGGAGGGTGGAGTATTTGATTTCAGCGTCGTCCAGGGCGATCAGTTCCACCACGGCGGCGTGGAGCTGGCTGGTCTTACGCATGGGCGCGGTACAGCCCTCCAGGTAGCTGACGTAGCTGCCTTCATCGGCAATGATGAGGGTACGCTCAAACTGGCCCGACTCTTCAGCATTGATCCGGAAGTAGGTCATCAACTCAATGGGACAACGGGTGCCCCTGGGAATGTAGGCAAAGGAGCCGTCGCTGAATACCGCCGCGTTCAAGCTGGCGTAGAAGTTGTCGGTGTAAGGCACCACCGAACCCAGGTATTTCTTGATCAGGTCCGGGTGGTCCTGAATGGCCTCGCTGATGGGGCAGAATATTATGCCCGACTTGGCCAGCATGTCCTGGTAAGTAGTGGCTACCGAAACGCTGTCCAGCACGGCATCCACCGCCACGCCGGTCATCTTTTTCTGCTCATCCAGGGGAATGCCCAGCTTGCTGAAGGCCGCCAACAGCTCCGGGTCTACTTCGTCCAGGCTCTTGGGGCCGTCACCCTTCCTGGTGGGGGCGGCATAATAATGAATGTCCTGATAGTCGATGGCGGGGTGATGGATATTCGCCCAGGTGGGTTCCTCTTGATTCAGCCGCACCCAGTGGCGAAAGGCTTTCAGCCGCCATTCCAACATCCATTCCGGCTCGTTTTTCTTGCCGGAAATCAGACGCACAATGTCTTCATTGAGGCCCTTGGGGGCTGAATCCTGCTCGATATCAATGGTAAAGCCCCATTTGTAGTCCGACTGCAGGTCTTCGGTAGCGGTGGTACGGGAAATGACCCTCTGGGTCGCCATGAGTGCTCCTCCGGATGGTTATATGGCCTCGAACCGGGTACAAATACTAAGGGGATTCTGAGGCAATGTCAAGATTGTCGATTGATTTAGTCAACAATAAGCGTATCACCCGCATCAGGCACTGTCAATGAATCGGCGGGCCCACGGCAGGGCAATCGCATCTTCCTGAAGGCACAATATCCGCTAGCAAATCCTGTGAGGTCTGAGCCATACCGTCGTTCCGGCGGAAGCCGGAACCCAGGGGAATTTAACTAGACACCGGCTTCCGCCGGTGTGACGGGTGACACTCTGCCAGGCGAGATGCGATTGTCCGCGGCCCGGGCTGGTCGGGTGTTCCATAACCCGGTGCCGTATCTATCACCCGGGGCGGTCATCTGGGACGGTCCAACCAGGAATAAAGCCCTGATAATCCCGCCAAACAGGTTATTTAGTCCCTGTAGGTGTGTTGACGCCGGGAACCGCCAGTAGTATAAACTAACCGGGATGGGGAGGACAAATACCGATAATGCCAGAAATAATGCCAGAAACGATTTTGCTGGGTGATGCCCATACTCACCTGGACCAGTACGCGCCCGAAGAAATTCCGGGAATTGTACGGCGGGCCGAGGAGGCCCACGTGGGATTCATTGTCTGTGCCGGGACCACGTTGGAATCCACCCGGGCCTGTATTCAGATGTCCCGACAGTACGAAATATTCTACGCCGGGGTCGGCATCCATCCCATGGAGGCCCGGCAGCCCGTTGACCAGGACACCTACCGCCAGTTAGAGGCGTTGGCCCGAGAAAACCCTAGAGTCGTTTGCATCAGCGAGGTGGGGTTGGACTACCTGCCCGACTCTCCCGATCACGCAATCCAGGACCAGGTATTCCGCCAGCACATACGGCTGGCCCGGAGTTTGGACCTGCCGGTAATTTTTCACTCGCGGGAGTCCCACGGGGAAGTGTTTCGGCTGCTGCGCGAGGAGCAGGCCGGAGACGTGGGCGGCGCGATGCATTACTTCCAAGGGGACGAAGCCACCGCCCGGGAGGCCATCGACTGTGGCTTTTTCATTTCGCTGGCCCGACCCTTGCTCCGGCTGCCCGAGCTGCAGGAAGTCGCCAGGACCATTCCGCTGGGTCACATCGTGCTGGAAACTGACGCATTTCCCCAGCCATTCAAGAAATATCGCCACAGTTGGACCGAACCGAGGCATGTGCTCGAGGTGGCCCAAAAGCTAGCCGACTTGAAGGGAGTCAGCCTGTCGGAAGTAGCTAAGGTTACCAGCAAGAACCTGGCCGGCATGCTGAAACTGGAACATCTTTTGCAGCAATAACGGAGTTATATGCTAGACCAACCGGCGGCGAATCCTCCCAGAATAAGTACGGACGTGGGGGGCAAGCAGATAAATTTTCACCAATTGTACATATTCTACGCGGTGGCCACGCATCACAGTTTCTCCCGGGCGGCCGAAGCGCTGGAGATCACTCAGCCCGCCGTGTCCATCCAGATTCAAGAACTGGAGAAGTCCCTGGGCGCGACCCTGTTCCACCGGCGGACGCGGGGGCTTCGTCCCACCGAGATTGGCGAGACGGTATTCGCCTACGCTCAGCAGATATTTTCCCTGTCGGGCAAGCTGCTGGAGACAATCGACGAGATGCACGGCCTGCAATCGGGGCGGCTTTCCCTGGGGGCCAGCACCACTCCCGGGGAATATGTACTGCCGCTGGCGGTGGGGCAGTTTCGCCGGGACCACCCTGGCATTCAGGTGAATCTGCATATCGCCAATACCCGGTCAATCGTCCAGAGCATCCTGAACCGGGAGATCGATCTGGGCATGGTGGGCGAACGCCCGGAGCAGGCGGACGATCTGGAGTTCACCGACTATATGACCGATGAGATCGTGCTGGTCGCGGCGCCAACCCATGGGGCGGCTCACAAGGCTAATCTGACCCTGCAGCAAGTGGTAGACCTGGGGCTGATAATCCGGGAAGAAGGTTCGGCGACTCGGAGTACTGCCGAGCGATATTTCACCGATGCGGGAGTAGTTCCCGTGGTTGCCTTGAGTCTGGGCAGCAATCAGGCGGTAAAGCAGGCCGCGCTGGCCGGCGGCGGCATTGGCATAATCTCCCGCCTGGGGGTTACCGCCGAAGTCAAAGCCGGAATGTTAACCATTCTGGACGTGCCCGGCTGGGACTGCCGCCGGCCGCTGATTCTGGTATGCACCAGAGACCGCTACCTGTCCCCAGCCCAAAGGGCCTTCCTGGACTTTCTGGATGCGCAACGGCCCTTTCTGGCCCTGAAACATGATGATTTGCCGGCATATTCACCGGCGCCAGCCTGATCCGCACCAAGGAGGCCCGCCACGGTACCGCAATTTCCGTCCCAGAATTTTATGCGGGACGACGAAGAGGACGACCGGGCGTTTTACGCTTACGCCCGAAAGGTAGTCCACATCGACGATGGGGCAATCGCCACGGTGGGCCGGTTGTTCCGGGACTTCATCCCCGCCGATTCCACCGTCCTGGACCTGATGAGCAGCTGGCGGTCCCACTGGCCTTCGGGACACCCCAGGCAGAGGCTGGTGGGCCTGGGCTTGAACGCCGAAGAGATGGCCGACAACCCAGACCTGGATGAGTACGTGGTCCATAACGTGAACCAGGACCCGGTTTTGCCCTTCGCCGACGAAGCTTTCGACGCGGTGGTCATCACCGTCTCGGTCCAGTACCTGACCCGCCCCATCGAGACCGTCCGGCAGGTCAACCGTATTCTGCGCCCCGGCGGGCCCGTCATCGTCTCCTTCTCCAACCGCATGTTCCCCACCAAGGCGGTCAAAATCTGGCGCAACTCCAGCGACCGGAGGCATCTGGAGCTGGTGGCGTCTTACCTGGACTACGCCGGCGGGTTTGAAGATATCAAGGGAGGGCTGGCCAACCCCCAGGATTGCCCTCCCGGAGACCCGTTGTTCGTGGTGATGGGCAAGAAAGTTGCCGCCAGCGACCCGGACACGGACCCGGCCCAAAGCTCAAATCGGGTGTAACCCTGCCCCGCGCCGTACTCCGGGATCTCGGTCAACCCTCTACCTGCAGCCCCAACGAGCGACCAGCCGGACGGCCGGGGGGAGTGGCGGCCAGCACCACCAAAGCCGCCAGCGACACCGTTACCGCGAAAGCCGAAAAGGGCGCCCAATAGGACCGGGTGTAGTCGAACATCAGCCCGGCGATCAGCGGCCCCAGCACCTGCCCGCTGATCTGGGCGCCGATGGTCAGGCCCCGAATGCTGCCCAGGTACTGGCGGCCGTAGTAGTCGGCGAAGATCAGGCGCAGCAACAGATGGAAACCGCCGACCGCCATGCCCAGGGCGAAGGCCGCCGGCGCTCCGCTGATCAATGTCGAGCTGGCCGCGATGCCGATGGTGCCAATTGCCGCCATAAATCCGGCCGCCGATAGCAGGAACCGCAGGGGAAGGCGGCGCGCCAGCGTCGCCCAGAGGATAACGCCCATGGTCTGGGCGATGGCAAAGGTGCTGGCGGTCAGGGCGGCGACCGGTCCCGAAATTCCTTGATTGATGAAGTGGGCCACCTGATGCAGGCTCACCCCAGCCTGCACGACGAACCCGGCCACCGAAAAGAGGGCCAAAATCCAGAAGGCGCGGGTGTGCATCGCCTCTCCAACGGTTAAATTCAGTTCCGAACCGACGTCGCTGGGTCGAAGCGATGGCTGCCGCGGCTCCGGACCAGCGCCAGTTGGCCGGGCCAGTGGTGAGGCATCCGGTTCCAATCCCAGGTCCTCGGGACGCCTCGCCATCAATAACATTACCGGCACCACTCCCAGCACCAGGGTGAACATCCCCAGTGCGGCCCAACTGGTGCGCCAGCCCCAGCCGCTGATGATGACCTGGGCCACCAGGGGCATCAACGCCAGGCCGATGCCCTGCCAGACGCTGAGCAGTGCCAGCGCCAGGGGCCGGCGGCGAATGAACCAGTTGCTGATGGCGGTGGAGGTACCCAGTTCCATCGGACCGGCAAAGACGGCCCGCCCGGGAACGTAAAGGGAATAAAACATCCATTGCTGACTGACCAGAGATAGGCCGATACCGCAAATTCCGGCGACCGCTGAGATGATTGCCAGCACAACGCCGGAGCCGTAGCGGTCGATGATCCGTCCGGCGCCGGGAGACATGAACACCGCGCACAGGCCCCCTACGCTGACCGCGCCGGAGAAGAAACCCCGCGACCAGCCAAACTCCTCGGTCATCGGCACCAGGAACACCGACAGGGTCGCCACCGACATCAAGGGCCGGGAGGAGAAGGCGATTCCGACGGCGCTGCCGAAGACTACCCATCCATAGTAGAAGGGAAGAGCGCGGGCCAGCCGCGATGGTAGTGGACGCATTAGCGCAATGCCGGACCACGAAAACGGCTTGCTTTACGCATTTCGCAATTTTTACGGCATTGAGAACGAAATAATTTAAGACCTGGCCTCAAGTCAGTAGGGACTCCCCGCCGTGACCGCCGGCCTCAAGATACCCTGCGCCTGATGATAGTTTTAGCCGGTAGGGGTGTCAAACCCCCAGCGGCCCGGCGTGAAAGTATTGGCGCCAGGGTTTAAGATGTACCAGTGAGCAAGTAACGGCTGAATCACGACTGAATCACGACTGAACAACGTTCGGAGAGAGCATGGTCCGCAAATTTCGCCTGGCCCTGGCCCAGATAAATTCCACCGTGGGAGACATCCCCGGGAATACCGCCAAGATTATCGAGTACCTGGAGCGCGCCCGGGAAGCCCAGGCCGATCTGGTCGCCTTCCCCGAACTGGCCATCACCGGCTATCCGCCGGAGGACTTGCTGTTCAAGACCTCCTTCCTCAAGGCCAATATCGCGGCCATGCACCAGGTGGTCGCCGCCGCCCGGGGCATCGCGGTGGTGGTGGGCTATGTGCAAATGGGGTCGGATATCACCAATGCCGCCGCCATCGGCTATGACGGGCGGCTCATCGATACCTACGACAAGATGTACCTGCCCAACTACGGGGTGTTTGACGAAGACCGCTACTTCCGCCGGGGCGATACCTGCCCGGTGTACACCATCAACGGCACCGTGGTGGGCGTGAATATTTGCGAGGATATCTGGTATCCGGTGGGTTCCATCGCCGTACAGCGGGAGGCCGGCGCCGAGGTTATCGTCAACATTAACGCCTCGCCCTTCCACGCGGGCAAGCGGATTTACCGGGAGAAAATGATCGCCACCCGGGCCGCCGACAACGAGCTGTTCGTCGCTTATGTGAACACCGTGGGCGGTCAGGACGAACTGGTGTTCGACGGGGCCAGCCTGATTTACGATATGGGCGGAGAGCTGGTGGCCCGGGGTAATGCCTTCCAGGAAGAGCTGATCCTCAGCGACCTGGACATCGAGGCGGTGTTCCGCTCCCGCCTGCGAGACCCGCGTCCCCGCAAGGAGAACCCGACCATCCTGCGGGAAATTGGCAAGCCGAAGACGGTCTACGTTTCCCCGTTTCAGTTGCGGCCACGGGAACCCTTGCCACCGGCGCGCCTGCGGGATGGTATGGACGACGTGGAAGAGGTATACCGGGCCCTGGTGCTGGGCACCCGAGACTATATCCACAAGTCAGGGTTCAGCAAGGTGGTGATCGGACTGTCGGGAGGTATTGACTCGGCCCTCACGGCGGTCGTCGCGGTGGACTCCCTGGGCCGCGAAAACGTGGTGGGCGTGGGCATGCCCTCCCGGTATTCCTCCGAGGGCAGCGTCAGCGACTCCAAAGAGCTGGCCGAAAAACTGGGCATCGACTTCTGGGTGGTGCCCATCGAACCCGCCCACATCGCCTTCAACGACATGCTGGAACACCGGTTCCTGGGAACCCAGCCCAACGTGGCTGAGGAAAACGTGCAGGCGCGAATCCGCGGCAATGTGTTGATGACCATCTCCAACAAGTTTGGCTGGATGGTGTTGACCACCGGCAACAAGAGCGAGATGGCGATGGGCTACGCCACCCTTTACGGCGACATGGCCGGCGGCTTTGCGGTGATCAAGGATGTGCCCAAGACCCTGGTCTACCAGCTTTGCCACTGGCGCAATCGGCACGGCGACCCGCTCAAGGTCATTCCGGAAGCCATCTTCGACAAAGCCCCCAGTGCCGAGCTGCGGCCCGACCAGACCGACCAGGACACGCTGCCGCCTTATGAGCAGCTGGACCCCATCGTGAAAGCCTACGTGGAAGAGGACTACAGCCTGCCGGAAATGGTGGAGATGGGCCACGATCCCGACGCGGTGCGGCAGGTAATCACCTTCGTTGACCGCAACGAGTACAAGCGCCGCCAGGCCCCGCCCGGGGTAAAGATTACGCCCCGGGCCTTTGGCAAGGACCGCCGGTTGCCCATAGTCAACCGCTACCGCCAGTTCTAGCCGGACAACTGCATCTTCCTGAAGGCAGACTATCCGCTAGCAAATCCGGTGAGGTCTGAGGCATACCGTCGTTGGTATGAAAATAAAGTTCCGGCGGAAGCCGGAATCCAGGAGAATATAACTAGACATTTTGTATTGGTACGGTTGGTACTGGCCCGGTTGACAGATCGAATATAATATCGATACAAGCTGATTACGCGATTGATACGACGGTGTTGGTTGGGCGAGGGCAATGAGCGAACAGTTAAAGGTTCTCAGAAAGCGACGCGCTTTATCCCTTAGTGAGTTGGCCCAATTGAGTAATGTCGGCCGTGTGACCATCAACCGGATTGAAAACGGGAAGCAGAAACCGTTGCCCCGAACGATTCGGAGGCTGGCTCAAGCTCTACAGGTTAGCGTGGAAGAACTGACCAGCGATCAAGGACGGCTGATCCAGTAACATTTTCGGTTCCAGGCCTTTTTCCAGAGCGTATCCGGTTCCGGGTTGGACATCATGATCGTGGGTCATTACCGGACTGATTGCACCAATGAAATAGTATGATAAATTATGATAAATAAGCAAAGGAGCAACTACATGGAACGCGGATCGTACTGTTACTTTTGTGGGACTCAGCTGGTTAGAGTAGAGGATGATCCCTTTGGGGGTTGTTACGAGTGCTTCAAATGCCCTCCGGTAACCCATTGGCGGTGGAATGAAGACACCGAGTTCTTGCAGCTATACGTAGCTGGTGAACGGTGTCCCTATTGCCATCTGCAAGTCCCAGATGGTAACTCGGAAGCGCGGACTCCCGTCCAGCAGCGTGCTCCCGCGGCGATGCCGGCCCAGCCAGAGGCTGCTGCTCTGGTTGCCCCTGCCGCCGCCGCGAGTCCCAACTCGGCAAAAGCCGCAGCTTCGGTTATCGAATCGCCGGAGCCGGTTGAACCCGCCAACCAGCCGGCCAGGAAACCCGGAAAGCCGGTTACCGTTGATGACGTCCTGTGGGCATCGGTGGTTGAGTGGTGCCGCGCCCACAATGGCCACGAAGCCCGCAAGCCCCACAATTGCAGCAAGGAACTGGCCCGGATGCAGTCCAGAGGCGAATCGGTGGTGGTGTGGCACAACCGCGACCGCGTCCCCGGCACCGGGGAGCTGATCCAGGCCTGATTCAGCTAACATCTGGCCGATGGCTGCTTCTTCCGCTGGGAAAATGCCGCCTGTGCAACGCCAGCCCAGGGATCAAGGGCAGTCTGGAAAACCAGACTGCCCTTGATCCTTGCCATACCGGTCAATAGCCACCAACGCTGGATCGTCGCTAGCCCTTCACCTCAACAACCATCTCCACCTCCACGCAGCTGCCCCGGGGCAGGCTGCCCATCCCCACCGCCGAGCGGGCGTGCCGTCCGGCGTTTCCGTACAGCTCCACCAGTAAATCCGATGCACCATTCCCCACCACGAAGTGTCGATCAAAATCCGGTTCGGCGTTGACCATCACCAGCAGCTTCAAGACCTGCTTCACGTGGTCCAGATCCCTGACCGAGTCTTTGATGCTGGCCAGGCAGTTAATGGCGGCCAGCCTGGCCGCGTCGTACCCCTGCTCAACCGTAACTTCCCGACCCACTTTGCCCGGGTAGAGCACCGTCCCATCGGGTTTGCGGGGCAGATGACCAGCGACAAAAAGCAGGTTGCCCGATCTCTGAACTTGTACGAAGTTGGCCAGCGGCGCGGATGGTGCCACCAGCACGACCCCCATTGCGGCGATTTTCTGCTCGATCAGCATATCAACCTCACGGAAGTGTACTGCCCGCGACCGAATTGGTCCGCGGGCAATCCCATTACCCCTACCGTTACAATTGTCCGGTGGGAACTACTTGCCCAGGTTAATCACAATGTTGTCCGGCGATCGGGCCAGCACCGCGGTATGAGGCTCGTCGAAAGGGTTGCACTCAATGTGCGGCGTGTGAGGGGGCACGAACAGGAAGTCTCCAGGACCGGCCTCAACAAACTCTTTGAAGTCTTCACCATAGTAGACCCGGACCCGGCCGCTGAGGACATAGGCAGCGGTCTCGGCTTCGCCATGATGGTGGGGCTGGCCCTCTTCGTTAGGTGCGGCGGTGACCAGGCCCAGCCAGATTCTGGAGGCACCAGCAGTATCCGCGGTAATTCCGGGCTGCCGGACCATTCCCCGGGTTTGAAGGGTGGCGGCGGCGTCCTGGGGGCCCCGCACTACGTAGGGTGATTGGGATCTGGGGATCTGGCGGCTGGTGGTAGTCATGGTGGGGCTCCTGTAAGGAATTTGGGCTGATGGTATGCTGAGGAGATGGGGATGTCAAGCCGACTGACCGCTCCTTGCCTCCCCCTCAGCCGCCGCCAGGTTCCGGCGGCTGGCCTCCGTGCTGACGTGACCCGGGCCAAGGGCCTGCTCCCGGGCTTGTAACGTGTCCCGGTACAGGTCGGTGACTACTCCGTCGCCTTCAGGCGACGGCTTCTCAGGCAACGCTGTCCGCAACCGGATACGTTAGCGCCTGAAGGCTCAGTCCGAGCCGCAGGATTTCTAAGGCAGAAGCATGATCTCGACTGACCGACATACCACAAGCATCACACTGGTGCCAGCGTTGAACCAGGGCCTTGGGTACAATCGCACCGCACGGACACC
>Ga0214472_10007560_pt1 | contig 11371 bp, 11 predicted proteins | sample RVTome_6_FD_207662 | JGI IMG/M metagenome (GOLD analysis project Ga0214472, IMG submission 207662) | Soil microbial communities from uranium-contaminated site in the Upper Colorado River Basin, Wyoming, United States - RVT140D175 | ecosystem: Environmental > Terrestrial > Soil > Contaminated >...
CCCTGGTCTCGATGGGGCCGGCCGGAAGCATGCAGGGAATCCGCCAGGCCCTGGCGATGGGAGCCGCCAAGGCAGTCGTGGTCGACGATTCAGCTCTGCGCGGTTCCGACGCTCTTCTCACTGCACGGGTCCTGGCGGCTGCGATTGCCCGGGAGGGATTCGACCTGGTGATCGCCGGAACCGAATCGACTGACGGTTATTCGGGTGTGGTTCCGCAAATGGTGGCCGAACTGCTCGACGTGCCCGCACTCACTTATGCCACCCACATCGAAGTCGGTGACGGAAAAGTCACGATCCATCGCCAGACCACCACGGGCTACGAAGTGGTCGAGGCATCGCTCCCCGCGGTCGTTTCAGTCACCGCCGGAGTAGTCGAGCCGCGTTATCCGACCTTCAAGGGGATCATGGATGCCAAGAAGAAGCCCGTCGAGAATCCGACTCTGAGCGAACTCGGTGTGGACCCGACCGTGGGTCAGACGGTGGCTGCGATCTCGCAGGCTTCGGCCCGAACGGCAGGAGCCAAGATCGAAGACGATGGTGAGGCCCACCTCAAGATCGTCGAGTTGCTGACCCAGAGGAAGGTCATCTGATGGCGAGCATCTGGGTCTTCGTCCGTGAGACCGACGGTGGTCCGTCTTCGATTGGCCTCGAACTCCTCACCAGAGCCCGCGACCTGGGTGAGGTCACCGCTATCTACGTAGGCGCAGGATCTGATTCAGCGTTCGCCAGGCTCGGTGAGTTCGGAGTGACGAAGATCGTCCACATCGACCCCGGTGACAGCCTGGCCGGCGCCCCGGTGGCCCGGGTGATGTCCGACCTGGTGTCCAGCACTTTGCCTGACCTCATCCTGTTCGGCCAGGCCTACGACGACCGCGATGTCGCCGGCCGCCTTGGAGCCCGGCTCGGGGCCGGAGTGATCGCTAACGCAATCGATGTCGACCTCGCCAGCGGCACCGCCTCGACCACCCACGAGATCTTCGGAGGCACCCAGCTGGCCACGGCTGCCTTCACCGGAGCCGCTCCCTATATCGTCGTGGTCCGACCGAAATCCTTCACGGCCGCCCCGTCGGCCTCGGGAACCACGCCGGCGGTGGAGAAGCTTGACCTTCCCGATGTTGGCAAGGCGGCCGCGCGGATCACCGGGACTCATGTCGAGGAGCGGGAGGGGCCAAAGCTCGAAGAGGCGGCAATCATCGTCTCGGGTGGGCGCGGGCTGGGGTCGGCCGACAACTACCAGTTGATCGAAAAACTCGGCAAGCTGCTCGGTGCGGCCACCGGCGCCACGAGGGCAATCGTCGACGCCGGTTGGGTGCCATACGCCAAACAGGTCGGGCAGACCGGCAAGACGGTGAAACCCGACATCTATATCGCTGCCGGAATCTCGGGGGCGATGCAACACCTGGTCGGGATGAAGGACTCAAAAGTAATCATCGCGGTCAACAAGGACGCTGACGCGCCAATCTTCACCATCGCCGACCTCGGAATAGTTGGTGACGTCCACAAGGTGCTCCCGAAGCTGATCGAAGCGCTCGAGAAGAAGTAGCCGGCCCGCTGGTCGCTAGAACCTGACCCCGAAAGCCCCGGCGACCCCTCCGGCCCAGTAGGTAGCCGGGACCGGCCCGGCGGCAACGGCCGATGCCAGTTCTCTTCGGCCGTGATGCCCGCCGCTGACCAGCGCCAGTTGATCCCGGGTGTGAGCACCACCGTGGGCTCCCCGGAGGATCGGCGATTCATAAGGGCCGAAGTAGCGGCCGACTTCGCACCACGCCAGGACATTGCCATCGGTGAGGAGCGTCCAACCCTCCACGCCATCGACGTCCGAGAGAACCTGCGGATTGAGGAGGCCCCCCACCAACGCCGCACTTCCTTCGTCCACGACGATCGAGTCGTCGTCGAGGTGAGCTCGAAGGTCGATGCCGGGTCCGTCGACTGTGTCCTGAACGTGATCGCTCACGACGACCAGTACCCAATCCTCCCAGCGCAGGCGAAGTATGTCATCGACTTCTCCGATTCTCTGATCGATCCGGCGATAGGCGTCGATCGCTTCCTTGGAGCTTGGGCCGTAGACATGTGAGAAAGTATCGATCGATCCGAAGTATCCGAGCACGAACTCAGCCCCGGACTCGATCTCGGCGAGGAGCCTCGGCAGCACAGCCGCGTCGTCGGGATAGCCGAGGAGGTCGACATGCTCGACCACCCTCACGTCGCCATCGGGTGGCCAATGCCGGGCAGCACCGGTGGCTCCCATCACACCGACCAGGTGGTGATCACCCAGGACCGCCGCCGTCTCGACATGGGAAAGCCGATCGAACAAGGTGGGCAATCCCGGCCCTACTTCCCAGGCACCTCTCACATCACCATTACGAATCACGTGATTGGTATGGATGCGATGGTGCTCCGGTCCGAAGCCGGTGACGAATGAAGCATGATTCGGATAGGTGCACGAGGCCATCACCGACACTCCGGTGCCGGCCGCGGCCCCGTCGGTGTTAGCCCACCGCCAAAGGTTGGGAGTCAGGCGAGGCGATAGCCGGGTCGGGTCGAAAGCGTCGATTATCAGAAACATGACCCTCATGATTCATCAGAGGGTTTACCAGCCTCCGGCTCCAGATTGAAAAAGCCTCCTAGAAGAAACGGGCGTGGGTCCTCTGATTTAGCCGATCTGCACCCCGAGCGGACGGATATCGATGGTTACGGAAACACGACCCGAGTCAGTGGCACGCATTTGCGATTCGTCGTGGCCAGCGCGGACGATTCCTTTCCAGGCGGGCTCGTTCGATAGGAACTCGAAACCGCTTTCGGGACGGATCCACTCCTGGGATATCCACTCTGGCTTGATTAGTTCGGGCTTGACCCAGACCTTGTCACGATCCGGATGAGCAACAAGTGCCATTGTCTCGTTCCTTTCACTCCGATGATGCGGTTCTGCGACCGCAAATAACAGAGGGGTCCGTCGGCCGTCAAGTACGAGGAAATCGTGAGATGTTGCCGGGCCTGCCGCCCTACCACATCGGCCGCCTCACAGCCCAGACTCGCACGCGCTCATCAGCGCACCCGAGGCCGAGCATCTGCCCGTCCTCGGAGAACTCGAGGCTGGAGACCCCCTTCGGCAGGCCATCGATCACAGCGGCCGGTTTGTCGTCGTCGAATCTCCAGACGCCGACACGGTGCATCCGGCCGACCGCCAGTAACGATGAATCGTGATGGGTTGCAAACGGTGCAATTCGGACCGGCGGGGGCCTGGTGCCATTCCGCACACCCATGTGGTGTCGATCTCGATCGACCTGACCTCGTCCCAATCGTCCCGGGACCACAACCTCACTGCATTGGCGCCGACCCCGATCAGAAACTCGCCGTCACCGGTCCAACCAACGGCCGTCACGGGTGTCGAGGCGTTAATTGGGCGACCCGGTTCCGTCGCCGTCGTAGACACCAACCTCGGAGGTAGCAACCGGACACCGCCAGCCACGAGTTGAGGGGATGCAAAGCCACGGTAAGTTGACAACTCGCATGGCCGGATACTCGGGAACTCCACTCGCCCGCAAGCTTGGGATCGGAACCGAAACCCGGCTGCACCTGGTCAACGCTCCGGCCTCGCTGGCCGCCGAGTTGGAAGAGACGGACGGAGCTGGCGGTACCTCGACCGTCGTGGTGATCTTCGCAACCGAGGCGGATGATCTAGAACGTCGGTTCATCGCGGCGATGGCGACTCTTCCACCGGATGGCGCCATCTGGTGCGCATGGCCGAAGAAGGCTTCCAGGGTGCCGACCGACATCACCGAGAATCTGTTGCGCGACCTTTTCCTGCCGACCGGTATGGTCGACAACAAGGTGGCGGCCATCGACGACGTCTGGTCGGGCCTCAGGTTCGTGGTCCGGAAGGAGTTGCGAGGAACCTGGAACGCATGATTCTCGGAATGGAGAGAACGTGACTCACCACCCACCACCCACCACTCCGCGTTTCTAGAGCTTGAACCCGTGGGGAAGAAGTTCTGCCAGGGTGTGCTCGCGGAACTCGGGACCGGCTGCGGTGACGTACACCATTTCTGTGTCGAACTCGTTGAGGATCTGCCGACAACGCCCGCAGGGATAGGCACCTTCCAAGGAGGCGGCGTCGATGCAGGCCACCGCCGTCGCTTTGATCTTGCGCATTCCCTCCGAGGCGGCGTGTGCGACCGCCGTTGCCTCGGCACAACTCGAGCTCGGATAGGCGGCGTTCTCGACGTTGGCACCGGTATAGACCGTTCCGTCGTCGGCCAGCACCGCGGCTCCGACCCTGAACCCCGAATAGGGGGCATATGCCTTCTCAGCTGCCTTGCGAGCGCGGGCCAGCAGTTCTTCGGGGCTCATGCGTCCGCCAGGAGTTCGGTTACGAAGGCATCCGGGTCGAACGGCATCAAGTCGTCCACCCCCTCTCCAACTCCAACGAACTTCACGGGAATCCCGAGCTCTTGCTCCACCGCCACCACGATCCCTCCCCGGGCCGTTCCGTCGAGCTTGGTGAGGACGATTCCGGTCAAACCGATGGCGTTGGCAAACTCCCTGACCTGAGCGATGCCGTTCTGGCCGGCCGTGGCGTCGAGCACCAGGAGTGATTCCCCCACCGTGCCGCCGTCACGTTCCAGGACCCGGCGGATTTTGGCGAGCTCGGCCATCAGGTTCTGCTTGCTGTGGAGGCGGCCGGCAGTATCGACGATCACGACGTCTCTCCCCCGGGCCTTGGCGGCGGAGAGGCCGTCGAACGCAACCGCGGCCGGATCGGAACCTTCTTTGCCCGCCACCACTGGAACCCCGACCTGCTCGGCCCACACCCGCAGCTGGCTGTCGGCCGCGGCCCGGAACGTGTCGGCCGCAGCGAGGAGCGGCTTGCGACCTTCAACGATCAGGCGGCCTGCCAGCTTGGCGATGGAAGTTGTCTTCCCTGCCCCGTTGACCCCGACTATCAGCATGACGGCCGGATTGCCGTCGAGGCTGAGGCGGCGCTCGGTATGGGCGAACACCGCCTTGAGCTCCTCTTCGAGCAGTTTCCTGGCCGAGGCCGCAGTCTCCGGTTTGGCCCGGCGAACACGCTCGACAACACCGGCCGAGGCGGCGACGCCGACGTCGGCACCCATGAGAGCCTCTTCCATTGCCTCCCAGAACTGGGTATCGAGGGCGCTGCGCCCGAACACCCCCCGGAGAGCACCTCCCAGGGCGGTCCGGGACTTGCCCAGTCGGCCGTTGATCCCGACCGGCGCCCGGCGGGTTTCGACTGCGACGTCTTCGGCTGTTGGGGCCGGTCCCGGCCGATCGAGGCGGCGGAAATAGAAGAAGGCCCCGGTCAGGACCAGGAGCACGGCGATGCCGACGACGACGTAAATCAGGTCCACGGTTCTCCGAGGCTACCCGTCGCCCAATCAAGTCGAGCAGTTCAGGTGGAGACTGGTATCAGGTGCTTGGCTATCACTTGGGAAGAGCCGCCCGGTTCCATCGTCACCCCGTAGAGGACGTCGGCGGCTTCCATCGTCTGCTGCTGGTGGGTAATCAGTACTAGCTGACTGGCACCTCTGAACGCTTCGACGAGCCGCAGGAACCTGCGGAGGTTGGCATCGTCCAGCGCCGCCTCCACCTCGTCAAGGATGTAGAACGGAGAGGGTCTGGCCTTGAAGACCCCGAACATGAAGGCCAGGGCCGCCAGCGATCGTTCCCCGCCGGACAACAACGACAGCTTCCCGACCTTCTTACCCAGTGGCTGGGCTTCGATCTCTACTCCCGATGTCAGCGGCTGGTCGGGGTCCGTGAGCCTGATCCGGCCCTTACCCCCAGGGAACAAGACCACAAAGTGCTCCTGATAGGCCGCTGCCACTTCTTCGAAGGCTGCCAGGAACTGCACCTGGATCTCTTCGTCGAGTGCCTTCATCACCTTTCGCAACTCGGCCCGTGAGTTTTCGAGGTCGGTCAGTTGCGCCGTCATGAACAAGTGGCGCTCGGACAATTCGCGGTACTCCTCAGCCGCGAGCGGGTTGACCGGTCCCATCCGACGGAGTTCCGCCTGCCGAATCGCCAGAAGCTCATGCAGGGAGGCTCCGTCTTCGATCATGGGCGGCGGCGCGGCCAAAGCGGCCTCCTCGGACGCGTCGATCTCGCGGCGCAGGGCCTCGACCACGGCCTCTCTTCGCACCCGGGCTTCAGCCTGCTCGACCGCCAGGCTCGAAAGGCGCGAGCGGTGACTCTCGACCTCGCTCTGCCGGTTCTCGTGATCCTGACGAACCTTCGCCAGCGCCTCTCCTACCGACCGGGCCTGCCGGCGGCCCTGGTCCTGGCGATCTCTGATGGCATCGACGTGGACCTTGATCGCTTCTATCGCCGTTCTCGCCAGATCTTCGATCAAGGCCAGCCGCTCCAGGGATCCGGGCGAAACCGGCCGACGATGGTCGACGCCGATCTCGTCGGTGACCACCTGACATCGGGTTTCGATCAGCGCTCGTCGCTCGGCGGCGGCCGAGACCTGGGAGGCCGCCTGCTGCCAGGACGCCCGCGCCGCTTCTCGGTCATCGGCGACCTTCCGCCGCCGACCCGACCACTCATCGAGAAGGCGCTGTCTTTGGGCCTCCTCGCCTTCGAGAGCTGCGATGGTCGCGGTCAGTCGGCTGATCTGACCCTGGCGATCGGTGATAGCGGTGGTGAGAGCCAGGCGTCGCTCGTCGAGGCGGCCCAGTTCGGCTTCGAGATCGGCGGCGGTCCTGTTCGACCGTCCCAAAGCTTCGGTGGCTCCGGCCAGCTTGGCCTCGATAGATTCGAGGCCCTCAAGAGCGGCGCGTTCGGCTTGCCGGCTTTGATCGAATTCACGCCGCACAGTCGTGAAACGGCTGACCACCCGGGCCAGTTCGCGTTCCGCCCGATCGACCTCGATCGCTGCTGCTTCGACCATGGCGGGTGTCGCTCCATCGGGATGGGACACTTTGATGCCGGCGACGGAAATGAGGTCGCCCTCGGGAGTAACGGCCCGAACCTGGGGATGCCGGTGGACCACGGCCCATCCCGCCGCCCAACCCTCGGCGATCACGACATCGCCCAGTAGGCCCCGCGCCAGTGAGCTGTCGGCCCGGGGTCCAAGTCGATCGACCAGAGCTTCCAAGCCAGTGGCACTGGCCACCGCCCGGGCGACCTCTGCACCGGCGCGAGCCTGACCGACGATCGGAACCCCGCCTCGCCCGGAGGCCTTGAGACGACCGACGGCTTCGGCCAGATTCTCGTCGTCGGTGAATGCCACCGCCCCGGCCCACGCGCCAAGGGCGGCATCAACCGCCGCCGCCAGTTCTCCCGGGACATCGAGCAACGCGGTCACTGATCCCAGGACGCCCGGGGTTTCCTCGACAATCCGCCGGGCCTCAGGGTCACCAAAGCCCTCGGCGGCGGCGATCAGGGCTTCGAGTCGGGCCTGGGCCGCCGCCACTTCGAGGCGCTTTTCGGTGTGGGCAACCTCTGCTGCTTCCCATGATTCCTGGTCGCTCCGCCTCGCCGCCGCCAAATTCTCGTAAGTCACCTGGGCGATACCCACTTCCGTGTCGAGCGCCCGGATCTCGTCTCCGAGGCGAGTCCTCTCGGCTGTCTCTGCCGTCCGCTGCTCGCCCACTACCGCCAACCTCTGCGAAAGCGCCTCTAGCTCCCGCCGATCACGCTGGTCGCCGGCCCCGAGCGACAGGAGGTCGCCCTGGACCACTGCCAGGGCTCCTTCGGCCGAAAGATTCTCCTGGTCGGTCATCGATCGTTCCTCGTCCTCGAGCAGACGGAATCGCTGTTCGTGCTGCACGGCCATGCTTCCGGCCTGGGTCTCGGCGAGGGCCGCCTCTTCCAATTCGGCCTGCAAAGACTGGAGTTCTTCATGGAGATCCTTGCGTCGCTCGTCGGCGCCCTCGAGCCGCGCCTTGCGGGTGCGATGTCGCTCCTGAGCCACCTGGGCGACCCGGCGCAGTCGTTCGAGGGTCGTTTCCAGACGCGCCGCCGCGGCTCCGTCACGGTCGAGCGTCTCACCGAGCACCGAGGCCTCGGTCGTGAGCCGTCTCAACTCGATGGCAAGTTCGCCGATGTCCCGCTGTGCCGCCTCCGATCGGGTGGAGAGGCCGGCTTCTTCCGAACGCGCTTCCGAGAGTCGTGAGTCGAGGGACCGGAGGTCCTCGCCACCGATGAACAAAGTGAGATCGTGAACCTGGCGAACGATCGACAGATGACGTTCGGCCGCCTCGGCCTGACGTTTCAGGGGCCTCATCTGGCGGGTGATCTCGCCGAGCACGTCGCTCAGGCGCAGGACATCTTCGTCGGTCCTCTCGAGGCGTCGAAGGGCCCGCTCCTTCCGCAACTTGTGCTTGAGGATTCCGGCGGCCTCCTCGATGATCGCCCGGTGTTCGTCGGGGCCGGCGTTGAGCACCGAGTCGACCTGGCCCTGGTTCACGATGATGTGCTGGTGCCGCCCTACTCCGGAATCGGCCAGCAGTTCCTGAACGTCGAGCAGCCTGCAGTCGACACCGTTGATTTCATAGTCAGATGACCCGTCCCGGTAGAGGCGCCTCGTCACCGAGACTTCATCGAGGTCGAGGGGGAGCATCCGAGAGGCGTTGTCGAAGACGACTGTCACCTCGCTTCGATTGAGGGCTGGCCTGGTGGCGGTGCCGGCGAAGATGACGTCCTCCATCTTCTGGGTTCGGAGCGACTTGGGAGCCTGGGTCCCCATGACCCAGTGGATGGCATCGACCAGATTCGACTTGCCCGATCCGTTGGGCCCGACGACGACGGAAACTCCGGGCCGGAATTCGAGCCGGGTTCGATCGGCGAACGACTTGAAGCCGACAACTTTGAGAGTCTTGAGGTACATAGTTACAGCAATGTGATTCGGGACGCCTGAGGTTAACCGGTCAAAGCACGTTCCACGCTTCTTCATTGCCTTATGAAGAAGTCGTGGATTTGGGGGTCTGCGGGGACTACGTCGGATTCGACCGCCGATACTCCGTCACCGGTCGGACCGAGCCAGAGCCAGTCGACCAGTCGATTGACCGCATCGTCATCACCCTGGGCAAACAGCTCGACGGTCCCTTCCCTGGTATTTCGCACCCAGCCGTGGAGGCCGAGAGCCCGCGCCGCGACTCGGGTCGCCTGGCGGTACCCGACTCCTTGCACCCGCCCTCGCACCACTGCCTTGACCGCTTTCATGACAGTGCCTTGATCCCCGGCACGGATTTCAAACCTGACATTGGGGGCAGAAGAAGGACGACCGTCCGCCGACGACGACTCGCTGGATCGGGGTGCCGCACCTTCGGCAAGGCTGGCCTTCCCGGCCGTACACCCGCAGGCGTTCGAGATACTCCCCGGCGCGCCCATCGGGGAGCAGATATGCCAGATCGTTGAGTGAAGTGCCCCCGGCGGCGATGCCCGCTTCCAGCAATGGACGTATCGACCGACGCAGCTTCGTCATCTCGAGGGGGCTCAAAGATCCCCCGGGCCTGGTCGGTCGCACCCTCGCCTGATACAGGACTTCGTCGGCATAGATGTTCCCGAGCCCGGCGATGATCCTTTGATCCAACAGGAGCGCCTTGATCGGTGCCGTGCGGCCCCCGAGGGCTTCCGCCAGCTGCGGGGTCCGGGGCAGATCGGAGAACGCATCCCTCCCGAGGTTGAGGTGAGTGGCGAGTTCATCGGGCGTGAACACAGCCACGAATCCGAAGGTGCGTGGATCGACCAGGCGAACCTCGGCCCCGTCATCCGTGCGGGCAACGAAGTGGGTATGCAGAGCCTCCTCCTCTCCGGGTCTCGTAACGACCACCCGTCCGGACATCCCGAGGTGCGTCACCCAGACCATCTCGGTATCAAGACGACCGAGCAGGAACTTTCCGTGGCGATCCAGGCGCTCGACCACCCGGCCCCGGAGGCGATCGATCACATCGGCCGGATTGGCATTGCGACGGCCAGTGCGAGGATGCCGGACCTCGACGTCGACTAGCCGCCGACCCTCGACCACAGGGGCCAGGTACCGGCGCACGGTTTCGACTTCGGGAAGCTCGGGCATGGGCTAACCCTAAAGCTGCGGTTCGAATCTGGGGGTGTCGCTCTTCCTCCACCCGGGGTACCGAATGCGAGCCCGCGGTCAGTCCGAACCTAAGACGTTTGGATCGGGCCAATCGGCGCCAAACCTGCCTTCGCCCGTTTCAGACAGGGAAGGTCAGAGCTTCTTCGATCTTGACTGCAACGCGCTCACCAGGCTTGAGGTCGGGAGCCGGGCCGAGCCTGGACCGAATCCGGCTGCCGTCGGCCAAGACGATCGTTACGAGTTGGTCATGACCGAAGTACTCGCGGCTGGCCACGACCGCTTCACCGTCGGGGTGGGGAGTCACCAGCACTCGCTCGGGCCGGAACATGACGAGCACCCTGCCGTCGTGTTCGGTGGCGAACGTACCGAGTGCCGTCTCCACCTGCCCGTGGCCCGCCGTGGCGGGCACAAAGTCGGCATCTCCCAGGAAGCCCGCCACCCACGGGTCCGATGGGACCCGGTAGAGGTCGGGAGGGGTAGCGACCTGAACCACGCGTCCTTCCCTCATCACAGCGACGAGATCGGATAATGAGAGCGCCTCTTCCTGATCATGGGTCACGAACAACGCAGTGGCCCGGGCCTCCCGCAGAATCTCTTTGAGCTCGCGGCGGACCCTCTGTCGAAGGGAGGCATCGAGATTGGAGAAAGGTTCATCGAGCAGGATCACGGCAGGGCGCGGAGCCAGGGCCCGGGCCAGCGCCACTCGCTGTTGTTGTCCGCCAGACAATTCGTGGGGCAGACGCTTTTCCGTTCCGCTCATGCCCACTAGCTCAAGGACCTCGGCAACCCGTTTCGGATCCTTCCGATCCCGGTCCCCCTTGACGAGGCCATAGCTCACGTTGGCGGCGACGCTCATGTGCGGGAAGAGCGCGTAGTCCTGGAACACCATGCCGACCCTGCGTCTCTCCGGGGGGACGTGCAACCCTGGTCCGGCCACCGGCAAACCCCCTACGGAAACCACGCCAGCGTCGGGCCGTTCGAAGCCAGCGATCACCCGAAGGGCGGTGGTCTTGCCGCAACCGGATGGGCCGAGCAGAGTCAGCGTCTGACCTTCCTCAACGGCGATGTCGAATCCCGCCAGTGCCGCCACCTCACCGAAGGTCTTGCTGAGCCCGGTTGCCTCGATCGCCAGTTCAGTCATGAAGGTCTCGCGTGATCAGGAGATGGAGCGGCACCGCTGAGACTGCGATGAGCACGAGTGCGGCAAACGAAGCCCTTGTATAGAAGCCCTCCGAAGTCGTCGACCAGATTCGCACGGCCAGGGTTTCGAACTCTGTCGGCCGCAGGAGGAGGGTGGCCGGGAGCTCCTTC
>Ga0214472_10007562_pt1 | contig 11370 bp, 26 predicted proteins | sample RVTome_6_FD_207662 | JGI IMG/M metagenome (GOLD analysis project Ga0214472, IMG submission 207662) | Soil microbial communities from uranium-contaminated site in the Upper Colorado River Basin, Wyoming, United States - RVT140D175 | ecosystem: Environmental > Terrestrial > Soil > Contaminated >...
GGACGCTAACGGCTCAGTGTATCAGAAAGGTGATCAGGCTGTGTGGCTGTTGAGTAATGTAGAAAGCGTAGAATAAATCTGATTTAGGTGTTGACACAGATAGGGCGTAGGACTATTATCTAGATACACAAGCTAATCAAACGGTTAGTGAATCCAAAGAGAATACAAACATGAAAATCAAAGCAGACGTAAAAGCAGGCACAAAGGTAGCGACCAAAGGCTGGCAAGAAACAGCTACAGGTTACAAAGTCAAACTAACGTTTGAAGGTCGTAGTATCACTGTTAACTTCTGGTGTGGTTCTTTGTGTGCAAAGCCCACTGCTTTTGAGGTTATGTATTGCCTTGTTTCTGATGCAAGTTATGCAGATTATAGCTATGAAGAGTGGGCAGAATCGATTGGATATGATGTTGATAGTCGTGAAGCTGAAAAGACTTATAAAGCTTGCATTGCACAAACTAAACGTTTTAAGAAGTTTATGCTTGACAGCTTTGATGATGTGGTTTATCTTGATGAAGATGAACTGAAAGAGTGGATTGAAAGTTAGGAATTAAAGCGGTAAAGGATTAGCAAACCGTGCCTTTGTCACATAAAAACGGAAGCAAATAGAGCCTTTCCTCACTCCTTCTCATGGTATTAGCTCCGAGGGTGACAAGATACGTTAGGTGTGGGGTATCGCATACTGCGAAGCGCTGCTGTGCCTATCGAGGATTGTCATAGGGCATGCAATGCATATCTATAAAAGCCCAGCCTAAACCGCTGGGCTTTTCTTTGCTTAAAATAAAGCAAAAAGATTGTTGACAAGGGTAGTGGATAAGTACACAATCATTACAACGAAACGAACAACATAACGAACGTAGTCGGAGACTGTAGCCATGAATATCCAATTTGGAACTAAGAAACGCACCCTAGGTAAGTCGTGGAAAAATATGCCATATGAAGTGGTAAACGGCTTTTATTTTGTTTGTAAAAATAAATCCGGCGAAGAATGCCGATATTGGATGGGCGAAACAATTAAAGAGTCTTTTGAACACTTTGAAAGGATGGGTGAAAAGCATCTATCTGAATACAACGGCTACAACTACTGGGTTGCTTATTGTAGTGGTTATGATATTGAAAATCGTCTTGCATGGGCAAACCGTACATATACTGAGGAATTTATAGATTATGGCACTTTCTAACTTTTTACAGCGGAGTCGCCATGCCTGTATTGAGCAACACCTTCTTGTATGGCTTCAAGGCTTTGCTGGTGTGGTAGATGGTCTAGTTACTGTCTTCACTTTGGGGTTTTTCGTTTCCCAATTTGAGCTTACACTCTGTTGTTGGAGAACGAAGCTTTACTTTAATCAACAAATAAAAGCTAAACAAAACATAAAGGATTGACAACCATGCAAACCTACCTATTCAGTTTAATCGTCAGCTTCTGTTCTCCCGTTGAATGCCAGGAATTTGTTATCGATCACTCCCTTACACAACAAGATTGTATACAAGCTGTACATATGGCAGAGGGATTGTATGATCCCATCCCTATTCGTGTGCTGTACAAGCATTATGCTGATAAGTGGGCGGCAGAGGTTGTAAACGGCTACCCAAAGATTGTTGATAGGGAAATTAAATGCACTGTTGACGTTTGATAGATACAATCAATTGTACAAGCTTGCAGGGTAAGACTAATATCTGTTTAACGAAAACAAACGAAGAGTAAAGATCATGACACTTCAACAGATGAAAGATGATAAGTTAACCAAAGCTAAGGTGTTGTTCCATAAACAACATGGGATGAGTATGCCGGCAAAACAGTTTACTGACTGTCTCTCTATCTACAAGGAGCAAATAAAGAATAGTAGGATAGATTGGTCGGAGTTAGAGCATGATTGGCTTAAGTGGTATGCTGCTAGGCTTATAGCTGGCGATTACTAACCGAATAGTGATTGACACACCAGCCACGGAAGGCTAAGCTTCAAACACCAAAGACAAACACGGAATCAAGACAATGGACAATTGGCATAACATCTACATCACGGATTGCACTGGCAAGAAGTTTTTCAACACAAACGCTTCTCCGATGTCTACCATGTCAGAGATACGCAATCTTAAAAGGCATCTTGACGCTATCAAGGCTGGCAAGCTAGCTTATGTTAGTGTAGGCATTGACAAAGACACTGCTATTCTAATGCTTGATGGCACGCCATATCAGAGCATGGATGACATTCTTGACGATGATCTGTTAAACGATTTGATGAGTTAAGACAATGAAAACTTTAACATACGCACAAAGACTATCCCTTCAAGTCAACAAGGCTGTTAGCAGCCCAATGGGAAGCAAAGAGGCTAGCTATCCTTATGGATTCCAGGCTTATGCTAAAATGGCTAACGCTTGCACTGGGAAGCGTTTGACTAGTGACTGGCGCTAAAATAATCTAAAATAAACGTTTGACAAGCTTTTGAAACGCTGTAAACTGAACACAAGAAAGCAGAAAAGCTGCTTTAACAGAGGATAGAAGACATGAAAACTTTCCTAAATATGAAGTCGTCCCAAGGCCGTGAAACTGTAGACGAATTTGAAAAGCAAGAAGGCCAGCACGTACGTGAGTACCTTGCTTATGTTCGTGAGATGGTGAAAGAATATCAAATTGCTGGTATGGATGTTTACCGCTCAAGTCGTTGCTGTGCTAATTGGAAATAAAGCTTGACCACACCTTACAAGCTGCTAGAATGAAGACAAGCGGGAAGGAATGAGCCGGCCCGCACTAGATCAAAGAGGCTACACCATGCAAACTATCACCACTTCTTATGCCGGCCCTACCAATACCCGTGGTAGCCGTATCCTGACTAAAAGCTGGCTTAAGAATAAAGCCTTTGGCTGGGAGTATTCACTCAACAGTGAAGCTAACCACAAGGCAGCAGCCCAACAATTGGTTGACGTTCTTAATGCTGATCGTGTGAAAAATGGTCATGGTGACTTTCAGTGGGCAATCATTGCAGAGGGCAGCATGCCAGATGGTAAGGGGAATGCTTACATCATTGATTTGATCGAAGTAAAATAAATCTAAATTCTTTTCAAAAGCCCCTTGCTAACCCTTGGGGCTTTTTGCTATTGTACAACCAGTGGGAAGCAAAACGCTTTCTAAAGCGGAGATAGACGACATGGCACACACTACACTCAACCACGCCCTTGTAGCTGCTAACATTGATCTATCCGCATGGCCAGTGGGATTTAACATAGGCTACAATCAAACAGCTCGCATCGTCTACAATGGCTTGTTTGTTAGCGTCTGTCGCTTTGCCAATGGTGACTATGAAACTGCTATTAGTTACGCTAGCCAATGCGAAGACTTCCAAACAATTGTAGAAGGTGTTTAATTATGGCTAACATTCATGATGTAGTTAAAGAAGACGATGTTAACGGCAATATCGTTGGTGATGTTATGCTTATCGGTGCATTGTTTTATGGTGATAAGAAAGCTAGTTATAAGTCTTTCTATGCCACTACACAGGCCGAACTGGAAAGCATGGCTAACAGCTTGAAGCAAACAATGCTTGAAGAGAACAAAGAGATAAAGTCATTCTTATGGCCAGACGATACACTCTGGAACCTTCGCATCTACTAAGCTAACCAATAAATAGGTTTACTATGACAATCAAACAAGAGACACTAGACAAGATACAAGAAAGCAAAGTAATCAATGTTTCCTTTGTAAAGGTAGGAACTCACACTGGCGCACAAACAAAGATATCATTCACTTTCTACACCTTACAGCACGCCTACACTGTCGAAGCATGGGCTAACATCACAACTAGGCGCTATCATCGATTAGCTGGATTCGATACCCTGACGGCTATCGTCAAGCCTGAAAACTATTCATTCACTAGGATAGATAAAGCAACTGGACAAGACACTTACCATCATGATCCTATTGTCTGTAAAGCTGTGTTCAGTGCTGTATGTGATGAGCTGGCTAAACGCACCGATAAGGTGCACACTGATCAATATCTTCAGTATAGAAAATAAAGCTTTGCACGGAAAGAATAATCTAGTAGGATAGCCACATAACCAATTGGACGTTATTGGAGCTAAACACTATGACTATCGCAATCTTTATCCTTTGTTGTGTTGCTGGATACATTGTTAGCATTCCTTTTCGTCGTCTTGTGTGCTAGGAGAAAGAAAATGATTACTCTAATCTTATCAGTTGTCCTTTGTACTGGTTCTGTGTGTGAGAGTTACGAACCTGCATCATGGGTGTATTCTCCTAACGTCGAAGCTGAAAGAACAGAGATGTGGTCTCAGTGTAATCACATGAGGGAGGCTTTCACTACACTTCCAATGATTGAAGACAGTGTTTGCTACGTTCAAGAATAATTGCACACTGATAGCTAAAACATTATCAAAACATTCTAACAACTCTCTAAGGCCGCTATGCGGCCTTTATGTTGTCTGTAATCTACCTTCCTAGTTTGTCTATCAACCCATCCCATCCTTTCCAATACCATTTAAACACTCAAACTGTTGTCAAAGCCTTACACTGTAAGCTATTAATTACCTTGTGTACTAACTAAAATGACGTTAAACAATTGTGTACAGGCTGTTATTACTCTAATCAATAGGCTCTTTCAGTATCCTCTCTAACCTTTCTCCCTCCCTTCAACACCTTCTTAGGTTCCCTTTAGGTTAAGCACCTACACCTTCCACTAATCACAATATGTAAACTTTCTTTACACAGCTAACGCCAGTTAGCGCTTATCAACACTCAACTATTCACCATCCAATACACTGAACAGACTCTTAACAGGGTGCTATCAGGCATGGGCTTGCCCAGTACTGCATCATCGATGCACAGTCACCTATAGGGTAGTGACCACACCAGTCATAGACCCTAGCTATGCCCTACACTACGCATAATGCCCATTATGTTAAATGTAATAGTGTTACATAGGGAGTAGCTATAGGCATTCCTACTGGCAATTGCTATCTGGTAGGCTGTTCAGTGGGTCTATAGCAACGTCTAACAGGCACTAACCAACTACCCCATCAATTCCTTTCTAATGACGTTCTAGTGGGCTTGTAGGGCTGTTCAAGGTAGCTAACAGGCATCTAGATATTTGTGGATTGTGAGGATTGTAATAGGGTGGCCGGTAGGGAGTGTTAAGTGCCTTCACGAAAACTCTGTTCCATATTTCCAAACCAAACTAAAGCAAATTAATTGAAAACATAAGCCCCATTTTTCAGGGGCTTTGAGATTTACACAAATTGCAATTTACTTACAACACGTTCATCAAGTAATCCTTCATATTTCCACAGGAGTATTTCAGCAGCTTTTGTCTTACCTTTGGTGTACCAACTAATAGCATCTACCTCTTCACTGAAGCACCTTTGATACTTGTTACCAGCTATTGCCAAAGAGACTTTAAAAAGACCCTTATGTAAGCTATAACCCTTTGCATTAAGGGTGGCAAAGAATACATTAACGTCTTCAGGCACAAAACAACATGTATCCGGGCCATATAGCAGATTACCCTCAAACAGTATGTCTTTATCTACGTGCCAGTTCACATGAGCATTACCCATACCTCTTTCTTGTTGGACAATATACCACTTAGCAAACTCTTGGAAATAATGCCACCTTTCATCCACGGTAACTCCTCTACCACCATACCTTTCATAACTATCGTGTAGTGGGTTATAACACCTAGAGATAATACCCTGCCAAACATAGTAGACCCTCAAAGCCTTCCTACCATCGATTCCCTTAATTGGATAATTAACAAACACACCCACTCCGTGGTGAATCTTAGCTTTCCTCTCAGCACGAACAGTTGCCTTGAGTGCAAGCTTTTCAAGCCTTTCAACAACAAGTTGCTCCCTCATGGATTCACTGATAGCTGCATCATAGCTGTCTTTGGTGGGAAACCAATGCGTTTCTGTTTGGTGTCCACTACCCTTGAATTCCTTAATACCAGTAAAGCATTCTCTGGCAGACCACCCACTATTCAACCGAGAGCGTAGTTTAGATATTTCACATCCAGTGGTCTCTGAGAACTCTTTATAGGTGTATGTTGTATTATTAAAATTGAGTGTAGGTTCCTCTCTAGGCTCTTTTACATCTTTAACTTTCTTAGGCTTCCAACGCAGATTACCTACTGAATTGTCATCCCTACTTTCAAGGTGTTCAACCATGTAAAGGTTTTCTGGATTCGGTATAAAAGCAATAGCTACAAGTCTGTGAACCTTTGCCAGCACTTTAGCACCATCATCCCTGATAAGATTGGTACACCAAAAACCACCGTTGATAGTTTGTGGCATCCTACGGTATTCTTTAGTATCCAACACCTCTCCAAGATTACTAACCCTGTATCTTGAATAGCCTTCAACATCCCTCCATTCTTCTACTTCACTCATTGTCAAATACTCCTTATATTATTATACCGGCTTAATTAAAATTAGATTAAATGTAAATTCTGTTTGCTTTATCATACCCAACAGCAATGCCATGTTCTTCACTGACAATACTACGCCTCGGGTATTTCATTCTCTTAATGTCTTCATCCTCCAATGACTTCTTCAAGAATCGATAACATAGACTGCAAGCCTTGACGTAAATCTTTGCCTGACTCTTCTTAAAGCTCAGAAGCTCCATGATATTTTCAGTTGATATTTCATCCAAGAAAAGGAAGCATTTGATGATGTGAGATGTGGACAGAGGTATTTGGTTATCTCTGTCTCCATACCAATCAAGACGTGCAACACCTGACACAATGTCATCAATCCACAAAGGCCAAGTATTGTATTCTTCTCTGCCCCACCACTCAATACACATTTCCTCTTTAATGTCATTTACTAATACAAAAGCTTTCCTTCCCATTTAGCTACTATCCTTGGTTTCTAGTTTATCCTCGATCTTACGCAGCATCTCTTTCTGTTCAAGCTCAGACATATTTGCTTTCTTACGCCTTTTCTTCATCCACTCTTTAACACCAAGCTCTATTAGGGAGGATGTGTTGTTCTCTAACCTTTGCTCTATTTCTTGTGTGCAATCAGGTATTTTACTCAATCAATCTTCCTCTCTTCAAGTTGTTCAAGTAAGTCTCCCATACATTCAGACAACTTCACACTGACGATTTCATTCATACGCTCATCCATGTAATCAAACAGGGATTTTGGTAGATCGTAGTCTTCTATCAACTCTTGCTTTACCATCTCTAACCAATCACTCACACTCAATCTCCTTCTTCATCCAACGAATAAGTCTTTCTAGCTGAAATTTCTTGTTGTAGTCTCCACAACACTTGCAACCACCGTTTGTCACCATACCTTTCATATCAGATGGCCTAAAGATACAACTCCCATCTGAGCATTGACAGTTTAAGTGCTTCAGGTATTCATCTAGTCTGTTCATTTAATCATCTCCTGGTGGAAGCGTAATCTTATACCAGCATCCACCACACGGCCTGTCTTCACAGTAATACTCAATATGAAACCCACGAATTTGCATTGCGTGCATAAATGCAGCTTTACTCCACGGGCGCATCTCCACTTCAACTGAAGGGATTGTTGCCCTAGCAGCAGTGACATTAAATCGTTGTATAAGACGTGTTTCAAGCCACTCATCGATACCATGGCAAGTATCTACTGCGGCAAGCTTCTTTCTCAAATCATTAGCTGTAAACATCTTCTACTCCTTATTTATAAGATTTAAGCCACTGAATGCTGTACTTCCCAATGCACCATTCTTTCCTATACCCATACCGTGTGGAGAACATAGGTGGGTATACATTACGATCAATAATCATAAACCCACATCCATGCCTGCCTAGCCGGAAGCAGAAGTAACCGTTGTCTTTTATCAACATTCTTCATTCCTCAAATAGTAATTTTATAATATTTAACACAGCTATCAGCCAACATCTTTCTAATACCACTAACATCTTCTTGTGTAATATTCTCATCTCTTGCCAGTTTAGCTTGTGCAATCATAAACGCCATCATATCACTTTCATATTTACACTTGTCAAGGATAGCTGAATGATACGAGTTTGTATAGTGGCTGGTGTAAGCTATTTGCTTAGGAGCAGAAGCGCAAGCTGTAAGCAATAGGGCTACCAGTAACAAAGAAAGCTTCATGTATTGAATATACATATTCTACTCCCATATTTGACTCAATAAGTCTTCCTTAATTTCTTCAGAAAGATTAGGGTTCAAGTTAATAATAGCTGTCACTCTCCGCAATGCTGCTGCATAAATCATTTTCTTTTCTTCTGTCAATTCTTTTATTTTATTTTATTCTTGTATTGGCGTTCAGTAGAGGGGAGTAGTTCAATCATTTGTTTTACCCTCAACCTGTTGTTTAAGCTTAAAAAGCTCTTTGATAATTATACAATGGACTGCTGCTGAAGCACTTTTATCTTCCTGTTCCATCAAATCTCTCATCCATATATTAAGCTGTTGCATGTATTCTTCTTCAGTCATTATTATCACCATAATCATCAACGAATAACTCTGTCACCCATCTTTGAGATATGTACTCAGCGCCAAAGATGTTTTGTAGTTCGTCTAGATACAACTCAGCTTCAGCCACAGTCTTCCATATGTTTTTGGAGTATACGATGTTGAAACCGTGGGCATCCGTCTGATACACAGCTTGCCAGTACTTCATATTACTCTCCAATGAAAAGATAATAGTAGCTATCATCAGCCAGTTTCAGCAAATGTTTGTGGCACGTCACTGCCCCATGTTTATTACACTGAACAAATACTTTCTCAGCAATCCGAGCAGCAAGAGCTTTATTTAAGGTGTACCCGTCCAACATAAATGGAGACGGCCTCACCAATGCACCATCCAGACCAATTACTTCTGGAAAGGATTCAGGATAATAATACCCACCCACTACACTCTTGCACCACAAACTATTATGCAACTTCACAACTGTGTTCATTGATAGGGTTTCAGCCCCTTTCCACCCGTGCGGAACACCAAGAGTATGTTCCGTGCAGAATTTGTTGTCAAACCCTTTCCAGTAGCCCAAAACACCTATAAAAGAGTCAATTGACGCCAGTTGAATGGCTAGCGTGTTCTTGATTTCAATTTGTTCCATCTTAGTCTCCTATTATTTAAAGTAGGTCACAATCCAGCTATTGTTATTTGGGTCAATTGTATAACACTCTACACTCCCAATCAAGATGTTTACACACCCTTGTGTGGCATTCTCCCACCTCACAACATGGTTATGTCCATTATCTGCAAGTGTGTCTTGCAATACGGCACAGAAGTTATGAAGTGTTGGTTCAACGCCGTCTTTACCAAATTTATCAAGAATACTCAAGTTACTCTTCTCCTTTTAGAATGTCAATAGCCTGTTTTACAGATATTTCACATACACCCTCTTGACTCAAGATTCGATTATACACGCCACAAGTGTAGGAGTTCAAGTGACCAGTACTGTCTTTTCGTAATTTATAGATGCTGTCGGAGTATCCATGGAAGAAATAATGAGATTCATCTTCTGTGATGAGTTCTGTACCTGAATTGATTCGCCAAGAATCACCATCTAGGTATCCTCCGCTGTAGCTTGCGAAAACTTTGACCAATTGTCCAGTCGGTGTGTCTATTAGGATCACTCGGTATGAGTCAGGACTGTACATCATGTTCTCCGTAGTTTTCGTACCTATCAATAAGAGCCTTCGCTACTCTTTCATCCTCTTGCAAGGCAGCTAAAGCGTAAGCATGATCTAGCTTCCTATCAAGCCATGCTTGGTGGGCTGCATCTTCAGTGGCAAAGCGACCGAGGTTCTCTTTCTTGCCGCTGATTGGGTTGCTGCACCCAGCGATGAACTTACTGCGGTCTTTGTCCCAACAAACACCAATCTTGTATTCCCCACGAGCAGCACCCCTGTCTATTAAGAACATGTTAACTTGGCGACTAACAAAAACACAAGCAGTTGGGCTGTATTCCTTGGTACCGGGCGACAGTAGGTCTTTATCGAGTTGCTTACCTTCCCAGTCTTGAGTTGTCATCCACTTTTTAAAATTAGAAAACAAGTGCCACTCCTTGCAAACGCTTACATCTCTATATGTTGGCTGTATGAGTTTGAATTTCTCACTGTAACTCCGTGTGAGCATATTCTTCCACGCTTGGTAAAACGGGCAAATCCACACCGTTTTATACTTCTGCTTACCATTCACATACCCAATTGCCTCCTTAATTTGTGTCACATAATCTGCATCATTAATACCAACCCCAAACACTAATTTCTTCACGACATGTCCCATGTTGCCCGCTCCCCTGTAAACTGCACAAACACCGGAAAACGTGGTTTGTCTTTAACACCCGCTTCAAAGTGACTGTACTTCACAATCTTACCCATCCAATCTTCCTTGTTATCCCAAATCTCTTTACGCTGTTGGTCATTAAAACCGGTACCAATATTAAATTCAACACCAGTGACAATATCACGAACATGCAGACTACCAAGAGTACTCATAGGAACCATATTTTCTTGGTGGCTGCTGCGCTTTGTTTGACCTAGTTCACCTGTAGTTGCCTCATTAGCATTATGCATCTTCTCCTCGAATCCAATAACCACAGCCTCTGCGTCAGAGAATTGCTTTACCTTCAACAGATAACCCTCTTTGAGAGTAGAACGCCCTTGCTTATATGGCCCAGTAAGCGAACGCAGAATAACCCCCTCTGCGCCTACCTCAAGAAACTCTTTCTCAATCTCAGCTACTTCTTCAGCACTGTTCACCAACTGATTACGGAGTTTGTAAACACCAGTTACTTCAGGCCAACCAGTTACAATATTCCAATAGCGTCCTTCATAGGGTAATTCACAGATCTTGTCAAAGACAAAGAACTTGATTTGGTCTACTTCAAAACCATCAGGCAGGTCAACAGACATACAGCAGCGAGTGCTCTTATTGAACACATTTTTGGCATTCTTATGTCCATAAATGATTTCACCATCGAAACCTTCGTATTCAGGCTTACCAAACTTAGCTTGTACAGCTTTGCTAGGTATGGGCTTCATGGAGCGTGACATACAGACACCCCCATGTACGGACATGCGGATACCATCCAATTTTTCGCTAAGGTATACGGGGTACTTCACTTTCGTGAGGTCTTCGCAGGCTACCGCCAGCATGGGGCGAAATACTTTACTCATCAACTAGTCCTCAATCACAATTTCAATGCCAAGTTTAGCAGCTTCTTTTTCAAGCTCAATAGTGCTCATTCCATAATAACTAGTCAGCTCTAGAAAGTCGTAGTCATACAGATCATACCCTAAGTGCTGGTAGATACAGACTGCTAGAATATCATTGTAGCTACTCTCACTGCTATAAATCTCACTTGGGTGGGAAGTGCAGCTATAGCTT